>ENA-ORCP01000207-ORCP01000207.1-human-gut-metagenome-genome-assembly--contig:-NODE-207-length-51346-cov-8.842010_pt1 | contig 51346 bp, 41 predicted proteins | sample MGYA00242990_ERZ507991 | MGnify/ENA primary metagenome ERZ507991 (study PRJEB26167, sample SAMN06115496) | human gut metagenome | host: Homo sapiens | place: China:Henan | collected 2015-05-07 | study... | reverse complement strand
GTGCTCGTGGCGGTGCTGGCGGAAGAACCGCCGCAGGCAGCCAGAGAGAGCGCCATGCTGGCAGCCATTACAAAAGCAAGAAACTTTTTCATGGTTTTGATCTCCTTAGGTTGTTTTTCAGTTGCGCAGCGGGGCGAGTTCCCCGCCGCAGTACCTTCAGTATACCGCATCTGCGGCGGCAATTCAATGAAAAAAGATGACAAAAAGAATTACAAAAGCATAACAAAGGGTTTACATGGTCCGATTCACCGTCACATTGGGGGTGTCGGGCAGGGTGTCCAGGTCGGCGTAGGCATCCACTTTGCGCACGCTGGTACGCAGATCCTCGTACAGTTTTCGGTAATCGTCCTGGGTGAAGGTGTCAAACCGCCAAGGCGCACCCGCTTCCAGCGCGACCTCGCCGGTGGTGTAGCCGACCTTCTCGGTCTGGCCCGCGCTCTGGGTGTCCCAGCTGCCATTCGTGAAGAAGCTGTACAGCTCCCGCTGGACGGCGGCGTTATAGCACTTGACCGCGCTTGCCAGCACGCGGTCGCTCAGGGCGGTGTTGTCCACATCGGTGGTGACAGCCTTACCGCCGGTCTGGTTGACCGCGGAGACCGCACCCTCGTACAGGTTGCCGCCACTGACCATAATGAGCGCTGTACCGTTATTGTACCAGTCCACCATACGCTGGGTGATGGCATCGCTGTTCTCGTCGGTGTCAGTGAACCAGGTCTGCAAGGTCACGTCCTCGCCCTGTAATTCTGCGGCGGCCTCTGCCCCCTGCAAAAAGCCGGTGGCGTACCGCACAATGCCGGGCACCTCCCGCGTGCCAACGAAGCCGAGGGTGGTGTACCCTTCGGTCACGACGGCGTAGCCCGCCAGATACCCGGCCTGTTCTTCCTGGAAGAGGACGCAGTGGACGAGTTCGGCAGTCTTGTAGGCGCTGTAATCGGCGTTGTGGGGTTCATCGTCGAACAGCAGGTAGTGTACATCGGGGTAGTTGTCCTGGATGCGGTAGAGTGCTTCGCCCGCAGCCTCGCCCTGGCAGACGACAAGCCTTGCGCCGCTCTCGGCGGCGGCACGCAGAGCAGTCTCGGCATCATCGGCCGTATTACCCGCGGCGGCATAGGTATCGGCGGTGTAGCCGTACGTGTTGGCGAAGGCCTGCACGCCCTGCCACAGCATGGCGTCTGCCCCGTTCTCTGTGCCGGAGGGGCCTGTCACCAGTGCAATGGTCTGTCCGCCTACCGGGATCAGCGTCGGGTCATCGGGCTGGTAGACGAACGTTGCGTCGTTGGTGGGAGCGGTCACGGTATTCTGTTCCTGCGCCGGGTCGGCGGCGTCAGCCGCCTTGCAGGCGGTCAGCCCTGCCAGCAGTACCAGCGTCAGGAACAGTGCTAAGAATTTCTTCATGGGTTAAGGGAACTCCTTTGGTTTTCTGAAAAGCCGCCCCTCAAAGGGGAGCCAAAGAATTTTCACTCCAGATTTGCCGGGCCGAAGCCGTAGGGCAGCAGGTCGCCGAGGGTGGTCACGATGTAATCGTTCTCGTCTTTCGCCATAATGACGGTCAGTTTCGGCCCGCCGAACTCATAGAGCGCCTGGCGGCAGACACCGCAGGGGCCAGTGACGAGGGTGTTCTTCTCCCCCACTTTGCTGCCCACAATGGCGATAGCGTCAAACTCGCGCACCCCCTCGCTGACTGCCTTGAACAGGGCCGTGCGCTCGGCGCAGTTCGTGGGGGTGTAACCTGCGTTCTCGATGTTGCAGCCCTTGAACACGCGGCCATCCCTGGCCCGCAGCGCCGCGCCCACATGGAAGCGGGAGTACGGCACATAGGCAAACTTCTGGCCCTCAAAGGCTTCGCGGATCAGGGCCTGGATCTCAGCTTTTTCCATCTTACTTCTCCAAAAAGGCGTCCACGCCCAGCGCGACCTTCATCATGGCGGTAAAGCTGGTTTGGCGCTGTTCGGCGGTGGTGATCTCCGGCGAGACAAAGCTGTCGGAGATGGTCAGCAGGCAGGCGGCGCGCTTGCCCAGCACCTTCGCGTTGTGGAACAGCGCGAAGCTCTCCATCTCAACAGCCAGGCAGCCCTTTTCGTCGCGCAGTTTTTCCCAGTAGGCGGGCTTGGCGTTGCTGGGCTGGCGGTAGAACACGTCGGAAGAATGGATGTTGCCCTCGATAAGAGGGATGTCCGCAGCCTTGGCGCTGGCACGCAGGGCGTCGTTCAGCTCGGCACTGGGGGTCTGGATATCGTCGGTGTCGCCGCTCTGGGTCACGGCGTAGTTGCTCTCGGAGTAAGCACCGGTAGCCAGCACAACGTCAAACAGCTTGGCCTTGTCGGTGTAAGAGCCTGCGGAACCGATGCGGATGATGTTCTCAACGCCGTACTGGCTGAACAGCTCATAAGAATAAATACCGATGGACGGCATACCCATACCGCTGCCCATCACGCTGATGGGGCGGCCCTGGTAGGTGCCGGTATAGCCGAGCATACCGCGCACATCGGTGACGACGCGCGGGTTCTCGAGGAAAGTCTCGGCAATGAATTTAGCGCGCAGCGGATCGCCGGGCATCAGCACGGTCTTGGCAAAATCGCCCTTTTCAGCGCGGTTATGAGGGGTAGACATAAGAGCACACTCCTTTATTTTAGGTTATTTGTAGGTATAGTATACCACACTTTCGCGGTTTGTGGTAAAATTAAATGAAAGATTTTTGTGAAAGAGGGATTCTTATGCAGCTGCCGCACCATTGCATCCTTTGCCCCCGGGCCTGCGGGGCCGACCGCGCCGCTGGGCAGCGGGGCCTTTGCGGGGCCGACGATACCCTGCGGGTAGCCCGCGCCGCCCTGCACCACTGGGAAGAGCCGTGTTTAAGCGGCGACCCCAGCGCCGAGACCGGCAGCGGCACGGTATTTTTCAGCGGGTGTACGCTGCGGTGCTGCTACTGCCAGAACTACCCCATCAGCCAGGGCGAGGTTGGCAAGGAGATTTCCGTAGAGCGGCTGGCCGAGATTTTTATGAATCTGCAAAACGGCGGGGCGAAAAATTTGAACCTCGTCACGGCATCGCAATACCTGCCCTGGGTCACAGCGGCGCTGGATCAGGCAAGGACCGCCGGATTCTGCCTGCCAGTCGTTTACAACACCGGCGGGTATGAGACGGTGGAGGCTGTCAAGGCGCTGGCCGGGTATGTGGATATCTGGCTGGCGGACTACAAGTATGCGGACGGTGCGCTGGCTGCCGAGCTTTCCGCCGCGCAGAACTACCCTGCCGTGGCCGACGCCGCCCTTCGCCAGATGCTTTTGCAGACCGGTGCGCCGGTGTACGATGCGGACGGCTATTTACAGAAGGGTGTCATTGTGCGGCATCTGGCGCTGCCCGGCCATGCGGCGGACAGCAAGGCCGTTTTGCAGCGGCTGGCCGCACTGCGGGCGGAAACGGGCGTCGCATTTATCCCGAGTTTGATGAGCCAGTTTACCCCTTTTTATAAGGCGGCCGAGCACGGTTTAGGGCGGCGCATCACGACCTATGAGTACCGGCAGGTCATTGACGAGGCCGTGCGCCTGGGCCTGACCGACGGCTATATGCAGGAAAAAAGCAGTGCCCGCGAGGAATACACGCCGCCGTTTGATTTGGAAGGAGTGTAAAGATGCTGCTTTCTATTCTCTATCTTGCTTTATTCATATGCGTTGGCCTGCTCTTGGCCCGCCGGGCGGTGCCGGATGGGAGCGCTGCCATTATTCTGCCGCTGGGCTGCGGGTTTGGCGTGTCGCTGCTGGCGGTGCTGCCTGCGGTGCTTGCGCTGGCGCTGGGCTTCACGCTGCCCGCCGTTCTGCTGGCGGCTGCAGCCGCAGGCGTTCTGGGCGGCGTGCTGCTGCGCCGGGGTGTGCGGCTGCGCGGCATGGCAAAAGATGCCAATTGCGGCGCACTGTGGGCCTGCATCCTGCCGGTCGCGCTCATCACGCTGTACCTGCTGCACACCCATGTACTGCACATGGTAAACGGCGCATACCACACCGGGCAGAGCTGCTACGGCGACATGCCGATGCACCTGGGGTTCATTAAATATATCGCGCAGAGTGGTGAATTTTTACCGTGCTATCCCCTATTGGGCGGTGAGCACCGGTTCGGGTATCCGTTCTTGTGCGAGACTGTCTCCAGCGTATTTTTGGTGCTGGGGGCGGACCTGCGCACGGCGTATCTTCTGCCGATGCTTCCCGCATTTTTGTCGGTGTACGGTATGTTCTGGCAGCTAGCCCACCGGATGACGGGCAGCGCCGCCAAGGCAAGCCTTGCGTTTTACCTGTTCTTTATGGGCAGCGGGTTCGGCTTTGTGTATTTTCTCGGCAGTGCTGAAAAGTTTGCGGGCATCTTCACCGGGTTCTACACCACACCGACGAATTTTGTGGAACAAAACATCGAGTGGGTCAACCCCATCGTCGATCTGCTCATCCCCCAGCGGGCAACGCTGTACGGCTGGTGCGTGCTCTTTCCCGCCGTGTACCTGCTGTGGCGGTTCTGCTATGAGGGCAAGCGCCGCCTTTGGCCATGGCTGGCCCTGCTGGCGCTGCCCCTGCCGCTTTTGCATACCCACAGTGCGCTGACGCTGGTTCTTTTGTGCCTTGTGGGCGGCGTATACACTCTGGCGCAGGGTGCACGGCGGGAGACGCTTTTGCCCTGGCTGGGGCTGGCGGCGGTGTGCGGCGCGGCGTGGCTGGCGCAGATGCTGCCCACCGTACTGGCCCAAAGCCTGGACGGTCAGCACATGCTGCGGCTGCACTTCAACTGGATCAACGGCCAGGACGACGGCACGCTGAAGGACAATTATTTCTGGTTTTACATCAAAAACATCGGGCTTGTGTATCTGCTGCTGGTTCCGGCGTTTATCCACGCCAAGCCCAAACAGCGGTGGCTCTACGGCGGCGGGCTGACAATTTTGGCGCTGGCGGAGTTCGTTGTGTTCCAGCCCAACAATTACGACAATAACAAACTGCTTTACGTCTGGCATATGCTGGGGTGCATTTTAGCGGCGCAGCTGTTGGTCGATTTGTTTGCCAAGGTTCGTGCCCTGCCCTGGCGGGCGTTGGGGCTGGCGGCGTGCTGTTTTGCGGCCATGTTCGGCAGTGTGCTGACCGTCGGGCGGGAGATTTTCAGCGACTACCAGCATTGGAGCGCGAATGACATTGCACTGGCCGACTATATTGATGCGAACGCCGAGAGCGACGCGCTGTTTTTGACAAGCGACAGCCACGTCACGCCGGTGTTTGCGCTGGCCGGACGGCGGATACTCTGCGGGTCGGGCAGTTATGTCTATTACCACGGCATGGATTATGCCGACGAGTACAGCGCCATGGCAGCGCTGTACGAACATCCCAACGAGAGCACACTGGCGGCGTGGGATGTGGGGTATGTGCTGTTTGATTCCTCCGTCTACGGCAAATTTGCCGATGCAGACGAGAGTTGGTACGCCGCGCGGTATCCGGTGTGGTACGAGAATGATGGATGCCGGGTGTATAAGATAAAGTAAGTGGCCTCGGCACGCGGGCAAAGCCCCTCCGGGCATCGCTTTTGCTCGCCCACCTCCCCTGTGAGGGGAGGCTTTACTCCGCGGGCTTTGCCCGCCAGCCTTTGTAATAAACCTTCCCTTTCCCACATAGGATTTGACAGAAATTCCTATGTGAGGAGGTCAGGCTATGAAGGGCGACCCTGAGGAGCGCGCGGCCGCGGTGGGACGGTATATTGTGGAGAGCGGCGCGACCGTGCGGGCGGCGGCAGCCGTGTTCGGCGTGAGCAAATCCACGATCTGGAAGGACCAGCACCGGCTGCGCCGCCAGAACCCCGGCTTGTGGGCCGAGGTGCAGGCCGTCGTGCAGAAAAACAAGGCCGAGCGTCACCTGCGCGGCGGCGAGGCCACGCGGCGGAAATATTTGCGCGAACCATCTTGCACCGCGCCGCACGGCACAGTATAATAAAGAAAAAACCCAAAGGACGGTGTACCTATGAAACGGCAGGATTACATCAGCTGGGACGAATATTTTATGGGCATTGCCCTGCTTTCGGCCATGCGGTCGAAGGACAACAACAGCCAGGTCGGCGCTTGTATCGTCAGCCCCGAGAATAAGATTTTGTCTTTGGGCTACAACGGTATGCCCATCGGCTGCAGCGACGACGATATGCCGTGGGAGCGCGAGGGCGAGGATCTGGACACAAAATATATGTATGTCTGCCACTCGGAGCTGAACGCAATTTTGAACAGTCCCAACCACGATTTGCGCGGTTCGCGGATGTATGTGACGCTCTTTCCCTGCAACGAGTGCGCCAAGGCCATCATCCAGAGCGGCATCAAGGAATTGATCTATTTATCGGATAAATATCACGACACGCACGCCAGTATTGCCAGCCGTCGGATGTTCAACATGACCGGCGTGAAATACCGCGCGTATGAGCCCACCGGGCGCGAGATCAAATTGGACGTATAAGGAGCTGTGGATATGAAAACCATCATCATCGGCATTGCAGGCGGCACCGGCAGCGGCAAGACGACCCTGACCGAGAAGCTGCGGGATCATTTCGGTGCGAACGAGGTCAGCGTCATCAACCATGACAGTTACTACAAGCGCCACGACGAGCTCCCCTACGAGGAGCGCTGCAAGCTGAACTACGACCACCCGGACAGCTTTGACACGCCGCTGATGGTCGCCCATCTGCGGGAGCTGCGCGCCGGCCACCCGGTGCAGGTGCCGGTGTATGACTACACCATCCTCAACCGCAGCGACAAGGTCGTTCTCGTGCAGCCCGCGCCGGTCATCATTGTCGAGGGTATTTTGATCTTCGACTCCCCCGAGCTGTGCGACCTGATGGATATGAAGGTGTTCGTGGACACCGACGCCGATGTGCGCATTCTGCGCCGCATCGTCCGCGACGTCAAGGAGCGCGGCCGCACGCTGGACAGCGTGGTCAACCAGTATTTGACCACCGTCAAGCCGATGCACGAGCAGTTCGTCGAGCCGAGCAAGCGCAAAGCCGATTTGATTGTGCCCGAGGGCGGGCACAACCTGGTGGCGCTGGAGCTGCTGATCAAATGGGTGGACAATCATCTGCATAATGCAGAATAAAAAATGAAAAGGCAGGCGCAAAGCAGCGTCTGCCTTTTTTAGTTCCTCTTTGATGGAAGTTCCCACCTCAGCAGGTGAGGGGTGGGCCGCAGCCTCGCGGTATAAACAGTCATCTCCCGGCCGCCGCTACCCTTCTGGCGCTATGCGCCACCTCCCCCGTATCGGGGGAGGCTGTCCTCAAAGGGGAGGCTTTTACTCGAATTACGCCTTTGCCTGGCTCGGATGCGGGACGGGCGGCATTTTTGTAAACAGAGCTTTCAGCACCAGCGGTGTGGCGACGCTGGACACAACGATCAACAGGATGACCGCCGTAAAGTAGACCGGGTCAACGACTCCGACTTCCAGGCCCTTCTGGGCAACAATCAGCGCGACCTCACCGCGGGTCATCATGCCGACACCGACCTTGAGAGCATCGCCCCAATTAAAGCGGCAGATTTTGGCCGCCAGGCCGCAGCCGATAATCTTGCTTGCCAGCGCCACAATGACAAAGCAGACGCAGAACAGGAAGATTTCCGGCGTAAGGCCGCTGATATCGGTTTTCAGGCCGATGGACGCAAAGAACACCGGTGCAAAGATGACATAGTTGCTGATGTCCACGCGGCGCTCGACGTAGGAGGCGTCGTTCATCGTGCACAGGACGATGCCCGCAATGTACGCGCCGGTGATATCGGCAATGCCGAAGTACTGCTCGGCAATGTAGGCCATAGCGAAGCAGAACGCCAGGCTGACAACGGTGATGCGCTGGGTGTGGGGGTTGCGGGCGTCCAGCCACTTCATGGCATAGTGGATGATGACGCCCACACCGATGGCGACAAGGAAGAACAGCACAGTCTGGATCAGCACGCCGCCGATGCCGGTGCCCTCGCCGGAGCTGGCACCCAGCACGCAGGTCAATACGATGATACCGATGACGTCATCAATGACCGCCGCGCTGACGATGGTCGTGCCGAGGAAGCTCTTCAAATGACCAAGCTCCTGCAGCGTTGCCACTGTGATGGAAACGCTGGTGGCCGTCATGATGGTGCCGATGAACAGCGCACGGTAAAACTCCGGGCTGCCCACTGCCGCAAAGCCGTAGAACGCGCCATACAGCAGCGTGCCGCCCACCAGCGGCACAAACACGCCCACGCAGGCAATCAGCGTAGCGATAGGGCCGGCACGCATCAGCTCTTTCAGGTTCGTGCCCAGGCCGGTGGTGAACATCAGCAGCACGACGCCGATTTCGGCGAAGATGGAAATGGAATCGCTAGTCTGTACCAAGTTCAGCAGGCACGGCCCGATGAGCAGACCGGCGATGATCTCGCCCACGACCTGCGGGGCCTTGCACTTGCGGGCGACCAGCGCAAAGAATTTGGCGCTCAGAATAATGATCGCCAGGTCACGAAAAATGGAATACATGAAATATCCTCTCCTTTTGTCCGGGTGAAATCGTGCACCCACAGAAATTGGGAAGTCGTACATCCCCGATGCACGCATTTTTGATCTGCAGGGGGGCGCAATGCCCGGAAGATGTTTCACACCTATATAGTTTTAGCACCTTGCACGGCGGTTTGCAAGAGGATAAAACGTACAAAATATGCAGTTCGAGCGCATATTTTGCGTGCATTTCGCCCATCGGGAAAATTTTCGAGAATTTTCTGCAATTTTTGCTTGACATTTGCCGCACCGATTGCTATAATAGCTCATGCAGTCAGGCGCTGCACAACTGAATATGTGGAAAGATGGCTGAGCTGGTCTAAGGCGCACGACTGGAAATCGTGTAGGGCCCCTAAAGCCCTCAAGGGTTCGAATCCCTTTCTTTCCGCTTATGAACCGCCCTCGTGAGTTTTCATGAGGGCGGTTTTGCTGTTGCCCCTATGCCCCAAGTTCCCTGCCTCATATCTGCGGCGGGGAATTTTTATTGACATTTTCGGTCTATTGTAGTAGACTATAAGCAAGGACAGGTCTATTGCAATAAACCAGGAAGGAGCTTTCCCTATGCCAAACCATGAACCGCTGCGCCTTGCCGAAGGTGAATACCGTTTTGCCTGCCTTGTGTGGGACCATGAGCCGCTGCCCAGCGGGCAGCTGGTGACGCTGGCCGCCGACGCGCTGGGTTGGAAAAAGAGTACGACCTATACCGTGCTGAAAAAGCTCTGCGAACGGGGCGTTCTGCAAAACGCCGACGGCCAGGTGACGAGCCTTATTAAAAAGGAAGATGTCCAGCAGGCCGAGAGCGCCGCCGTGGTAGATAAGACCTTTGGCGGCAGCCTGCCGCGCTTTGTGGCTGCCTTTTTGAACACCCAGCCCATCAGCGACGCCGAGGCTGCCGAAATCCGTGCACTGCTCGACGCCGCCCACCGCGAGGAGGGATAGTTATGCGCAGTACCGTGTTCGCGTTTTTGCTGCTCAGCGCCCGGGGCGGCGTTGCCGCGCTGGCGGCCTGGGCCGTCTGTAAGCTGCTGCGCCGCGCCCACGCACCCAGCCGCCTTTTGTGCTGGCTGTGGCTTGCCGTGGGGCTGCGGTTCGTGCTGCCCTGGGGCATCCCACTTTCCCTGCCCCGCCCGCAGAACACCCAGCTGGCCGCAGCTGCTGACACCGTGCAGGAGTTGGGCGAACTGCCGCTGGTCGCGCCCCCGCCCGCTGTCTCCGCGCCCGCCGCGGCGCTGCCGTGGTACGCCCGGCTGACACCCTGGCACGCGCTGGCCGCCGTGTGGGCGGTTGGCGTAGCGGTGCTGGCCGTGCGCGGTATCGTTGGGTACATAAAATTGAAACGCCATGTGGCGCTGGCCTGCAAAACATCGGACGGCTGCTACGGCGGAGCCTGCGTGACTGCGCCGTTTACCTTAGGTATTCTGCGCCCGCGCGTCTACCTGCCCGACGATTTGCATGGAACCGCCCGGCAGGCCGTGCTGCTGCACGAGCAGACCCACATCCGCCGCGGCGACCCGCTGACAAAGCCGCTGTTCTACGCCGTGGCCTGCCTGCACTGGTTCAACCCACTGGCCTGGCTGGCGTTTTGCACCTTTGAGCGCGACATGGAGGCGGCCTGCGACGAGGCCGCCGTGCGGGGCCGTCCCCTGCCCGAGCGCAACGCCTACTGTGAGAGCCTTCTGCATTTTGCCGTGCAGGGCCGCAGCATACCGGGCAGCCTGGCTTTCGGCCAGGGCAGCGTGAAGGAGCGCATCGTGCATCTGCTGCACTACCGCCGTCTGGGCGCCGGGGCACTGGCGGTCTGCATAGCCGTGGTCGGCCTCTGCTTTGCCGCCTGCATGGTCCGGCCGGAGCTGTCCGCACAGCCCGAGACCACAACAGCCACACCGGAAAGCCCGGCCACCGCCGAGACCGCCCAGCCAGCCGAAACGCCCGCGCCGGTGGTACAGACCTCTGCCCTGCCGACATTGAGCGATGCCGCGAACAGCCCGCGCTTTATCTGCCCTGTCAAGTACAAATATATTTCCCGCTTTGCCACGAACGGCCACCGGGGCGACGATCTATGCGCTGCCGAAGGCACCGAAATTTACGCCGCCGCGGACGGTGTTGTGCTGGCCGCGCAGGAGCATTACAGCTGGGGCAATTTTGTGGAGATCGACCACGGTACCGACGCCGACGGTCTGCGCTGGGTCACGCTGTACGCCCACATGCAGTCCTGCGCCGTGCAGGTCGGGCAGACCGTGACCGCCGGTCAGGTCATCGGGTACGTGGGTTCCACCGGGCACACCACCGGCAACGCCTGCCATTTTGAGATGCAGGTCAATGGCACGCTGGTGGAGCCGCGGTATTTTACCGCCTACGACGGCAGCGATGCCGCCGAACTGACACAGGAAAAGGCGGATGAAATCCTGGCCGAGGCCGTGCGCCGTGCCGCTTCCGACCAGGTGACTGCCGCCGATGGAGCCGCCCTTTCCGGCGTGGATCTCTTTACCCTGCCGGTCGCGCCCCCGCCGCAGGTCAGCGGCTATGACCCCGAAAATGGCCACCCCGGCATTGACTTTGCCGCCGAGGAAGGCGCGGAGATTTACGCCGTCGCCGGTGGCATCGTGACCGCCGCCGACTACGATGTTGAAAAGGGCAACTATGTCGTCCTTGACCACGGCGGCGGGCTGGAAACGGAGTATCAGCACATGAAGTCCCTGCTCGTTTCTGCCGGGCAGTCCGTGGTCCAAGGCCAGGTCTTGGGATATGTGGGCAGCACCGGCAATTCCACCGGGCCGCACCTGCACTTTGAGGCACGGCAGGACGGCGCGCCCACAGACCTGACCGGGACTGCCCTATTAGCGGAGTAACAAGATGAAATACAGGCACTTCCCCGCCGCTGTATTGGCGGCGGGGCTGCTTTTTTGTACCCTTTTTTCGGGTTTTGCCGCCTATGCGGATGATAAAAAGGGCGAATTAACGCAAAATCAGACCGAAGCGCGGCAGGAATATGAAGCCGAACAGGCAGCCTTAAACGAACTAAAAAGCGCCCAGGCGCAGACCGAGAACGAGGTTGCCGCGCTCACCGGGCAGGCGGCGGAACTGGCGGGGCAAATCACCGACGTGACTGCCGCCGTGCAGGCTGCCCAGACCGAATTGGATGTTCGCCGGGCTGCCGCAGAAGCCGCCGGCACGGCGCTGACTGCCAAGCAGACTGAATATGACGCGCGGCTTGCCTTGTGCAAGGAACAGCTGCGGGCCATGCAGCGGCTGGACGGCGGCGGGGCGCTGTGGCTGTTGGCACAGGCAAAAAGCCTGTACCAGGTGCTGACCTTTGACACGGTGCTGCGGCAGATGAGCGCTAAAAACAGCGCCGTGCTGGCAGAACTGGACGCCGAGGCCGCAGCGCTTGAACAGGCCCGCGCCGAAGCCGAAACCGCCGCCCAACAGGCTGCCGACGCGAAAGCGGCGCTGGATGCCCAGCAGGCCGCGCTGCAAGCCACGCAGTGCGAGTTGGAGACGGCGCTTTTGGACGCGAACAGCGCCCTGACCGCGCAGCAGGCCGCCGCCCAGGCCCAGGCCGCCGTGACCGACGCCGCGAAAAAAGCCTACGAGGCTGCCACCGCCGCGCTGGACGCCTACGTACGGGCGCAGAGCCAGCGCTACACCACGGCAGATTTACACCTGACGAGCCTAGCCTTTCGCTGCCCGCTGGACAGCTATGGGCGCATCACGACCCAGTTCGGCGAGCCTGACCCCTGGGGCATCCCCCACCGGGGCACCGACTTTGCCGCGCCGGGCGGCACGCCGATTCACGCCATTGCCGACGGCGTTGTTAGCGCCGCGCGGACCATGAACAGTTACGGCAACTGTGTACAGGTCAGCCACGGCACTGCCGACGACGGCCATTGCTATGACAGCCTGTACGCCCACATGAGCAGCATCGCCGTAGCCCAGGGCGACACCGTGCAGAAGGGTGATCTGCTGGGGTACGTGGGCAATACCGGCAATGTTTACGGCGCAGGCGGCGGGTATCACCTGCATCTGGAACTGCGGGTGGACGGCGGCAGAGTGAATCCGTTGGGGTATGTGCCGACATTGTAGGGAGGCTGTCTGCTTTGACTTTCGGGGATGTTTTATATTTTGTCGGCTTCCATGTCGAATACACCGCCGTGCGGGTCGGGCGCGGAACGGCATTTTGGCTGCGGGAGCTGGCCCGGGCGCTGGTGCGGCTGGCTGCCGTGGTGCTGCGGCCCCTGGTGCGGGCGGCGGCAGATTTCCGTGCAGCGCTCATCCACCCGCACCGCCTTGTCGGTCTGCTGCTGCCGCTGGCGGCGGGGGCGGTGCTGGTTTTCTACGTGCACACCACACTGGCACAGCCTTTTGTGCTGCGGGTCGAGGTTGGCGGCCAGACCGTCGGCTATCTGCCCGGCGAGCAGGCCTTTGAGGCCGCCCGCGCCGACGTGCAGGCCCGCATCAGCGGCGCGGCGGATTGGGATATCCAGCCCGAGTACACCCTTGTCTGGGGTGCGGGCGTGCAGACGATGACCGAACGCGAGACCGCCGACGCGATTTTGCGGGCGGTGGGCGGCGACATTACCGAGGGCACCGCTGTTTACATCGACGGCACGCTGCGGTACATCACCACCGAGGGCGACCACCTGCGCCGCTGCCTGTACGCCGTGCGCCAGCTCTGGCAGACCGAGGGGGTGCAGACTGACTTCGTCCACCCACTGCGCCTGGTAGACGGCATCTACCCTGCTGTCGCCGTCACTCCCTACGGCACATTACTGGACGCCCTGCGGGACAGCGGGCTTTTGCAGGTCAAAGTCACCCGGTACGAGACGGTAACAAAAGAGCTGCCCTTTGAGACGCAGACCGTCGAGGACGCTGACCTGGATTTTGGCAAAACCAAGACGGTACAGACCGGGCAGAGCGGCAGCGAGCAGGTCACAAGCGAAATTGTGACCGTGGACGGCGCGGTCGTCAGCTGTCAGGCCGTGGACGTGCAGCTTTTGCAGGCCCCTGTGCCGGAGATCATCCACCGGGGCACACGGCTGAAAAGCGGCATGATCGGCAAGCTCGGCACCGGCAGCTTTCTCTGGCCTGTGCCGGGGTATTCGGGCATCAGCCGATGGGCTAATCTACCCTATGGCCACCGCGGGGTAGACATCACCGCGCCCTACGGCACGCCGATTTACGCCGCCGACGCGGGCACGGTCATCGCTGCCCAGTGGCACAATCACCCTACCGCGAGCTGGGGCTATTATGTGGAGATTGACCACGGCAACGGCTACAAGACGCTGTACGGCCATATGTCGTCCTTTGTGGTGCAGACCGGGCAGACCGTGACGAAGGGCCAGCTGATCGGCTACGTGGGGGCGACTGGCACCGCCACCGGCAACCACTGCCATTTTGAAATGTATTATAACAATGCACTGATCAGCGCAAGAAATGTGTTCCCGGATATATAAAGATAACTGGCTGCCTGCCGGAACACTGCGGGCGGATGCGAGCATCCGCCCCTACAATTCTACAATTCTTTTGCAAAACACTTTACTTTTTACTTTGTATATGGTAAAATTCTTTCCATAGTAAAGCTACAAAAGCTCTCGTTCAGGTGCAATGACGCACACGAACGGGAGCTTTTTGCCTAAAATGAGGTGTTACCATGGATCACATCGACCGCAAGATCATTGACATATTGCAGCACGACGCGCGTATTCCCCTAAAAGAAATCGCTGACCAGGTATTTTTGTCCAGCCCTGCGGTGTCGGCCCGCATTGCCCGGCTGGAGCATTCCGGCACCATCACCGGCTATCAGGCCCAGGTGGACGCACCCAAGCTGGGCTACATGGTCAAGGCGTTCATCAACCTGGACATGGACCCCCAGCGCAAGCCGGAGTTCTACCCCTATATTGAGAGCTGCGCCCATGTGGTGGAGTGCAATTGCGTCACCGGCGATTACAGTATGCTGATTGAGGTTTTGTTCGGCACGACGCAGGAATTGGACCAGTTCATCAACCACTTGCAGCAGTTTGGCCGCACGCGCACGCAGATCGTGTTCTCGACCCCGGTAGAGCACCGCGGTGTGCCGGTGGCGGAGCCGGAGGAATAAAAAACGCCTTTCTCAATGGGGGGGTGAAGCCTTTGGGATATTACAGGTATCCCCCGCTGCGCAGCAGGAATATCCAGCCGGTCAGCGTCAGTGCCGAGAGCAGCGTCGTCAGGGCAATGCAGCTCGACGTCAGCACACCCTCGTGGCCCATGTTTTTGCTCATGACATAGGCGCTGGGAGTCGTGGGGCTGCCCAGCATGATGAGCAGCGCAATCAGTTCCTCGTCGCGGAACCCCAGCGCCACCGCGCAGGGCAGAAATACCGCCGCCAGCCCCACGGTCTTGATAAAGGCCGCCGCCAACGTCGGCCCCAGCTTTTTGATGGCCTTGGCCCCCTCAAACGAGGCACCGATGGACAGCAGCGCCAACGGCGTAGTGACGGAGGCAATATTGTTCAGCGTTTTGGTCAGCACTGCGGGCAGCGTGAACGGCAGCAGCGCATAGACCGTGCCGGACACGATACCCAATAAAATCGGGTTGGTGGCCACGCCGCGCAGCAGCTGCTTTGGCGTGGGGATACCGCGCTGCTGCGGGGATTCCAGCATCAAAATCAGCACCGCAAAGATGTTGAACAGCGGCACGCTGCCCAGAATCATCAGCGGGGCCATGCCTGCGTTACCATAGATGTTCTGGATGAACGCCACGCCCAGCACAGCCGCACTGCTGCGGTAACCCGCCTGCACGAACTCCCCCACCAGCGATTTATCTTTGAGGAACCGCTTTGCCCCTGCCCACACAACAAGGATGCCGATGAACGTTGCGCCAAAGCAGAACAGCACGAACTTCGGCTGGAAGTCGTGCAGGATGTCAACACCGCCCATATCCAGAAACAGCATGATGGGCAGTGTGATTTTAAAGGTCAGCTTATCCGACGCCCTGCAAAATTCCGGCGGCAAAAAGCCCCACTGCCCCAGCGCATACCCCGCCACCATGACCAGAAACACCGGCAGCGTCGCATTCAGGCTGAAAATCAGGTTTTGCATCGTGACATCCTTCCTTTTTAGATTTAGAGAAAAAGAGAACTCCCACAGCGAAACGCTGTGGGAGTTCTCTTGGTGCGGAAGATGGGACTTGAACCCACACGTCATAGACACACGCACCTCAAACGTGCCTGTCTGCCGATTCCAGCACTTCCGCTTATTGCAGTGACTGCGAGAGATATAATAACACAATTCACCCCTAAAAGTCAAGCGTTTTGCGAAAGTTTTATCGGAATACACAGCACTATACACACAAATACCGCCGCCCCGGAAGAGATTCCTCTTCCGGGGCGGCGGTGCGTTTATGGAAGGACAAAGAGAATAGCGGTTTTAGGGGTTACGCGCGGTACTCCGCGGGGAGCTGGTCGATGGTGGCATACTTCTCCATGGCCTCTTCCAGCTTCATGCCGTTTGCCACGGCGTCGCGGCGGCAGGCGTTGATAGCCTGGATTTCCTTCATCTTCTCGCCGGTCAGGCTGTAACCCTTCATGGCGATCAGGGTGGCCGCCCAAGCGACCATCGGGATGACACAGAACAGGACGATGACGACCATATTCATACCGGGGGTATACGGATCGTACTGGGTCGGCAGGCTCTCCAAGCCGATGAAGCTGACCGCCACACCGACAACGGTGGCGGACAGGCTGGAAACGAGCTTATCCACCAGGCTGAACAGCGTACCCATGATGCCGGGGATATACTTGCCGGACTGATACGTTTCGTAGTCAGAGCAGTCGGCAACCATCGGGATGGGCATATCCGCCGTGGCATAGTACGCACCGTAGCCGACGCCGAACAGCAGGATGAACAGAACCGTGTACAGGTTGAGCGCCAGACCGTTTTCACCCATGATGGACAGGGTGAAGCCGTCGCCCTTGCCCCAGAGCATCAGCAGGACAAGCACGCCCACATAGCACACCAGCGCCACGCTGACATAGCGCATCAGGCTGGCTTTCTGGCCTTTCTTCTGGCTCGTGCGCACGGTCAGCAGGAAGAACGGAACACTAAAGACGTAACCCAGCACCATCATGGGCAGGTACAGCCCGTCATAGTTGCCCATCATGCAGCCGTACAGCATACAGAGGACCGTTGTGTTGGTGGCGATAGACAGCGCCAGCTTGCAGCCCGCACCGGCAACCATCAGGCGCTGCATGGGCTTGTTCTCCTTGATGATCTGGACGTACTCGGAAACCTTGAGCTTTTCGGTCTTTTCGCCGCCGATGCCGAAGTACTTGGGCTGATCCTTTTCCCAGATGCCGATGACGGCCAGCAGGGTGAGCAGAATGGAAATGACGATGCCGACGGGAGCCAGCATACGGAAGAAGCCGGCGGAGCCGTAGCCGCCCTCGTAGTTCTTAGCCAGGATGGGCGCGAAGAACTGCATCGCACCCATACCCAAGAGAGAACCGACGGTGTTGAAGATGGTGAACAGCGGGCGCTGCTTCGGGTCGTTGGTCAGAACGGTCTGACCGGAGCGGGTGCAGCTGGTCTGGAAGGTGTAGCCAATGACCCAGACTGCGTACAGGCCGACAAAGGCAGCATAGCGGGCCCACATCATCGTGTCGGGAATCAGCGGGGTCACACAGTACAGCACCAGAATGCTGACAGCCATGATGAGGTTGCCGATGACCATGAACGGGCGGAACTTGCCGAACTTGCCGTTCGTGCGGTCCATCAGTGCGCCGATGATGGGGTCGGTGACAGCGTCAAACAGACGCATACCGGTGACCATGACGGAGGCAAAGATCATGGACAATGCCAGAACCTTGCTGCCGAAGGTCGCGATGTAGGACAGAACCAGAACGTAATACACGTTCGTGGCACCGTTGTTCAGCGGGAACAAGACCAGCTGATAAGGTTTGGCGCGGTTGACACTCTGCGCCTTTGCGTTTTCGCTCATAGGGTTGCTCCTTCGTTTTAACAAAGAATCCCCCGCCGCACCGAAGCGGCGGCGAGGGAGGGGGACTTACTTAATTACTGCTGATCCTCAGCCTTGGCGGTGTTCTTCTTGCGCTTGATGGCAACGACCAGACGCCAGATGCACAGGGCGCACAGGACAGCCAGGACGGTGTCGAGAGCAATCAGAGCAGTCTTCCACCAGGGGGTGATGGTCTGCAGACGGTCGTTGGCGCTCCAGCCATTCATGGCGTTGGAGTTGACGACGGTGTACAGGATGTTGTGCATGGACTCACGCATCTGGGTAACGATGTAAGCGTCGTTCTCATACTTGGGAGCCAGCGTGGTGTGGATGGTCGGGTCGGGAGAGTCCCAGATGTCGGAACCGGCGATCATACCGTCAGCCAAATCCATGTAAGCACTGGAACCGGAGTAGTCGGTGATGATCATGCCGCGCATACCCAGTTCGCCGCGCAGGAAGCCGGTCAGCAGCTGGTCGTAAGCGCCGCACCAGTAAGCGCCCCAGCGGTTGAAGCCGGTCATGACGCTCCAGGCGCCGCCATCGGTGACGGCCTTGTCAGCAACTTCCAGGTAGATCTCGCGGGCGGTCTGCTCGTTCAGCCAAGTGTTGACGCCACGGCGGCTGGACTCGGAATCGTTCAGGGCAACGTGCTTCAAGTAGACGTAAACGCCCTTGGACTGGATGCCCTGAACCTCGGCGGCAACGATGGTGCCTGCAACGAACGGATCAGAGGAGAAGTACTCGAAGTTACGACCGGAGTAAGCGGTGCGGTGCATATTGATGCCGGGGCCGTACAGACCGGAGAAGCCCAGGGACAGGCAGTCCTCGCCGATGCAACGGCCGACATCGTTGATAAGGTCGGTATTGAAGGTGGCGGCCATGACGTCCTCAGACGTGTAGCACATGCCGGAGATACCGCCGGTCAGCTTGGCGGTCAGACCCTGCGGGCCGTTCTCGTCCTTGGTAGCGGTCTTGCCGATGGACTCAACGGCGGCAGTGTTGTGGAAGCCCAGGGTGATGGTGTTGACCATCTCATTGAAGGTCAGCTGGTCGAGCAGGGTATTCCAATCGGGATCATCGTAGCTCTTGCCGATCATGCTGGCCAGGGTCAGGCCGTTATCGGCACCCAGGGTGGGCATCTCGACGGAATCAGCCAGGCTGCCGTCATAACGGGTGATGGCCAGGTTGGCGGCCAGGGTCTCGTTGGCAGTCAGCTGTGCGGGAGCAGTCGGGAAGGTGCCGTTCCAGTCAGAGCGGCTCAGCCAGGTAACGGAACCGGGGTTGGAGCTGCTCTTGTTGGGGTCAGCCTCATCAAACAGGTTGGTGATGGCGGTGCCGGCCTCGGAAGTAGCGAAGGTGGTGGTGTCGAGGGCGGCGTTGTTCCAGACGTAGGTCAGGTCGACGTTGCCGTCGGCGGTCATGCGGCCGTCGGTGCTCTCAACGGTGTAGCCCTTGGCAGCCAGAATATTGTTCACAGCGTTGTGGCTGTCGGTGCCGACGGTGAAGTAGTAGTCACCGGCATCCAGGATGTAGGTCTTGGCGTTGTTGGCATCGTAGGTGCGCAGCTCACTCTTAGGAACGTTGATGGTGACATTTTCGGAAGCGCCGGAGGCCAGCACGTCGGTCTTGGCGAAGCCGCACAGCTCGGCGGAAGCCTTTTCGATGCCGTTGGCCTTGTCGTAGTCGGTGTAGGGGCTCTGGAAGTAGACCTGCACGGTCTCCTTGCCGGAGTAGGTGGAGCCGGAGTTGGTGACAGTCAGGTTGACGTCGAAGCTGTCAGCATTCTCGGTCACGCTGAAGTTGCTGTAATCGAAGGTGGTGTAGCTGTCGCCGTAGCCGAAGGGATAGGCAACGATGGTCGCCCAATCATAGTCGCCGACATTGGCGGTGCCCATGACGGCATCCTCGTAGCGGGTCTCGTAGTAACGGTAGTCGAGGTAGATGCCCTCCTGGTAGACGCTGTACATACCCTGCACGTCAGCGCCGTCGGTCATCAGGTCGTAATCGGCGGCATTGGGGTAAGCCTGGGTGTAGAAGTTGTACATGGCGGGGTTAGCCATGTTGTCGTACAGGTAGGTATCGACCAGGCTGCCGGAAGGAGTGACCTCACCGGAGAGCAGCTGGGCCACACCGTTGATGCCGGTCTGGCCCACGTCGCCGATTCACATGGCGGAATCGATGCCGTAGTCCTCGCCGCAGATCTCCGGGTTCAGGAAGTCCAGCTCAATGGCGTTGGAGGAGTTGATCAGGACGACGATTTTCTTGAAGGTGCCGTTGTCCTTCAGGTTCTTGAGGTTTGCGAGCAGTTCCTTCTCTTCAGCAGACAGAGCGAGGTAGTTGCCGTCGCCCTCCTGGCCGGAGATCCAGGAGTCGCTGGTGCCGTTCTCACCGCTGGGCAGGTCAGCGCCCTCGCCGCCGGAGCGGGAGAGCACGACGATAGCAGCGTCGCTGTACTCGGCAAAGCTGGACTCAGCGCCGGAGAGCTTGCTCCAGGGAGCCTCGTTGACGGCGTACTGGGTGTTGGCTTCGAGGGTGTCAGAGATGGCAGCCGGGGTAACGCGGCTGTAATTCTTCATCATGTCGTCGGAGCTGTACAGGTTCCACAGCGTCTCGTTGACGGTGATGCCCTGGCTCTCAAGAGCCTGCTTGAAGCTGGGAGCCTTGGAGGTATCGACGGAGCCGGAGCCGGTGCCGCCGTACATCAGGTCAACAGAACCGTGACCGAACAGGCTGACCTTGGCACCGCTGGCCAGAGGCAGCGCAGCGTTGTCGTTCTTCAGCAGGGCAGCGCCCTCGGCCTCGACCTGTGCGCAAAGAGCATCTTCGTAAGCGGCGCGCTCCTCGTCGGAGGCAAAATCGCTCTTGAAGTACTCGGTATCACCCGTGGTCTCGCCCTTGATGATCTTGTAGGTCGCTGCACCGAGGTAGTTGTTCACGGTGGTGGTGTAGTGATTGGCAACGGTGGTGCCAACGATCGCACCTGCGGTCAGCACTGCGGTAACGCCGGTCAGCGTGCCCCACAGGGCTGTACCAGTGCCCTTCTTCTTCTTTGCCATGTTTCTCTTCTCCTTGGTGATTATTTAAACAGCCGCACGGTGCGGCGTGTTTCAAAAGAATACGATGCGATTTCCGGGAGGTTTGTAGGGGCCGGGCATGCCCGGCCCGCGGCTTTCCCGCAAATGCTCGTCTGCCATTCGGCTGCGGGCCGCACATGTGCGGCCCCTACAGCTCGGCGAAATTTACACCCAGTTTGCGCTCTTGGATTTGGTCTTATGCAGCTTGTAGGCGGGGTTCGGGGCATCGACCTTGCGGAAAACGGCATCGTCGATGCTGTCCCCTGCCACGGCCTGAACCTTCGTCTCACCGTTCAGCTTGACGCGGAACTTGAAGATGTGCTCCCCTGCCTGCTCGGCCAGCTTTTCGCCATTGACATACAGCGTCACGTTTTTCTGGTTCGAGTAGACCTTGATCTCGATCTCACCCTGGGTGCGATCCACAAAGCGCTTGGAGCAGATGTGCACGAATGGCTCGTCGCTCCACCACGCCTTATAGATATAGAAGCTGTCCTTCTTGGTCTTGCGGTCGAAGGTGACCAGGCCCTTGTGGTTCATACCCGGCTCACCGCCCTGGTCGCGGGCATCGGCAGCGAAATCGTACATATTCCACACATGGGTGGCCCACAGCCATTTGTGGCGGTCGAAGCAGCGCAGCATGTACTCATGATAGATGGCCTGATACTCTTCGGTGTGATCGCCGCGGTGCGGGTGGTCGCTGTGCAGGTTGGGCATACCCTCGGCACCGTACTCACTGAAGCCCAGCGGGCGGTTCGGGTAGCAGAGGTGGAAGAAGTCCATCCACAAATCATTCAGGAACAGGCCCGGCACGTACCAGCCCAGGTACAGGTTCCAGCTGACCAGGTCAGTGATGTGGGCCACCGGGTTGAAGGGGCCGCACATCGCATAGCAGGCCAGCGTGGTCAGGCGGGTCTTGTCCATCTCGTGGCAGAGATCATTCAGCACGTGATGGTTGTCGCGCATATCGCGGTTGTCCTTAGTGCTGATGGTGATCTCGTTGGAGACGCCCCAGCAGACGATGCAGGCGTGGTTGTAGTTCTGGGTGATGAGCTCCTTCATCTGGCTGATCGTGTTTTCACGCCCGTTGGGCATATGCTCGGAAATATAGGGGATCTCGGCCCAGACGACCATACCGGCTTCATCGCAGAGGTCGTAGAAATACTGGTCGTGCTGGTAGTGCGCCAGACGGATCGTGTTTGCACCCAGCTCCTTGATGAACTGCATATCCTCGTCGTGCATCTCCCGCGTGATGGCATTGCCCAGGCCCTTGCGGTCCTGATGGCGGGAGACGCCATGCAGCGGATACGGACGGCCATTGAGGAAAAAGCCCTGCTTGGAGTCAACCGAGAAGCTGCGCACGCCAAAGCGCTGGCTGACCTCGTCCTGCACCTCGCCGTTCAGCACGAGGCGAACCGCGCAGGTGTAGAGATACGGGTCACGCACGCCGTCCCACAGGTGCGGGTGCTCGATCGTGACGGTGGTGTCGCTGCCCTTACCGGAGACGACCTTGCTGCCGTCAGCCTCGTAAACCGTGAACTCAACCTCACCGTCGCCCTCGGTCCAGCTCTTGACATGGATGTCGGCGTTGGAGCCGTTGACGGTGGGGGTGATCTGCACGCCCGGGCCGCCGAGGTAATCCAGCGCAAGGTGGTTCTTGTTGACGACCAGCAGCGTCACATCGCGGTAGATGCCGCCGTAGAAGGTGAAGTCAGCCTTCTGGGGGTAAACGCGGTCGTTTTTGCTGTTGTCGACCTCGACGGTCAGCTCATTGTTCTCGCCCAATACGGTGGTGATATCTGCACGGAAGGTGGAGTAACCGCCGTTGTGGCTGGCGACCTCCACGCCGTTCAGCGTAACTCTTGCGCTGGCATTGACACCCTCGAATTGCAGCCAGACCTGCTGGGCAGCAACATCAAAGGCGGGTGCCGCGAACTGCGTTTTATAGGTGCAGGTGCCGCGCCAATAATCATTGCCGCCGTCCTGACCATCGATGTTGTTCCAGGTGTGCGGCAGATCGACGGCGACGGTCTTGCCGTCAGGGCCGGTGAACTGCCAGTTCTTCATCAGCTTGGTCGTGCTTCGCATTGCGCCCTCCTGTGTTGTTTTTTATCGTATTTGTATTGTAGCGAACTGTTAAATTCTTCGCAATAGGTTTGCGAAAAGTGGTATTTCTGGTGTGATATTCGGTTTTTTGCCCACAAAAAAGCCCGCCCCATCTTTGTGCAGCTTGCACAAAGATGGGGCGGAAAATTTTACATTCAGCTCTGGGCGGGCGGTAGTACGATTTTGACCGCAAACAACTCGCCCCGGGGTTCGGTGGCCATGCTGCCGCCGTATTTCTGCACCACGCGGCGGGCCACTTTCAGCTCATATCCGTGGCGGCGGCCATGGTCAGGCTGGCTTTCCGCCGGGTTGGGACCAATGACATTGATAACGCCAAAACCCTGCCGTTTGCAGACCAGCAGGTCGATCATACGGTGGTCGGCGTCCCGCTGCTGGGCGGCGGCATCGATGGCTTGATCCAGCAAATTTGAGAACAGCGCGTAAAGGTCGCCGGGTTCCAGCGCCGCCAGGCAGGTGCCGTCGGCCACACAGTTCAGCCGGATATGCTGGGCCTCGCACAGCAGACTCTTCTCGGTCAGGACGACATCCACGACCTCGTTGCCGGTGGCCGCGTTGGCGTCGTACATCCGGGCGGCCTGCTCGGCTTCGTCCAGGCTTTGGGCCACAGCTTCATCGGGGTGCAGGCGGCGCAGGTCGGCGATCTGGACCTTCAACTCATGGCATTTGCGGTTGATAATTTGTACATTCTGCCGCGCGATTTGGTACTGTTTGCGCTGACGGTCGTACAAAAGGTTCAGCGCGTCCATCTCCTTCTGCATCGCCGATTTTTTGAAAAGCTCAGTCTGCAGATAGAGCAGTGTCAGGCAATACAGCTGGGTCAGCAGCGACGGCGCAACCACCGCCGAAGGCTCCAGCCCAACGCGCAGACTGGTATGCAGCGCAAAAAACTGAAAGACAAACATCACACCCAGCAGCCCCGCACTGCTTAATTGCCGCGGGCCAATGTGATAGATTCCATCCTCCGGCATCGTGCGTGCCACCGTATACCGGATAATGATGCAGCAGATAACGGTAAAGCCCAACTGTCCCAGCAGCATCGGCGTACTGTGCAGCGGCAGATGACGCATTCCCAGCGCCTGCGCCACCCAAATCAGAACACGCCACAGCTCGTAGGCCGACTCCGACGTCAACACGATCCAAACGCTGCAATAAGCACTGGCCGGCCAGTCCAACAGGGTGCAGAGCCGGGTCGATACCATGGCCCAGGTGAAATAGCCCCCATAAATCACCAGCAGCATTACCGGCTTGGTGTGACCACTGTTTGCCCAGACGATGACCTGCGCAAACGGCACCGCCGTGATAAAATTGATGATGATGCGCAGAGCAAAGTTTTCACGCTTTTTCAATGGCAGCCAGTAGGCCAGCTCTGCGCTGCAAAGGCCAACCGCGCAGACCAGCAATGTCAGAAGTGCATCCACTTACAGCGCACCCCCGACATAGGCGGCCAGCGCCGCCAAAAAGGCCGTGCGCTGGCGGCGGCTGATTTCCAGCCGCTGCTCCCCCACCAGCACCAAATCATCCTGCACGCCCTTGACGTGGCGCAGATTGACAAGGTAGCACTGGTTGCACCGGGCAAAGTGGTAGGCAATCAAATCTTTTTCGGCCTTTTGCAGGCTGCCCCTTACCGACCAGGTATCGGCAGTTGTGTGGTAGTGCAAAAGACGGTCACGGGTCTCCAAATACAAAATCTCGTCGGTGTCCAGTAATTGAACCCCGCCGCCGACCTGCAGGGCCACCTGCCCGCCGCGCCGCCGCTGGATGCGCTGCAGGGCGCGTTCCAGCTTGGTGCTGAACTGGTAGTAGCTGACCGGCTTGAGCACGAAATCCAGCGCGTCGACCTCGTACCCGCGGATGGCATACTGGGCCATGTTGGTGACGAAGATCAGCACGACCTCGGGGTCAAGCTGGCGGATGCGCTCGGCCGTGGGCATACCGCCCAGGCGGGGCATCTCAATATCCAGAAAGATGATGTCAAAGCCGGGGCGATACGGCTCCACGATCTGGGAGCCATCCGCGAAAGGGGTCACATCCAGCTTGCAACCGCTCTCCTGCGCGTACTTTGCGATAAACCCGCACAGTTCTTCCCGCACGGCGGTGTTATCCTCGACTACGGCGATCTTTGCCATGGCGCTGTCCCCTTTCCTTTACATATATATGTATTATGACAAGATTTCACCAAAAAAGCAACACCCGTTGGCTGAAAAGGTGTTGCTTTTGCTTAATTTTTCAGCGATCCGGCTCACAGTCCAGGATCGAGGGGATGTTCTCCCAGCGTTCCGGCTCGCTGTGGTAGCGGTCATGCAGCCAGGCCACAGCGGCGTCCAGCCCCGCCTGATTGCCTTCAAACTCCTGCGTTTCGATTTTTTCCTCGGCAGTATGTTCAATGCTCCACGGCCCGGGCCAGACCTGGGCCGTCAGGTACTCGACTTTCTTTTTGCCGCTCTCGTCGCTGGGGTCGGGCTTTTTGCCCGGCGTGATGACATAGCGCATCCCGCCCTCGGCCCCGGAATAGGGGTTGCCGTTGTGGAACCAGTGGTAAATGGGGAAAGCATCGAGCATACTCTGCGCACCTCGCAACAAAAAATACCCTGAAGCGAAATGCTTCAGGGTATTTTGGAGCGGGATACGAGTCTCGAACTCGCCACCTACTGCTTGGGAAGCAGTCACTCTACCGGATGAGCTAATCCCGCATCAGTGACTGCTATTATACCGCAATTCAGGTGGGTTGTCAAGGGGGCGGCATATATGCCGCCCCTACTGCGGTGGATTTTGTAGGAGGCAGCGTCCCCGACGCCCCGCGGATGGGCAATTCCTTTATATCATACTGAACAAATCCACCTGGCTGGTCTCGGGCAGATTGCCCAGGGCACCGACAGCGCGGAGCTTGTCAAAGACCGACTGCGCCACGCCGCTGGCCTGCTGCAATTCCTCCACCGAGATATACTCTTGGCCGTGCATCGTGGCCTGTTCCAGCGCCACAGCGGCGGCATCGCCCAGGCCGCGGATGGCCGTGAACGGCAGACGGACCTTGCCGTCCTCGACCACGTACTTGCTGGCGTAGCTTTTACCCAGTTCAATGGGCAAAAATTCGCAGCCGCGCTGCAGCATCTCGTTTTCCAGCTGCAAACTGACAAGGGCGTCATCGTCCTTGGCGGTGCGTTCGTCTTTTGGGATCTTCTCGTTGTCCTTCAGGTGCTGCTTCGCCACGCGGACGCCGCCAACGGCGGCCTCGTAGTCGATATCCGCGCCGCGCACCGTGAAGTACACCGCGTAGAAGATGGCCGGATGGTAGACCTTGAACCACATCAGCCGGATGGCCGCCATCAGGTAGGCCACGGCGTGGGCCTTGGGGAACATATACTTGATCTTTCGGCAGGATTCGATATACCAGTCGGGCACGTCGTGCTCGCGCATGGCTTCCTCCCAGCCGGGCTTAAAGCCTCCTTTGGCAACCTTACCTTTACGCACGGCCTCCATAATGTCAAAGGACATCTTCGGTTCCAGGCCCTTGCGCAGCAGGTACAGCATGATACTGTCACGGCAGCCGATAACTTCCGCGATGGTACATGTGCCCGAACGGATGAGTTCGTCGGCGTTGCCGGTCCAGACATCGGTGCCGTGGGACAGGCCGGAAATCTGGATAAGCTCGGAGAAATTCTTCGGCTGTGCGTCCAAAAGCATCTGACGCACAAAGTTTGTGCCCATTTCCGGGATGCCGAAGGTGCCGGTTTTGGAGCCGATTTGCTCTTCGGTCACGCCCAGCGCCGCCGGGCTGGTCAGCAGGCTGTACACCTTCTCGTCGTTCATCGGAACCGAGTCGATGGGGATGCCGGAGTATTCCTCAAAGAATTTGTAGAAGGTCGGCACATCGTGGCCCAGCTCATCCAGTTTGAGCAGCGTGTCGTGCAGATATTTAAATTCAAAGTGGGTGGTCAGCAGGCCGCCCTTGACATCGTCCGCCGGGTGCTGGATGGCGCAGAAGTCGTAGATATCGAACGTATCCGGCACGACGACCATGCCGCCGGGGTGCTGCCCAGTCGTGCGCTTGACGCCGGTGCAGCCCATGACAAGGCGGTTTTCCTCCGCACGGTTGACGGTCTTGCCGCGCTCCTCGAGGTACTTTTTGACGTAGCCGTAGGCCGTTTTGTCCTGCAAACCGGAGACGGTGCCCGCCTTAAAGACGTTTTCCTTGCCGAACAGTTCCTCGGTATAGCGGTGGACGTGGGACTGGTACATTCCCGAGAAGTTCAGGTCGATATCGGGTTCCTTGTCTCCGTAGAAGCCCAGGAAGGTTTCAAAGGGAATGTCGTGGCCTTCGACGATCATTTTTTTGCCGCAGACCGGGCAGTTTTTGTCCGGCAGGTCGAAGCCGTCAAAGTGGATGCCGTCGTTGATCCACTCGCTGTGCTTGCAGTTGGGGCAGAGATAATGCGGCGGCATCGAGTTGACCTCGGAAATGCCGGAAAAGTGCGCCACAGCCGACGAACCGACGGAACCACGGCTGCCGACCTGGTAGCCGCCCGCATTGGAGTAAGCCACCAGACGCACGGCGATGACGTACAAAACCGCGTAACCGTGGCCGCAGATGGAATCCAGCTCCTTTTTCAGACGCTTTTGCAGCACATCGGGCAGCGGCCTGCCGTAGTCGCGGGCCGCGTGTTTCCAGGTGTCGTCGCGCAGTTCCTGCTCGGCGCCCGGGATGCTGGGCGGGTAGGTGCCCTTGGGGATGGCGCGCAGGTTGTTGTCGATGGTGGCGGCAATCTTGTTGGGGTTCGTCACCACAATTTCATACGCCTTTTCCTGCGGCAGGTAGCTGAAATCTTCCAGCATATCGGGCGTGGTGCGGAAGTAGAGCGGGGCCTGGTTGTCGGCGTCCTTGAAGCCGTTGCCGGCCTGCAAAACAGCACGATAGATCCAATCTTCCGGCTCCTGAAAGTGGGAGTCGCCGGTGGCGACGACCGGCTTATGCAGGTCCTCGCCCAGTTTTATGACGGTGCGGTTGAAGTTCTTGATGGCTTCGATGGAATCCACCTGGCCGTTGCGAACCATGAACTCATTGTTGCCAAGCGGCTGCACCTCAAGGTAATCGTAGTAATCGGCGATGCGCAGCAGCTGCTCATAGGGCTGGCCCGCCACAATGGCGCGGTACAGCTCGCCCGCTTCGCAGGCGGGCGAAAGCAGCAGACCCTCGCGATACTGGTTCAAAAGACTGCGGGGCACGCGGGGCTTTTTGAAGAAATACTGGGTGTGCGCCGCGCTGACAATGCGGTAGAGGTTTTTGAGGCCCACCTGGTTTTGCACGAGGATAATCAGGTGGTAGTATTTCTTTTTCAGCACCTCTTTATTGCCGCCGAGACCGGTGTTGATGGCCTCCACGGTGTGGATGTCCTTCTCCTGCAAGTCGGTCAGCATGACCTCAAAGATGCGGGCCAGCGCCATGGCATCATCGACAGCGCGGTGATGGTTGAAGGGTGGGATCTCCAGATGTTTGTTGATGGTGTCCAGCTTGTAGTTGCGCAGGCCCGGGAACAGTGCCTGGCCCATGGGCAGCGTGTCGATATAGGTGTTCTCGTCCCAGCTGACGCCCGCCTTCTCCCCCGCTTTGCGGATGAACAGCATATCAAAGCTATGGGCGTTGTGGGCAACAAGGATGTTGTCCCCGCAGAACTCTTTGAAGGCGCGGATGGCTTCCTCCGGCGTGGGGGCGTCGGCGACCATGGCGTCATTGATGCCGGTCAAGTCAACGACCTTCTGCGGGATGGGCTTGCCGGGGTTGACGAAGGTGCAGAACTTCTTTTCTTCGTTGATCTTACCGTTTTCCACAAAGACGGCGCCGATCTCGGTCAGCCGCTCGGTGTTGGAATCAAGGCCGGTCGTCTCGGTATCGAACACGACAAACGAGCCGGACAGCGGCATCTGCGCCCCGCCGTAGACGGCGGGGATCATATCGTCAACAAAGTAGGCCTCGCAGCCGTAAATCAGCTTGAAGTTCGGGTCCGTCTCGTGGATGGCGTCGGTGGCAAGCATGGCCTCGGGGTAGCCCTGGCAGACGCCGTGGTCAGTGATGGCGATAGCGCGGTGGCCCATGCGGTGGGCCAGGCGGACAATTTTGCCCGGGTCGTTGAAGCCGTCCATTGAGCTGGACTTGGTATGCAGGTGCAGCTCGACGCGCTTTTCGCCGTCGGGGGCGGTGTCCTGGCGCTGCTGGCGTTCAACCTGCAGGACGTCGTAGGGCAGGATGACAAAGTCGTGCTCGTACTTATCGTACATATAGTTGCCGCGCACGATAAGGGTGGTGCCGGGCTTGAGGTTCTCCCACTTGGACATATCAGCGTCCTCGTCGCCCAGGACTTTCAGGTTGACGGAGCCGGAGTAGTCGGTGATGGAGGTAAAGTAGATTTTGCGGCGGCTGCCCTTGACCTCGGTGGCAAAGACATCGCCCCAGACTGTGACCTTACCGCCATCGCCCAGATCGTTCAGATGGCGGATGTCGGCAGGCTTGAAGGTCTTGCCGTAGAACAGCTTGACCGGCTTGTTCGTGAGGGCCAGCCCCTCGATCGTAAAGTCGGGCGGCGTCTCCTTGGCCTCAAACTTAACGGCGGGGACTTTCTCCTGCAAGTACTGTTCAAATTCTTCTTCCGTGCGCGCCTTTCCGCTGTCGGCAAGGCGCACGATGGGCAGCGAACCGGTGCGCTCCTGGATGAGTTCGGCCAGCACGCGGGGCAGCTCGACGCTTTCCAGGATCGGGCGGCCCGCGTTGACATGGATGGTGATGCCGTCGTCGCCGAAGGTGACAGGCTCGGTCTTATCCAAAAAGCCGTTGACCGGCATCCCCTGCCCCTTCAGTTCCTCGATCATCAGACGCACGGCCTCGGGGGTGATATTCGGGTAAGCAAAGTAGCTGCGAACCTGCAGTTCATACCCGGCGAACACCTCGGCCAGGGACGCACAAAGACGCCCGCACAGCGCCTGGTCCAGGGGTTCAGCACTGCGCAGGCAGATAACGACCTGTCTTTTTGTGCGGTAAAGTTCCACGCGGTCAACAAGCACGCTGCCGAACGCCGCGCAGAACTGCTGGTCCGCCGTAAACTGCGGCCAGACCTGAGTGACAAATGGTTTCAAGGAAATTTTACCTCACAAGTGGATAGCATATTATAGGAGGCGGCGTCCCCGACGCCCCGCGGGCGGATATGGAATCCGCCCCTACGGAGTTTTGGCTTCCCCCCTCGGGGGAAGCTGTCCGCGAAGCGGACTGATGAGGGGCAACGCTGCCTATATTGCCCATGAATGGGTTGTTGCGGGTACGCCGCCCCTCATCCGGCCTTCGGCCACCTTCCCCCAAAGGGGGAAGGCTTTTGGGAGTGTTTACATCTTATGGATCTCGTCCAGCAGCTGGCCGACAATATCGCCCTTCAGCATACGGATCTTCTCGCCGCGGATGAAAAGCAGGGCCTCGTCCTTGCCGCCGGCAATGCCGATATCAGCATCGGATGCCTCGCCGGGGCCGTTGACAACACAGCCCATGATGGCGATTTTCAGCGGCTTTTTAAAGCCCTCGTCCCGCAGGCGCTGCTCGACCTCGTTGGCAATCTCGATCATCGGGTACTGGGTGCGGCCGCAGGTGGGGCAGCTGATGATCTCGGGCCCTGCCACGGCATAACCCACCGCGCGCAGGATATCATATCCGGCGTAGACCTCGTTCTCGGGTTCGTCGGTCAGACTGACGCGCAGCGTGTCGCCGATGCCCTCCATCAGCAGGCCGCCGATGCCCATGCCGGACTTGATCAGGCCCATGCGGTTGCCGCCTGCCTCGGTCACACCGACGTGCAGGGGGTAATCCGTCTGGCCTGCCAGCAGGCGGTAGGCCGCCATCATGCGGGGCACGTTGCTGGATTTAATCGATATAACGATGTTATCAAAGTCATATTTCTGCAAAAGGCGCACATGGTACATGGCGCTTTCCACCATAGCCTCCGGCACAGGCGCACCGTATTTCGCCAGGATGTGCTTTTCCAGGCTGCCGCCGTTGACGCCGATGCGGATGGGCACGTTCTTGGCGTTGCAGGCGGCGGCCACAGCCTTGACGCGGTCGTCGCCGCCGATGTTGCCGGGGTTGATGCGGATTTTGTCTGCACCCGCGTCCAGGGCGGCCAGCGCAGCGCGGTAGTCAAAGTGGATATCAGCCACGACCGGGATATCCACCTTCTCTTTGATGGCGGCCACGACGGCGGCGTCCGCCGGGGTGGGCACCGTCACGCGGACGATCTGGCAGCCCGCCTTGGCGACGCGCTCTGCCTGGGCCACGTTGCCCGCAATATCCTTGACGGGCACATTTAGCATAGTCTGCACGGCAATCGGGTTCGTGCCGCCGATTTTGATATTGCCAATCTTGACTTCCTTTTTCAGTTGACGCTGCATCGTTGTTTCTCCTTTATAAGAATCGTGTAAGGTCCTGCAATGTGACCAGAACCATCAGCCACACCAGGGCCACCATGCCCGCTGTGTTGACAAAGCCCTGCACGCTGTCCGGCACAGGATGGCCGGTCAGCCCCTCCCACGCGAGGAAGAGCAGCTTGCAGCCGTCCAGCGCCGGGATGGGCAGCAGGTTGAAAATGCCGACATTGATGGTCAGCAGCGCCATCATGGACAGCACATCCCGCCAGCCATAGCGCACAGCCTGGCTGACCGCCGACACCGTACCGATGGGGCCGGACAGTTCCTCCATGCCTGCCTGGCCGGTGAACAGCTGCCAGAAGCCGCCCAGGATAGCCCCGCTGTAATAGCGGAACATCTCCCCGGTGACGACGGCGACGCTGTGTACGCTGAGTTTCTGCGCTGCCACGCGGAAATCCGTGGCATAGCTGACGCTGCCGTCCTCGTTCAGCGTGGGGCCGACTGTGACGGCGGGCAGGGTCACGACCTCGCCGCCGCGCAGGACTTTCATCGTGTGGGTCTTTTCGGTGCCTTCAAAGACATCGGCCAGTGTGTAGATGGTCCAGCAGGGCTTGCCGTCCACCTGTAAAATCGTATCGCCGGTCTGTAAAGTCTCGGCGCTCTTGGCACCGTCGCTGAAATCGGCGATCGTCGTGCTGCCGAGCCTGCCCTGCGAGAGGACGAGCACGAGCAGCACCACAACGCCGAGGACAAAGTTCATCAATGCGCCACAGAGCGTGACAAAAAAGCGCTGTCCGGCGGTGGCATCCTCAAACTTCTGGCCGCTGACTGCCAGCGGAAAAAGCGCCGTTTTGCGGGGCGGTTTCGGGGGTATCTCCCCTTCCTCGGCCTCATCGTCATCTTCCGGCGGCGGGGTGCTGAACAGGTTATAGCCGCCCAGCGGCAGCAGACGGATGGAATAGGTCGTTCCGTTTTTCGTTTTGGACCACAGGCGCGGGCCAAAGCCGATGGAAAATTCCTCGACATGGATGCCGCAGTGGCGCGCGGCCATAAAGTGGCCGAGTTCGTGCACCAGAACAACGCCGCCGAACACGAGCAGCGATGCCAGCCCGGTCAGCAATGCAGTCATAGGCACCTCACAAGTAAAGTATTGGACATAGAGTCGTAGGGGCCGGGCATGCCCGGCCCGCGCGTGTATGGCAGGCAGGAGTCTGCCGGAAAGCTGAGGGCCGCACATGTGCGGCCCCTACCGGGCAGTTCCAATCAGATATGTGCTTCCACATAGGCTCTCGCCATGTGGTCGCACTCGTGGACGTCGGCGAGGGTGTAGTCACCGCCGAAGGTGTCGCTGTCTACGATGCCCTCGACCAGACGGCCGATATCAAGGAAGCCGATCTCATCCCGCAGGAAATGCGCAACGGCGGCTTCGTTTGCGCCGTTGGCAGCGCAGGGAGCCAAGCCGCCCTTGCGGATGGCCTTCTTGCAGGCTTTCAGGCAGCGGAACGTCTCGTCGTCCGCCGTGCCGATGCTCAGATGTGTCAGCGCGGCAAAGTCCAGCTCGGGCACCGGGCTGGGCAGGCGCTCGGGCCAGGTCAGTGCGTACTGGATGGGAATGCGCATATCCGGCACGCCCAGCTGTGCAATGACCGAGTGGTCGGCAAACTGCACGGCCGAGTGGATAATGCTCTCCCGCTGGACAACAATTTGAATTTTATCTTCGGGCAGGCCGAACAACCAGGCGGCCTCGATCAGCTCCAGGCCCTTGTTCATCAGGGTGGCAGAGTCGATGGTAATTTTTGCCCCCATGTTCCAGTTCGGGTGCTTGAGGGCATCGGCCTTGGTCTTGCCGCGCAGCTCTTCGGTCGTCATGCCGTAGAAGGGGCCGCCGGAGGCCGTCAGCAGAATTTTTTCCAGCGTTTTGGCGCTGTGCTGATCCTGTAAGCACTGGAAAATCGCGCTGTGCTCGCTGTCCACGGGCAGCAGGTGTACGCCGTTTTTCCTGACAGCGTCGGTGACGAGGTGACCGCCGGTGACAAGGCTCTCCTTGTTCGCCAGCGCCAGGTCGTGGCCGCTCTCGATGGCGGCCAGCGAGGCATCCAGACCCGCAATGCCGACGACGGCATTCAGCACGGTGCCCGCGCCGTCCATCGTTGCCAGCTCCCGCAGGCCGTCCGCGCCTTTCAGCAGCTTCGGTGCGTTTGCCTGCCCTGCCAGCGCGGCGGACAGCTTTTCAAAGGCTGCCGGGTCGGTGACGGCAACGTACTTCGGGTGGAACTCGGCAATCTGGGCCAGCAGCTTGTCAACGCTGGAATTGGCCGACAGGCCGAACACCTCATAGCCGTGCATACGGCAGACATCCAGACTCTGGGTGCCGATGGATCCGGTGGAACCCAGCAGGGTGATAACTTTACTCATTTTGTATTCCCTCACAACAGATAGAAGAAATAGCGTACCGCGATGCAGACGAACGGCGCAATGAACATGACGCTGTCAAAGCGGTCCAGAATGCCGCCGTGCCCCGGGAAAATCGTACCGTAGTCCTTGATGCCGACCTGGCGCTTGACCGACGAGGCGAACAAATCGCCCAGGATGCCCAGCACCGACGCCACCGCGCCCATGCCCAGCAGCACCAGATAGTGGCGCGGCTGTACCTGGATGCTGAGGACGTTGTGCCTGGCGGACAGCAGCGAGTAGACCAGCGTCAGCACACAGCCGGCGGCCATGCTGCCCAGCACGCCGCCCACTGCGCCCTCTACGGTCTTGTGGGGGCTGACGATGGGGGCCAGCTTGTGCTTGCCGAAAGCGCGGCCCGCGAAATACGCGGCCGTATCCCCGCCCCAGGCGAAGCACAGAATCAACAGGATAAAGTAGATGGCGTCATAGCGGTACTGGTCAAAAGGCAGCATCCGCTTTAAGTGGATGAGCGAGTAGAAACAGAACGTAATAACGCCTGAAAAGTAGACAAATCCCGTCAGCTTGCCGAAATCCAGCGTTTTGACATGGGCGATCTGGCAGACGTTGTAAAACAGCACCGTCAAAAATGCGGCGGGCAGCAGCAGACTGCGCACCATCTGCGAGGTGCTGAGCATGACCAGCAGGGTCAGCGGCACAGCGGCAGCGTAGAGATACCACTGCTTTTTGCCAAAGCCCATGGCGGAAAAAACCTCATGAATGGCAATCAAGCAGATGGCACTGAGTACCAGATCGAACAAAAACGTGTCAAAAAAGCCCAGAACGACAGCCAGGACACCCAGGCCGACAACGGCGGTGATGATGCGGGTCTTCATAAACGGTGGTTCCCTTTCGCGGAATAGATTTTATTGCAATAACAGCCTATGCGGGCATATCCGCAGATATCCCCGCACAGGCTATCGCTCATGAAGGCATCAGACCTCCATGATCTCCTTGTTCTTGTCGGTGCAAGTATCGTCGATGAGCTTGACGTACTTGTCGGTCAGCTTCTGGGTCTCGTCTTCCAGCTTCTTCTGGTCGTCCTCGGTGATCTCGCCGGCCTTCTTCATAGCCTTGAACTTATCCATGGCGTCACGGCGGATGTTGCGCACGGCGGTCTTGGCTTCCTCGCCCTGCTTCTTGACGTCCTTGGTCAGCTGCTTGCGGCGTTCCTCGGTCGGGGCCGGGAACACCAGGCGGATAACCTGGCCGTCATCGATGGGGTTGATGCCGATATCGCTGGTCTGGATGGCCTTGGAGATAGGCTTGAGCATCGAGCGGTCCCAGGGGGAGATGGTCAGGATGCGGGCCTCGGCCACGGCGACGGCGGCAATCTGCTGAATGGGCGTGGGGCTGCCGTAGTAGTCCACGGTGACTTTGTCCAGAATGGCGGGGTTGGCGCGGCCTGCGCGGATGGAGGCCAGCTCATGGACGAGGTGGTTGACGCTGGCGTTCATTTTTTCTTCAAAGGGTTTCGTCGTGCTGCTCATAGGTGATTCTCCTTATTTTTAAAGTAGTATAGGGGGAAAATATGAAATTTTCAATTTCGGGCCTTACTCTTTGACCAGGGTGCCGACCATCTCACCCTCGCAGGCTTTGGCAATGTTCTCGGGCTTGCCAAGGTCGAACACGAGGATGGGCAGGCCGTTGTCACGGCAAAGGGTGGCAGCGGTGGAGTCCATGACAGCCAGGCGCTCATCCAACACACGGGTAAAGGTCAGCGTGTCGTAGCGCACGGCGTCGGCATATTTGTGAGGGTCTTTGTCGTAGACGCCGTCCACCATCGTGGCCTTGAACATGGCGTCGGCGCTGATTTCCAGTGCGCGCAGGGCGCTGGCGGTATCGGTGGAGAAGATTGGGTTGCCGGTGCCGCCGCCGAAAACGACGATCTTGCCGCTTTCCAGCGCGGCGATGGCCTTGTCGCTGGTGAAGCACTCGGCCACCTGGGGCATGAAGGAGCTGGTCATAACGACAGCGTCCGCCCCCTGCTGGTGCAGGGCATCCTTGACGGCCAGGGCGTTCATAACGGTGGCCAGCATACCGATCTTGTCGGCGTCCATGCGGTCCATTTTGCCGCTGGAACGGCCGCGCCAGAAGTTGCCGCCGCCCACCACAATGGCGATTTGGGTGCCCAAGTCGTGCGCGGCCTTGATGCCCGCGCAGATGGAGGCGATGGTTTCCTCATCAAAGCCGGTTCCCTTGGGGCCGGAGAGTGCCTCACCGCTGACTTTCAGAAGAATACGTTTATACTGAATTGCCATAAAAAACACCACCTGTAAGTATTTTGGCGGTCTACCCTGCCGTGCAGGCATAGTAAACCATTCTTTTTGTAGTACATTTTACAATAAATCCGGGATAAAGTAAAGCGGTGGAGGAAAAAAAGAGGCCGCCCAAGCTGGACGGCCTGAAACTTTGTTGTGTTGTAGGGGCCGGGCATACCCGGCCCGGGCGCATACGACAGGCATTTTCTACCGGGCGGCTATAATTTTCACTTCTCTTCGCAGCGCCAGCCGCCGGGTCTGCTGCTCGGCTCGGCGCTCCATCGGGGATTCCAGCGTCAGGCCGTCCAGCGGCGGCGCAGCAGCCAGGGTGAAGCAGAGTTCCGTGCCAGGCCCCTCCCCCACGGCCAGACCCCAGCCCATGGCCCGGGCATAGGCGGCAATCAGCGGTAGGCCCAGCCCGCCCGCGTGGAGCAGACGGTCGCTCCACTGTCCGTCGGTCAGCAGCGCTTTTGCGTCGGGCGGCAGACCGGGGCCGTTATCACGGTAACAGAACTGCCCCGGCGCACAGACCAGCGTGATGGCGGCGGCCCGGTCAACAGCCAGTGTGTTGGAGACAAGGTTCGTCAGCAGACCGTTGAGCAGCGACGCATCCCCCAGCGTGGGAAGCACATCCAGCCCGGCGGCCTGCAATTCTATCGTGAAAGGCAGCGCGTATTGCGCGGCTTCCTCCCGCAAAATTTCGCAGATTTCCCGCAGCTGACCCAGCAGGTCGATGGGCCGCGGCTCACAGGTGCCATGCAGCAATGCCGCCGTGGCCGCGTCCGATGCCTGGTCGCCCAGGCGGCGCAGGCAGAGCAGCTGCGCCTGCAATTCTTCCAGCAGCGGCGTCAGCTCGGCGCGTTCCGCCGGGGTAGCCGTGTGATCCAGACGGTCCTGCAGGACCTCAAAGGCATTCTCCATGCAGTCGAACGAACGGCGGAACCGCCCGCGCAGCCCGCCCCGCAGCGCCAGCAGTGCCGCGTTTTCCTCCTGATGAACCATGGTGGACACCTTCTTTATTTCATTTCAGTTTCAGGGTGCGGTGCCGAGCCGCACCGGCCGCAGGGGCGGATCTCATATCCGCCCGCACCTTATAAGTACCGTTCCGTCTTATCCCGTAAATCTTTCAGCAGCCCTTTGAACAACTGTCCATTGGAGAGTACACCGTCCGCCGGGCGGCCGCTGCGCAGGCATAACGCCCGGTAAGGTTCTTCGCCCCGCTTTGCCATGGCTGCCGACATACGATTCAGCGCCGAAGTCACGGTGCCGATCTCGATGCCTTCCTCCGCAGCCACGTATTGCTGCAGGCTGCCGATCTGCTGCGGTTTGTCCGCGTACAGGGCGTACAGCAGCATCCGCTCGGCATAGCGGTAGCCGCTCAGCGTTTCGGGTGCGCCGTAGGCATCCAGCACATCGTCGCAGCACTGGCGCAGGTAGTACAGCTGGTGCTCATCCTCGTTCGTGCCCATGCGGTAGACCTCATCAAAGAGATTTTTCATGCCGTAAGGGCGCAGCATGATCTGGTACTGGGAGAACAGCCGCAGCGCCTTGCGGGCGGCGGTTTCCTCCGGCACAGGAACCAGCACCAGAACAGCTGGTTCCGGGTCAAGCTGCATCGTGCCGATCTCCTGCAAGACCTCGGTCACGCCGGGCTTGGTCAGCAGCGCGTCCAGCACCAATACGTTGGGGCGCAGCCCGCCGTGCAGCAGTTCCAGCACCTCCTGCCCGGTGGCCGCAATGGCCGCCGCGCGGACTTCATCGCTGTGGGTCTTGGCAAACAGGCTCATCGTATCCCGGTCCAGCCGGGAGCTGAAGGCGAACAGCGCCACCACAGCAGAGGTTTTGGGCAGGTTCGGGGTCTTGCGCGTTTTTCCGCCGGTCGTCTGCGGCCGTTCATGCAACAGTACCGCCATCAGCCCACCGCCGATCCGCAGAGGTCGTACAGGACAGCGGGCACCTGCGCGGGTTCCACCGCATTTTCATACAGAAAACGTGTGAGCATCCCGACGCGTTCCTCCCCTGTATCACACACCATGCACTCCACCGCCGGGGCTGTGTCCCGCTGGGCACGGATGCAGTAGGCATCGGCTTCGCGCAGCAGCGTGTAGGTCACTGTCCCGGCATTTTGCAGGTCTGCCAGCGCGGACAGTTCCCGTCGGTAGCTTACAATCGGTTTGGCTTGCATAAAGGCTCCCCCTCACATACTTTCGCAGCGTAAACTGCGATGGTTTTATTACCCTACTATAATTCAACCGATGTGCGGGATTCAATCCACACTGCGTATACGTTTTTATACGGAAAGTGCAAGATTTGTAGTATTATAGCATTTTATATAGAGATGTGCAAGATAGATACGAAAGTGGTGCTACGACAATATAAAATCGTATGTTACAGGATATGTCCGCCTTCGCACAACAAAATTTGTGTTTCACCCTTGACATTTCCCGCAAAAAGGGTTAAACTAGTTTAGTCAAATGACGTGGGCCCGTAGCTCAGTTGGGAGAGCGTTCGGTTCGCATCCGAGAGGTCAAGGGTTCGAATCCCTCCGGGTCCACCATAAATCCTCACCGTGTTGCGGTGGGGATTTTTATTTTTATCATAAGATTGCACAAATTTTTAAAGACCGCTTTGCACAAGATTTACAAAACCGGCAGTGGGCAAAATGCCTGCTGCCGGTTTTGTGGATTGACTTTTGGGAAATAAATAGTTATAATTAGAACCGTTCTAAATCGAAGTATTGCAAAGGAGGTCCTGCGCTTGGTCCCGATTTTATCCTACGCGCAGCACTACAAAAAGTACTATACTGCGCAGTTTGAGGGCGCGGCGGCCGCGTATGGGCTGAATCAGCTGGAAATCGACATTCTGCTGTTCCTGCACAATAACCCGGAGCTTTGCACGGCCAGCGACATCTGCCGCTACCGCGTGCTGGCAAAGTCCAATGTGTCTGCGGCGGTGGAGCGGCTGCGCAGCCGCGGAGTGCTGACCGTCTCCCCCGCACCAGGCAACCGCCGCCAGCGGCTGCTGGCCTTTACTGCGGACGGTCAGCGCATCGCCGCCGCACTGGCAGAGATACAGCACCGAACGGTCGAGCCGCTGTTTGAGGGCTTTACCGCAGAGGAGCAGCAGAGGCTGCAGGAATATCTGTCCCGCATAGACGCAAACATCCAGCGTCAGCTGAAAAAGGAGTAACACTATGACGTATCTTATCGCATTCATCGTCTGCTTTATCGCAGGCATCGGGGCCGGGCTGGGAACCGGCTTTGCCGGTATGAGCGCGGCGGCGGTCATCAGCCCCATGCTCATCACCTTTTTGGGCATGGACCCCTACATGGCTGTTGGCATTGCCTTGGCCAGCGATGTGCTGGCCAGCGCCGTCTCTGCCTATACCTACGGCAAAAACGGGAATCTGGATATCAAAAACGGCTCTGCCATGATGGCCTCGGTGCTTTGCTTCACGCTGGTGGGCAGCTATGTGGCCAGCCTCGTGCCCGGCCGCACAATGGGCGGCTTTTCCACCTTTATGACCCTTCTGCTGGGCGTAAAATTCATTGTGCGGCCGGTCATGACCACCAAAAGCTCAATGAACGCCGTGAGCGCAGAGAAGCGGTTTGTGCAGTCCCTGCTCTGCGGTGCGGGTGTCGGGTTCATCTGCGGGTTTATCGGCGCAGGCGGCGGCATGATGATGCTGCTGCTCCTGACCTCGGTGCTGGGGTATGAGCTGAAAACCGCCGTGGGCACCAGTGTCTTTATTATGGCTTTTACGGCGTTCACCGGCTCGGTGAGCCACTTTGCCATCGGCGGTACGCCGGATGTATTCTGCCTTATCTGCTGTGTCGTCAGCACCCTGCTTTGGGCGCGTATTGCCGCCAAGTTTGCCAACAAGGCCGAGCCTGCCACCCTGAACCGCGCCACCGGCGTGGTGCTGGTGATTCTGGGCGCAGTGATTATGGCGGTGAATTATCTGTAAGATTGCCTTTGTCCCATAAAGCACAAAAATCCATCTCAAGCTTCTCGCTTGGGATGGATTTTTCTTTCCTGTTATTTTTGTAGCAACAGTACCCGCAGGGTGAACCACTCGTTCTCCCAATGCAGGGTCAGGGTGCCGCCATGGTTTTCGGCGGCGGCGCGCACGCTCTTTAAATCGTACCCACCATGGGCGCTGCGTTTTGGCAGACCGTCGGCGGCCAGCTCTACCGGGCTGGCGCAGTAGTTTTCAAACCGCAGCATCACAAAACCGTTCTGTGCATAAATTGCCACGCGGATGAGCCGTTTTTCCGGGTCAGGCTCGGCGGAAACGCTCTCGGTGGCGTTATCCAGCGCCGTGCCGACGATCGTGCATATCTCCCCTGTCGAGAGGAAATCCAACAGCTTGCCGTCGGCTACGCAGGTCATATTGATGCCGTGTTGCTGGCAGTACAGGCTTTTCGCGGTCAGCAGCGTGTCCAGAACCGGGTTGCCGGTCTTGTTCTCGGCCTCATACTTGCGGATGCCGCTCTCCATCTCGGCCAGGGCCGCGTCCTGTTTGGCCTGGTCGCGCTCGGCACGGATGGCCGCGATCTGCATTTTCAGTTCGTGGTAGCGCCGGTTGATAAGGCGGATGTTTTCTTTGCTCTGTTTGTACTGCTCGTACTGGCGGCGCAGGACATTGTCCATGGCGGTCAGTTCGCTGTGCAGGGCGTTCTCCCGCAGCTGCTCATGCTGGACGCTCAAAATCAGCACGCCTGCAAAGTCCACCAGCGTGCGGATGTAGAAAACGCTCATCGTCGCCTCGCCATTGGAGACAAAACTCAGATTGCTGACTGCAAAGACCGTGACCGCCATGACTACCGCCATCAGCATGGCTGCCGTGGTGATGGTCAGCCGGGCCGCCGTAGCTCGGCGCTGTTCAAACAGATACAAAAATCCATATAGTGCCGCATAGACCACCGCCAGCAGCACCAGCGAGAGCGGCTTGCCCGCCCCCTGCTGCGACCACAAAACGCAATGCAACTGCCATTCCACGCTGGCGGCCAGCTCGGCCAAAATGAACGCTCGGGCACAGCTGTACCCGGCCTCCAGCAGGTTCATGGCCCGCGTGCCCCACAAGTAGAGATAAATCCACCCGATGGCCGCCGTCATGCAGGGTATCCACCACACCAGCGGCACGTCGCCGGTCAGCTGCAAAAAGACAGCCAGCAGCCCCGCCCAAACGACGGTAATGCCCCAGCAGAGACGTTTGTCCATGCGCGGTGGCATGGCCTGGGCATACAAAACCGCCGCCAGCACCTCTGCCAAGGCCGTGTACAGGCGCGGGATATCCGGCAGTGTCGTCATGCGCCGTTCCCTCCGATGTAATCGGCCAGCGCTTCCAAAAACGCCTTGCGCCGAGGGCGGCTGACCTGCAGCTGGTGCGGGCCGACCTGCACGGTGTTCATCTGCACGCTGGAAACATACGCCAAATTGACCAGATAGCCGCTGTTGCAGCGGGCAAAGCCATGGGGTTCCAGCTTTTCCTCCCAGGCTTTCAGTGCGCCGGGAGCGGAGAAATCACCGTCCTCGGTGTAAAAATGGATGCGGTGGCCCTCGCTCTCGATGTAATAGACCGATGCTTCATCCAGCCGCCGCATACCACCGTCCACCGGCACGGCCAGATACCGCCGCGCCCGCCGGGCCAGCTGGCCTGCGGCCTTTTGCAGCTGCTGTGAGAAGGCAAAATACGGCACCGGCTTCAGCACGTAATCCAGTGCGCCGACGGCGTACCCCTTGATGGCGTACTGGGCCATGTTCGTAATGAAGATGAGCAGCACGTCACTGTCCAATGCGCGGATGCGGCTGGCGGTCTCCATGCCGTCGAGGTGCTGCATCTCCACATCCAAGAAAATAATGTCGTAGACAGGCCGATATCCTTCCAGAATTTCCACACCGTCGGTGAACATCGTCACCTCGATCTGGGCGTCGTACTGGCGCATATAGCGCTGCACATAGCCCATCAGCTGGTCGCGGACAGCGGCCTCATCCTCTACGATGGCGACGCGGATCATTGCAGTTCGGTCTCGCAGCGATCCAGCACAGCGGCGATGACCTGATCCATGTCGTAGTATTTGTACTCACCCAAACGGCCGCCGAAGATGACCTTCGGCTCAGCGTCGGCCAGCTTCTTGTACTCAGCATAGAGTGCGCCGTTCTTGGCGTCGTTGACCGGATAGTACGGCTCGTCGCCGGGCTTCCACTCACTGCTGTACTCGCGGCTGATGATGGTCTTGGGCAGGTCGTTTCCGTTCTCGTCCTTGCCGAACTCGAACCACTTGTGCTCGATGATGCGGGTCCACGGTGTCTCGCGGTCAGTGTAGTTGACGGCGGCATTGCCCTGGAAGCTGGGCTTGTCCAGCAGCTCGTTCTCGAAGCGGACCGAGCGGTACTCCAGCGTGCCGAGCTTATAGCCAAAATAGGCGTCGATAGGACCGGTGTAGACGATTTTGTCCGCCAGTGCATCCAGTTCCGCCTTGTTCTCGAGGTAATCGGTGTTCAGGCGAACCTCAATGCCATCGAGCAGGTTGGCAATCATCTTGGTGTAGCCGCCGATGGGAATGCCCTGGTAGAGGGCATTGAAATAGTTGTTGTCGAAAGTCAGGCGCACCGGCAGGCGCTTGATGATGAAGGCCGGCAGATCCTTACAGTCGCGGCCCCATTGCTTCTCGGTGTAGCCCTTGATGAGCTTTTCGTAGATGTCGCGGCCCACCAGGGAGATCGCCTGCTCCTCGAGGTTCTGCGGCTCGTGGGTGATCTCCTTGCGCTGCTCCTCGATTTTTGCAGCGGCCTCCTCCGGGGTCACAACGCCCCACATCTTATTGAAGGTGTACATATTGAAGGGCAGCGAGTACAGCTCACCCTTGTAGTTGGCCACCGGCGAGTTCGTGAAGCGGTTGAACTCAGCGAATTTTGTGATGTAGTTCCATACTTTTTTGTTGTTGGTATGGAAAATATGGGCACCGTACTTGTGGACGTTGATGTCCTCGATGTTTTCGGTGTAGATGTTGCCCGCAATGTTCGGGCGCTTGTCCACAACGAGAACGCTCTTGCCATGGGCTTTGGCTTCGTGGGCAAAAATGGCACCGTACAGGCCGGAGCCGACTACGAGATAATCATACATAACTTTTTCTCCCTTAATCGCGGCGGAAAAGGTCGCGGGTGTAAACTTTTTCTTTTACATCGTCCAGGCAGGCGTCATAGCGGTTGGCAATGATAGCCTGGGACTGCGCCTTGAAGGCATCCAGGTCGTTGACGACCCGCGAGCCGAAGAAGGTCTCACCGTCTTTCAGCGTCGGCTCATAAATGATGACCGTCGCGCCCTTGGCCTTGATGCGCTTCATGACGCCCTGGATGGAACTCTGGCGGAAGTTGTCGGAGTTCGACTTCATCGTCAAGCGGTACACGCCGATTGTGACAGGCTTTTCCTGCGCTTCGTCGTACTCGTTGTCCTCGCCGTAGCCGTAGTAACCCGCCAGCCGCAGCACGCGGTCGGCAATGAAATCCTTGCGGGTGCGGTTGGATTCCACGATGGCCTCAATCAGGTTTTCCGGCACATCGGCGTAGTTCGCTAACAGTTGCTTGGTGTCCTTGGGCAGGCAGTAGCCGCCGTAGCCGAAGCTGGGATTGTTGTAGTGGCTGCCAATGCGCGGATCCAGGCAGACGCCGTCGATGATCTGCCGGGTGTCCAGGCCCTTGCTCTCGGCGTAGGTGTCCAGCTCGTTGAAGTAGGCCACACGCAGCGCCAGATAGGTGTTGGCAAACAGCTTGACGGCCTCGGCCTCGGTAAAGCCCATGAACAGCGTTTCGATGTTTTCCTTGATGGCACCCTCCTGTAAAAGGCCCGCAAAGGTGTGGGCCGCCTCCACAAGGCGCTCGTCGTTCAGGTCGGTGCCCACGATGATGCGCGAGGGGTACAGGTTGTCGTACAGTGCCTTGGACTCCCGCAGGAATTCCGGGCTGAACAGGATGTTGTCCGTGCCGAATTTTTCCCGCACGCTGGCCGTGTATCCCACCGGGATGGTGGACTTGATGACCATGATGGCGTCTGGGTTGTACTGCATGACCAGCTTGATGACGGCCTCCACCGCGGAAGTGTCAAAGTGCTGGGTCTTGCTGTCGTAGTTGGTGGGGGCCGCAATGACGACGAAATCCGCACCGGTGTAGGCTTTTTCGGCGTCCAGCGTAGCGGTCAGGTTCAGTGGTTTCTCGGCGAGATATTTTTCAATGTATTCATCCTGGATCGGCGACTTGCGGCGGTTGATGAGGTCCACCTTTTCCGGGATGATATCCACGGCCCAGACCTCGTGGTGTTGCGAAAGAAGGGTCGCAATGGACAGGCCCACATAGCCGGTGCCCGCGACCGCGATTTTCAAGTTTTTGTTCATGGTATCGTTCCTCACGCTTTGCGCGTATTTATGGCATATCTTTTAAAAGTATACCATACTTTGCGCGGAAAGTCCATCTTCAGCAAACAAAAGTCTTTTCTACCAATTTTTGCGGTGATATTTTGTTACTTTTACGCATTGACGTCGAATGCGGTTGGTTTTTATACTTATTTTGTATGGATGTATACTTTACTAGGAAAGCTGTGATTTCTATGCGTACCTCCCCTGCCCGCCGCCGCGGTTTCACGCTGGTGGAGCTGATTGTCGTGCTGACGATTCTTGCCGTGCTGGCCGCCCTGCTGATTCCGGCGCTGACCGGGTACATCGACAAAGCCAACGAGGCCAAGGTTTTGGCCGAAGCCCGCACCGTTCTGACGGCAGCGCAGGCCACTGTGTCTGAGGCGTATGCCAAGGAGCAGCTTGTGTCCAGCGACGGCGTTATTTATGATAAACCGACTGATAAGGCTGCTAATGATATGGCAAAGCAAATATGGGAGCTTTCCGAGCTTGACCCCAACAACAAGAAAATCACCTGGTGCTTTACAGTGGCAGATCCCGGAAACCCCACCCTGACGCCAGGTGCGATCAATACGTTTGAATATTGCAACGGTGCCTACCGCATCACCTACCATGCCATTGGTACGGAGGAATACCCCACCGGCTGGGACAACGCAGAAAAGGCGGCAGAATTGAAGTGGCTCGTTCTTGAAAACGGGAAGCCCCTCCTAGAATCCAGTGACTACGACCCGGAGCATTGGCATTAGCGCAATGCAGATTTCTTGCGGCGCACCATATCGAAATAAACCCAATGCATTGATGATAAAAAAGCCTTATTGCTTAAACGATATATATAATTAATATTGTTTAAAACGCAATCATTGGAAAGGCTGCCACAAATATCACAGCCAATATCTAGCGTGTCATCGTCCTTTTCTTCTTATTCCGCAAATTTTATTGTGACAAGCTTTCTCCCTTCTGGTATAATCTTGCCTTAGATTGTCGCCTCCAAATCTCAAAGGAGGTGAATGTGTGACTTTTCAAGAAATCGTTCTGTTGCTTACCTTTATTGGCAGCTGCATATATGCCACTGTTTCCATCACACTGAAAGTTCTTGAATTTCTCTCAAAATACAAAATCAGCCGCTGACTTTTGTCTAAGTCAGCGGCTAAAATGCGGCAATCATTAAAAAACAGCCTTACGTTTACCGTAAGGCTGTTTTGTGGTGCACCATCGGGGACTCGAACCCAGGACCCACTGATTAAGAGTCAGTTGCTCTCCTTAGTTGCGCATACTCATGGTTATTATACTTTGGTCGCTGGTAGTACCCTTTTCTCATCATATTGCAAATCAATACACTTTGAATTATACAACAAACATATTGCAACTTTAATCATTGGTTTTCTTGTTAGATTTCTTATCTCTTGTTCTGATCCACCTTTCCTCAAATATGCTTGCAGTGCAATAAGTACATTTTGAACAAACAAGCCTTTATATTCGCTCTCATCTTCTTTCTTATCAAGAACATCGAAGAATTCAAACCATAGTGTCATGCATTTTTCACGTTCTTCATCAGATTCTACTTCATCAAATTTTTGTATCAGTACAGATATAATCTCATCGGATAATATCTTTTCAAATTTACACTTTGCCATAAAGCAGATTACTTTTAGTATTTTATCCAATGGAAAATCTGTTACACATAAGAAATCCACAATACCGGTGCATTGAAAATTCAATAATTCTTTCTGTGACATAGCTATTAGTAAGGGCTCAAATGCAACCAGCGTAAAATCTTGATGCACCGCAATTGAAAGTGCATCATAGTCACAAATTCCAAAAAGGTCTTGCAACTGTATATCATCTCTACCATGTATATTTATCGACTTGTTATTTTTTATAAATTTTAGTTTTTCGCTTTCACTTTTTCTTTTTCCTGCTTCCTGGATAAAATAGCGTTTTTCTTCGTCACTTTCTTCATGTATAATTGGTTGTCCTTGGTCAAACATCATTGTCGCTATTTTTTCCCTTGATTTGTCCTGAAGTGTCTTTGACCACTCCATATCTAATAATTCATGTAATGACTCTGGAATGTAAACATTATTTTGTATTAAATCCTCCGCTATAATTCCAGCTTGCATAAAGAAAATTGCCGCCGAAAAACTCAATACATATCTCGTATTTTTCGTTGCTGTTATCGAAAGATGTGAATCCGAACGTATAACTATCATAGAATCTCGAAATGCGATATGAACAAATTGCCCATAGGGAATCGTTACTGATTGCCTTAGCGCATATAGCGGTAATGGCACTTTATCCATTTTTCTATATTCCTCTAATAAATCGTTCTTCTCCGGCGTATACTTCTTAATCTCGTCAAAAAACGCATCTATATTTGTTCTTCCATTTTCTAATGTAGGGATTTCTATTTTATATGCGATTCCCTGTTCTAAACTTTTGTTCATTGCCTTTTGAAACAAGAAATGGTCTACTGACACTACGCTTTCTACTACATAAGTCTTCTTCCCAATCGTTATCTTATCTCCTTTCTTTTGCAAATAGAGATTTTTTTCTACGGCATCTGACACCGTCATATGAAATGCATTTTCCCAAGTATACGGCTGTTTCAATCCGTTTCTGTTCGGTATGAGTGCTTCGGCATAAACACAAACCACATATTTGTTTCCAGTTTCTTCTTCGCATAAAACGGCTGATGTATTTTCTTGAATCAGCCCATTGCACTTTTCCTCTCTTTCTCCACAAAGCTGTGCATGCATTGAAAAATATTGTCCATAAATTGTTCCATCATTTTCCGTTGCTCTCAGCAATGCCTTCGTGATCGCCTTCATCGCCTCATCTTTTTTATTTATGTCAATGTAATACTGTGCCAAAAATGCCCACGCATATGCAGTGTCCACATTTTGGACATTGATTATCGTCTGCCTATCGATGCGTCGCTTACATACAATTGATAATTGTAGTATTTTCTCGATAACAAAAGGCTTTATGCAGCCGTCTTCCTCAACTTCTTTCAGAATATCCAGTGCCTCAATATATTTGTTTTCTGCTATTAACAGTCTTCCCAAAAGCACTTTATACTCGTTGCTATACTGCGCAGTCGCTGCCATCATCTCACATATTTGTCTTGCTTCCAATATATATTTATTGTTGAGCAGCTTATGCGCAAACTCTATTCCTCCTCTTATTTGCCCTACAACTTTTCCCTCTTTAACTTGTTTACACAAATCGACAAAATCAACTTTTTCTCCCAGTGTAGAATACAAGTTCCAATATTCTATTCTGTTTTTGTAACGATCTTTCTGTTCTTCTACCATGCGGATCAAATCATCTGTGCACCGATTTTTCCTTTTGCATGCAAGAACATACTCTTCAAATAAGCCGTAATTCTTTTCAAAAAGTACTCCATATTTTTCGTAAAACTTTATAACGAACTCTGCATCTTTTCCTGCACAATAGAACTCTAATTCCGACGCATCATCAATGCTAATACAAAATCTTACTAATTCCTGTTCATTTACATTTTCGTCAAGAATTTGAACAAAAAATTTTGCTTCCTTAATAGTTTTACTTTCCTTAATTTGATCAGGGATCTGCGGTAAGTAGTGTACAACTGTCTCTTTGTCCCCATTTTCCATGCATATTTCAAAAAGGATTTCCCAGTACAGTAGTTGAGACTGTATCCCCAAATTCTCCACAATGGATTTGCGTCTTAGCAGATTTTCTATCTCTTTCTTAGTTTTCCCCTCTTTATCTTCACCACCATATAGGTGAGTTTTTCCCCACGCTAAAAGCATTTCATCATAGATTGTAATAGGCTGTGTAAACAAATCGTCGTCCAATCCTATCACACATTTATCTCTAAATCTATTTAGATACCAAAAGAGAATCCTCTTTCCCAACCATATTTCTTCCCTGTATTCTTTTTTAACCAATAATACTACTCGATATTCTTTCTCATCCCTTTTCAATTCAAAAATCTTATCCCAATTTTCAGTATACAAGTTTCCGGCGATTTTCTTAAACTTGGGATCTACGCTGCTGCTAGAAATTTCGCCTACGACCTCTTTCCATAAGAAGCCGTATGCAATAATAAACCTTATCACTATATTGCGGACATAACAGTTCTCGATTTTTTGTATGCTTTCAACTATCACTTCCGGAGAATTGCTTTCTCCTTCCATAAGCTGAATTAATACTGATAGTGCCCGTTCAATCGAGTCACTCTTCTTTTGAAATAGTGGCACTAATTTCTGTATCTGGTGTACTTCACCACTACACAGTATCGTATACAATGCATCAAATATGCTTTTTTCTTCTTCCGGCGATAGCCTTTCTCTTTGATTTAGCTGTGCTTGTATACCTGCAAGTTTTCCATCCATATCATTTCTGAGGTCCTTTATTTGCATTTGCGTCATGCGCTCGCCCGGAGTGATTGCTTCTCTAGCCATCTTCGAGACAATCTCTACCGAGGCTTCAAAAAAATGTTTAATCAGATGGTTCTCCGTTGGTGGTATTGTTCGTCCTTTCTCCTTTATTGATTCTATACACTGTGTCGATAGTTTTTCGACTATTTCAGTAGTTCCTGCAATCTCTGTACTCGTATCCCAAATGGTTGAGAAAATTTCTTCTATTGGTTTACTATATTGTAAATATTCGCCAAACTCCCGCGATGTCAGTACGGTTCCATCATGATTTTGTAAATACTTTTCTTCAAATTCACAGATGCTTTTTCTTGTATCGGATATAATTTTTGCTTTTTTGACCTCGTCTAACTTATTCTCCATTTTGCTTTCAAGCACAGAAAGTATTATATCACCTATTTTTGACGCACATACCTCTAACATGGTAAAGTCACCTCACAAATTTCATTATCGTTTCCAATCACTCTTTTGTTGCATATCTTTATTATACCACATATTTGACATCTGTTGGTTACTTTTCCATTAAGAGCTTCTTATCATGCGCGATATATTAAGCAAAAGCCGGTTGCTTTGCATTTTGCATTGCAACCGGCTTTCAATTTTCTTTTTAACTTTGGAGCATGGCTCTGTATTTGGCGCGATCTGCTTCAGGAATATCCTTACCTTTTTTTGTTCCGGCCTGCAATGCCTTCGCATCTTCCAGTTTCTTCGGAACCCAGATGCGACCATCGTTACGCAGTGATTCAGACATCAAAGTCAGCTTAGACTGGAAGTCACCTTTCACCGGCACACAAGTCGGGTGGATCTGCACCATACAAGGGTTAGCAAAGTAAGCCCCTTTCTTGTAGCACTGCCATGCAGCAGAACCGTTAGACGCCATCGCGTTAGTAGACAAGAAGAATGTATTTACATAACCACCTGTCGCAACAACGACTGCGTGAGCGGCAAAACGTTCGATCTTACCGGTAATCAAATTACGGGCAATAATACCGCGAGCACGTCCGTCAACCTTCACAACATCCAGCATTTCATGGCGTGTGTACATCTTCACCTTTCCCAAACCAATCTGACGGCTCAATGCAGAGTAAGCACCCAATAGCAGCTGTTGTCCGGTCTGACCACGGGCATAGAACGTACGGGATACCTGAGCACCACCGAATGAGCGGTTATCCAACAGACCACCATATTCGCGAGCGAATGGTACACCCTGTGCCACACACTGGTCGATAATAGAGTTTGACACTTCAGCCAGACGATAGACGTTTGCTTCGCGGGCACGGTAGTCACCACCTTTGATTGTATCGTAGAACAGACGATAAACCGAGTCACCATCATTCTGATAATTCTTTGCAGCATTGATACCACCCTGTGCAGCGATAGAGTGTGCACGACGGGGAGAGTCCTGAATACAGAAATTCAATACATTGAATCCCATTTCAGCCAGAGAGGCAGCAGCAGAAGCACCCGCCAGACCAGTACCTACTACAATTATGTCCAAACGACGTTTGTTTGCGGGATTCACCAATTTCTGGTGATTTTTATAATTTGTCCACTTCTCAGCCAACGGGCCTTGAGGAATTTTAGAATCTATTTGAGTCATAATGTTTTATTTTCAAATTGAAAAAATAATATCCGAAATTAAGCACCTACACCGTTCAGGTAGAAGATAACTGTGATAACAGCGAATAAGCCACAAATAATAGTGGCAACCCATTTAGAGATACATTCCCAACGGCTTAACCAAACGGTATTGTTCCAGCCAATTGTGTGAATCGCAGACCAGAAACCGTGAGTCAGGTGAAACCACAGAGCAACGAACCAGATCAGATACAACACCGTATTCACGACATTGCCCTGGAAGTAGAAATTGATAAACGCTGCACCATCCTGCGGATGAATGTCACCATGAATACCTGCCAGTTCGGCAAACATCATGTTGTACCAGAACTGAGTAAAGTGCAGAACCATGAACAGGATAACGATCACACCCAAAACAAACATGTTCTGAGAAGCCCATTCAACACCTTTCGGACGAGCGTTGATGGCATAACGGTCGTTACCGCGAGCCTTACGATTCTGCAGAGTCAAGATAATAGCATACACGAAGTGCACGACTACACCTGCAGCCAACACCAATGTACCGAGCAAAGCATACCAGTTAGAACCCAGCAAACCGCAAATCACGTTATACGCTTCACCAGAAAATACTGCCGCAATGTTCATACATAAGTGGAACACCAAGAACAGAATGAGAAAAAGACCTGATATACTCATTATCAGCTTCTTCCCGATAGAAGAATTAAGTAACCACATAAGATAATAATTTAAGTTATTTAATTGTATTTAGAAATTTCTTCCAATCTATGGTTATTATCGTGCAAAGGTATGCTAAATCCCCATATCACGCAAACGATTAAAGAAATATTTCATCAATTAGAACGCTGCTTGCTGGCTGGTTTTATTTTCATCAGATATCACAAACGGATTGTACGAAACGAAAAAATTTCGTTTTTTTGTAGCCGATACAGGCAAGGTCTTGTCGGATAACTGATTATTATTTAATTGTCATATTATGAAAACTGCTATTTTTTCTATTGGTGTTTTTTTGATTTCTCTGTTCTTAGGCTCTTGTCCAAACGCCAACTGTATACATTTTTCTCTTTTCCGTCCTCATCAATATAGCGGAACCGATACCTCCCATCT
>ENA-ORCP01000197-ORCP01000197.1-human-gut-metagenome-genome-assembly--contig:-NODE-197-length-51929-cov-10.156387_pt1 | contig 51929 bp, 54 predicted proteins | sample MGYA00242990_ERZ507991 | MGnify/ENA primary metagenome ERZ507991 (study PRJEB26167, sample SAMN06115496) | human gut metagenome | host: Homo sapiens | place: China:Henan | collected 2015-05-07... | reverse complement strand
TGTGTTCATTTAAAAACAATTTTAAAAGTTTAGGAGACGGAGTTCCGTGACATATCAAGTCAATTGTGTACAAATTTTTTGAATTATTAGTTATTCTTTTCACTGCTTCAACCTGACATGGTAAACCTAAAAATAAAACCTTATTTGTTTCTAATATCGTCTTTATTTTCTTATAAATATTATCTGGATTACTCTTTACATACTTGGATCCAGAAAATGCTTTTGCCTTATCAGGATCATTAGTTATATCAAAAATGAATTCCCCATCTTTTAATAAACATGATGCAACATATCCACCAGATTTAATAAAACCTTTTATTATTGCTGATGCTGCCCCTCCAGATGAGGATTGTTCCCTTATATTATGATTACTCCATCCTTGATTCCATTCAATAGGTTTTATTTTAGATATAAACGAGTTATTTGGACATATTCTTTTACACTTTCCGCACTTCAAACACTGTTCACTTTCTATCACAGCATTATAATTTTTGATATTATCTTGTATTTCTATACACTTTTTAGGACATACTTCTATACATGCCATACAACCGTTACATTTATTTTTTTCACATACAAATTCCAATTTTCCACCCCTACCTCTTTAATTTACTTAAGAGCATTTGCTTTATCTCCATCATAAAACTAATTAATTCTTTTTTACAAATCCATAATAAAAACATGCCCTCTATTCCAAACGCAATATAACTATATTTTCCTATATATGATGTTATACAAATTATCAACAAACAAACATATAAACGTATATTTTCAAAAGAGAAAATATCTATATCAATATATTTTTTAGTGTCAATAGATCTATAAATAAAAACTGCCATATATCCCATTGTTGTTGCAATAGCAGCCCCCAACACACCAATAACAGGTATAAAGATAAAATTTAAAATAATATTCAAAACAGCTGCAATTGAAGAAGAAAAGACAAATCCTTTGCTATCCTTGTATACTGTGTATTGTGCTCCTAGAAAGCTTGCTAAAGCAAGAAAAGCAAAACCAACAATAAGTATTGGAGAATAAATCCATGCCTCACGATACGCAGAGCTTACATATATATATATAAATGGTTTTATAAATATTATTGCAATTCCGCCTAACAATGTTACTATTACTACTAAGAATTTATAAATATCATTGTTATAATTATCTTTATCTTTACTTTCTGCTTCATTAATCGCAGAATATGACCAAGCCTGAATGAACATTTGACTTAATGTTTGTAACATGGTAGGGATTTTGTATGATACTGCATATATTCCATTTACAGCACTTCCCAACATATATGATATCATTATTCTATCCGATGAATTCACAATCCACCACATAAAACTATTAGGAATTAATACCAGCGAATATTTTAAAATAGGTTTTGTAATTTGACTGTCAACATGAATATTAAACTTAACCAAATACATTTTTCCTGTAATAAAGTTAAAAAGAACAGAAATGCAATTTGCAAAAATATATGCTAACAGATACCCTTTAATTCCTAAATGACATTGTGTTAAAAAGGCTATACTAAATAGTGCTATCGCTAATGTATATATAATATTACTTACCGAATAAAATGCTAAATACTCTATCCCTCTCAAATAACCTTTCCGTCACCAATCGAAATCGAATAATCATTGTGCTGTTTTGGGTTGTAAGTCTGACTGCAATTTGAAATAGCCTTTTGTAGAGTGATTACTCCATATGTAGTACCTGACTGTTTCCTATCCCATTTTTCACGCATAAGACCCGATTGACGAAAGATAGAATCCATCTTATCAACATCGCAGCCACACCAAAATGCAAGCATATTACAGAAAGCCATATCAGCCTCACTATGAGAAGCATAGGCAGAATAGTCGCCGCTATATAACGTACGAAAAAGATTGCCGTTTTTTGCATTACAGGCAGCTTTGACTATATCATCGACTGTATTAAGATTAAGATTAACTTCAGTGCTGCGGTTCTTCGGCTGTGGCTCTATTGCCTTTCCGAGATACTTTGAATGTAAAGGCTTGACGCTCTCAGTGCAATCATTTACATCTGCATATTCAGAGCAATAATTGCCAGTAACAACAAAGAACCTTCCGCTTTCGTACATTTCAAAACCGCCTGAATCATTCTTTGCTTTTCTTCTGCCTTCTGGCAATGAACCCTTGCATATAATATGAATGCCTGTTCCGCTTTGAGAAAATTCAGCATAGCTTTGAAGAGTGTTTACAAATTCACTGATAATGTTATCTGTTCCACCATTTTTATAATCCTCAATATCCTTCGGCATATCATCAAGGTCAACTCCAAAAAACGGAGAGCTTGAAAACATAAAACCTATGCCCGAATATTTGGTTGATTCTCTGACAGCAGTATCAAAATCCGACCAAGTGTCAGGATTATTCGACATAGCAAGTCCGCCCGTCTTTGGATTGACGGGCTTCTTTGAAATTCCACTATGCGACTTTTCGTCAGGATAAGCTTGCCAACACACCCAATTTTTGAATGCTTTGAGTTCGTGCGGAACTGCACTATATGTATCATTCTTAAATCCCATTTTTTACTACCTCCTTAGTGCAGTCCTTACAGTCACTTTAAAACGGCAAATCATCATCAATAGTAGTTTCAGCAAAATGCTGATTTACTGTTTGAGCAGGTGTAGCATAAGATTGCTGTGTCTGTGCATAAGCTGTTGTTGAACTTCCTGACTGTTTAAAAATGTGCTTCACATCAGGAAATTTTGTAGAATTAAACCAGCTAACCCTTTCTTGAGTCTTACCGTTGTACTCTTCATGTTTGAGAGTTACACGCATAGGCTTTTTGATAAGCTCATCGCAGAATTGCTCAAGACTATCATAGTCTTTACCATCAGGAAGTCCTGCTGCCTTTCCAAGTGCCATAACTTGACCAAAGCTATAACCTTTAACCTGATTATCTGCTTCTGTCGGCTCTTTGCGTTTCCACAAGGTATGAAATATATATCCATTCTTGTAAGCCTGGTCAACATCATTTCTTATTACCATCTTTATATTAAGACCTGTTGAACCATTTTTTGTTGTGTATTCGTCAATATCAATTATTAAGCACTCGTAATCGCCCTCTGGTTTAATTGTACTCTGCTGTATTGCCTCACTTTGATTTGCTCTGAATCCCATTTATAATTCCTCCAATATCAATTTAATTGCTTCATCGGCACTTCTGCATATCCCTGCAATCGCACCGTTAAGCTTCATCATCTGTATAAATCTTACTTGTTTTTCTGTTGGTTTGCCTTTTGGTGTCTTAACTTCAATAAAAATTGCCTTACCGTCTGATTTTCTAACACCGAATAAATCAGAAAATCCTGGCGGAACTCCTGTGTTAAAATATCTACCATCTTTTGTAAAACCTTGTCCTACATTGATTCTAAAAATATCGCAGTAAGGAGCTACTGCCAAGCGGATTTGATTCTGAATTATGTGTTCTTCTGTCAAGCTATCATTCCTCTCCTTTTTGCTTGATAATAAGCCCAACCTGTTTTATAGCCATGAGTTTTAGCATAAGAAAGTAAATCCTCATAGCTATGGCAATCATCAGGCGTTGAAAAATCAAGTTTGAAGCCTTCAACTTTAATGAGCTTCGCGGTGGTATCGGTTTCAACTTCTCTCTCAATTACTGGAAAAACATATCCACAATGAGGACACACTGATTTTTGCCCTGGTGGCGGTGCAGAGAAAGTAAAAAAGCATTCCGGACATTGTCTGACCTTTTCACTCTGTTCCTTTTCAATTTTCTTCATACTCTGCTTTTTATGCTTTTCAAGCGTCCATTCACGGTCATCATCAGGCATACCATGTCTTGCATAGTTGCCCACATGGTCAATTATGATTGCTCTTTTACCCTCTTTGTATCTCATACACCGCATTGATTGCTGAATGTAAAGCGTAAGACTGTGAGTAGGTCGTAGTAGAATTGTACATTCGCAGTCGGGTACATCAAAGCCCTCTGAAATCAAGTCCACATTGCAGAGGATTGTAATTTTGCCGCTGCGAAACTCGTTTATAATCTGTTCTCTCTGCGCCTTTGGAGTTGCTCCGTCAATATGCCTTGCGGATATACCCGCTTCGCAAAATGCCTGTGCGGTTGCCATACTGTGTTTGACAGTTGAACAATAGCACACCGCTTTTTTGCCGTCTGCAAGCTGTCTGTAATACTTGATTACATCTCCGAAAACTGTATTTTTAGTCATTGCTTTTTCTATCTCGGAGGCGACATATTCGCCCATTCTTGTATGTAAACCTGTAAGGTCGGCAACACTCGGAGCATAGTAATCATATGGGGCAAGGCAGTTATGCTCAATGAGCCACTTGGTACTTACTCCTACAATCAGCTTATCGTTGACATCACCCAAGCCGTCACCGTTTAGACGGATAGGTGTGGCGGTTACTCCGACCCTCGGCACATCTGGATAATAGTCGTATATTCGTTTATAGCTTTGTGCAAGGCTGTGATGATTTTCGTCCGTAATGATTAACGCAGGCTTAGGAAGTTTTTTAAGCCTGCGTGTAAAGGTTTGTACCATACCAATCTGACATAAATCCATAAGCACACCCCAACGAACAAACGTGCGGAAGATTTGCTCAACAAGTTCTCTCCTGTGAACGAGAAACAGTACTCGTTTTCCGTTCCAAGTGGTTCGTCTTGCAATTTCTGCAACTATGCAGGATTTTCCACCACCACACCCGAGGACTATGCAAGGGGATTTATAGCCCTCTCGCCAAGCCTGTCTGACCTGTTCAACAAGGTCATTCTGATACGGTCGAAGTTGCATTATTAGCTTCCTTTCTTTGTTTTATAAGCTTTGCTACACAATGCATACACAACTTTTTACCATAGTTTTTAGTTGTACCATCAATAATCTGCTGAACTGTGCGTTTACCATCTGAAAGAATAGCTCGTTTGCAATTATCACAACATTGTTCTGGCTGCATTGAATAATAGGTCCTCAAAGCCTCATCAACAATTTTCAAATCATTTGATATATACATTGTATCAAAAAGCCCTATTGGACTTTTACAGGTATCGTTACCGTCCGTTTGTGTAGCAAAAAGATAATTTCCATCAACAACGACAGTTTTTAGCACTGTTGTGAACATACCTTCAACAGAAATTTTTTCGTCAAGTAGCTTACCAATTGTTTTAGCCTTTTGCCTGCCATTATCATCAGTTTCAATGTGACTCAAAAAATAAACTATTGTGTCCGAAGGTAAATTTTCAACCATTTTTACAAGCGACCAAAAATTTTTGCCAATATCGGTGAACTTTTGAAAGCCTGTTTCTTTAGCTCTTCTCATATACTCATTAGCCATAAGATATTGTGCATCGTCAACTGCAATAGATTTATGATTCTGATGATTTATAAAACTTTCTATTTTCTCATAATTATCAGAATTTAGTGTAGATGAAAACTGTGTTCTAAAAGGAAGTGACTTGCCATTTACATTAACAAGTGCCAATTCATCAGCTCCAAAGTTTCTAAGTGAAGCAGATTTGCCACTTCCCGAAAATCCTAAAATCAATACTGGTAATCCCATAAATAACACCTCATTTAATAATCAAAGATACTTTCTTTTCCATATGTACGAATGGTACAGCTTCACCACTTTTACATAATGCCTTAACATCATTCTTGCGAATTTCAGGCATACTATATTTTAGCAGTTCATCATTATTTTCTTGTGCCCACTTGATAAAACCTATTTCATCATCAACAACAAGACTTGGAGCGTTAGATTTCACACTAATCATAGCTTTCGGCATATCAATCTTTTTACGACCAAGAGCCTCCATTGAATTAAGAAGATATGCTTTAAGATTTTCAACTGATTTTTCTTTCTGCAACTGCCTTTTTGCTATAGCAGCCTTTTCCGCTTTAAGTGCTTTCGCCTCGGCAGCAAGCTGTTTTATATAGACTGCTACACTTTCGACTTTTTCGTCAAACTCACCTTCGATACCTTCAAGTGTATCAAACCAAGCTGTCAGCATTTCATTACGATATGCATCAACATTTGCAATGATATTGCCGTCATCGTCGAAAGGTACGCCGTCTGTGTTAGTGTCAGGTTCCCATTCATTGATTAAATCAAACTGATTAAACAAATCTAAGAATGTCTCAGTAAGCTCATGAAGTTTCATCTTTTTTTACCTCCTATATTGGATAATCTACATCATGAAATATGTTTTTTAACTGACTTGTCATTTTAGCATACCAGCCAGAATCTTTACCACTTGAATGTTTTTCATAATAAAACTTAACTTTCTTGAGCATTCTGTGGGCAACCGATACACACATCAAAAATATTTCTTTATCCATATCATTAGTGCTTGTAGAGCCGTTTTCAAATTCGGCAATTTTTTGCTCATACTCAGCCTTCAGCTGTGCAAGTGCTTCTTGCTTTTCTTTTTCAAGCATTTGACGAACAGCTTGTTCATCTTCTCGATATTGCTTTTCAAGTTCATCGTAGTGTTTGATATTATTTTGTTCAAGTGCTTTGATTGTTTCTTGCAATCTGCGTTCATTGTCGCTTGATTCTTGCACCGCAACCTCAATCGGACGGTTTTCAAGTTCTTTTATTTGCTCTTGGGCATCGTCAAGCTGGTCTGATAACTTTTCACATCTTTTGCGTTCTCGTTCAAGCTCCAAACTTGTTTCATGCACCAGCACTTGTGCATCGGAGGTGTCCCTCTTTGCTGCTGATATACCAATTTCAAGGTTCTTGTTTTTATATTTCAGCTTGTCTATCTCCGCTTTAAGTTGCTTCACCGTAGTGCTTTCAAGGTCTATTTTTTCGGCGATTTCCGCCTGTTCAGGCTCACTTATAGTGGCGAGTAATGACAGTTTTTGCACTCCAATTTGTGCATTCGACTGCACAAAATCAGATGATATTTTTTCTACGATAGATATGTAACTGTATGCTTGACGGCGTTTGATTCCAACCTCGTTTTCACAATATACCTCGAAGTTTTCGTAACCGAGTTCCTTGTAAAGTTTGTCATCACGCATTGTTTTAAGTGACACGCACATATCCCAAAGATTCTTTTGTGCCAGTTCAGCCGACACAATGATTTTCTGATTGAGTTCAACAGCCTTTTTATGCTGTTCGCTGATAATTAATTCTGACATCCTTATACCTCCGTCATCAGACTGTAATAGTCTTCATTATCAATAAGTCCACGCTCTTTCAAATATCTCAGAGCAACGCTATATGTACAGAACGAAAGATTCTTGAGATTAGAAATAAGGCTGTGCCTTTCGTGGCTTGCATAGTAAATTCTTCTGATAACCGACTTCTGATAAGCATTCAGCTCTTTAGTTGCAACCACGCACTTGATTTTATTTTCGTTGCGTGCTATACTCTTAGCAGTAAATGTTTTTCTTTTTGTGTCGTCCCCAGAGTTGCCGCTCTGGAGGCGATTTTTCTTTTGTAACTTATTCATTGATTAGTCCTCCAATTCAATCTGTATTTTTGCAAGCTCACAAGCTAATCTGTACGCTTTAGCGTGTTTGTTTTCGCCGTGGGTTTCTTCGACAGCACCTAAAAAATTGTCAATCGTACCAGTAAAGCACCCACATTTCACACAGATATTATTGTCTTTGGTTTTAAAAAATGTTGTAGTATCGTTTCTACTTCCAATAGGTGATATGCATAAAACATCGCTAATTTTATTTATTTTAGCGTTGTCACAGACACGAGCGTTGCCATAGACACAGGCGTTGTCATAGACATAGGCGTCGCCACAGACACGAGCGTCGCCACAGACACAAGCGTCGCCACAGACACAAGCGTTGTCACAGACACGAGCGTTGCCATAGACACGAGCGTCGCCATAGACATAGGCGTTGTCATAGACATAGGCGTTGCCATAGACATAAGCTTCACCAAAGACACGAGCGTTCCCATAGACACGAGCGTTGCCATAGGCATAGGCGTCGCCACAGACACGAGCGTTCCCATAGACACGAGCGTTGTCATATACCCAACAAGTACCTTCATGAGATAGATTACTCTCTCCCTCAATATATCCACCCAAATCACCAGCTTTCGCACCAAAAAAGTCTTTTAAAGCCTTTATTCTGTAAAGTATGTGACCGCTCACCTCAATTTTGTCATCTTGTAACAGTTCATATTTATTCATTTTTAGTCCTCCTCGAATTTATAATTATGAGCTTTAAATTTACTCATATGTATTCTGTAATCTCGCTTATCAAATATCTTGTTTGCAAGTATGTCAAAGTCTTCACGATTTCTGCAAATCTTATCAGCTCTATCTGCCAGCTTATTTATTTTCTTCTCGAGCTTAGCAGCTCTCTTCTTTGCAGATTTAGCTTTGCTCTTGCGACTGAGGTTCCTGAAAAAGTTTTTTAGCTTGCTCATTTTTATCACCTCCCAACTATCATGCTCTTTAACTCCTCTTCGGCGATAATCTCAATAAGCTTTCTTATTTTATCGAGTTTGTCACTATCCGAGTTATGACAGTTATGCATCAGACTTTCAATCATATGCACGCATTCCTTATAGGCTTCATTCAAGCCTTTTTCATCAACAAGCTCTTTGAGATATTTTTCCATTGATTTTTCCTTTCACATATTGGACATATGTAATCTTTACTATTTTTAGCAAAGATACTTACATTCCATTTTGTTGAGCATTTCTTACATATGCGGTATTTGTAATGTGTCATAATACTACCTCAATTCAGTAATATTAAATGGATCAGTAAGATCCTTGCCTTCGGCTTGTGCTAAAAATGCTTCAAGTGCAACCTTACGGCACTTGTACTGGCCAAGTTTCATAAAAGGTATAAGCCCAGCTTTGCGGAGTTTGTGTACATAATTAGTATTGCTGTGCAGTATTTCTGCAACCTGTGGTACTGTATATAAAAGATTCTCCATATACTCACCCCCTCTCATGTTCAAATCGTTTTGAAACATTTTATTGCTTTTCGAAAAGATATCGGAGTTCCAATTCTGGAAACAAGTTATCTTTTACTATAAAAGCTTCTTCTATACTAAAGCTACGTTCCTGAACTTTTGTACGAAATGTTGCTTCCGGCATATGAACTAATGCTGCCGCTGCGTTTATTGATATACCTTTTCTTTTTAAACATTCATTTAAATTGATATACATATAAATTCTCCTTTCGCTTTATTTTTTAGAATTTGAACGCTTTTTCGTTCTGTAAATATATTATATACTCATTTTCGTACAAAAACAAGTAGTTTTGTACGCATTTTCGGTTTTCTACTCTTTGCACAAAGACAAATTTAAAATTTATATATTTCGTACAAATTTAATATATTTATACGCATTTTCGTATATTTGTATTGATTTTATAAATTCTTTGTATTATAATTAAAATAAAGTGAGGTGGTAAAATGGGCTTCGGGAAATTATTAGAGGAAAAAATGAATAAAAAAGGCATAAAACAGGCTGAACTCGCTGAAGCTGTTGGAATACCTAAAACTACATTAAGTAGTATGATACTTCGAGATAATACCAAAATTGAAATTGAAAAATTTTTGCAAATATGTGAATATCTTGACTGTGACCCAGAAGAATTCTACAATGAATTTCGAGAGCAAAGCAAAAAAAATATGCCACCAAGTTTTACACAAAAATATTATGCGTTAGATGATTTTGGACGAGATGTTATTGATACAATACTTGACAAAGAATACGAACGTTGCACAACAGTAAAAGTATATAGGGCTGCACATTCGGAAGATAACCATGAAGATGAAATTGTAAAAATGTCAAAAGATGTATTGGAAAAATTAAAAAACGCTCCAATGACAGATGAAGATTTATAATTTAATTAAATAAAAAATCACCTCAAAGGGTATACTACCTTTGAGGTGACAAAACTTGATATATGGCAAATATAAAAATATAAGAAACGCAAGTTGGCAATGCATAATTGATTATAATATAACAAAGCTGCCTATAAGTCTTGTGTCAATAGCAAATAAATCAAATATACAAATAGTTAAAAATAGTGTTGTAAATTTGCTTAGGGCAACTGAGCGTGGAATATCAGTTTATGACGGAGACAAATGGCTTATTGTTTATGATGATAATATTAAGACTTCTGTGAATCGTTTCACGATAGCTCATGAATTTGGCCACATATTCCTTGGTCACGAACTAAAAAAAGGCTATTATGCTCGAACATTCGATAAAAACAAACCAGAAGTAGAACAAGCCGCAGATATGTTTGCCGCTCGGTTACTTGCCCCAGCCTGCGTTTTGCACGAACTACACGCAACAACTGCTGAACAAATAGCAGAAGTATGTAATATATCTATGTCAGCGGCGAAAAATCGTGCAGAGCGAATGGCAGTACTCGAAGCAAGGAAAAAGTATTATCTTCATCCGCTTGAAAGAAGAGTGCGTGAACAGTTTGCAGATTATATAAAAGAAAATAAGCAATAAAAAAAAACGCTCCCAGAGGTTGCAGCTCTGAGAGCGGAAATGATGAACGATTATCAGCAAAAAGACCGTCCAAATGTATTATATCATTTTGGGCGGTTAAATGCAAGGAGTGATATAATATGTCAGTTTTAAATACGAGAAAAAGAGGTAAATCGTGGGAATATCGTTTCGAAGCTGCTTCTGTTGACGGTAAGCGTAAGCAAATAACAAAAAGTGGCTTTAAAACAAAAAAAGAAGCTCTTGAAGCAGGAACAAAAGCTTTGAATGAATATAATAATTGCGGTATGCACTTTGTACCTTCTGAGCTTTCGTATTCAGATTATCTTGATATTTGGATTAAACAGTACGGCACGTCACTTAAAATGACTACTATAGAAAATTACAGTAAGAAGATTAGATTATATATTAAGCCAGCTCTCGGACAATATCGTCTTAAAGCACTGTCCGCTGCAAGTATTCAACAATTTATCAACAATAAATTTAACGAGGGTTTCTCAAGAAATACACTATCCGTTATCAAAGGAATTATAACCAGCAGTTTATCTTATGCTGTTCAACCTCTTGGATATATACAATCAAGTCCTGCGATATATGTCAAAATACCATCTAAGCGTGCAGAACCAAAGGTTAAAGCTACTACTAAGCCTCATATAGTAATTCCAGCAGAACATATGCAAAAAATTTTCAAGCGGTTTCCTGTTGGCACCTCTGCGTATATTCCGCTACTGTTCGGTTATCGTTGCGGTATGAGATTAGGAGAAGCGTTTGCAATAACTTGGGATAATGTTGATTTTAAAAATCGTACTATAACAATAGATAAGCAATTACAATGGGTAAATAATAAATGGGTTCTTACATTGCCCAAATACAACGAGATTCGCACTATAAAAATCGATAGTATTACATACAATACCCTTAAAACTATTCGTACAGAGCAAGCTAAAACTCGTTTATTATACGCAGAATTATATACACATTTATACAAAAACGCAAATAATGAAGTAAATACAGAAGACGGTATTGAACTTAATTTTGTCAATGTCAGAGAAAACGGAGATTTTATACAGCCACGCATAATGCAACATTGTAGCTATATAATACACCATCAATTAGGATTGCCTTTTGATTTTCATTCTCTAAGACACACTCACGCAACAATGCTCCTTGAAGCAGGAGCTAATCCGAAAGATGTACAAGTAAGACTTGGGCATAGAAATATAGGCATGACGTTACAAATATACACTCACGTTACAGAAAAAATGACAGAACAAACCATGTCTATTTTAGAACAGATTTCATGATAAAATTTGTCCATAATATGAATTTTGTCCACGCCTCGTCCACGCTCAGAAAAATTTTGCGAAATTTTATAAGATATTATAAGTTTTTATAAAATATCCGTAGCCAAGCAATCCGCCGCCATGGCCCGGGACAGGGCCAAAACCGCCCCCTTCGATGCTGAGTAGGCCGCCCGGGAGGCAATACCCTTTATGGCAACCAGGGAGGTAATATTGGTAATGCAGCCGCGGGTTTTGCGCAGATAGGGCATTGCGGCACGGCAGGTCAGAAACACGCCCGTAGCATTCACCGCCATCACGCGGTTCCAAGTTTCCAGGTCTGTCTCCACCACGCTGCCGCCGGTGACGATTCCGGCGCAATTCACCAGTACGTCCAGCTTTCCATAGGCAGCCGCAGCTTTTTGAACCATCCGCTCCACCTGCAGCTGGTTTTGGACGTCTGCCTGCACAAACAGGCTCTCTCCGCCCCGGGTACGGATTTCCTCCGCCACCGCTTTTCCGGATTCACTTACGGAATTGACGCATACCCTTGCGCCTCTTTCTCCGAAGGCCAGGGCGCAGGCCCGGCCAATGCCGGCGCCCGCGCCGGTGACCAGCACGACCTTTCCCGTATAGTCAAACAGCGCCATGGTCAGTCAACCCCCATGTAGGCCTTCTGAACCTGCTCGTTGTTCATCAGGCTTTCGCAGGTATCATGGAGAATAATCTCGCCGGTCTGCATAACATAGCCCCGGTCGGCTGTATTCAGAGCAATCTTGGAATTCTGCTCCACGAACATAATCGTCGTGCCGTCCTCACGAATCTGCTTGATGGCCTCGAAGATTTCCTTCACAATGATGGGAGCCAGGCCAAGGGAGGGCTCATCCAGCAGAAGCAGCTTCGGCTGTCCGATCATTGCCCGGGCGATGGCCAGCATCTGCTGCTCGCCGCCGGAAAGTGTACCGCCAAGCTGCATCTTCCGCTCTTCCAGACGGGGGAACAGCTTGTACATTTTCTGGATGTCATCCTTGATGCCCTTGCGATCCTTGCGCAGGTAATCGCCGGTCTCCATATTCTCCAGAACCGTCAGCTGGGAGAAAATGTGCCGTCCCTCCAGAACCTGAATCAGGCCGCGCTTGGTGATCTCATAGCCGGCCACAAAGGTCTCGGTCAGGCCCAGCAGAATGCCGCCGACAATTGCGCCGATCATATTGCCATAGCCGCCCATAATAGCGCCGGCGAAGCCCTTGCGGCCAATGGTGCTGCCGAGCATGATGAACACGCCGTAGATGGGTCCCAGCAGGATGCCTGCCAGAGCAGCCATACCGGCGGCAATGCCCCAGGAAATGCCCGTGCTGAGGGAGGTATTGATGCCGCAGGCCTGTGCAGCCTTGGCGTCCATAGCAGAGGCGCGCATAGCCGTACCGAAGCGGGTATGCTTCATGAAAATCTGCAGGCCAACCATGCACAGGAAGGACATGAAAATGCAGAATACGGACTCCGTCTGAACGGAAACGCCTGCAATCTTAATGGAAGCGACAGAGAAAATCTGGGGATAGCTCAGCATCTTGGTGCTCCAGATGCCCTGAATGGAGTTTTGCAAAATATACTGAACGGCGATGGTCGCAAGAACGATATAAATCGCCAGGACATTCTTTTTCAACAACTTGCGGATAATAAAGTGCTCCATTGCCATTCCGAACAGGAAGGCCACAAGCACCGTCAGAATCAAAGAAACCAAATACGGCAGCTTCAACAGGGAAAAGAAGGTATAGCCCAGGAAAGCGTCCAGTGTCAGCACGTCGCCCTGAACAAAATTCATCAGGCCGGAGGACTTATAAATCAGGCTGTAGCCCAGTGCAATCAAGCCATAGACACAGCCAAGAACGAAGCCCGAGATCAATATCTGTAAAAACACGGAATCGGTTCTCCCCTCATGGTAAAGTTCAAAAAGGAACGGTAAAATTTCTGTTTCTCACCGGGAGGCTTGCGCCTCCCGGAAGATAAGATGTGTCAGTCCAATCAGTTCAGACCGGAGGCTTCCATAACGGTGTTGTAGCCGTCGGTACCTTCCCAATTGTTCCAGGTCATGTACTTCTCGCCGTCGATGACGAAGATATTGAACTCGTGCAGGCCTTCGCCGTCGCCTGTGGTGAAGTCCTGCAGACCGGCCAGGGTCTGAACACCGGACAGAGTGCCAACAGCCTTGGCGACCGCCTCGCCGTCGTTGCTGCCGGCAGCCCCGCAGGCGGCCTTCAGCACCAGCATGGAGTCGTAAGCGCGGTAAGCGCAGTCGGAAACAGGCAGAGTGCCGTATTCCGCCTCATAGGCAGTCAGGAAATCCTTGATGAAAGCATCGTCGCACTCGTCAACGGAGGAGTAGGTCAGGTACGGATAGGCAAAGGCAATGCCGTTGGAGGCAGCGCCGGCAACGTTCAGAGCGTCAACCTGGTACAAATCCTTGGTGAAGCACAGGCCATTGTAGCCGAACTGACGCAGCTGCTTTGCAATCAGGGGCTGGGTGGGGCCAAAGGTGGAGATGAAGACAACCTGTGGGTTGGAGTTGATGATCTTGGCAATATTGGCAACGCCTCTGCTTCCGCAGGTGATTGCAATGGAGTCGCCCTTGTGAATGCGCTGCGCCATGCCGCACTGCAGCAGCTCCTGGCGAACCTTTCCCGGAATCTCCTCCCGGGGAATATTGGTATGATCCAGCTTCTGACGAACCTTGACCATCCTCGGCAGCGCGACCGTATCCGCCAGAGCAGTGACCACGTTTCCTTCCTTCACAGTTTCCAAAGCCATATGTATTCGCCTCTTTCTTATCTTACAGCAGTACGCCGTCCTTGAAGATCATGATCTCCCGGTAGCCATTGATTTCGTTCTTCGTATGCGCTCTTCCGCTGGCGACGTCCAAAATCATCTGCCAGAGTGCGTCCGCAGCGTCTTCAAAATCCACGCCGTCCAGAATCTGCCCCGCGCTGAAATCGATCCAATTGTGCTTTCTGTTGGCCATGACCGCATTGGAGGCCAGCTTAATGGTGGGAATGGCCGTCGCCAGGGGATTTCCCCGCCCTGTTGTGAACAGGAGCTGCTGGGCTCCGCTTGCCAGCAGATTGGTGATCGAAACATTGTCGTTGCCCGGGCCAATCATCAGATTCAGGCCCTTTCGCTCCACACACTGCCCGTAACGCAGGGTATCCACCACCGGTGCATTGCCGCCCTTCTGAATACAGCCCAGGGACTTCTCTTCCAGGGTCGTAATGCCGCCGCGATGGTTGCCGGGAGAGGGGTTGTCATAGCAGGGCTGGCCATAATCGGCATAATACTGCTTGAAACCGTTAATCAGCTGAACCACCTTTTCAAAGGTCTGCTCGCTGTCCGCCCGGTTCATAAGGTAGGTCTCCGCGCCGAACATCTCGGGAACCTCCGTCAGAACCGCGCTGCCGCCCTTGGCGCAAATGGTATCGGCAATCCGCCCGCAAAGGGGATTTGCCGTGATTCCGGAAAAGGCATCGGAGCCGCCGCACTTGAAGGCCAGCGTCAGCTCGGAAACCGGGCAAGCCTCCCGCCTGTCCTCCGCCATCGCGTCCAGAATCTGACCGATCAGTTCCTGGGCCGCTTCCACCTCGTCTTCAACATCCTGGGCAACCAGGGTCTTCACTCTGGAGGTGTCAAGTTCCCCCAGCACAGGCAGGAAGTGCTCCAGGTCGTTATTCTCGCAGCCCAGGCTGACGATCAGCACTCCGCCCGCATTGGGATGGCGAATCACGCTCTTGAGAATGTTCTGTGTATTCAGGAAGTCATCTCCCATCTGGGAGCAGCCGGCGTTATGGGGGAAGGCAAAGATGCCGTCACATCTGCCGGGGAAACGCTGCTGAGCTCTCTCCTGAATCAGGCGAATGGTGGTGTTCACGCAGGAAACCGTGGGAATAATCCACAGCTCGTTTCTGGTTCCCACCCGGCCATTTGCTCTGCGGTAGCCCAGGAAGGTATCTCCTCTTCCGGCAATCCGGGAAGACCGCTCGTGGCCCTGGGGCTTGTAGCTGTAGGTCAGCTGGCCGGACAGGTTGGTGTCCATATTGTGCATATGAACCCAGTCGCCCGGTTGGATGGGCTGTGTGGCATAGCCAATCACCGCGCCATACTTTACAACGTCCTCTCCCGCAGCAATGGCCCGCAGGGCCACCTTGTGCCCGAAGGGGATATCCTGCCGCAGCACAACCTCGGTTCCTCCCACGGTGACCTTGGTTCCCTTTGCGGCATCCTGGGTCGCTACTGCCACGGCATCCTTGGGATGTATCTTTATAAACGCTTCTTTCATAACCTGTCCTCTTTCTAACTTCGTCATTATTCACAGTTATGTGAATAATTTTTTGTCATTCATTAACTCTACATGTATCTGATATCTTATAACTAATATATCAGTTGTTGTAAAATAACCCGCCTTAGTCACGGATTGTCATATTGAAGTTGAAATCGTAGGCTTCCCGCTTACTGGTCAGGATGTGCGCCCGAACCGCCTGCTCCACCGCGTCTGCATCCCGCCTTTCAATGGCCTCCAGGATGGCGATATGCTCCCGAATGGAGCGGCTGTAATCCCGGTTTCTTGTAGAGGTTTCCACACGAATGCGATGGTTGTGGTCATTGACAACAGCGAACAGGCTGTTCAGAAACATATTATTGGAATAGCTGGTAAGCTCCTTGTGCAGCTTATAATCCAAATCGATGTACTTCATCACATCGTAGGACTCTGGCTGGAAGGACTGGAACTCGCTTTTCATCTTCTGAATCCATTCATCCGTGGTCTGCTCCACCGTCTGCCGCGCCATATAGGGCTCGTTCAGCAGCCGTACCTCATACACGCAGTTGATAAGGTCAATGGAAATATCCGAAACAATGGTTCCCTTCCTCGGGTAAATAATGACAAACCGATCCTTTGCCAGACGCTGAATCGCTTCCCGAATTGGGGTGCGGCTGATGTTCAGCTCCTGAATCAGCGCTTCCTCGGAGATATCCGAAGTGGGGCGCATCTCAAGCATAATGATCTTCCGCTTGATGATCTCATAGGCCTCTTCCGCTTTGCTCTGCATTCTCTCTGCTCCGTTTCTTTGTGTCTGTAATATATCACTCGTTTAATTTAATGCCAATACATCCGTGAAGTTTCTACTTTTTGTCAAATTTTGCGCCACAGAATTTGTGCACCTTCCACAGTCCCCTGCTTTTCCCCATTCTTTCAGCCCATGCGGCCATTCAGGAGCTGAGAAATCTGCATGGCAGCGGCGGTAATTTGGTTGGCAACCTCCTGAATTCGCGCTTCTCCCAGTCTGGTAATCGGCGCAGATAGGCTGATGGCAGCATAGGCATTGCCCTGCTCATTTTTGATTGGGGCGGCCACGCAGCGGATACCCAGCTCATGCTCCTGATCGTCAACTGCATAGCCTCTGCGGCGCGTCAGCTCCAAGTCCTCCAGCAGCGCCTCCGGTGTGCACAGCGTGTAGTCGGTAAAGGCCTGGTATTGGGTCGTCCTGGCAATCAGCTGCTGCTCCTCCTGGGGCAGAAATGCAAGAATCGCCTTTCCAACGCCTGTGCAGTACATAGGGTTTCGGACGCCTATGCGGGAGGCCATGTGAATCACGCTCTGCACAGGCTCCTCCTTGTAGAGGTAAACCACGGAATTTTCCTCCCGCAGGACGAAGTGAATTGCTTCGTTGGTTTCCACCGCCAGCCCCCGCAGCACCGGCTCCACCACCGGCAGGAAGCCATTGGCATTCACCGTCCGGCAGCCAATCTCATAGAGCTTCAAGGAAATGTGGTAGGTATTGCTGCGGCTGTCCTTGATGACATAGCCATGGGCAATCAGGGAGGAGAGCAGGCGGTAAGCCGTGCTCTTATTCAGCTGGGTCTGATTTACCAGCTCCGTCAGGGAGAGCCCCTGGGGATGCAGGGAGATGGTTTCCAGCAGCTGGAAGGCCCTGTCTACGGACTGGATTGCGTATTGTTCCATTTCATCGCACCTTTGTTCATAGTTCTGTAACTAGTATATCACACGCCGCCTGATTAAGCGAGTTATTTTTTCGATTTTTCGTGTATTTTTTCATTTTCCCCCTTGACATTTCCGGATTTTCCGTTTTATAATAGTTTCACGATGTGAATACATCGTTTCATATTGTGAAACTACATGGAGGATCATATCATGCGTGAGGAAGTCATTCAGGCAATTCTTGAGCACAAGATTATCGCAATCGTGCGGGGAGCGGATGAAGACAAGGTTCCCAAGATCGCACAGGCCCTTTACGACGGCGGCATTCGCCTGATGGAGGTCACCTTCAATCAGAAGGATCCCGCCTCCTTTGTCAACACCCAGAATGCAATCCGCAAGTCCATTGCACGGATGGGCGACAAGATGTATATCGGCGCGGGCACTGTTACCAGCGTTGCCCTGGTGGAGGCCGCCAAGGAGGCCGGTGCGCAATACATCGTCTCTCCCGACACCGATGAGGACGTCATTCGCCGTACCGTAGAGCTCGGCATGGTCAGCCTGCCCGGCTCCTATACCGCCAGCGAGGCAAAAAAGGCCCACAACGCCGGTGCGGATTTTGTAAAGCTATTCCCCTGCGTTGAGGGTGCTCCCGCATACCTGAAGGCCCTGTGCGCACCTCTGAACCATATCCGCTTCCTGGCCGTGGGCGGCGTAAACGCAGACAACTGCGCTGAGTTTATGAAGGCGGGCGCCTATGGCGTGGGCGTCGGCGGATGCCTGGTAAACAAGCAGTGGGTAGCCGAGGATCGCTATGACCTGATTACCGCAGAAGCAAAGAAGTTCGTTAAAAACATCAAGTAATTTAGGAGGCTATTATGGGCAGATTTGTAACGTTCGGTGAGATTATGTTCCGGTTCAATCCGGAGGGCTATCTTCGCATTGTGCAGGCCACCAAATTTGAGGCCTCTCTTGCCGGCGGCGAAGCCAACGTTGCCGTTTCCCTGGCAAACTACGGCCTGGACGCCGCCTTTGTAACCAAGGTTCCCAGCCATGAGGTTGGCAACTGCGTTATCAACGAAATGCGCCGCTATGGCGTTGACACCAAGTTCATTGCCCGGGGCGGCAAGCGTCTGGGTCTGTTCTATGTAGAAAAGGGCGCTTCTCAGCGTCCCTCCAAGGTCATCTATGACCGTGCCGACTCCGCAATCGCCACCGCTGACCCCTCCGACTTTGACTGGGATGCCATTTTCGATGGCGCGGAGTGGTTCCATTTTACCGGCATTACGCCCGCTCTGAGTGAGAACATGGTTCATGCCTGCCTGGAAGCCTGCAAGGCTGCCAAGGCCCACGGCGTCACCGTCAGCTGCGACCTGAACTACCGGAAGAAGCTGTGGTCTCGGGAGCAGGCCTGCAAGGTCATGACTGAGCTGATGCCCTATGTTGACGTTTGCATCGCCAACGAGGAGGATGCCGCCGATGTTTTCGGCATTCAGGCAGAGCACACCGACATTGAGGGCGGCAAGCTGGACTACGAGGCCTACACCAGCGTCGCCAGACAGATTGCCGCACGGTTTGGCACCAAGAAGGTTGCCATCACCCTGCGCGGCAGCATTTCCGCCAGCCGGAACACCTGGGCCGGCATGCTCTACGACGCAGCTGCCGACAAGGCGTACCTCTCCCGCAGCTACGACATCCAGATCGTAGATCGGGTCGGCGGCGGCGATTCCTTCGGCGGCGCGCTGATCTACGCCCTCTCTCAGAACTACACGGATCAGGACGCCATTGACTTTGCTGTGGCCGCCTCCTGCCTGAAGCACACCATAGAGCACGACTTCAACCAGGTTTCCGTGGAAGAGGTTCGCGCACTGATGACCGGCTCCGGCTCCGGCCGCGTACAGCGCTGAGGCAGGTCCCGGTCCTACAATACCCCAAGGGGCTGTTGCGTATGCAACAGCCCCTCAGAGTGTCGACAAACCCCAGTTCTGCATCAAGCAAAACTGGGGTTTGTTCTGAAAAATGGAAAAACAAGCGATATAATACAGGAAAAACGGTCAGGGTATCTATCCCTCCATACCCATTTTGCATACTTTTTCAGATTCATGGCAGCAAATTTAAGCTTCACCCAGTTCGTTACCTGAGCCAAGCCTGTGTATCGAGTATATCGCAGACCATGCTGTTCTTTTGCATCCGCAAAGACACGTTCAATTGTCTCTTTCCTAGCTTTGTACATCCGCTGGTAGATCGGAGTGTAACGGGCATCGTCGGCCAATTCTTCGTAGTCTTTCCAGATATGTCTGGTGACTGTTTTCACGCAGTCCTTGCTCTTTGTGCATAGATGGCGAGTCGGACAGTTTGAGCAAATCTTCGGATTGCTTTTATACTCCCGGTATCCATCCCGGTTTGTGGTGCTGTAGTTCAAAACCTGGTACTCCGGGCAGATCACACAATCATAAAACTCATCGTACACATATTTCCACCATTCATGACCACCCTTCATGGTCATGGGTCGTTTGTAGGCTGTGGATAATACTCTGTCATCGCCAAAGACTTTCTTGCAGATATGGGGCGTCTTATATACGCTGTCCGCTACAAAGGCATGGACATCCGGGAACTGCTCTACTACCTGGTCATATACATCATCAAATGCAACGCTATCATGGATATTGCCAGGGGTAACCTCTACTGCCAGAACGACACCGTGAACATCGCAGGCGGTATGTGCTTCATAGGCCAACTGCTTCTTGTGGTCGCCCTTGACAAACAGCCCGCAGTCTGGGTCGGTAGTGCTTTTTACTACTGTTTTTGTCTTCTTTGCTTCCTTTTTGCGCTTTTTCAGTTTCTTCCTAGAGGTATTGTTGCGCCTCTTTTTTGGAGAAGCAGGTGGCTCATCGTTATTCTCGTTATCTTCATCATTCTCATCATCCGAGAATGGCTTCTTCCCATAGGCTTCCCGGTCTGCGTTGACCTCGTCCATGAGTTCCTTTGCGTACCGCTTTGCCTCAATGGGCACTTCTTCCTTTACCGTCTTCTTGAGATTTGCGTTTGCCTTGATATGGGTTCCGTCCACAAACACTACGCCGGGAGCTATGTACCCGGCCTCTACCATTTCCATGAGGATCCAGCTGAAGATCCGGTCTACGGTTTCGGTTGTAAAACGGTGACGGAAGTTATAACTAATGGTTGAGAAATGCGGAGTTTCTTCCTGTAGGCGGTAGCCCAGGAACCAGCGGTATGCCACATTCAGAGAAACTTCTTCCGCAGTGCGGCGCAAAGAAGTCAGTCCATACAGATGCTGAATGAGAACCATTTTGAACAGCACAACTGGATCTACGCTAGGGCGACCATTGTCAGCACAGTACAACGGCTCTACCATATCGTAGATCTTGCCGAAATCGACAGCAGCATCTATTTTTCGCAGCAAATGATTTGCAGGCACCAGACTTTCGGTGTCCACAATTTCAAACACGCCTCGCTCCATTTTTCCACTTTTTAGCATTTCTCTTCACCCATGACCATTATATCATGGATAATAGAAAAAGCCCAGCATTAACTGGACTTTTTCGACAAACTTTCGCAGTCTGATGCGCGCACGATTTGTTTGCCTACGGCGAACAAATCGCACACTTGCAGCCTGAGATGTATTTTCTGTCATGATGTAATTTATAAAGGGTGGTTTCCACCAAGAATTACATCATGACTGCGGCTCATTTGTGGTGAATGGAAAACAGTTATGATGAGGGAGGAATGCTTCCAGACCTGATTTATAGCTGTCAACACACATTCACACAAAGAAGTACGCTATGGAACTAACTTACAGAAAATGCGGGGATTATCACATCCCGAATCTTACGCTGAGTGACACAAAGGAGTATAACATCGGGAAATACGGCTGGCTTCGGAGGACGTATCTGAAAGAGCACCGGCCTGCCGTGTATAATCTGCTATTGGCCACGGAGCGGCTTCTACCCCACCTTGAGGAAGTCGAAACGGCCTGTCAAGAACAGCTAGAGATTATGGAAAAGGCCATGATGGCCCAAGAGGGTATCACGGAAGCGCTCAAGGCTGCTGACCAAATGGAATGGGTACGGCGGTGCAATTCCATTCGCAGCCGTACGGAAGAAGTCATTTTGAGAGAATTTGTCTACGAATAAATGAGGCTGGCCCTCACAGTATGCTGCTTGTGGCTGCTGTGAGGGCTTTTTGAAGTTATTCCTCGGACTCCTTGCTTTTGGACCGAGATTTGTACACGTTATACTGATTCTTACATCTGGGGCTGCAAAACTCCGCATTATAACGGTTACTTAGGAATACCCGCTGGCACTGTTTACATAACTTTAGCGGTTTGGCATCGTCTACCAGCATAAAGCTGAACATCATTTGAATCCCCAACAGCAGAGAATGGAAGTCCCAGAAAAGCGTGGGCTTGTCCAGTAGCTCAATATGGTAGGTGGGCGCGATGCCGCCGAACGCTTTCATGGATTGCCGGAGAAGCTGTTTGCTGTCATCGTCCAGAGGGTCGTTGTAGTAGAAGAACGACGTGGACAGGTTGAAGGCCCAATCCTTGAGCTGCTGGGCCACCCAATCATATGGCTCCGCGTACTGGCGTCGGAAGCTCATATTCTTTGCCATTGGCTCGTCGCTGAACGTCATGGTCAGGGCCATCATCATGCGGTCTCCGGAAACGCTCCAACAGGATTCCACGCCCCGCTTGACCACATCCAGCTTTTCAAAGGGAAAGAACAGGGACAGATAGTCCTCTGTGGACATCGTCTCCGCTTTGATAAAGTGGTTCTTCGGGAGGTAGACAGCCTCATACTCCATAAAGGACGGTGTAGTGGGCAGGGCGGTCAGAAAGCCCAAAAGGCCGTAGTGGGTGATGAATTGCAGAATGGCCTTTTCCACCTCGGCAGTGGGCTTCTGCCCCATCATCAGCATTCCCACATTCAGAGCGTCCAGGACAATGCCGGGAGCTTCTTTCAGCGGGTTATATACGCTCGGCTTTGCATTTTTGCCGGGTGTAATATAACGCTCGCCGTTCGATGCCGTTTTCAGCTCATAGCGGTCATACCGCACCCAGCAGGAGCGGGAGTTTTCAAAAATGTTCTTCATAGTGATTCCTCTTAAACGGTAATCTGTTTTACCGAATTATATTACCATAGTATCAGCTGCTCTTGGCCTCGTCAAGGGCTGCCTTTTCCTGCCTGGGCTTTGTCTTGTTTTCTCTCGGAATAGCCGCATTTTTACCCTGCTCCCTGACGGCCTTTTCGTATTCTTCCAGAAATGTCCGTTCCCGCTTTGTCAGGCGTTGGCTGCCGATCAGATGGTCATACATCCGCTTTTGGAGCTTGGCGCAGATTTTTTTCCGCTGTTTGCGGATGTTCCGGTCCGACTGGTGCCGCATTTCCGCGAGGCGGGTGGTGCTGTACAGGCGCACGAACAGAAAATACAGGATTTCCTGCTGGTCCTCGTTCAAATTCCGCAGCAACTCGGAGATAAAGGGATTCCCCGCCAGATTGTGCAGCTCATGGGGGCAGTCAAAGAGAATGTCCAGGTAGTTGCCATGGCAGAGCTGCCGGAACGCGGGATCGTTCATCCATATCGGCGCAATGGAAGGATTGGGAATGGTCTGGTACTCTAGGGGTACATCCCCTCGGAGGTTTTCATGATCCCGCTCCCGGCGCTCCCGGTTCTGATCCAGCTTGTCCCACTGGTTAATCACCGCTTGGAAATCCGCCTCGGTTCTGGCGGCCTCCTCCAACCGCCGAAGCGCCTCGGCTTTGATTTCCCGTTTCAGCCGTTTGTCACTGGTGGGTGCCGCTTCCTCAATCTCGTCCTCCAACTCCGAGTCATAGTCCCTGGGATGCTCGTCCTGCACCAAGGACTGCTCAAACTCTGCCCGCCGCTCCTGGGAGATTGCGTTTCCCAATGTTTCATTTTCTGAAATATCTTCTGCCGGGTCAATTTCTTCCTGGCTGTCAAAGAAATCCTCGGACGGCCATTCCTCATACCACATCTTTGCCATGGCGTTACCTCACAGGGTATATACTGTTCTTTTATTATAATAAGAACATATGTTCGTGTCAACAATTTTCTGTGATACGACTTTGGAGCGCGGCTGCTACTATTCCTCCTCCCATTCATAAAAAGTTAACATCACTTTTCCCGCAAATGGTTCCGATTTACATACCGTAATTCTCCTACCAGTGAAAGCGGTAATCCGGATACGGTTATCCGGGTTACTGCTAAGCTGGCATTCAAAAAAGGAGGAATCATTTATGCGAATGCGATATGGGTAGCCAGACAAATTTTCACAGCTGCAAAAAGAGAAATATAAAAGCATTTTCACAGCCGCGTTTAAGGCGCGGAGAAAGTGAGGTCTATGACAGAAAACAACAACGTATTTTTAACCCGACACATCGGACACACCACCTACCGGGTGCGTGTCCATCTCAGCGAAACCGCTGAGGAAACCATGGAAGATAAAATTCTGCGGTTAATCCACAATGATGGGATGACAAATGGCCCGGACTGTGGTATACTGGGTGTACCACGAATGAGCCGTCAGTCTGAAAGGAGTGCCTGATATGGCAGCCAGACAGACGGAAGAACAAAAAATCACCGCTCTCTATGAGCGGCTTTCCCGTGACGATGATATTGCGGGAGACTCGAACTCCATTCTGAACCAAAAGCGTTACCTGGAATCCTATGCACAGCAGCGGGGCTACACCAATATCGTCCACTACACGGACGATGGGTGGTCCGGCGGCAATTTTGAGCGGCCCGGCTGGAAAAAGCTGGTGGCCGACATTGAGGCGGGCAAGGTTGCCCACCTGCTGTGCAAGGACATGAGCAGAATCGGCAGAAACTATCTGCAAACAGGATTCTACACAGAGGTAATGTTCCGGCAGTATGGGGTTCATTTTGTTGCTGTGGCGAATAACATCGACAGCGACATCCAGGAGACCAGCGAGTTTGCCCCGTTTATGAATATCATGAACGAGTGGTATCTTCGGGATCAGTCCAAGAAAGTAAAGGCGGCCTATGCCATCAAGGGAAAGTCCGGGAAGCCAATCACAAACCGTCCCTTGTACGGCTATCAAAAAGATCCCGCCAACAAGGATCACTGGATCGTAGACGCGGAAGCGGCGGCAGTTGTACGCAGAATCTTCCAGCTCTCTATTGAGGGTCACGGTGCTTACGAAATTGCCAAAATACTGCGGGACGGAAAGGCTGAGTGCCCCGGATACCACCATGCCAAACTGAGGCTTCTTCGGGAGGGCGGTACAGCAGAAAACGAAAACCCGTACCCTCCATACGACTGGTACGGGAATACCGTTACAGCCATTTTATCCAAGCCGGAGTATATGGGGCACACGGTAAATTTCCGCACTTACGCAAAATCCTATCGGGACAAGCGTGTGGCAAATGATCCGGAGGACTGGCTGATTTTTGAAAACACCCATGAGCCGATCATCGATTCGGAGACCTGGCAGCTGGCCCAGCGAACCAGGCAGACCGTTCGCAGGACAGACACAACCGGCGTTGCCAACCCGCTGACAGGTCTGGTATTCTGTGCGGACTGCGGCGCGAAAATGTACAACCGCCGAGGAAAGCACACCGTCAATGGCAGGACTTATGCCGGAGACACCTACAATTGCTCTACCTACGAATTGGATCGGGAACGGGTTAATCAGAAGTGCTTTTCCCACAGCATCAGTACCAGGGCGCTCAATACTCTGTTACTGGATGCCATACGTCTGACTGCGGCCTATGCCATTCAGAATCGGGAAGATTTCATCCAGAAAGTTCGCAGTGTCTCCCAAATTCAGCAGCAGGAGGCCGCAAAAGAATTGAAGCGCAAAATTGCCAAAGCCCAGAAACGAATTGCGGAACTGGATATATTGATCAAAAAGCTCTATGAGACTTATGCAATGGGTAAATTAGAGGAAAAGCGTTTTGACTTGTTGTCCGGCGAGTACGAGAAGGAGCAGGCGGAGCTGGAACAGATTTTGACAGCAGATCAAACGAATTTGGATCAATTTCAGGATGACACGGAGCGAGCAGATCAATTTTTGGCATTGGCAAAGAAATATACGGACTTCTCCGAGCTTACTCCCGCCATGCTCCATGAATTTGTGGACAAGATACTTGTTCACGCACCGGACAAGAGCAGCGGCGAACGTGTCCAGGAGGTTGACATTTATTTCAGGTTTATTGGACAGTTTGAGGTTCCTGTACCTGATCCAACACCGGAGGAAATTTCAAAAGAAGAACTCCGGAAAAAGAAACACCGTGCTAACCAAAAGCGATATTTGCGTCAGAAGACACGTATTCTGGCTGGGGAACTCAATCCTCCATACACAATGACTTGCCAATGCTGTGGGAAGGTATTTGCGGCGAAACGCATCGATGCCAAGTATTGCAGTTCCGGCTGTCGGCAGAAATTCTATTCACAGAATCGAAAGAAAACCAATGTACCAAGTATCCCAGAAAGTGCATAAGTTTGTTTGCGGCTTGCTCCTAACCAGGCAGGCCGCTTTTTTGTACCCAAAATCATTTTTAAGTCCGCAAAGCGGCAGAAAGGAATCTTTATTTATGAACAACAACACAATCATTCTCGGAATTGACCACGGCTACGGCAATATCAAAAGCGCCCACACCTGCTTTCCTACCGGCGTAACAACCTACGAGAAAGAACCAACATTCCACAACGACCTGCTTATCTACGACGGTCATTTCTACACCATTGGCGAGGGGCACAAGGAGTTCACCGCTGACAAGATGATGGACGGCGACTACTATGTGCTGACTCTGGCGGCCATTGCCAAGGAGCTGAGCCTCCGGCGACTGACCGCTGCCAAGGTCTATCTGGCCGTGGGCCTGCCTCTGACATGGGTCGGCGAGCAGAAAGACAGCTTCCGGGCGTATCTCCTGCACAACGAGAGCGTGGATTTCACCTATCAGGACACGGATTATCATGTGGCGTTTGCAGGTGCTGACATTTATCCGCAGGGCTTCGCCGCCGTTGCGGCTAATCTACGGGCATTCCCCGGAACCAATATGCTCTGCGACATTGGTAATGGGACTATGAATATCATGTATATCAACGAGTTCCGGCCTGTATTGAGTAACTGCTATACGGAGAAGTTCGGCACCCACCAGTGTATGCTGGCTGTCCGGGAGACCATTCTGCGGCAGTTTGGCAAAGCGCTGAATGACGCGACCATCGAGCGTGTACTGCGGGAAGGAACCGCGGACATTGCGCCCAGGTATCTGAACTCCATCCGACAGACGGCTTCCGAATATGTGGACGGTATTTTCCGCAGGCTTCGGGAGCATGAGTATGACCCGGAGCTGATGCGCCTGTATGTGCTGGGCGGCGGTGGCTGTCTGGTGCGGAACTTCGGCAAATACGAAAAGGGGCGGGTGTTCTTCAATGACGATATTTGCGCCACGGCCAAGGGATATGAGCAGATGACCACCCGCAGAATCCAGAAGGAGGGCGGAATTGTATGAAGCGGCTCTACACGACCACCCTGCGGCTGAATCTGGAAAATGAGGCTGACCGGGAAGCTATGGAGCATTTGCGGCGGCTGGATCGGAAGAAGTACCGTTCCGTGAACAGCGCCGTGATTGCCGCCGTCAACGCCTACTTTTCCAGGCAGGAACAGTTGGAAGCTGACCCCTATCTGGAAACCCGCAAGAAGGAGGACGCGTTTCTTCAGCGGGTAATTGACACCATCCGGGCTGCCCAACAACCTACCCCAGCCCCCGGATTGGCTGCTCTGCTCCAACTGTTGCAGGGGACGCAAGGTGCGCCATCCGCTCCTACAAAGGAGGAGGTTGAGGCCAACAACAGTACAGACTGGGACGCGGCGCTGGATTTTGTTGGGAGCTTTTAATACCAGTTAATACTCGGTTTGATAACAAAACACCTGCAAGGGTGTTGTGAGATGCGATACCCTTGCGGCATTGAACTCCACCGGAAGTATTTTCCCTACAAAAAGCACTTGATAAATACACTCAATGAGTGTATTATATAAGGGAGGTGATCGATATGGATATTCGGGGAATGCGGATGCAGCTGGGCGATACCCAGAGCGAATTTGCCGCACGGTACAAAATCCCGTTCCGTACTGTCCAGAATTGGGAAACAGGCGTGCGCAAGCCGCCGGAATATATGATAAACCTGCTGGAACATCGTATCCGCGAGGATTTGATAAACAGAAAAACAAGGGTGCTGCCGCAATATGACCCACAGAAGCGTGATCTTCCCAAGCGGCGTGATTATGTGGGAGCCTTTTCCTGGCTTCGGGCTGTCCGTGATTGTATCGACCAGCCGGTTGTATTCGCGTTGGATGAAGCACTGATGTGCCAGGGCGGCTTTGGTGGTCGCAGCGATGAATACCTGGTCTGGGTGTACGGAGCAGACAGCGTAACGAAATTCAACGGTGTTGCCGTTCTGGGAAATCAGATCAGCCCCATCGATGTCCAGAACAAGAATGGCCTCTCCTTTACGAGCTTCAACCGGACGCTCTCGGACGCGCTTGCCAACGAGTCCATTCTGGACATGCAGGGGATTACGGAGGCTGTCAGCCGGTACTACTATGCGCACGGCGACAGCTTTGAGGGAATCTTCGTTCCTCCCGAATATCAAAAGCGGTTTGAACGACTGGCACAGGACGCAATTGCATATTACGACAGTTAAGGGGTAATTTTATGAATCTGACAGCGGAAGAAAAGCTGATGTACGCAGTTATGAAAGCCATCTATGACAGCGGCATTCCGGTCAATTTTAAGGGGTCCATGGTTTTGAAAGCCTGCCTGATGGAAGCTGGATATGCGGATGAAACCCGGCACACGGTAGATATTGACGCAAACTGGTATTCTGCAACGCCGCCAACGGGGCCACAGATGGTGGAATCTCTTGAAAAAGCAATCCAGAAAAGTGGCCTTGATTTGGAAGTTGGTCTCTATTGGATGTACGGAGAAGGGCGCTCTGCCGGATTTGAGCTGATTGACAAGGATACAGACGAAGTTCTGTTTACTATGGATATGGACGTAAACAGGCCTGTACCCCCGACCAGGATTTACGAGGTGGACGGCGTTCGCTTTTGCGGTGTTTCTCCCTCCCAAATGATTGCGGACAAGCTATCCGCAATCTCGACGGACAAGGTGTTCCGCAGGATCAAAGATGTTGTCGATCTATACTACATTTCAAAGGTATTTCCATTTGACAAGGACGAGATTACCCGGACACTTGAAAACAGCGGCAGAAAGCTGGATACATTCAGTGGTTTTCTGCATAGGCAGGACGAGTTAAAGCATTCCTATGAAAAGTTTCGCTTCACAGGAGATGTAACAAAGCCGCCTTTTGAGGAGATTTACCGTACTGTAAGAGCTTATGTAAAAGAAGTGTTGCCCAGAGAGAAGAAACGGGAAATGGAGAGATGACCACGGTGATGGCATTTCCCGTCAGTTTGGTATTAGAATGCCTGCAAGGGTGTCGTGAAATGCGACACCCTTGCTCTTTTTAATATCAATTTCAGAGATTTTGCCATCAATGAGAATAGGAAAACAGATATTTTTCTATCAGTTTCCAAAGCAAAGGAAAATCTACTATTATATTTTCCGCCGTTTGATACCATTTTCCGGTATCAGGCGGTTTTTTACTATCAGAAAGGAGAATTTTACCACTATGACAGATACAGAAAAAGCGCTCTTGCAGGCCCAGCACCGATTGGAGGAAGCTCAAGCACGGAACCGAGTGAAAGAACGAAAGGCAAGAACACGCAGGCTCATTCAGACCGGGGCAATTCTGGAAAAGGTGCTGCCGGAGGTGCGAACGATGGGGCTGCAAGCATTGGAGGAATACCTATTACGAAGAATACCGCAAAAAGATTGAAGCACTCAGAAGGTCTCCGGGAAACCGGAGGCCGTTTTCTTTTCCCGAAGGGCGCACTTACTCACCACCTGCCAGAGGCAGGCGGTGGTATCCCTCCCGTTGGTCGGGAACGCGCGCTCTCCGAGGGGGATTTCGCTTTCTGCGGAAAGCGACAGACAATGCCACAGCACTTGCCGTGCTGCTGTCATTGTCTGCGCAGCTGTCTGTGCCGCACCGAGTTAGCGGTACAGACAGCTGCCTGCGAAAACCTGCCACCGGCAGCTTTGTCGCAGAGATGGACAGCGCTTGGGTGCCGTCCATTTTCTCTTTTGCGAAAGAGAAACAGAAAAGGGAACGAGGTGATACGCTTTGGCAATCTACCATTTGGAGGCAAAGGTGGTCAGCCGTGGGGCTGGCCGCTCCGCTGCCGCGGCGGCGGCCTATCTGAGCTGTTCCCGGATTTACAACGACTATGACGGGATACAGCATGACTACACCCGGAAACAGGGGCTTGTGTGGCAGCAGGTTTTCCTACCGCCGCAGGCTCCCCCAGAATGGCAAGACCGGGAAAAGCTCTGGAATGCGGTGGAAGCAGCTGAAAAAGCAAAGGACAGCCGCCTTGCACGGGAGCTTGTTGTGGCCTTACCCATCGAATTAAATCAGGAACAGCAGATTTCCCTGATAGAGGAATTTATACAGGAGCAATTTGTCGCTGATGGAATGTGTGCCGACGCGGCTATCCACGATACCGACGGACACAATCCCCATGCCCACATCCTTCTGACGGTACGCCCGTTGGATGAAAAAGGCCAATGGCAGTACAAGACGGAAAAAGAGTATCTTTGTGTCCGCAATGGTGAGGAGCGAGGCTTTACCACCGCCGAGTTTTTGAAGGCCCAGAAAGAGGGATGGGAGAAACAGTACCCCTATAAGATTGGCAAAAAGAAAGTCTATATGGCTCCGTCCGCAGCGGAGGTACGGGGCCTCGCCCGTGCAGATAAGCACCCCAAAAGCAGCCGCTATGGCCGTCAGAATCCCATTACCCTGCGTTGGAACAGCGAGGAGCAGCTGCTTCTATGGCGGGAAAACTGGGCCGCCGCTGCAAATCTTGCCTTGGAGCAGGCGGGACGTGAGGAACGTATCGACCACCGCAGTCATGCCGCCCGTGGTTTGGAGGAAAACCCAACCATCCACGAGGGCGTTGCCGCCCGTGCCATGGAGCGCAAGGGAATCACCTCTGACCGCTGCGAGCTGAACCGGCAGATCAAAGCCGATAATACTCTCTTGCGCCAGCTGAAAGCAGAGCTTCAGAAATTGGCCGCTATTGTGGCAAAGACCGTTCCTGCCATTGCGGAAGCGCTTGAAAAGATTCGTGGCCATGTCATGCTCTGCTGCTTCCGGCTCCACCATATCCGGGGCGACCAGTACGACATTCGCCGCTCCATTGGCGTGTGGAAGCCAGAGATGGAGCGGTATATGGGCCTGGTGCAGCAAATCAAGGAAAAGGGCAAGGAGCGCACTGCCCTCGTCAACGAGAAAAAGGAGCTTCCTATTTTCCGCATTATCCGCAGCCGGGAGCTGGCCGCCAAAATTGCGGAGCTGACGGAGGACTTGGAAGATCTTCGCTCTGAAAAGGCGCGGCTGCTTGAAAAATTCTCCTTGGAGGATTCTACTGCCCCCGCAATATTCCGCAAGGAGATTGCCACTATGGAGAATAGCTTAAAAAAGCTGACCGTGAAGGAGAAAAAGTATTCCGGTGAACTGGATGCAGCGATTGCGGAATACGAAGCGCTCAAGGTGCAGTCAGCAGATGTTGACCCCGTGGAGCTTTACGATGTGCGGCACGCAATTCGCCCGGAGTATGAGCGGGCAGTGCAAGAGAAGTATGCGGAAATTCTTGGTAAGGACCCAACCTCGAATGCTGTTTTCAATGCCAGGTATAATACGGACAAATTGCTGCACGAAAAGGAGGATGAGCAGAAAATCCAACAGACTATAAAACAACGAGAACGGGAAAACCGAATGCCTTTGTGTACACAAAGAGCGAAAAGCCATCGGATGGACCGGGAAGGACGATGATTATGGTCAATGTTTGTCCTTGACAGAGAAAAATATCTTAATTGACCGGGAGAGACTGACTCGCTCCAACCTTTCGTATAACTTTGCGTGCTGTTTAGTGCATGCAACTCAATTCACAAGTGAAGAGAGTATTATGTTTCATTCAAGTGCCTAGCAGGAAAGCGACTTCCTTCATTTCCGTTTCAGAATTTCACCTGATTGGCTTTTCGGTATTCTGTAGGGGTCGTCCCCTCCACATTGCGGAAGGTCTGGGAGAAATAGCTGGAGGAGGAGAATCCAAGAATGGACGCAATTTGAGACGGCGCGAGGTCTGTCTCGGCCAGAAGCCGTTTTCCTTCCCGAATACGGCAGTCGATCATATAGTTGACGGGCGAGATCCCATACTCCCGCTTAAAGGCATGGGCCATGTAATATTTATTGATGCTGACCTTTTCCGCCAGCTGATCCAGTGTGATGTTTTCTTTGTAATGGTGGTCGATATACCGTTTTACCGTCGCGCACTGGCGGTTGGCAGGCAACTTGGAATGAATCGGCGCAACAGAAACGCTGGCGTTACGGGCCAGTTGCACCACAATGATGTCCATATATGCCTGACAAAGAATTTGAAACTTGGATTCCCGATTTTGCATTTCCGCGAGAATTTTCTGCATACAGGACAGGACCTCATTATTTTCCCGGAAGGTATAGACACAATAACTGCCCTCCGCAATTTCAGAAGCTGTAAATTCCAGCCCCTCAATCCCGACCACAATATATTCCAGGGGATGCGATTCCAGACTGACCTCGGTATGAATCACATTTGCGTTTACAATGACAAGCTGGTGCTGATGCACGGGAAACAGCTTATCGTTGATCTGGAATTGGCCTTCGCCGCCGACGATATAAAACAGCTCCGCATAGCTATGGGAATGGGGGATGGAAAGCCAATCTCCGCTGTACCTGGTGGAGGCAACATTGCGCAGCTTCATTTTATCATGTGGGAAAGAATTATCCGCCTGTTCAAAGGCGTAGTTAATATGGCTCATTGCGGCACGTCCTTTTTATCAATATATTGCTATCGCAATATATTATATTGTACTTCTTTGTGAAATGCAACATAAAAATACCATATTTTTTATTGATTCGTCAATTTATAAAAAAGCTAACCCATAAAATGTGTACAAAATGTCAGTGCCAAAATACAGCGATATATCCAAAAATTTTTAAAAAGCAAGATTGTAATAATGATTAGCAATATAATAATTGATTAATAATGTGAAAAACAGTATGCTTATAGCGTGAACCGGGGAACCCCCGACACGAATTTATATTTTGGAGGAACAACAAATGAAGAAGATCATCTCCCTTCTGTTGGTTCTGGCTATGGCCCTGGCACTGGTCGCCTGCGGCAGCTCCCAGAGCGCAGAAACCCAGACGACTGCTGCTCCCGCCGAAACCAAGGCAAGCGAAGCTACCGAGGCTCCCGCGGACACCAAGAAGTATGAAGGCGTTGAACTGACGATGTGGTCCATGTGGACTGCCGGCGAGGCCCAGGCCCAGGTCATTCAGGCCGCTGCCGATGCCTTTGAGGCTGACACCGGTGCCCACGTCAACATTGAGTGGAAGGGCCGCGATGTCAATACCCTGCTCTCCGCCGCGCTGGAGTCCGGCGAAAAGCTGGACATCTTCGAGGATGACTACAACCGTATTGGCAATGCCTATGCCCCCTATACCTACGACCTGACCGAGATGGCCGACGCTGCCGGTTACGCCGATTTCAGCTATGCCTGCTTTAACAACCAGTCTGTCGCGTGGGCTGGCTATCTGAACTCCATCGTGGAGCAGCCCCAGATCGGCGGCGTGTTCTACAACAAGGATGTTTTCGATGCCTGCAACATCACCAAGACTCCCACTACCTGGGCTGAGTTCCTGACCACCTGCGAGACCCTGGAGGCCAACGGCTACGAGGCTCTGGCGCTGGACGGCGCTTATGCCAACTTCAACTTCTACTATCACCTGGTCCGTCACCTGGGCGAGGACGGCATCAAGGAGCTGGGCCTGAACGGCGGCTGGGCTGCCAACGAGGCCGCCGTTGCTGCCGCACAGGAGACCATTGATCTGGTAAACGCCGGCTTCCTGGCCGATGGCGCGCCCGATGCTTACCCCGCCAGCCAGACCAAGGTCGGTCTGGGCACCGCCGCTATGGTCGTCTGCGCCAACTACGTTACCTCCGAGGTTGATGCCGCCGTGGGTGAGTCTGTGAACTGGGGCTTCTTCAACTATCCCGAAGTCGAGAACAACGCGGACGCCTCCGCTTACGCAGGCGCCAACTCCCTGGCCATCTCCTCCTACACCGAGAATGCCCAGGCTGCGTTTGACTTCATCATGTACATCGTGACCGGTACCTACGGTCAGATGCTGGCTGACAACTGCGGTCAGATTCCCGCCGATACCCGTCTGAATGAGTCCGTCCTGGTTGGCTCCGTGGAAGCTCTGAAGAACACCACCTCTCCCATGAGCTGGTGCGGCGCTCTGAACACCCTGGATGGCTGGTCCACCATCAAGAGCTCCATGATCGAGCTGTTTGAGGGCAAGTACGCCACCGGTGCTGATTACTGTGCTTATCTGGATACCCTGTGCGGCTGATTCTGCGATCCATTGCGGAATGCTGCCTATCGCCGCGGCTGTAACGGATTTGCTTAAGATTCCCTCAGTCTGAACGGAGGCGGCACCGATTCGGTGCCGCCTTTGCAGATAAAAGCTTTTTCTTGCAGGTCGGGCGCGTGTGCCTGATTTGGGCTTGCCCGCGATGCGGGCGCAGGCCCTCGCCCTGCAAACCATTTCTTTCCTGAGGTGATACCAGTTGAAAAAGAACAAAACCATGATTTTCCTGTTTATCCTGCCAACCGTTCTTTGCCTGCTGTTCATGTATGTCTATCCGGTTCTCCGGACAGTGATCATGAGCTTCTTTAAGGTGGAGAGCCTGACGGCATCTACCAGCGCCTGGAGCTTCTACGGCCTGGGGAACTATTTCAAAATCATGCGCAACGCCGGATTTATCAGCTCCATGAAAAATATGCTGATGATCTGGCTGGTGGGCGGCGTGATCACCATGATTCTGTCTATGATCATGGCTGTCATTCTGACCAGCGGCATCCGGGGCGCGAAATTCTTCAAGGCCGCCATCTATATGCCCAATATCATCAGCGCCGTGGCCCTGGCCACCATGTGGGTTCAGTATATCTTCAATTACGACTACGGTCTGCTGAACCAGATCGTCAAGCTGTTCGGCGGCTCGAATATCCGCTGGCTGGGCACAGACCTGATCTTCTGGGCTATGATGGTTGCCTTTATCTTCGGCAGCGTCGGCTACTACATGCTGATCTTCATCAGCGGTATTGAGGGTATCCCCGCGGAGCTGTACGAGGCAGCTACCATCGACGGGGCGAATGTTTTCGACAAACTGTTCCGGATCACGCTGCCCCTGTTGAAGGGGGTACTCCGTACTACCATCACCTTCTGGAGCATCAATGCCACGACCTTTTTCCTGTGGACCAAGATGTTCTCGCCCATCAATACGGAGACGGCCACCATTGTTCCTGTTGTATACCTGTATGATACCGTATTCGGCGGCAAGGGTGTCGTGGAACGGGACGCGGGCGCGGGCGCGGCCGTGGGTGTTGTGCTGACGCTGATTATCATTGCCGTATACGTCATCACCAATCTGACTTTGAAGGATTCGGACCTGGAATACTAAGGTAGGAGTGCAGCTATGGCAAAATATCACAACAAAATCAATTGGAAAAAGGAAGCCCGGCTCTTCCCCGGCTACCTGATCGTAGGCCTGTGGGTCGCGTTTACAACCGTTATGCTGTTCTGGATCATCTGCGCCAGTCTTTCCTCCACAAAGCAGATATTAACCGGTGCCGTCCTGGATTTCTCCAAGGGCCTCAAATGGGAGAACTACGCCATCGCCTGGAATACGCAGAATGTATCCCTGTATTTCTTCAACAGCCTGATCTACGCCATTATCTCCTGCGCGGGCGTACTGCTGATCTCCGCTCCCGGCGCCTATGTGCTGTCCCGCTGGCAGTTTACCGGCGGCAAGGCCATCCGCATCGGACTCGTCATCGCAATGAGCGTCCCCACCATTATGATCATCATGCCCCTGTATTCCCTGGCTGTGCGCTGGGGCATCAAGGGCCGGATCCTGCTGGTGGTACTCTATATCATGCTTCGGGTCCCCTATACCACCATCTATCTGCTGGACTTTTTCTCCACCCTGTCCCGGTCCTACGAGGAGGCCGCCTACATCGATGGGTGTAGCCATTCCAGGACCTTCTGGAAGATCATGCTCCCCCTGGTCCAGCCCGCGGTTATTACCGTCACCATCTTCAATTTCATGTCCGTATGGAATGAGTTCTTCATGGCCCTGATCTTCACCACCAGCGACTCCATGACCCCGGTTGGCGTGGGCCTGCTGCAAATCGTCAACGCAATGAAGTATTCCGGCCAGTACGGCGCGATGTTCGCCGCGGTGATCATCGTATTCCTGCCCACCTTCCTGCTGTATCTGTTCTTGTCTGAGAAGATCATTGCAGGCGTTACCGGCGGCGGTGTCAAGGGCTGAGCCAATTGCGCAAACCTATTCTATTCTATAATTACGTTTCGAGGAGAATCCTTCTATGAATGATGCAAGAAAAATGGGCCGGGTCACGATCCCCACAGACCTGGACGTTGTACCCCAGACCCTGGAGATTTTGAAAAAATGGGGTGCGGATGCCATCCGGGACTGCGACGGCACCGATTTCCCCGCCGAACTCCAGGGGCAGGATGCCAAAATTTACTCCACCTACTACACCACCCGCAAGGACAACGCCTGGGCAAAGGCCAATCCCGATGAAATCCAGCAGTGCTACATTATGACCGACTTCCACACGGCTGCCGGAGACACCCTCTCCATTCCGCTGATGAAGGGCATCAGCGCGGAACTGCTGGAGGTCAATACACGGGACGATATCAAGCGCTGGTGGGAGGTTATGGACCGGACCACCGGGACCGTGGTTTCCCCCGAAAACTGGCAGTACAACGAATCGACCGGCTGCGTGGAAATTGCAAACTGCGAAGCCTTCCACGAGTATACCGTCGCTTTCCTGGCCTATATCATCTGGGACCCGGTTCATATGTACAACGCCGTCACCAACAACTGGCAAAATTTTGAACACCAGATCACCTTTGATGTACGCCAGCCCAGAACCCATAAATTCACCATGGAGCGGCTGCGGAAGTTTATTGCCGACCATCCCTATGTGAATGTCATCCGCTACACCACCTTCTTCCACCAGTTCACCCTGATCTTCGACGAGCTGAAACGGGAAAAATATGTGGATTGGTATGGGTATTCCGCCTCTGTCTCTCCCTACATCCTGGAGCAGTTTGAACGGGAGGTGGGCTACAAATTCCGGCCCGAATACATTGTGGACCAGGGCTACTACAACAATCAGTACCGGATTCCATCCAAGGAGTACAAAGACTTCCAGGCCTTCCAGCGCCGGGAGGTAGCCGCTCTGGCAAAGGAAATGGTGGACATCACCCACGAGCTGGGCAAGGAAGCGATGATGTTCCTGGGAGATCACTTCATCGGCACCGAGCCCTACATGGAGGAATTCAAAACCATCGGTCTGGATGCAGTCGTTGGCTCTGTGGGCAACGGCTCCACCCTGCGGCTGATCTCCGACATTCCCGGCGTTAAGTACACCGAGGGTCGGTTCCTGCCCTATTTCTTCCCGGACACCTTCTACGAGGGGGGCGATCCGGTGAAGGAGGCCAAGGAGAATTGGGTCACAGCCCGCCGGGCCATCCTGCGCAAGCCCATCGACCGCATCGGCTACGGCGGATACTTAAAGCTTGCTCTGGAATTCCCGGAGTTTGTGGATTATATTGAATCCGTCTGCAACGAGTTCCGGGAGCTCTACGAAAACATCAAAGGAACCATCCCCTACTGTGTCAAGACGGTGGCCGTCCTCAACTGCTGGGGCAAGCAGCGCTCCTGGGGCTGCCATATGGTCCACCATGCCCTGTATCAGAAGCAAAACTATTCCTATGCGGGCGTGATCGAAGCCCTGTCCGGCGCGCCCTTCGATGTGAAATTCATTTCCTTTGACGACATTCGCGGTGATGCCTCCATTCTGGATGACATCGACGTGATCATCAACGTGGGCGACGGCGACACGGCCCACACCGGCGGCGCGGAATGGGAGGACCCCGCGATTTCCTCCGCCATCCGCAAATATGTCTACAACGGCGGTGGCTTTATTGGTGTTGGCGAGCCTTCCGGCCACCAGTACCAGGGACATTACCTCCAGCTGGCCAATGTCCTGGGCGTGGAGAAAGAGACCGGCTTTACCCTGGGCTACGACAAATACAACTGGGAGCAGCACCCCGAACACTTTATTCTGGCCGATGTGGCTGAAACTGTAGACTTCGGTGAGGGGAAGAAAAACATCTACGCCCTCGAAAACACCGAGATTCTGGTCCAGCAGGATAAAGAGGTTCAGATGGCAGTCAACGCCTTTGGCAGCGGCCGCGGCGTTTATATCTCCGGCCTTCCTTATTCCTTTGAAAACAGCCGTGTGCTGTATCGGGCGATCCTGTGGGCTTCCCACGGAGAGGACACGCTCCGCAAGTGGTTCTCCACCAACTATAACGTCGAGGTTCACGCCTTCGTCGCCAACGGCAAGTACTGCGTGGTCAACAACACCTACGTTCCCCAGGATACCACCGTATACACGGACAGCGGCAGTTTTGAACTGCATCTGGACGCAAACGAAATCAAATGGTATAATCTATAAGAAGAAAAGGGCTGTTAAAAAGTCGCGTCGATCGACATTCTTTCTTAACAGCCCTTTCTTTATGATCGACAGAAGACCATTATGGAGGTTTTTGATATGGAGCAACGACCCAATATTATTCTGCTGATGGCAGACCAGCTCCGGGGCGACTGTCTGGGCATTGCCGGGCATCCGGATGTGAAAACGCCCTTCCTGGACGCACTGGCCGCGGAGGGTGTCCGCTATCCCAACGCCTACTCCGCATGCCCCACCTGTGTTCCCGCCCGGGCAAGCCTTTATACCGGTATGTCCCAGGCCCACACGGGCCGGGTGGGCTATGAGGACCTGGTTCCCTGGAATTATGCCCACACCCTGGCCGGAGAGCTGAGCAGGGCAGGCTACTATACCCAGTGTATTGGAAAGATGCACGTCCACCCCCTGCGAAATAATCTGGGCTTCCACGATGTGCGGCTCCACGACGGGTATCTGCACGCCTACCGCAGGCCCACCACCCCCAGCTTTGAGGACCAGCGGGTCGCGGATGATTACTATTGGTGGCTCAAGCAGCAGCTGGGCGCGGACGCGGACCCGGTGGATACGGGGCTGGACTGCAACAGCTGGGTGGTGCGCCCCTGGATCTACGAGGAGAAATACCATCCCACCAACTGGGTCGCCAGCGAATGTCTGGATTTCCTGCGCCGCCGAGACCGGTCCCAACCTTTCTTCCTGATGGCCAGCTTCGTGCGGCCCCATCCGCCCCTGGACGCGCCGGAATACTATCTGAATCTGTACAAGGATCGTCCGCTGGCAGCGCCCTGGCGGGGAGACTGGAATGACACCGCACGCTGGCTCCGGGACGGCCACAGCTACCACGCCCAATCCTGCCCCTCGGACGAAAGCTATATTCACCAGCTGCGGGCGGGCTACTACGCCGCCATCACCCACATGGACCACCAGATCGGACGGCTGATCTCCGCGCTTGTAGAGCAGCAGCTCATGGATAATACGGTGATCCTGTTTGTGTCCGACCACGGGGAGATGCTGGGCGACCACCTGATGTTCCAGAAGGCAAAGCCCTTCCAGGGCGGTATTCAGGTGCCGCTGTTCCTCTCCGGCCCGGAGCGGTATGTGGGCAAGCACGGCACTATCCACAATGATCTGGCGGAGCTGCGGGACGTGATGCCCACTCTGCTGGAGCTGGCGGGCGCGCCGATTCCGGAGACAGTGGACGGCAAGAGCCTCCTGCACCCGGTAGACCGGGAATACCTTCACGGTGAGCACACACTGGGGCAGGATTCCATGCACTTCATCGTAACGAAGGACGACAAATACATCTGGTACTCCCAGACGGGGAAGGAGCTGTATTTCGACCTGCGGGAGGACCCCCACGAGACGAAAAACGTGCTGGAGTCCCATCCCCAGCGGGTGGCCCTGCTTCGCGGAAAGCTGATTGAAGCGCTGAAGGGCAGGGAAGAGGGCTATACGGACGGAACCTCCCTCATTGTAGGGCGGCCGCCTCTGACCGTACTGGCCCATACTAATTCCCTATGAGGCAGCTCCAGCTATTGGTAAAGCCCGCCTCCGGCTTCTGCAATATGCGCTGCCAATACTGCTTCTACCGAGACGAACAGGAAAACCGCGCCTGTCCAGACAGCAGCATGATGTCGCTTTCTACAGCCGAGACACTCATCCGCCAGTGCTTCGCGGAGCTTAACCCGGGCGGCAGCCTCTCCCTCGCCTTCCAGGGCGGGGAACCTACCCTGGCGGGGCTGGACTTCTTCCGGTTCTTCACGCAGACCGTTCGGAAATACAATCAGAAGCACGTCCGCGTCCAGTATGCCATCCAGACAAACGGGCTTGCCATTACGGAGGACTGGGCCGCGTTCTTTCGGGAGGAAGGCTTTCTGGTTGGTGTCAGCCTGGACGGCATTCCCTCCGTCCACGACGCGCTGCGGCTGGATGCCGGCGGTGGGGGAACCTGGGAACGAGTTTCGCAGGCTCTGACCCTGCTGAATCAATACCAGGTCCCGTGCAACCTCTTGTGCGTTGTCACCAAGCGGCTGGCGAAAAAGGCAGCCGGTGCCTATCGGACCATGAAGGAAACCGGAATCCGCTATTTCCAGTTCATCGCCTGCCTGGATCCGCTGAATGTCCCCCGGGGAAAGGAGGACTATTCCCTCTCCTCGGAGCTGTACGGTCAGTTCTTGTGCTGCCTGTTTGATGAATGGTATCGGGATTGGAAATCCGGCAGCTATGTCAGCATCCGTCTGTTTGAAGACTACATTCATCTGCTCATAGGCAGCCCGGCAAGCACCTGCTCTACCACCGGTGCCTGCGGGGCCTATCTGGTGGTAGAGGGCGGCGGCGCTGTCTACCCGTGCGACTTCTTCTGCCTGGATGCGTACCGGCTTGGGACGGTCAGGGAAGATTCCTTCCGAGCCATGCTCTCCGGCGAAACAATGCGCGTCTTTCTCACCGACGGCTGGAAAACCCCTGCGGCGTGCCGCTCCTGTGAATGGGTACGGTTGTGCCGGGGAGGCTGTAAGCGTGACCGGATCGTCGCGGACAATTCCAATTACTACTGCAAGGCTTTTCAGCGCTTTTTCCCCTATGCGCTGCCCAGAATGTACGAAATCGCGCAGGCTTTGCGGCTGCGCCGCTGATCGCGGAGCAGTTTTCAAAGGAGACTGATTCCATTGGACAAACGAAAAAAATACTGGCAGCTGTTCCTCTCCACCTTCAAGCTCAGCGCCTGCACCTTCGGCGGCGGCTTTATAATTATTCCGCTGATGCGCAAGCGCTTTGTGGAAGGGTTGCATTGGATTGAGGAGGAGGAAATGCTGGACCTGACCGCCATTGCCCAGTCCAGCCCCGGCTCCATCGCCATCAATGCCTCCATTCTGGTGGGCTACCATGTGGCCGGGATCCCCGGCGCGCTGATCACCGTGGTGGGTGCGGCCCTGCCGCCGCTGATCATCATTTCCATCATCTCCGCTTTTTACCAGGCCTTCCGCTCCAATAGGTATGTGAGCATGGCCATGGCCGGAATGCTGGCGGGGGTAGCGGCGGTGATCTTCGACGTGGTCATCAATATGGCCTGGCCCATCCTCAAAAAGAAGCGATGGCTGCCCATCGTCGTCATGCTGGCATCCTTCGTGGCGACCCGGTTTTTCTCCGTGAATATCATTGTGATCATCCTGGTCTGCGGGGTCATCGGTGCGCTGGATACCCTGTATCTGCAAAAGAAGGAGGGGGCCAAATGATCTATCTGGAGCTGTTCTGGAGCTTTTTCCAGGTGGGCCTTTTCAGCATCGGCGGCGGCTATGCCGCCATGCCCCTGATTCAGAACCAGGTGGTGGACATTCACCCCTGGCTGACCATGACGGGCTTTGCCGACATTATGGCCATCGCCGAAATGACTCCCGGCCCCATCGCTCTGAATGCCGCCACCTTCGTGGGTATTCAGGTAGCGGGCCTGCCGGGAGCGCTGATCGCCACCATCGGCTGTATCTTCCCCTCCTGCGTCATTGTCATGACCCTGGCCTATGTGTACTACCGCTTCCGGGGCCTCAGCATCGTGCAGGGCGTTCTGGCGGGCCTTCGTCCCGCGGTGATCGCCATGATCGCCTCCGCGGGCATTTCCCTGCTGATCCTGGCCCTCTACGGCCAGCGCACCCTCCCGGCGGATTTGGGCAGCTTTGACCTGATCGCCCTGGTGATCTTCCTCGCCGGCTTCTTCGTCCTGCGCAAATGGAAGCCCAGCCCCATCAAGGTCATGGCCGGAGCGGCCCTGGCAGGGGTAGTGCTGTACAGTCTGGCCGCGTAAAAATCGCCGCACGTCCGCAGTTCCCTGTGGAGACCACAGACGCACGAGGAATATCTGGTTGCAACTATGACGGATGAGCAAAAAACACCCTTGACAAATTTCGTCTCAGGTACACGCCCCGACAGAAAATGATTGAATCTTTTTTGCCGACTTCCGTCGGCAAACTCTGCGAGGCTGTTTCAACACGCTGAGGGGCTGTTGCGGAAATGCAACAGCCCCTGAAGTATATAATAAGGGGTCCGGCCGAAATGCGGCGGGACGATACGCTGCACTTAATGGGCGTGCCGTTCTCCCCAGGTAAGCGCGTCCAGCGTCAGGCCGTCCAGGGCGTCGTATACCAGCCCGATCAGCTGCCCGTCCGCCGGAACGTAGGGATTGCGCACGGATGCGCAGGTGAAGATGCCGCCCTTTTTCAGGATCTCCTTATGGACCGCCATGGCCATTCCGCCCGGGATGGAGCCCAGCCGGATGAAGGGAAGGTATTTGTAGAATTCCTCTCTGGCCCCTTTTCGGTCGCCGGAAACAAAGCGGTCATATACCCGGACCAGCACCTCCGGGAACTCTCCCGCCGGCATGGTGCCGCATACGCCGCAGCACAGCTCCTCATAGAAGAAGGTCGCGTTCAGGCCGCCGAATACGCTGACCTTGTCGCCCAGGGCATCGATGATCTTCTTCGCCTTCTGGAAGGTGGGAGGGGCCTCTGCCTTCACATAGCAGATATTTTCGAAATTCTCCACCAGCCGGACAATGGTATCCACGCTCATGGTAACGCCGCAGGCGCCGGGGGCATCCTGGATCATAATTGGCTTGTCCACGGCGGAGGCAATGGCCGCAAAGTACTCATAGGTACGCTGGGCATCCGGCTTGATCATATACGGCGGCATGATCATCAGAATATCCGCGCCGTTTTCCGCCGCCCAGAGGCTGTTTTCAATGGCAAGCTCCGTTCCGGTGCTTCCGGAGCCGAACACCAGGCGCACCCGGCCCCGGCAGACTTCCACTACTGTTTTGGCAATGAGCTCCTTTTCGCTTTTTTTCAGCGCAAAGGCCTCGCTGGCATTTCCGAACAGCGCAATGCCGGAAACGCCCGACTCTATCAGAAATTCAACCTCCCGCTTGAGGCTGGCTACGTCGATCTCCCCGTTTTCCTGAAAGGGCGTGGGCAGGATCGGGCATACGCCGGTCAGTCGTTTTTCTTCTTTCCCCATAATAATCACCTTGTATTGTCAGAATATTTCCGCAGCTTGTCCTCGTCGAACACGAGGCCCAGGCCCGGCTTGTCAGGAACGCGCAGGAAGCCGTTTTCACAGATGATCGGCTCCGCGAGGAATTCATTGGCCACAGGCAGGATGCTGGGCTGATACTCCTGCATTCCATAGAAATTGTAAAGTGCCGCGTCACAGTGCAGGGTTGCCGCAATGCAGGCCCCCTGCCCCACGCTCAGGTGCGGGGCAACGGGTCTTCCGAACACCTCGGCCATCTGTGCAATGCGCATCAGCTCCGTGATGCCGCAGCGCCCCACATCCGGCTGCAAAATATCGCAGCTGCGCTTCGTCAGGATCTCCTTATACTGCCAATGGGTCCTGTCCGCCTCGCCCAGGGCGATGGGCAGGTCCACCGCTGCGGCCAGCTCCGCGTAGCCGTCGGTATCCTCCGGATTCAGCGGGCACTCCAGGAACTCCACGCCCAGCGGTTCCAGCCGCCTTGCAAGCTTGATGGCCTGGGGCACCGTGTAGTTCCAATGGGCATCGATCATCAGCTTCACATCCGGGCCAAGGGCCTTCCGCAGCGCCGTCATGATTCGAATATCTTCTTCCATTCCGTAGCCGATCTGGAGCTTGATGGCAGAGAAGCCTTTCTCCTTCCACTCCAGGGCCAGCCGGACCTTTTCCTCCAGGCCTGGGACCGGCAGGCCGGATACATAGGCCGGGATCTTCTCCCGGTACGCACCGCCCAGGAGCCGGTAAACCGGCTGGTTCAGGGCTTTGCCCGCAATATCCCACAGGGCGCAGTCCACCGCCGAAATGGCGTCCACCATAAATCCGGAATAATAGCCTCTGTCCCGCATCAGATCGTACAGCAGATTCCAGATCACATTTCTGTCCAGCGCGTCCCGCCCCAGCAGGATCGGAGTAAACAGCTCGGAGATGATCTTGCCGGAAACGTCCGGCAGCACCGGGGCCAAGGCCTCGCCCCAGCCGAAGATCCCGCCCTGGACCGTAATTTTAACCACCAGGGTTTCCATGTTCTTGGAGTAGGGGCAGCGGTATTCCTTGCGCAGGTAATAATCATAGGGCGTATTCAGGCCCGCGTTGTCCCCAAGATAAACATGCTCCTTCCGCACCCGCAGCGGAAAAACCTCAATTTTTTCAATCTGCATTTCCATACTCTCCATTCTCGGGGGGTACCCAGCCGGAAGACTGCTTCCAATTTACGGCCACCATTCCGGCGACGACGGCCATGCAGCAGACGGTAAGTACCACGCTGGGGGCCACCGTCAGGATGGTAGACAGCACGACCATGACCACGCGCTGCCAGTTCTTGATAGGCATAAACATACAGCCGATCACACCGGCCGCAATGCCGACAATGCCAAACAGGGCCTGGGCGATTGCCCAGACGCACGCCAGGGCGCTCCCTTCCAGGATCAGCCCGGGGTTGAACAGGAACGCGTAGGGAATGATAAACGCCGGAAGGGACAGGCCCACAGCCAGCCAGCCCGTCTTCATTGGGGGCGATTTGGCCAGGCCCGCGGCGGCGTAAGCGGAGATTGCCACAGGCGGCGTAATGCCGGAAAACACGCCGAAGTAAAGAGCAAATAGATGGCTTGCCATCGCGTTGCAGTTCATTTTGATCAGGGCCGGGACCGCAATGGCCGCCACCATGATATAGCACGCGCTGGTGGGAAGTCCCATGCCCAGCACAATGGAAGCCAACATGACCATGGGCAGGATCAGGTAGAGATTGCCCTTGCCCAGATTGATGATGATGCTCGCAAACTTCACACCGATGCCGGTCTCGTTGGAAACGCCGATCACAATACCGGCCGCCGCACAGGTAACGGCGATCATCACCGCGGAGCGGCCGCCCTTGGCCAGGGTCTTCACCAGGCTCTTGACATCCACACGGCCCCGCTTCTCAATAAAGAGGATGATGACGATGGAAACAATGCCGTACAGGGCTGCCTTGTAGGCGGAGAATCCCGCGATCATTGTCACCAGAATGACGATCAGAGGCGCCGCCATGTAGCCCTGGCGCAGCAGCAGCGTTTTCCAGGATACAGCGTTTGCATCTGGCTCCACGCCCTTCAGTCCGATCCGGACCGCTTCAAAATGAACGCCAATGAAAACGGCAACAAAATAGAGAATGGCAGGAATTGCCGCTGCGGCGCACAGACTGATATAGGAAATGCCCACATACTCCGCCAGCAGGAAGGACGCCGCGCCCATAACCGGCGGAAGGATCTGGCCGCCGGTGGATGCGGAGGCCTCCACCGCACCGGCGAACTCCGGCCGATAGCCCGTCTTCTTCATAAGCGGAATGGTATACGCGCCGGTGGAGGTGACGTTGGCAGTAGAGCTGCCCGAGATCATGCCCATAAGGCCGCTGGCCACGACCGCCATCTTTGCCGGGCCACCCTTTGCCTTGCCCGTAAGGGCGAAGGACAGATCAATAAAGAACTGTCCCGCCCCGGAGTAATCCAGGAATTCTCCGAACAGCGTAAACATAAAGATGAACGTTGCGGAGGCCGCCACCGTGGAGCCGAAAATACCGTTTGTGGTCAGGCTCATCTGTTCCGCCATTCTGCGCACGGTGGTTCCGGTGTGGCGCAGCTTTCCGTGCAGGTACTTTCCGAAGAAGGCATAGGCCAGCGCGACCAGGCAGACAATGACCATGCCCCACCCGGCGACCCGCCTCGTGGCCTCCAGCACCGCAATGATCAGAAACACGGCTACAATATAATCCAGCGTTGTAATGGGGCTTACAAAGGGGATGCGCATAATGAGGCGGTCATACGCGATCTGGCTAACATAGATCATCGCCGCCAGCGTCAGTGCGAACCAGGCAAAATCAATGACGGAGATCTTTGAAAGGCGGCCCTTCTTGGACGTGGGGTAAATCAGGAACGCCATGGGAAGCAGGAACATCATGTGCGTCGTCCGCATTTTATACGCCTCAAGTATTCCCGTCGCCGAAACGCACAAATGGAAGCAGGTCGCCGCCAGACCCAGGAAGAACAGGATCTTCCCCGCCAGGTCTGCCAGCCCTTTTTGTTTCTCTACCGTATCTGCCATAGAATCCTCCATTTTTCTGACGCTCCCGGCGCGGCCGCCGGGAGCGTTCCGGATGTGGTTGGGTGATCAGTCGATGACGCCCGCTTCCCGATAGAAGCGTGCCGCGCCAGGATGTAGCTCCGGCTCAATGCCGGCAATACCGCTTTCCGGTCCGGTCATATAGTTCGCGAAGCCGGAATTGACATTGCTGAGGATCTCGATGCCCTCTTCGCTGTTCAGGAACTTGGTGATCTCATAAATCACGTTTTCGTCCGCGTCCGCGCTGGCGCAAACGGTGATCACCACACCGACGGTGCTCACGTCCTCAGTGACGCCCGAATAGGAATCCGCGGGAATGGTCTTCACGAGATAGCCCTCCTGGGACAGCGCGTCCACCGCGTCCGCATCCAGGTTCAGCAGCTTGATCGACTTGGAGGCCGCCACCTCGGAGATCGTTGCATAGGGAACGCCCGCCAGAACGGATACGGCGTTCAGCTGGCCGTCCGTAAACAGGGTGGAAGCGTCGCCGATGTTCAGGTACTCGACCTTTCCGCCCCAGGAAGCAATGTCATCATAGGTAACGCCGTAGAATTCGAAGATCTTGCGGACCAGCGATTCAATGCCGCTGCCCTGCTTGCCCACGGAGATCTGCAGGGGATATTTCTGCTCGACCACTTCCTTGAAGGTGTTCACCGGGCAGTCCGCGGGGACGGCCACGTGCAGAACAGACTCCATCACGGAGGCGACACCATAGAAGTTTGTGATCGGCTCCGTAAACATGCCGGTACCGGTCAGGGCTTCATGGATCGTGTCGGACTGGGAATGGGCAATGACGGTTTCCCCGGCGCTGAGCAGCGCCAGATTGGAGGTTGCCGCGCCGACCTTGACCGTGCAGGTGATGTCCGGCGCGAGGCTGTTGATGTACTCGCCGATCTGAATGCCCATGGCGTAGACAGAGCCGGTCTCCGCGCCGAAGGTCATCACAAGATCGTAATTCTCAGGCAGCGCGTTTTCCAAAGCTTCCGCAGTTTCTGCCGCGCTTTCGGTCGTGGCAGCCGCCTCTGTCGGTGCGGAAGCGCTGGGCGTAGTGCTGCTGCCGCAGCCGGCAAAGGCTGTCGCGGCCATGCAGAGTGCGAGAATGGAAGCGATTAACTTTTTCATTTGTATCCTCCTTGTTAGTTGCGTTTATTGGTTTTTACATTCGTATTATAACATCTTCATTCATAATATGCAATAGTAATTTATCATTTTTACGATGCGGCTTATATTTTTGGATTAAACGTCAAAAACAAGTGGCTTTTTTTGTACGGATTGCATAGTGCCTGCGTATTGGGACAGACGTGCAAAAATCGCCTGCGGCTTTTGCGAGTCGCAGGCGATTTTCGCATGATTTGATTTGCATCACAGATAGCCGAGCTTGTTGGAAATCAGTGCGGCCGATTCGATGACGACCGCCGCTACCTCTTCTTCATGCTCCTCAAAGCTCTCGTTGTTGAATTTTCCGGAAACACTGAGACCGGCTACCACCGCCCCAGACCTGTTCCGGATCGCTGCCGCGATACAGGCGCTGCCCAGCGCATGCTCACTATACTCCGTGCTGTAGCCCGTACGCCTTATTTTATTGATCTGCTCCATCAGCACGTCCAGGGAGGTGATCGTATCATAGGTGTACGAGCGCATCCCCTTCTCCTGCATGACCGCCGCGATCTCCCCGTCGCCCATGGATGCCAGCAGAATCTTCCCGATCGCGGTACAATGCAGCGGATTGGTGTATCCGACCATGGTGTACATTCTGGGGGACATCCGGCTGTCCACATGGGCAAGATAGTACATTTCGCCGTTTTCAAGCACCGCAAGATTCGCCCCCACCGCATACCTCTGCTCCAGACGGAACAGCTCCGGGAGCGCCTGCTTTCTGAGCTCGCTGTGGTTCAGGGCCACGCTGGACAGGGTGATGATCTTCTTTCCAAGCTGGTAATATCCGGAATCCCCATCCTTTTCCAGGTATCCGTAGGCAACCATGGTATTGATCAATCTTGAAACATTGCTCTGCGTCATCTCTACGCGTCTGGTAATATCGATCACCCGAAGCGCAGGCGTTTCCGGCGTAAAACAGTTTAGAATATCAAAAGCCTTTGCCAAGCTGAGTGTCAATCCGCTGCCTTCCTTTGCCACCGTTCTTCTCCTTTACAGTTCAATTTTGAGCTTCACCACTGCTCTTACGCACTTTTCGGCAACGCCGTCCGGCATGGAGGGCAGGTGGCCGTCCTGGGGGAAATAGACGGCAAAGGACTTTTCCGCCAGATGCAGCTCACTTCCGTTCCCATGGAACGCAAAAAATTCAATATCTTTGACGGGATTGTATTCCGTTTCCGTTTTCAGCGTTTTTCTGGGCGCGTACCACTGATTTTCGCTTCCGCTCAGCATGCACTGGATGTCCAGATACCGGTCGTGGGCCTCGTAGCGCGGGTGGTCCTTGGCCTTCGGCGCATACTCGGAGAGCAGAACATACAGATTCTCCCCGTCGATCTCATACCGCCCGGGAGCCTTCGGCTCCGAAAGGCATTCGTTCAGAAACCGAAACGCCGCCTCCATACGCGGATGCAGACCGTAATACTGCCCGCAGTTTTCCAATGTGTCAACAATCATTTGAAATACCTCCTTGAAGTCAATATCCCCCTGCTTATTAAACCACACATTTCTGAAAATATCAACCCTTTATTCGCATTGTGAATATATTATTTATATAATAAATAATTCGTTCCGATTTTTCGGGTGACATTTCAACGCAGCAATGTGCAAGCGCCGCAGTAAACGTAAGCGCAGCTGCAGCCAGCCGTGCAGAAAAGCAAAGTGATTTCCATTCTCCCCCACCTTTCCCTCAAAATAACTGTCATTTCTCCCACATTTCCGGTGATACTATGACTGCGGACGAAAACCGCGAAAAGATACGGAAAGAAGGAGAAACATTATGAAGAACAGCAATCAGATCAACGTTCCCCAGGCCCGCGAAGCGATGGACAAGTTCAAAATGGCCGCTGCTCAGGACGTTGATGGTCCGGTTACCTATTGAACCGCAATAGACCTCTCTCAAATAATTAAATCAACAGACGGTTTTCCAAAGTCTATTGCGGCACTATTACTACATCTGTATAAGCAAATAGGTGTTGACTTACAATACAAGGGGCTGTCTCAAAACGATTTGTCAAAATCGTTCGAGGCAGCCCCTCGTTTGGCACAGGCCAAGGAAAAAGCGACCAATTATACCCAAAAAACAGTACACAAGACCAGAGGGGCAAAGTTTGCCTCTCAAAAAGTGTACTGTTTTTCTTTTTATGCGCTATGCCGCCCCCGGAACAAACAGGTGGTTTCCCAACCGGCCTGTTTGTATTTTATGGTGCAGTTTCAGTATGTTAAAAGCCATACTTACAAGACACCATTCCACCATAACGTTGGCGCTGCCTCTGGTCAGGAAGCGGCGGAAGTTCATGTCTTCCTTGACCATGGCGAATACGCCCTCCGCCTGGATGGAGCGGTTGATCCGGAGTAGAATTCCTTCATCTGTGGAAATCTTTTTCTCCATCGCCTCGCGCTGTTGGATGAAGTATTTGGAAACATTCAGCCGCTTCGTGCGGTCTTCCAGTGGCGTTTTGTCCGTCTTCTTTTGACGGATACACTTTTCTTTGACCGGGCAATTTTTGCAGTCTGCACATTCGTAGACGGTGACTTCCTGGACATATCCCGTATCGGATTTCCGCTTTTTTACCCCTACTGCCTGCAATTTTTTACCCTGGGCGCAGGTGTATTCATCTTTTTCCGCGTCATAGGCCATATTTTCTCTGCGGCTAATGTCATTTTTATACTTTCGTTTCTTTTTCTGCTCATGGTCAGATGGTTTTACAAACAGAGAAAGCTGCTCACTTCCATCCACATAGTTGTAGTTTTCCTCACTTTCATACCCGGAATCTACAACTACCCGCTGTACCGGGTGCACATTGCACAACTTTTTTAGGAACGGAATAAACGTTTTGGTATCCGTTCTGTCCGCAGAGATGTAATTGCCGATGATATATTCACTGACAGTTGCCACATTTACGTTGTATCCGGGTTTTAGCTGTCCATTTTTCATGTGGTCTTCTTTCATCCGCATAAAGGTTGCGTCCGGGTCGGTTTTGCTGTAGCTGTTCCGTTCACCGCAGATGTGGATATCCAGGTTGTAACATTTCAGCTTTTCAAGCCACTCATTTATGGTTTCAATGGCCTTTTGCAGCCCGGACTTATGGTGCCCTTTTCCTTTGACAAATGTGGTGTTTGTCTCTGTTTTCCTTGCATACAGGCACTTTCTGAGCTTCTTTAGTCTCTGAACGGTAATGATATATGGCGCAACGATTCCGGTCACGGAGGCCTCCAGCAGCTTCGGCAGTTCTTCCGCGATATTTTCGCCAAGCTTCGCCTGACGTTTTGTGACAGCAGTTTTCCACACAAAAGAATACCGATTTGCGTTGGCTTCTATTTTGGTGCCGTCAATGAATACGGCAGATTCCTCAAAAGAGATCTCTCCCCACTGGACCAGTAGCTTGACCATTTGATTCAGCAGATCCTCCACCGCGTAAGGAAGATGCTCCTTGCGAAACCGCGCGATGGTATTATGATCCGGCGGACGATGCCCTTCCAGCAGATACATGAAATTCACATTCTCACGGCAGCCACGTTCCATTTCTCGTGTCGCGAACATTCCGCGGAGGCAGCCGTAAAGAACGATCTTGAAAAGCAGACGCGGTGAATACTCGTTTCTCCCTAGCCGGGAGTAGGTCGCTGTCAATCTTCTATAATCCAACTCCTCCGTGACAGCGTTGAGCAATCTCACTGATTCGTCTGACGGGATAATGATTTCTAAATTCATGGGCAAGCAGACTTGATATTCAGTCCCGTTTGCTGTATACTCTACTTGCGTTTTGTTTTCTTTCACACCTAAATAATACGCCAAAACCCGGCTCTACACAAGAGCCGGGCCTTTGCTTTTTTTGGGGGGGCCGCCTTTTAGTGAGACAGCCCCTTTGCTCGATTACTACACATTAAGAATGTTATGTGGTGTACCACATAATGTCTGCAATGAGGAAGGAAAGATTAACGGCCTGCCCCTGAACCGGGCCATCCGGGATGCGAATACCGGAGATATTGCGGATATTATCGCCGGTACTTTCTTCATCTGCGATTGCAGCGGAGAATCCTTCGGCAGCCTTTCCTCGGAGCAGCAGAAGCGGTATCTGGAAAAATACCGTCTCCCGGAACGGTTCTTCCGTTCAAGAGACGGCATTGAATCTG
>ENA-ORCP01000195-ORCP01000195.1-human-gut-metagenome-genome-assembly--contig:-NODE-195-length-52437-cov-96.762242_pt1 | contig 52437 bp, 74 predicted proteins | sample MGYA00242990_ERZ507991 | MGnify/ENA primary metagenome ERZ507991 (study PRJEB26167, sample SAMN06115496) | human gut metagenome | host: Homo sapiens | place: China:Henan | collected 2015-05-07... | reverse complement strand
GAAGGTACCGATGTTCCTCGTCATCTCCGTGAAGTTATAGATGGTCTTGTCGGCGTAGGTGTTCAGCGTGTCGAGCGCCGAATTGACGTCGTCGATCGTCGATCCTTTTGACTGGGTATTCGCCAGAATCGTCTGCACGGCGTTCATCTGGGTCTCGTATTCGGCGAAACCGTCACGGACCGAAGCGGTCAAGGCGTTGGTGATACTCTTCCCGGCATCAATGGCCGCATTGGTCATGCGGTTGAGCACAGAGAACGCCACGGCGCCCATGGCGTTAAAGCCGGACTGGACTCCCTGAAGACCGGAGGTCAACGGATTAAAGCTGACGCCGCTTACGGCCTTATCGACGTTGTTGATCGATTCGACCGACTTGTCGAGGTTTAATGCCTGCTTAAGTTTGCTGAGAAGACCGGAGGTCTTGTTGATACCCTGCTCGAACTGGCTGTTATCAAGACGCATCTTTACGACGCGTTCGTCGATGCTGCTCATGCAGAAGTCACCACCTTCCAAGCCTTCTCGGCTATCTTATCGAATACGGGTCGGATCGCCGGATTAATGTAATCACGACCCTGAACATAGCCTCCGGTACCGGTGCCGTGACCGTACTGGAGGATGACGGCAATCGGTACACCGTCGTTGATATTGGAATTGGTCCAGACGATCTCGGTGTAATTACGGGTGCGTTTGATCTCGTAATCCCACGCCTCGGCCGTGGCACCGGAATCGACCGGGGTGGCGTTTCGAAGTGCCTGAACGCCGTCACGGCCGAACTCATCGAGCACGTTCAGGTATTCACGACGCTTCATGCGGTTGAGAAACCGCTCGGTCTTCGTGAAACCGCCAGACACTTCGAATTTCACCCTCATTTTGACCTACTTGACTCGAATGGTTTGACCGGCGTAAATGAGATCGGGATTGGCAATGTTGTTCCACGCCACGAGCTGATCGACCGTGGTGCCGAACTGAATGGCGATCTTACCCAGGTTGTCGCCGGACTGCACCGTGTAATACTGCGCGGAGTTGGCGTTTATCGCACCCTGGACCTCGTCATAGCGGGAGCCGAGCACGGTCTGACGAGTCAAGCCGTCGCCATACATACCGGCATAGACCTCATTGACGAGTGTGTTGACATCGGCGGAGGCGATGTGGTTGATGAAGTTCTGCACCTCATCGTATCGGGATCCAAGATTCTTCTTACGATCCGCACCATTGCCATATAGGCCTTCCATCGTCCACGTCGCCAGCTGAAGTGTGGTGCCGGACGGACCCGAGGTTGACGGCTTGGACGGAGCGCTCGACGAACTGCCGTAATACTTCCGGAAGTCGTCCAACGAGCCGTAGAACTTATCAAGATCAAGATCGCCATTCCAACCGTTCAATCGACCAGAGCCCGAATACTGACGGATGGCGCAGGTATAAGCGCCTTCGTTCCACGGTGTATTCTGATACCCGGTCGGATTCATATCGGCGTACTGCGCAATCCACAGTCCGCAGTTATGACGTTTAGCGACCTCAGCGACCTGATTGTAACGGGATGCCGGCGCATAGATCATCGGAAAAACACCGGTTCGTGCAATAACCTGAAGGATCACCTGCTCGAGATAGGACTCATTGCCCCATGCCGAATTCTGGTCGAATTCCCAGTCAAGACAGATCATCACCTTGCCGATCCAGTTAAGAATCGAATCAATGAAGAAATTTGCTTCAGCGACCGCATTGCCGCCGGAAATATAATGATAGACGCCAACTCCCTTGCCGAGAGACATGGCTTGTTCGACCGCTCGGACACAATCCGGGTTGGTGTAACCGGTACCCTGCGTCGCCTTGACGATGGCGAAATCACAAGGAACCTTAGACAAATCAAGCCACGCCTGATAACTGGAAATATCAATACCATTCAATGCCATGAGTACTCCTTTCATCCCTTGCTCCCAGTCTCTGCTCGACGTCGGGCATTCATCTCCCTGTACATTTTCGAAATATCAGACTTTGCCATCTTCTTTTTCGGCGAGTTCTTGACTCCAAATATCTCGATCAGGGCGATAAGACGGCTGAGATGCCACGTCTCGCATGGTTGCGCGGGTATTCCAGCGGAAAACATCCAATAATAGATAAGTTCGGACGTCACCTTGGATGATGAACGACGCCCTTTGGACATGTGATTGATCGTGGTCGCCGTTTGTGGCGATTCGATGTAATGATTAAGTTCGGAAAAATGATCGAGCATGATCAGATCGAGTTCGGTATCCAAAATATCATCGATCGCCATACAACGAAAATATGACCGTGTTTCCTTGATGCTTTTGGATTCGTCATCAAGGAACGGTTTTCTCCAGATCGACTCCCATTTTGAAACGGAAAGAAGCGAATGCTCGAATCGAACGATTCGCGGTCCTACAGTGATGAATTCGTTCTCCGACTCGTCGTAGAGTTCACCTTCAACCGTCAATTCGAGCATTCGCGCATCTCACTTCCGTCAGACCTCCGACGCCTGCATCATGGTATAGACCTCACCAGGAAGGGGCAGGGTCGGTTCGCCGGTGGTGTCGCCGGTGGTGTCGCCATACAGCTTCTTCTCAAGCGCGGCGAGCTTACTCTTATCGACCTTGGTCGAATCGATGGTGATCGACGCCACCGGCTTGAGTTCCGGATGGCCTTCCACGGCGACCGGATCGGTGTCGATCTCCCAGCTGAAGGTCATGCCCTCTGGAGAATCGTTGATGGTCTCGTACGACTTCTCCGACGGGGAGGCGGTCGCACCATACACCAGATGCAGCTTGTAGCCGGCACCCTGACTGACGTCATTACCGATCTGGGTGCGGTACGAGAAACCGAACTTGCTCCTCGACTGCTGGCCGAAGACCACTCCATCAGCGACCTCGGCGCCGCCGTCGCACGGAATAAACTCGTCCGGGAAGGTATAGGCCTCGATCGTCGCACCAAAGGTCTCGGCGGAACGCAGCGAGGCATACTTGATGTTGTCGGCGTACATGTCGTTCGCCTCGGCACCATCAGGGGACTCGGTGACGGCAGTAAGGCCGTTCCAAGCAACGCCGGTGCCGTACGTGCCACCGGTCGTCATCGGGTACAATACGCCGTGGTCCGTACCCATCTCATACTGGCGCTTGCCGGTATCATCCCAAGTAAGTGCTACCATTCTAGCTCCTTAAAAATAGCAGTTGAACACGTCATGATGAAGATTGTCGCTTACGAAATGCCGATCCATCGTGCACATCGGGAGTTCGGCAACCTTCTCCGGTATCGGACTGTCCGGATTCCTATCGATCACGGTGATCTGATACCGGAATTTGAAAATATACGGATTGTTGTCCGCGAATTGCGTATCACCGGTGTCCCGTTCATACACAATACACGGATACTTCATCTGGATATTCGACGGGGGCTGAAAATATACATGACCCTGTGCATAGGATGGATCGGTATCGGTCATGATCCCCACCAGAATATCATGGAGTTGCAGCCTCGTCCCCATCGTTGTATACGCCTCCAAGGGTAAGGATGAGACGGGGGCGCTGGACCTCGACATTAGTGATGATCCAGCGGGTCCCCATCCACCATACGTACTTCATGTCGAAGAAATGGTCATAGGCATACGCGTCGGCGAGGATCGAGATCGTGTTGTTCGCGAGAATATCCATATTGACGGAGTCGGAACCCTCAAGTCGACGGGTGTTCCTTGTCACGTCACCATAATATATCCGCTCATTGATCCGATCCTCGTAGACGCCAGGCGAGGTCTCCACCTGTTGACGGGAATATCCTATCTTTCCGCAGAACCTCGCCATGGCCGCATCACGCCTTGGGCTCCAAGGTAAGACCCTTCAGAGAATACTCGACCGTGGTCGTTCCGGTGGAATCGGTGGATACCACCTTGATGCTCTGAGTATTAGGATTGGTCACGCGGAAGACGCAGAAGGCGTCGAGTTCCGTCAGTGTCACCGGTCCCTTGGCCCCGCCCTTGAGCTCGACCGTGAACGTCGTTGGATCGGTATCGCCAAGCCAATTATCAGCGAAGTCCAGCGCCAGATAATGGCCGGACTGCTCGGTTGAATCAGAGCCATTGAATCCGGTATATCCGGTCACGTAATGGAGCGTGCCATCGATCTTCCGATTGGTGTTAATGACAACGTCATCCTGAAGATCGGAGACCCTCTTCTCATAGGCGGTCTCGGTGCCCGTCATCGGCTCGACCAGAACGGTCGGACCCGACGGGCTCACGCTTTTGGGTGGGTGAGCACGACGGCAGACTTCGGCATGGTCAATGCACCGGACAGGCGGGCCTCGATGAGGTACTTATGCTGGTTGTAGTCGATATCGAAATCGGAGAACTGGGTCAGCTCGCCGCCACGATCGGTGCCAATGGTGTAATCGCGCAGATTCACCATCACGCCATCAACAACCTTGCTCTCATCGGTAATCTCAAAGCCCTCAAGAACCGGGACCTCAACAATGGCAGAAACGCCCATAGCGGCCGCCAGCGATGCATCGGTGTCATACAGGCGACGACCAACCTTATCGCGCTGCACCATCAATTCGCCGTGCAGGCTCGGGGACAGGAACAGGGTCGGCATGCCGGAGCCCATATAACCGACCTTGGCCTTTCGGGCGCGATCGACGAACGCGGTCGGGTCGGTGGCCGGATTGGCACCATCGTTGTAGATGACGTACAGATCATCATCACCGACGATCGGACGGACGTTCTCAGTGTTGACATGATCCTCAGCGGAGGCGGAGCGACCGTCGCCGATCAGAATATCGCGGGCCATCTCCTCACGGATCATGACCTTCATCTCGTTCCACAGGAAGTTGACCACATTGAAATCGGTGATGTCGATCTCGTCATCACGATCGAGACGCTGCTTCTTATAGATGGTCTGCGGGGTGGTCACACGCTTGTAGACCTTAAAGACCTCATCCATCTTACGCTTGTTGTTGTTACGATCAAGCGTGAAGCCCTTGGCACGGGCCTCGTCCTCGGTGAGATCAGCGTACGAGGTCTTAATACGAGTGAACGGGGTGTGACGAGTGCCATTGAGCACGACATCGACCCAGTCGGTGTCGCGCTTGTACAGGTACGGCTCGTCGCCGACCTGACGTGCATCCGGGAAGAGCACTTCGATGTTCTCGATGCCATAGTTCTGGCCAGTGTGCTGCATCCACTTCTCGGAATAATCACGGAACGAGCCGTAGTCCTTGGCCTCGGTAAGGAATTCCTTCATGTCGTCGTGGGACAGGACCGGAGCTTCATCCTCGGCACCGGCCTGTTCGAAGGCGTTCATATGCATAATATCTCCTTCTTCCTCCGAATGGGAGGCGCTATTGTTGTTCTCTCCGTCACTGTCCTCAGTGTCGGAATCACCCTGCTCCACGGCGAGGCCGATCAGAGCATAGGCGACATTCTTCTGTTCCTCGTTCAGCGTGTCGAAGACATCCTGAACGGTCTCGCCGGAAGACGAATCGTCAGACTCGTCATCGGCATGCGAAATATCGGACTGCGCAACGCTCTCCTCGGCACCACCAATGGCCGCGCCGATAAGAGCATATACAGCGTCCTTCTGCTTGTCGGTAAAAGTATCCCAGACCTGCTGGACCGTTTTGTCCGACGCTTTCTCGGACGAATCGTCCTCGGTCTTGGCGGTCGACGTTTTGGGATCGTCGGCGTGCTGCATATCATCCTCGCTTTCCTCATCGCCATGCTCAAACATGATCTCCTCGCCGGAGTAGATCACGGCCTCATCATCCAGAAGATATTGAGTTCCGTCCGAATGCTGAAGCGTGACATTGTCGATGTAGGCACCGGGATTGGCGCCGGCAAGGACTAGACTCACCTCGCGGATGTTACCGTGCATGACGTTCTTGTTGCGTTCGGTCAGATGGTTCGCGTAGATCGACAGTGCGGTGATGTCACCGTGCTTGACGAGTTCTTTGGCGTCGCGACCCATCGGCGTGCTGTTAAACGTACCATAGCAGTAGACGCCGTCCTCACGGTTCTCCAGTACGGCATGGCCGAGCACATTATCGATGTCGCTATGGTTGTGCTGGTAGACCAGCGGCACCTTCTGACCGTCCTGATCGGCGAAGGCGTCCTTCAGAATAGTTCGCCCGTCGGAGCAACGGATGTTGTTCCGCGTGGCGTAACCACTGAAATCATACCCCATTTTGACTGTCTCCTTCCATTGGGGTGTTCAGCACATCCTGAATGGAAGGCTGTGCTGAATCTTGGGTTGGTTCTTCTGTGGATTCCGGCTGCTGTGCGGTCACGTCGGTGCCGAGCGGGTTGATGTTGGCGTTGCGCAACTGATCCGCCTGAGGTTCTTCGGAACGGGCGAAACCAAGGATCGAACGGAACTCGTTCGACGACATGATCTCGTTGGACGTGAATGCCGCGGCGATGTTCGCCAGATCGGCGACCGGAACCAACCTGAACGGATCACGGAAGAACTCGATGCTCTGTCCTTGACTTCGAGCGGTTTTGGTCAGAAAGGTTCGCTTCAGTGCATCGCAGATGGCTGAGATCATCGGCTCCAAGGTGCGGTTATGGTAATTGAGCATCTCCTCCTGAGAGGCGGTGCCGTTCACCACGGCCTCGGAAAGGCCGAGCTGACCGTAGAGCTGGGTCGTCAGATTCTGGATCTGCTGAAGCATGTGATTATCCAGACTCCGATTGAGCTGGGTAATCTTCTCGGCACTGTCGGTGTACGCAACGCCATAGGCGGAATCCTTGAGCTGATCCTCCAGCTGCTGACGGCGGAGTTCGGCCTGTCGCTTCTTCTCCTCCGTGCGGATCTGGTACGGGAACTGGATGATAAGATCGAGTTTGCCGGACGCGGCCTTGTCGTCAATGGTATCGAGCTGATTGAGCTTTCGGATCAGACGCTGCAAGGTAGAGTTCGGCTCGTTCATCACCTGATAGAGCGGGTTCTGGACGATCGCCACCTTGCGCTTCGGCATGACGATCTCTTCGCGCTGGCCGGCGTTCGGAGCATCATTATAGACCGAAAGTTTAACGGCCCGAGGATACCATTCAACAACACGACCGACGCGCATGGTCTGAATATCGAACGAATTCGAATTCATCGGATTCACCGTGGTGTCAATCGGCACCAGGGCCGCGGCCCCGTCATCGCACATGGTCATCACGACATCCATGATGAAATCACGGCCTGATTGGTCGATATTGGCCTCGATGTTCAGACACTGATTGAGCCCGTCGTCGATCGTCTCCAGATATTGCTGCGTCATCTTGTCAATACGGCAATGCCGGATCTCGATGGCGCTCACATCGATGGCGATGCGATTGTACAGCGAGGATATGATCGATCGGTCGACGCCTCGGGTGAAGACCCGCGTATCAGGACGACGCGCCGAGGAATATCCGACGGACAACTGGAAATCGGAGGACGGATTGACGAACGCGTTCCATGCGTGTGCCAATGCATCGGTAACGACATTCATTAGGCATCACCGACCGATCTGCCTGCGAGCGAAGTCGAATGAATATGACTGTCCGTTCCCACGGGCCCTGTTGGCCGCATAGGCGATTCCGGCTCCGAGGATAATCTTCCCCACATTCATCAACTGCTTCGACACCTCGTTGGCCGCGGTCTGCTTCATCTGGTTGCCAACCTTGTCGACAAACCGATTGCCTTTCTGCTTCTGAGTTGTCGTCAGATTCGAATACTGCTGTTCGAGATTGAGTCGTTCGTTGATCTTGCGGAGCTCGGCATTGGACAGCTTGTTCGGGGACTTCTTGAGAAGGTCTCGACTCTCCGTGTAATCCTCGTTGTCCGATCGGGAACGCTTGGAACTTACTGATCGCTTACGACCTTTGCGGACACCCCACTTCATGCCTTTGACGCCGAAGTGATAGAGCTCATTCATTGAAACCTCCTTCCCCTTGGATGTTAAGACGCCATTCATACTCCTCGATGTTCTTCCGGATCGATTGCTCAAGGAATGAATTGGTCGGCGGATCGAACTGAAGTCGAACCTTCTGTTGAATATACGGCTTTACGCCAGTAAGAAGTTGATCGTCATCAGTGAATTCGCTCCACGTGTCTTCGATTCCAGTGATCGAATATCCCTCTGAGGGACCAACTCCCAATTGTCTGAGATTGAAGAACGCAGAATTGATGAATACGACAAGATCGTCATCGAAATCGGATGAATCAGGATCCAGCCCAATCGCCTTCTTAATCGACTTAAGAATACTTTCATTCATCACGGTCCTCCAATCCGATAAAAATCTACCATTTTGAAGTTACCTCCATGGACATGTGTCATTGGGTTTCCGTTCGACCAATGGACGAGCCCGTTCGTCGGTTCCGAAGTGCAGATCGTTGTGCGTCGCCAACGAACAACTGATCAGATTGTCCAGATCGAGCAGTAGATTGTCGCCGTGCTCTATGGAATCAGGAGTCAACGGCTCGATGTGATGTATCATGATCTTCCCGGCGATGGGATGATCGGGGCACCCGAGATCGAAACCGTTGTCCCGAGCGATCACCAAATCACGAACGTGTTTCCATTCGGGCGATCGATAGAACCGCTGGTTCATCCAACGTTCGGAACCGAATGTCGGTCCCCCGACGGATCCGTGACATTGCAGGTAATGGAACCGGTCGAGAAAATCCGAATACTGGATGAGCTCGTGATAGGATCGCGTCACAGACCCATCTTTCGAAGGAACTGGGCGCCACGGGCTACGTTACGGGCCCTGTTGATTGCGTTCGAGGCTTTTTGGGCAATGCTGTTAACCATTTGCTTGGCTTCATCCGGATGGGAAATATAATACGAAGTCGCCACACCTGCTGCGGTCGTCGCGGCGAACGTTACAGCCTTGGTCCCCGCGCGAACCGCCTTCTTCACGCCACGGCCGATTCCGGTCTTAACCGGTTCGACACGATCGGTGGTCTTGCGTTGCCGTTCGGCATCACGACGAGCCTTGCCCATATCCTGTTTTGAGTACTCTTCGTCAAAGGCCTTCTTGTAGGTTGGATCTTTTGAACGCTGCTTGACCACGGAATTAATGTTGCGTCGGCGAACTCCGGCTCCTTCGCCATAATACATCTTGGATCGAGCGGTCTCCTGAGCGTCCTTCCTCGCCTGTTTACGTGTATTACGCTCGGCTCGTCGAACACCCCACTTCATGCCTTTTACGCCGAAATGATAAAGTTCATCGGTCATGATTATTCCTACCTTGATGTTACAGTATTGACAATAATCTTATTACCAATCGCCTTCAAAGCTTCGTTCGCCGGAGAAGCCCAGGAATATCCAGCCCCATACCGAGCCCTCAGATAATTCATATACGGAGCACTATGCCCGATGGCGCTCTTCAGCGTCCCGATACTGGCTTTCATGATGGCTCGACCCTCCGGAGTCGAAGCCACAGTCAGACCTCCAGCCGCAAGCGAAGCCACAGACGTCTTCGCGGCTAGACTGATCATCTCGGTAGTCGCTGCGCGAAAATGCGACTGCCCTTTGTTCATACGGCGATTGATGCGCTTGACACCCTTCTTGCCATAACTTGCCCGATCCGTTATACGCTGTCTGGAAGTGTAATCAGCATTCGGCTTGTTAAGCTGCGCCTTACTGGGCTTGTCACGTTTCTTGCGGACGCCCCACTTCATGCCTTTGATGCCGAAGTGATAAAGTTCGTTTTCCATGTGATTTATCTCTTCTTTGACTTCTGGTTGCTTGAAAGGAGGGAACGGTATGCAACCTGATCGGCAATCCCCAGTCCGAGATTTGCAGATTGCATGCCAAGAGCGATCGTATTACTTAGACCTATCCATCGAAAACCTCCAGCGCTGTCGAGAATGGAGTTAACAGCCGCGTGTCCGAGTCCAATGAGAACGCTGTCCGCAATACGATTACCGGCCATTGCCGCTCTCGATCGAACCTGACCAGCTTTGTTAACGAAATTAGAGGTAGCCCTATCAGATCGTAGTTTAGAAACTGAGGCGTTCTTGCGAAGGGTATCCGTCGAGATCTTGCGCTTCTTTCGGACACCCCACTTCATGCCCTTTACGCCGAAGTGATAGAGCTCATCGCTATGATTCATCGAAGTTCTCCAATTCTCTGGAAGCATGTCCTCGGCTTCAAGTTGCTTATCGGAAAAATCCACCATTTTGAATCTCCAATCAGTCGAAGAGGTCGCGATTGTTCTTGTATGCGACGAATGCGTCCATCATGGCCGCAACGGCGTCGATCTTGTCCTCGCGCTTAGCCTTGTACAGCTTCTTGTTGTTGTTCGTGTCCTGAAGGACGATGCAGTTACCCATGGTGAACGACATGAGTTCCTCGTCGAAGAGCAGACGACGATCCTCGGCCAGCTTCTTCAATTCGCCCAATGGAACGGATTCGGTCTTGGCACCCTGAATCACTTTCTCGATGCCGAACTCGCCGTAATCCATGGTATACCGCGCGACGAAGTCCTTGGCGTTGTACGGATCGTAACCGAGGCATCGCACATCATACTCCGACTCGGTGATGTACTTGTCGAGATCCTCATACACCTGCACCATATCGAGCACCGTACCATCCATGACGAACAACGATCCCTCGTTCAGGAAATTCTCGTACTTCTGACGAGCCGCCGAAGGAAGATGCTGCATGGTATAGGCTGAAATATAGTTCCTCGTCTTGACGCCGAATGTCTCGTCGGACAGGGGAAACAGGAACGTGAACGAGCAGAAGTCGTCGCCTTGGGACAGATCGGCACCGAGCGCACACGGCATGCCCCAGAAGTCCTTCTTCCGATGGGGAAGCGTCTCCTCGAAGGTGAAGAAGTAGGTGTAGCCCTCCATCGGGATGCCGAATCGCTTCGCCAGAATGTCATTGCGGGTGGCGGGAGCCTTCTCGGCGCGTTCGACGTCGAGCTGATAGGTTTCATAGGTAACCGTTTGCCCAAGATTGGGATTTGCCTTGACCCACATGTCCGGATTGGAGACTTCCTTGACATCGTCAAGCCGATAATAGAATATGGAGACATGAGGATTGACGTATTCTCCTTTGAGAATGTCCATCAACTCCATTTTGATGGTATCGCCGACCGAGTTTCGGACGGTGCCCTCGGAAGAGGTGGCCACGATGAGATAGTCGTCCAGCTTTGACGCGCCCTGTTCGATGGCGCCGATCACATCCTCGCGAATATCACCGGACAACCATTCGTCAACGGTCGATACCTTGGGACGAAGGCCCTGGAGCTTGTCAATTGACATCGGACGAACCTTAAGAAGCGAACCTGTGAGGAAATTCTCCACACCCTTCTTGGTCGAGGCGAGCTTGGCCTGAGTAGATTTCGGTCCGTTACCGGGAAGCGAGCCTTCGGAAAGGAACTTGATGAGTGGACCGGGAGATCGAATGATTGCAGTACGGAATGGGATCATGGTTTCCTCGGCCTGCTTCATGGTTGGGGCCACAACGATCTGCGAAGTCGTCGATGTATCCATGATAAGGAAATATGCCTGGATGAATTCGGCGAACATGGTCTTGGCGGCGCCACGGGCGACGATCAAATATAGTTTGTTGATCAGACGTTTGCAGATCCGACGATTCTCGTATCGACCCGGACCTCCATGAGGATTCGGAATATAGACCGATCGTTCGACAAAGTAGTACCAACCAAATATCTGCTCGCCCCAGAGTTTGAAACTATCGAGAAGATGAACCGGAGATCCGTCGGTCAGGGTGAGTTCCTTCTCGCAGAACTTAACCCATCCCTCGACCTTGTCGGCGTCATAGTAGATCCCTGGATTATGAATGAGATCGTCGATGCGGTTCATCTCCATCTCGATCTCATGGCATACCGGGATCTCTCCGGCCATGACCCTATCACGGAACTGACCGTAATACTTCGGAACGGCTGTGTTTGACAGGGTCATGGTTCCTCCTTGTCGTTCACGCGAAAGGATAATACACGTTTCCGCGACGAGTCTTATCGTATCGGTTCTTGATGTCGGAAACCGTGGTGGAATTCACCGGCATGTGCAAAATATCCTGTCTCGTCTGAAGCCATTGCCGTCCGGTTTCCACAGCTCTGTTGTACTCATGTTGGTAGGCACTCCGTGTCTCGGAATCCAGTTTCAGACCGGTTGAGGAATCAAGGTTCGAATCAAGATCTCTCTTGAGACTTTTGGCGTTCCTCTGATTCGCATTATACTGACGAAGAGCCTTATTGGAATACTTCTTTCGAGCTCGTCGTACGCCCCACTTCATGCCTTTAACGCCATAGTGATAAAGTTCATCATCTGAAAAAAAATACCATTTTAAATCTCCTTCATCTGTTACACAAAGAACGGATCGGAATTCTCTTGAATGTAACTAGTTACAGCAATTGACTTCTGGTTCATCAAACTTGTAACTTCATAAATTCGATTATCATCCGACAGATCAGTTACAACGAACGCGAAGAAGTCTCCTCGAATATACCCTCCGGTCTTTATAGACAGGTGGTAATCCTTTCGTCCATCAAACAACTTCTTTTCATCAATGTAACGACGAACTGCGTATTCAATCATTTGATAATTCATTGTTTACTCCATAGCTGCTATTGCCAACTTGTCGTTGGACCCGATTGATTCTGGTAATGGGATCCAAGACCGGCAGATCCGTATGCTCGATCGACATCATGGAGGTCAAAGAAACACAGTTGACCGATCTTCATTCCTGGAACTATGCGGATCGGATGATTGTTGAGGTTTTTAATCTCAAGCGTGATGTCACCGGCAAACCCCGGATCGATGAATCCGGCGGTGACATGGGTCGCAAGACCGAGACGGCCAAGCGACGACTTGCCTTCGAAGCGCGCGGCGATGTTCTTCGGGATCGTCACTCCCTCGTTTGTCGAACCAAGGATGAATTCATTTGGATCGAGAACGAAACCGTCATCGTTCATGGCGAAACGAATATACTCCAGATTATGGAGCGTACAATCCATGGCATTGATCTCACCACGACCGAAATATCGTACGATGCTCTTAGAGAGTGTGACGTCGTAACTGCATGGCTGAAGCTGGGACTCATCGAATGGCGTAATCATATGCCGGGTAATACAAAGATCTTTAATTTCGGTATCGTTAAGCATAGACCGTCCGATCTCTCATCTTCAGAATTTCATTATTGGACAATGTGCTCTCAGGATGTCGCTTGCGATAGTTTTCAACGAACTTTGTCTCATTGGATCGCTTAACAAGTTTCATCGCTCCTATGGAAGTCGCAAATGCGGCTCCAATAGGACCGTACTGGTTTGCCAATGTGTGAGCAGCGATCTTTCCCTGCTCTTTGGCGAACATGGAATCGATATGATCGTTCCCGAGCTTCGTGAATCCCTCGACATTGATCTTGTCAGTATCGAATACGATTAATGGATTCTTTGCAAAGTATCCGGAATTCTCTTTATCGTTCACATCGCGGATCGCACCATATCCGGCCTTCTTCATAGCCGAATAGAATTTATCATTGATCGGCTGTTGCTCCTTGGTATGAAGAACAAGCGTGGTGTTAAATGCCTTATAGGTATTATCGCCGATCTTTCCGGAATCAAGTTCCTGTTTAGCCTTACGCCAAAGTTTTCCTTGCTTCGTTGTAGGAGGAACCGCGGATGCCATCGCGTCTATGTTCTTCTTAAAAACATCGAAAGATTGCTTATCAGTGTCGAACATATTCTTAAGAACCTTTCGAGCGGATTCAGGGGAGGCAACATTAATATCTCCTGCGGCTCGCATGGCCTTACGATACACGGGTCCATTCGCACCAAGTGTCTTGCCATAAAGACCTTCATACCGATCTTTGTCGTGCTTGTTGACGAAGCCATAAAACGCCCTATTGGTCGGTTCCGATCCGTTGTTCGTCAAACGACCGATCTCACTTCCCTTTTCGAATACCCGATCGGTGACTTTATCGTAATGCTTGTACGCAACATAGGCCGCTGCGGATGCTAAAGCAATACCTCCGGCAACCTTAAGGATTGTTTCTGTCTTAGCTCGATTATAAGCTTTGATCTCGGCCTCGTCCTTGGCGAATCCTTGATCGATGTATTTCTTTTCGAGATCCTGCTGACGCTTTGACTTTTTCTTCTGGTTTTCAAGTTTCAGTCGAGTCTTTGCATCTTCGAACTCTCGGCGAGAGTATTCGGCTTTAACCATGTTCGATGTCGTGGAATGCTTTTTGGCGGTCTTTCGATCAGACAGCATCTTATCGCGCTTCTTACCGAGCGAGGTAAGCGATCCATCTTCGTTCTGATACCTTCGAACACCCCACTTCATGCCTTTGACGCCGAAATGGTATAATTCATCGTCCATCAGATACCTCACCTTCTCCTGTGTTTCCGGAATACGAACGGAATGCCTCTAAAGCATTGTCCATGAGCTCCTGGAGCTGACCAGATTTGTTCAGCGCATCCTTCTTGGCCTGAAGCATAGCCGTCTCATACCTGATCTTCTCCTCTTCAAGCTTGTTTCGAGTCGAAGCGAGCTTGAGATAATGCACGATGACCTGAGATGAAGCCGTCCCCTCGCGAAGTTGCTGCTCGGCAAGGTTGACGGCGAGCGAAATCATCTGATTCTCGCGTTCCTCCGGATCGGAAGCAGGCGAGAACTGAGGGGAAGACGATCCATCGAGCTTCTTACGTCGCCCCATGAAAAATCGCCTCCAGTTCTGTAATGGTTTCAAAGAGTTCTGATGGGTTTGGTTCTTCAAAAGAGAGCACCGAATGGTTGTCCCTAATATCGAAAGGAGTTTCCTCCGGTTTTAACAACCGCCATGAGCGAGGAATTTTGCTTCGGACCCAAGCGGCGCTCCCATTTGAAGCCCCAAACACGTGGTCTGGGTAATCGACTTCTCGAAAAATATCCCGTCGGGGAAAAATCGAGGAGGCGGGCGATGCGGGAGGGTGCCGGTTCGTCGCGACCCCTCCCCCTCCATCAAAATAATATGACTCCTTGGCTCAAATCATATTATTTTATCGACGAAGAGCGAGAGATCGCAACGAAATCGGTGCTTTTCAGTTGAGTTTTCCCATTGGTGTAGGATCACTCTTCTTAATCTTTGCGTATTGACCGATCACATCGTACTTGATGATCTCGTCCATTGCAAACTCGTACTCACGATCTAGTTCAACATCAGTCATTGCATCAGTGACTGACATGACTCGTGCCAAATAGGAGCATGTGCAATAGTCCATACGCTGATCGTAGTCATACCATTGATCCCAATTGGTCCATGGATTGTATGGATTGTCAATCGTGGTAAGCAGATAGTCCTTGGTACTAGCCATTGTCTGCCACCTTAGTCTTGGTAGTCACATTACGCTTCAGTGTATCTATTGATACGCCAAGCCTATCGGCCACTTCAGCCTGTGTGTAACCACGATTGAGCATGGATCTTGCCCTAGCAATGAGGGACGCTGACATAGTAACACCCTGTTTCGGAGTTGCTAATTGCTTAACTCTGTCAGGATCCGCGTTTTGCAGGATCTGCTGAAGGGTGTTCTTGCTGACGGCCCTATGCTGAACGGCTTCCCATTCCTTATCAGTGATGTCGACCAATTGCTTCTTGGCGCCCACTGCAATACGGGCCTCATTAAGGCACCTGTTGGAAAGCTTTTTCAGATCATCCTTTTCATATTCTGGATGAGCCGCCTTCTTGGCTTCGTACAAATTGTCCGAAAGAAGCTCGGCTTTTCGTTCCAGAGGAGCGTTTTTAAGAGCCGTATTGAGTTTGGCTTTCAAGGAACTGACCTCTGACGAATATGTTTTCGCAGCTTGGGGATCGTACTTGAACGAACCGGAATTCAAATACGATTTTCGGGCTTGGTTTGCTAGGGACTTCAGAGAATTTGCATAGTTAGCATAAACGCCTTCCATCGCCGTTCCGGACGAAAGTTCGTAGGCATCCTTGGCTAGGTCCATCTTCACCGTTACCGATTCGGCTGGGACTTTCTTCCAAGAAATAACCTTTCCGTCCTTGTCCTTCTTAGCGGGAACGACCTTCTCTCGACCGGTTTCGACGTAGACTTTCTCACCTGTTTTAGGATCAATCCATCCGCCTTCCTTGGCCGAACGAAGCTTGCGTTCAGGAATGCGTTCGGTAGACGTGGATCTGGAAATAAGAGTGGATGCTCCACCATATTTTCCGTTTCCTCGGCTCTGCCACTTCTGCTTGAGAAGATCGATCTGATTGTCACGTTCGGACTGTTTCCAGTTCAGCTCGTGCTTCTCAGCATCGATGACGACCATCGAATGGCGGACCGCCTTCTCAATATCCTCCCAAGGAGCACCCTTGATGGTCATGTCTGTAATAAGGTTGGAGACGATGCCCATCTCTCTTCCCTTTTCACGCTTCGTCATGACTCGCATGCCTTCATACTTAGGATATGCAGTCTTGGGATCGAAGTTCTTCAGACCTTCAAGAGCGGATCGAGTCTTGATCTCGCCTCGGTTGTTTGGAATAACCAGAACGTTATCGCCATCAAAATCAGCGCCAGAGAGTCGTTCGGCCACCTTGGAATTGATACCGACACAATCCTTGGATCCGCTAAGAGCCGCCCGGGCTTCCTTGTTGTTGTTATTGACCGTGAGCTCAGGAATTTCGAACTTTCCACCATGTGGGAAGCGAATAAGAATCACCTTCTCGCCAGGTCTGAAGTTCGGAGCGTAGATCTCATTGTCCTTCAAGGAAGGGATCGGTAAAATAACCTGAGTCCTCTGACGAGGCATGGCTGCGGCCTTCATATGAATTGCCGCTGAATCACACTCATCGGAAAATGACTTGAGCAGATTGGCTTTGACCACGGGATTCTCCAAAGCCATGATCTCATCGTAGTCTTGCTTACGACGATCAAGGTCGATACCGAGCTGACGCTTGGCCAAGGAAATATCCTGCTTAGATAGCATCTGCGAAGGAAGACTTCGAGACCAATCATCCCAATCGCCTTCGTCATTGACCTTGTTGACCAACGACTGCTTCTTCTTTCCGGTCTTGGGATCATCGTACTCATATTGGCCCTTGATGGGATCGATGGTGGCACCGAATGGATTGCTCCAATCGACATCGCCTTTGGTTCCATCCGGGTTAGTAACTCGTTTGAGCGGCTTCAATACCGAATTATCGCCGGTTCCCTCGATCGGGGTTCCCCGTTTCTTGTTCGTGTTGAATATAATGTCTACACCATCTGGGAACTGATCGGGATCACCGTACATGGCCATACCTTTGAGGTAATGGCTGTTGTCAACGTTGATTCGGACCTGGGCATAGTGGGATCCACCAAGTTCGAGATCTGCCGCTCCCGGACGAATAAGCATAACGCCATCACGTTCGGTTCCTCCGTCCTCGGCGTACACAACACCAAGACGCTTAGAATCGAGGGATACCGGCTTCTTGATTCCAACGCCACCTTCGTGAGGCTCGTCGAGGGACATACCGATGTTCTTGATCTTACTTCGGTCATTGACCAGATCTCGAACAGTCACACCAGGAGCGGCAAGGACCTTGACCGTGGTGTGATTCGGACCGCCCATCTTGGTGTAAATATAATGGGTGGTGTAGCCTTCCTCCTCAAGCATGGCCACGGCAACCTTGAGTTTGTCCTGAGAATATCCCAGATATTGCTCAACGCCTTTGCCGATGTCGACGGCTCCGTCTTTACCAATGGTCTCTTTGAGATTATTGGCGATGATGGTCGACGCATTGGCTCGAGCACGACTCGAAGGATTGAGAAGGGATCGAACCGTGGATTCGTTCACACCCATGATCTCGCCGATCTTGGTGTTGGAATATCCCTTCTGCTTGAGCTCATAGGCGCGATGCTGACGCTGGGCAAGCTGCTCGTTATAGGCAATGGTCCTACGAGCACGAAGCTTCGTTGTCGTGATCCCCATGGAATCGGAGATCTCTTTCTCGGTGAGACCGGAATTCTTGAGATCTAAATATCGCTTGTAGAAGTCCTCGTGCTGGTAAGGGTCCTCACCAGATCCATAAGGGTACCTTCCGGAACGGCGCTTGACGCCGATGTGGGACAACGAGTTAGACTCGTCTTCCATCAACACGACCATGACGTTGCCTTTCCTGAAAATATCATCACCACTGCTCCGATTCCTCGGCACGCAGTTTGTTGATCAGTTGATCAAAGTGCTGGATTCGATCCATGATGTGGGCGATCTCATCCGGGCTGACCTCTTCGTAAATATCAGCGTTCGGTCCAAGCTTGATGTACTTAGGATCGGCGTTGGTGGCGATCTTGATGTGATCGTTCTGATAGAGACGAAGGTCGAACTGAAGGTTCATCGGCTTGACTTTGTATTCAAGACAGAACAGCGAAGCGTAAATATAAAGCTGATCGAAGTGCTTGACTTCGCCGCTTCCGGTCTTGAGGTCGAAGATGCGCAACAGCTTCTTCTTGTCGTCGTATCCGATGAGGTCTGCGGTGCCGAAACAGTTCGGCGAGAAATATAACACCACTTCGGGCGACATGCGATAATGCAGGCCATCATTGACGAAGTCGTTCAACGTCAGATGGGTCTTCGGCAGAGCCACACGATGTTTGTTAAGATCGGCAGCAAGAGCATGCAGCTCGGTTCCGCGTTGTGCCGCAAGGGACGATCGGAACATATCGGCCATATGATCGTCATCGTAACGGAGCCATGAATGCTTGCTGGCTCCCATGAAGGCATGAAGGCCCTCAAGATTGTGATGATCATTGAAATGCATCATGATGCAACCTCCGTGGAAATATGGGACTTGGTCATGTGCTGTTGAAGCTTGTCGAGAATATATTCCTCGTTCTCGGGATAGATGAACGCCGCGAACGAATCGGCATTCATCTGAGCCACGTAGTCATCCTGATTCGGCTGATGCTTAGCGTCAGCACTCTTCTTGACCTCAAGGGCGGCCCATCGATCCTTATACAAAACGAGAAGATCGGGGATTCCCTGAATATAGTTGGGATCGTTCTTCAACACACGCGATCCTGGAAGACGTTTACCGATCTCCTTGATGACCTTTCGTTGGAAGTCGCGTTCCAAACTCATGGTTCTCCTTTCGACAGAGAAAAATAAGAGTGGGGAACGGTACCGCCCGCAGAAAGGATTGCTCGGAAAATAAGGCAAACTCTTCCCCACTCTTACCTCTTTGTGCGATGTTTTTGTCGCGATGACAAACCTACTCGACATAGGTCGGTTCCGGTACGGTATCGACATGCTCGAGATGCCATCCATACCAGAATCCGTCGGGCTGCTTGAGTGCATCGTAGATCTCCTGATCCTTACAACCGTAATAGAAGGCCATATGGGTCACGCTGGGAAATATAAGATCCTTCTCAATGATGCGGACCGGTTTGTAGGCTTTGATGTTGCGGGCGTCATTCCAGCAAATATGCATGCCTCGGCATACGCCGTGGTTTCTTGGATGGGCAAGCGCCTTCAGAACATCGTCGACGCTCGTTTCGAGGAAGATGGCCACCCGTTCTGGAGACGGATGGATCTCGTTGAGTTCATAAATATAAACTTCTTGGTTCTTGTCGTGATGTGACATGTGTTGTTCCTTTCTAAAAGTGTGCAGGTATCAGGCCGCTGCATACTTTTGTCGCGCGTTTTCTCCGCCAGCGTTTTTATATATTATTACTCTTTTTTTTTCTTTTTAAAATAATAAAGAGATAGAAAAAACGCGCGAAAGTATGCAGGCACCCCGAAAACCCAATGATTCCAAGGCCTCAGGGCACATTGACCCTCAAAAAAGTATGCAGGTTTTTCTGCATACTTTTGGGGAAAACCTGCATAGTTTATACCAAAAGTATGCAGGTTCGGACCTGCATAGTTTTTAAAAAAGTATGCAGGTTTGGGGCATTGACCCTCAAAAAAGTGTGCAGGCGGCCTTCCTTCCTGCGCACTTTTGCCTTGTCGTCATGCCCGAAATACCGCAATATCGTATGCCAACGGGATCTTATAGACCTTTCTGCATGTCCGACAATAGAGCAGATGAAGGCGTTGGACACGTGAATATGCGGCCATCCGCTCTCCCTTTCGGCGCAAAGCAGCCGTGATCTCCCACGAATGATAGTGCTCGCACGGCATGATCGACCTAATTTGAATCATCGCGCTTGGCGGAATCTGAACCAGATGTTCGAAATACGCCCGCACAAGACCTCGCTTCTGGCACCGTATGCAATACGTTCCGAGATCGAAAGGAACCTCATTGCCATAAAAATCAAACAATGGCCTCCCCGATGTCTCGATCTGAACCGCAATCGGAACCTCCGAATCACAGTTACATGGGCTCATTCGTCTCGCCAGATCATAGACGTCGATCCTGTCCGGATCGCCACCATCCATCACATAGGTCATCCTAACCCTCCTTTCCGGAAATATCCTTCGAGGCGAACGTCCGCTCGTTGAAGGTTTCCTTGTTCGCGAGCGCCCTCAGGATCGCCGAATCGATCGGGGCGAAGCTTCGCAGAATATAATAGTTGAGTTCCTTGAACGGCGAGTTGATCCTGTCGATGCGCCCTGCCGCCTGCTCCATGATCCGATATGAGTAGTTGAGCGAATAGAACAGCATGGTGTCGGTCTGCGTGCAGTTCCACCCTGCGGCTCCTGATCCGTAGTTCACCAGATAGATCCAATCTCCATCCTGCGGAATATCATCGTGATGATGCCCGTTGTACTGATACACCGGTATGCCCGTCCGCCTCCGCAGGCTCAGCAGCTCCTCCAGTTCGAAATCGTAGTTGTAGAATATCACGATCCTCGGATGACGGATGCAGATATCCATTGTCTCCTTGATCCTGCTCGGATCCGAGTTCACCAGTTTCCTCTGGGCGAAGCAGTACTGCGATACGTTCTTGAGCGGCTCCCCCGTCCACGGATCCTTCCGCTCCCTTCTCAGGGTCTTCAGGGCCTGTTTGTCGTGATCCACGACGATCTGGTAGACGGGATTGCGACTGGGACCACGGTCCTTCGGACGCTTCATCGGGATCATGATCCGTCGTTTGAGCTTCTCCAGAATATCAGTATGCCTCCAGTCGTTGACCTTCGGATACTTCGCCCATCGGTCATACACGGCGTGCATGGTCATGAATTGGGTCTTGTTCTTGTAGAACCCATTCGCCACGAATATGGGAATAAGATCCTCGTATGAATCCGCAGGGGTCGCCGACAGCAAAATCCATCGATTGCCTTGCGCCTTGGCTATATGGATGAATTCCTTGCTCCAGACCCCGGTTCCGGTCGCATGCTGCTCATCGAATATGATCACGCCATGGAAATCGTGATAGGCCTTGATGCGCTGCCAGCTATCCACGGTGATCTCCACTCCCGACGGCTTGTTCGTACCGATATGCAGGCCGAATTTGATGAGATCCTCGCCCCATTCGGCCTTATCGCGCTTCTTCGCCTCGGTGATGATGAGCAGATCGGGCGAGCCCTTGAGCGGCATGAGCGTCCTTCCGCTGTCAGACTCGCCCGAACGGGTCCGGCAGCACATTCGCAGCCACCACATGATGGCCACAATGGACTTGCCGGACCCGACCTCGCCGACCAGAACGTTTCCGGATCGCAGTTGGCTCAGCGCCCGTTCCTGAAACGGTTCCAGAGTGACGGCCATTACTTGCTTACCTCCTCGGAGGATTTGAGTGTGGCCTTGAGGAGGTTGGCGAATATACCATTGTCTCTGATGCAGAATACGATTCGTTCATCCGGGTTTGAGGCCGTATCGCCGGTGACGCAGTGCTCGTGATATCGGAGGTCGACCACGATCTCGCGAATTCGTATCTCGCCGAGAGATCCGACGACCGAGTTCCATGTCGCTTCATCGGGAATATCGTAGTATTTCATTGAGTTGTTCCTTCACCAGAAATATGATCGAGGCAGAAGCCTGTAACGATTCGCTTCACGCTTTCGCCTCCTTGTTGATATGCTCACCGACGTAGTAATACTCATGGGTTATCCGCATATCGCAGAGATAAGGCCTCGGATCGTCTTTCTCGAAATATCGCTCCAGATACTTCGTCAGTACGTCAAGCTCATCTTGATCGAAGTCCCATGATGTATGCCAGTAGAAGATATGATCACCATCACTGTCGTGATGGAGCTCCTTTCCATCGTAAAATCGTGATCCGAGATATCCGTTGATCCACCCTTCCATGGCGATCGAGGCATCTGGACTCAATTTGCTGCTAACGGCGATGCCGACAGACATTTCATTATTTGCTAACATGATTCATCCTTTTCTTATATGTTTTTCGGTTTCAAGTTTGGCGTTGCGATGCCGAATATGATTCGATAATGGCAGTTGGGACACACTTTATAGTCTGATTTGATACGGCCATTGCAGTTGCCGCAGCACAGCCAGTCGCCATAGAGGCCGTGATAGATATAGCACGGCACACCTTTCCTAGCCTTGATCATGTCGGCGATATTGTCGTATACCGTCAACTCCTTGATCAGGGAATTGACGATATAGGCACTTATCAGCAACATCGCAAAGATCATCATAAAGATCGCCAGGAGCAGTAGAACAGCAATTAAGATTTCAATCATGATTGCTCCTTAAATATCCAACGCGGTCTCGTCTTCTGGCGGATTGTCATAACGGTACGTGAACCCGAGATAGGTTGAGGATCCCGTACCATTAATGGCATTCCTGATTCGCTGGGCTACGTTCTCCACACGTCCGTTGCTATGCCCGTGTTCGACAAGCCATCGCGCGCAGTCGGCGGTTGTCGGGAATGTCAGGTCGAGTTCGTTGATCACGGTCCGATGCTCGGTGCGAAGCGTCGGCTCAACCACACGGAACATTCTGGCGAAGTTGTCGTTGCTGAGAATGCTATCCACAGCACCGAGTAGCTCCGGCTTGACCATCCTGGCGTATTCGCGCAGCCAGAGGTTGTAGTACTGGGCGTATGGACGCTCGGGCTTATGCTTGCCGTAGGTGCTCTCGATGTCGCGTATTGCCTGGACACTGATGCCCATCATTTCCCGACAACGATACTGTGTAAGACCGAGCAGTGTTCGTGCGGCTCGGAATTGATCAGGCGTTGGCATGGTCACACCACCGATTTCTCAGTCTCGACGAATTTCCGTCGTGCGTATTGCCAGATTGTTGGTTTTCTATCGGGATCCATGAGGAGCCTCCTTATCGTCTGTGAAGGAAAACCAATTTCCCTGTGAGTCCTGAAGGATTCTCTTATTGCAGATCTTACATTTCGAGTGCATCGATGCTCCGTCAAAATCGACATGATTGTCAGGAACATGATAGTCCATGACATTGTGTATGAAATCTCGCATCGGCGATTCATTCCATCCACGCTGAATGAAACATAAGAAACAAAAGAACATTAATCCGATTACCAGAATCAGGATAGTTAACAATATATTTTTTAAAATCATGCTTACCTCCGAATATGTCGGCCTTGTAGATTCTGAATGCGCCGATTTTCGGCCCTGTGAGCCATTTTAAGGCCCCGTAGAGCGGCGAACGCGATCGAAACGATCAAAACTACGGGTATGACCAGAAGGGCCGAGAAAACGGCGATTATAGCGTCAATGAGAACGATCATTCGTGTGCCTCCTTCTGGTCGTTTTGGTCTGAATATGGAACTTCTGGTCTTCCCTGACGGGCGTCCGATCCGATCCCTTCATGCAGTTCTGACATACCGCATTGACATAGATGTTTCGTCCATCACTCCATGCATGAGTCGTATCGATCCAAATATACGGATCATGATCGGACTCACAATGGATCCGGTGTTCGTCATGCAGCTCTTTGCGGATGGCGTCGAAGTCCGCGTCATGGATTTCCATCATCGGTCCTGCGGAAATATGATTGTCGGTCATCATTTACTCCTTTGGTTCTGTCTTGTCACGGATCCACGTCACTCCTTTGCGGATCCATGAGGGAATATGGAACAGCCAGCACAGAATCTCGGCCACGCCCAACACCACGAATGTAATGATGCCGACATAAATAGGCATCATCGAATCATCAGGAGGTAGCGTGAATAGGACAAAAAGAAATACAATACATAGTGACACGATGAGATTGATGAACAGCGCAAATTCAATCATGTCGGGGTCAATATCGTCCATGTTCGCCCTCCTGTTCAAAAGTCCATGGCTTGCGATTGTCCATTTGTCGATACTCATTCCTGGAAATATCGAATTGCGTCGATCGATTGCATCGACAGCACATCACTTCACATTCATGATGATCCGGTGTGATCTCCCATGCATCGGTGATGAGCAGCGATGCGTTTGGATGGCATCCAAGATATCGTCTGGCCCGATCGAATACATTCGCTGGCGCCATAATACGCTCCTAAAAATAAGAGGGCATGACCGACGCGCGATGGCGCCGCCCATGCCCTATGATGGAAATAGGGTTTACTCGATGGACTTCAGGTCCGCATCGACCTTCTGGAAGGTCATGGTATTGAGGGCCGTATCCGGTTCGTCATTATCATAGAACTCGTCCTCGAACGGATCCTCATGCTTGGTTGCGATGAGCATTTGCAAATATGCGGTGTTATGATCCGACATCTTACCGCGGTATGCGGAAAACGACAGATTGATGTTCTCGATATCAGCCCAGTCCAGAATATCAACCGGGCTGAGGTCGACCTCCTCGCCCTGCACCACGGCCTTCCTATGTTCGGCCCACAGGCGCTTGTTGCCGTACTGGGTCTTGAACAGGATCTTCGGATTCCTCGTATCGGCCGGATCGTCCTTGAATTTTACGTTGACCTTGAGCAGGAGCTGGGGATCAGCGTCGATCTTCTCACGCATGCGAGGACGGAATCCCTCGTCGGTCAGGAAATCGAATTCGTCCTGAGTCAGCTCAATGTTGAAGTTGCGATTGCCCTCGTCGTTGAACTGACCTCCGTTGCCGGCGAAATTCGGATAGATGAGTTTCGCCTCACGAATGCGGTACGATACACGACCACGGGAATCCACATACTTTTCGACTGCCATTGCTTTGTTCCTTTCGTTAGTTTGGTTGAAAATATCAGTTGTTATAGATAGTCACCCGTTCAACAAATGGACGGGTGTCGGTCATCCGGCCTCGATCGATGTTCTTTTTGTTGCACCGATCGATGGCCGAGGTGATTTCATTATCGGTGATGCCTGAGTACTTGTAGAAGTTCGCCAGCGTCTGGAGGACGTCGGCGAATTCGTCGAGCATGTGCTCACGCGTGTCATGCTGTGAGGCGACCATCAGTTCGGCCGATTCCTCCAGCACCTTCTTCGCCAGTTTCTTGCCGTCTTGGAGTTCGCCGTCGTTGAAGGTCTCCATTGGCGGGAATTGGACCATTGACAATCCTTTCTAAAAAATATGGGCCCATGCGTCGGTCGCACAGGCCCATATGGTTTGATGGACAAATCAGTCGAGATTGATTCCATGATTGTCGGACTTCACGACGCGGTTCTCGAATCCGAGACCGGCGAATTCACGGAACACCCGTTTGGCGAATTCCCTTCGACTCATGTCCTTGTGTTCGAACCTGAGATCGAGAATATACCAGACGAGCGCACCGATGCATGCGCCGATCAGGATGAGGGCCACGACCTGATAGTCGAGCAGTTCAATAGTCATCGTTATTCCTTTCCTATGAATATCCTTCATTATAGGCGATGACCTTATCGCGAATCAATCACCCATGGCCGCGATGCGCATGACATCCATCATCGACTTGTTGCGGCCGATGTTGTATCCGACGTAGAAAATGGCACCGGCGGCCACGAGCAGCGCTTCCGGATGTTGTTCGATGAAGTCCATGACAGTGTTTCCCGCCTTGTTGATCTCGTCGTTGACGTTAATGGTCTTGTCCTCCATGGTGGTCTCCTTCTTGTTCTTTCGGAATTTCGGTGAAATATTAATGTTGAAGTCCATGATCAATCCTTGCGCTTATGCCGGGTTACGGTGATGTCGTAGATGGTTTCAATGGGACCTTCGACCATCACCTGCCGTCCGCAACCAGTGCAGATAAATATAGCAACGATCCTGTGGTCTTTGAAATATACATCATGGGGGCGAATGTCGTAGTCACAGTCGCACCCCATGAGCTCGTTGAGTTCGTCCTCACGCATCAGCGGTCTCCTTCTGATAAGGTCCAATCCGTTCGTTCCACAGTTATCGATTTCAAATGAAGATTATCGAGATTAGGAACGATCGATCCTGCAATGCGGATCGCTTCGTATGCGGATGGAGGTATCTGCGAATAAGTGCTATAGATCGTATCTTGATCGGTTTTGATGATAACACGATACATACTCATCATCATGGCCGGCCCGGCTTCCTGTTGCGGATATGATCCATCACGGACCTGAACTGCTCGTTGGCTCCTGCGTTGAGCGCGACGAATGCGATGACCCCAACCGCAGGAACGATGATGTCCCTGATCCAGAGTCTCGCCTCTCGGGCTGTATCGATGGTGCGCTGTTTCATGGTTTGCTCCTTTCGTAAAAATATAGGCCCATGCGTTGATGCACGGGCCTATAATGTTGATCAGTTCTTGCTCTGATCGGATTCCTTCTGGACATCAAGATCGAGCTGGACCATCCACTTTACGGTATCCTCCAGCTGCTGGATCCGTGCGTGATCGCTCATGGTCGTCTTATATTCCTTATAGGCTAAGGCGATGGAGATCACGCCGGATGCAGCTGTGATAACCGCGCCGGTGATGGTGAATATATCTTTCTTGTCCATGGTGTACTCCTTTCATACACTATAACTCTTCATTATAGCATATGTTTATGTCGCGGATACTCCGCCCACCAGATGGTCGGATGCGTCCATCGACGGGCATGACGACCGCGATGGAGTGAGTTATCGACGATCCACACTAGATATCGATACGGTGCGTCATTGACGTATTCGCCGGTCGGCGTAATCAACCAGTCTACCAGGAGTCCGATAAGGGCAACGGCCACCATTGATAGACATATCAAACAATTTGTCAAATTAATCATTACAATCACCCATGTCGGAGAAGTTTGAATCGTCGTCTAACTCGGGAGCTTCCTCGGCATTTGGATCGCAACCGAGTTCATCGATCGATTCCGTGATCCTCAATCCCTGTGTGTAAATATCATCGCTGATTCTGCGGAGCTCGTCGTATTCGTCATGCATCTGGAGAATATGATTTCGGATCCAGGCGATGCTACTGACGATCTTCATCAGAAGAATTATTGTCGTCGCGATCGTCATTCCGATCAGTGTCTTCATCTTCCGGCTCATTGTTCTCCTCCTTATGGAACTTATTGAAAATATCAGTGGCGTCAAGCGCACCGTTCTTGGTCACCAGATTTACCTTATCATCGGTTTTAACCATGACGAAGAAGATTCGATCATCATCCTTACAGAATTCCTGTGCATCGAGAATCACTTCATCATCGGTTAACTCCTCGGCGTTGATCTGAACCGCAGGAATATCTGGATCAAAGTCAACGATACGCCAATCCTTGAGATAGGTGTTCTTTTCACAGTGATTCCTTTTGCGAATATAACGGATTAAAAAGTCAGCTCCTTGGGTTGCCAGATAACTGATGATCGTTCCGATGACCATGGCTAGAATCAGTCCGAAAATAAAGTTGATACTCATGGATGAACTCCTTTTATAGTATTTAGAAATGATGATGATCGCAGAACCAGCTGATGACCAGCATGAGAGCGGCCAGAAATATAACGATGATCGCCTCGGGCCAGGTCATGTAGCCAGCTCCTTCATGAGATCGTTCGATGCCGGATTCGGTGAGGAATATGGACTACTCTCGTCGATCAGCCATTCGTACGATCCGTATTGTTCGATGGTATCGATCGCGTCATCGGCCAATCGCTCGTAATACGATCGGTCAATCTCTGAAGAAAGACCATTGTCTCTGATGACCGAGTATTCCTTCCAGCGATACCCTTTTGTTCCAGATACCGCATCGTAACCGCCTCGGCTGTTCTCACGTACCAGTAGGCCTCCTCCACATCCTGATTTGACTGGGGAAAAGGCCGATACTTTACCAACAAAGCTGTAATGATGCTCATCCAGTCCAAGTCCCTCATCGAAATCAAGGAAAATATTGGACTGAGCCGATTTAGTCTCTCGGAAATCCTCAAGACCGACGGGCTCTTTGGTAAACAGGGTCTTAAAGACATAAGGAACTTGGAACTGCAACCCGGTAGCGGTCCACTCACCACAGTGCTCGCCGTAGGCTGAATGAGCGATGTAGGTGGACTTGTTGACGATGCACATCTTGTCATAAACGGACTCCAATTCGAAATTGTATCCGTATTGTTTACCCATGGCGGTAACGAAGTCGATGATATCGCGGTCCACATCGGCGATCTTGATCGAATCGGTTTTGATGTGGACCACGGTGTATCCGAGCTCCTGTACCTTGTGCTTGAGCGCAATCATGAACAAGGCGCCTCGTTTGGCGACTTTGTTGTCGAGATTGCGGTTGTTCGGATTGGCAGCATCGTTGAATCGGGTGGGGAATGAGGCGCTGGTCAGGCCATAGACCGCATTGATGGCAATCTTCAGTGCCTGAGCCAGCGCCTTGGAATCCTCACCCTTGAGCACGGGTTCGAGATCCTTGATACGTTCCTCGGGAACAAACTTCCTGAAAATATCAAGGCATCGATCGAAGTCTTTATGCTTGATGGCGATTCGGGCCTGTCGGATGGCGTCGAACCGTTCGGTATATGGACCGAAGAGATTCATGGCCACGATCGAACTAGGATGCATGGATGAGACGTCGAGCAGTCCGACATTTCCGAACATGCCTCCGAGATGTTCTTCTTTTACGACCATTGTGCGTGTCTCTTTCCAAATATCTTCAGCAGTTCGTCATTGCCTTCAAGATGATGGTTATAGGCGTCGACAAGCGATATGAGATCGATTTCATCGAGCCCTTCAGCATAGAAAGCTCGTTTCTTCGGATCTGGTTTTGTGCTGACGATACCAAGTGCCATCAAATATCCGTGAAGGAACAATCGTGATAGATAACTTCCGCTGATGTGTGACGGATGCTTGTATTTGTTTTCATTGACGAACCGAACCGGTGATTCGGAGCTCGAAACCTTACCCATTGTTTTTTACCTCCCATGGATGTGGAATATCCTTGTAATCCTGATCGACATTACCGTTCTCCATGCCATACACCCAGACATAGCCGCCTTCTCCCGGATATTCGCCCATGTACTGGGACTTCTTATCCTTGAGTGCATATCGATCAAAGGCATATCCCGGGAACATCTCGGACAGTTCGGGGAAGTTGAATTCCGACTGCGGATGCTTGTTGTTCCCGAATATGATTTGTGCGGTATGGGTGTTGGTGGTGTCGTTGACCGTCAGGCCACTGAGCATTGCCAGCATCTGGCGTGCGGTGAAATCCTCTTTGAGGTGCTCGAACACGGCCTTGGTGGCCCTGACGTCGTCCTCGCAATATGATTGCACCAACGGCCATTTGTCCTCGGGAACCGGCTGGTCCCATGGCATTCCAAGCTCATGATGGTCGATGCCCAATTCGATCTCCCACTTCTTCAACGACTGCTTCTTGGCGGAGAAGTCGTAAATATCAGTATAGGATGCGTTATAGGCCTGACCGAACATGGCGTTCTTGTTTCCGCTGACGATCCGCATCGACAGATCATACAACTGGGCGTTATTGTAGCCCATGACTCCCCATGCCCAGAGAATATGGTTGTCGTACTTGCGGTTGTTGAATCCCACCAGATTCTCATCGAGCAGTGTCATAATGTTCTGCCGCGGAGGATTGATCCATGTCTTGACGACGTCCGAATCGCTCTTCATAAAGCAGACCATGAAGAGGTTCGGGAAGACCTCGACGTCAAAGAAGGTGAGAATATCAGCGTTCTTCGGATCACTTCCCTTCGGAATATCATCGGACTTGAATTTCATCTCGTTCACCAGAACGATGCAATAATCCGACCAATGCGTCGACCGCAAAGCGAAATCAAATATCTCATTACGCATGTCGGTGACGTCGTATGGTTTACCGGACTCATACATCTCGTCCATGAGCTTCTTGATGAACTCGACGCTCGGCTTGGTCCCAGGACAACACTCCTTGCGCAGAGCCTTCTTGATGACATTGCGTAGATGCTGTTCGTCCTTGAGTTCCTTCTGATTGATCACGGACTTCTCTCCTTTCAACGGAAGGCCGCTTGAAATATGGGAGATCTCATGATCGTTGCACCGTGAGAGCAGACGCCGTAGCGACGAATTGCCTCGGAAAACCTTGATCTCGACATGGATGTCGTAAAGGTTTTTGAGTCGGGATACATCTCCATCGTAAATATAGTGGAGGTGTAATCCCTGTCCGCTCTTGGACACCTCGGCATAGGTCGGAGGGAACTTGCGGGCCGCCTCGAGATTGGCCTGAAGCGATTTCTCGCCATCCTCTCCTCGAATATCGAAGTCGATGACGATGTGGTTTTCCGGGACCTTAACCCAATGAAGTCGACTGGTGTCGAGGTCTTTGAGTGTGGTGCTGACTTGGGCCCATTTGGCAACCGGGGATCCGCTTTCGTCGTCTCTAGCATATTGCGCAGGGCAATCATGACAGAGTTCGTCGAATCGACTGTCCGTTTTAGCAAGTCGAAGCCACGAGACATGGTCGTCAGATGTTCGAGCATGTCGGTCAGAAGAGTCAACGATTCTCGATTCGAATTTGTCTCGCTGAAATCCATGATAGGTAACTGCCTTACTTGCTCCACGATCCATGTTCTCGAAATATGAAGCCAGTTCGAACATGAACTCGGAGCGTTTCATGACGTCGGTGATGTGGGCTTCCTCACACCATTCCTTATAGGCACGCCACAGATCGGCCAGACGCACTGGCTCATCGATGTCCATGAGGTCGATGTTGTCCTGAACGAATGTGTAAATATCATTCGTCTTGGCGATCATCTCCGTTGGACGATACTGGGAATATCGGTTGACCCCGAGCTTCCTGTAGACCTCACGACAATGATAGGCAATGGCGCCCAATTCGAATCCGATCTGCTTCATGCAGTCGAAATAATCATCCGGCGCCAATGTGTTACCAGTCGGATAAATATCAATCAGTCTCCTTGTGATGCCCGACTTGGCGTCGGTGATCTTCACCGGCTTATTCGTTGCCATGAATAACATCGTCTTCAGCGGAACGGTGTACTGTTTGACACCCTTTTCGTTGACCACGATCTTCTCATGCGCAGCGATCTGATTAAGCAGGGTGTTGTCCCACATGTGACTCAGATCGCCATCGGTCTGGATACCGATGAGCGGAGAGTTCTTGAAGGACGCGGTGCTGAATTGGTATCCCTTGCCGAGTTCCTCCGCATTGAAATATGCGATGTATCCAGGGAAGAGCATCTCGATGATATTGAGAATCGTCGACTTTCCGGTTCCTGGATCACCGTAGATGACGAACATCTTCTGGATGCGTTGAATATCATTACCGTCGACCAAGGCGCCGATGCCCCATTCGAGCTTTTCACGTTCGGACGGGGCATATAGCGTATTCATGAGCCGGTCGTATGCCGAGGTGTCTCCCTCGGATATCGCGTATTCCAGTTGCACGGTGGCATAGTCCTCGCGTTTCGGAGTGTCATTGGCGAATATGATTCGCTGATTGAGCACCGCATCACTGTCGGCCAGATTGCGCAGTCCGGAAATATACCTATTCCAGCAACCGTTGGAGGTGTTTTGCATAAGCATGCAGGTCACTTCATTACCGTCCGGAGACTCATACGAGTCAGCGAACTCCTGAATATCACGGTCGATCAGCTCGCCAAGGCGTTGAAGGTTCTGCGACCAGAGATGACTATCCGGATCGAACACCGCATAAAACGATCCACCCTTGATGAGCAGATCGTGATACCCTCGCATCTTCGGATCGGCGAATATGGATTCATGGCCCTTTGTTGTCTTTTTGACACGCACCTGCACTTGATCCATCTTCGCCTCCTTTACATGTCGGGAATATGCTGTTCGTTGAGCCAATACTGCATCTGCCACCACCATTCGGATGGGCGGATATCCTTGTCATCATGAACGATGAAGAGTCCGCCACCCGATCCGTCAGGTCGGTACTGTCGATCCATCATGATGTCGCATCGGTCCTGAATATAACACTCCGGATCTCTCTGGTTGAGAAACCAGTCATCCGAGCATCGTGTCAGATCCATGTTTTCAAGGAACATGGAGAACGCCTCGTCGACCGGGACGATGGCAAGAACATCGTTGACCCGTTCGGCCAAGGCGACGAGGAACTCAAGGACCGAGCATCCTCGCATACCGCCAACCAACGAATATCCGGTTCGGCGTGTGTATGCATCACGTAACGACTCGCCGTCGGATATCCGATTCCGATCCATCATGACACTGGAACGGAATGGTATGGCTGCAAGAGACATACTGAGATCAACGTATTCGTCGAAATTCACACGATGGCGTAGCCATTGAATATACGATGCGTTGAAAAATGGCGATGAATTACCGGTCATTGACCTCCTCCATTTCGGCCGCTATAGTGGAATTGAACCTCTTTTTGGGTCGGTATGACTCCTCTTCAGGAATACCTAACACATCGTGCTGATACGATCCGTCATGCCGGGTGATCTCGTAGTCGGTCTCCAGAATATCATTCCTACACCACACAACGTTAGGATCACCACTCTGCGACAACCTTCCGAACCTGTTGAGCACGATGGTGTTGATGATGGCATCCGGGTCCTGAACAATCTCCATTCCTCGGGCAAGCACGTCATCGTCCTCCCAGTAATCAAGATTCTCCGTATCGATGAACCACGGGGCGTTCTCGTGATCCTCTTCGGAGATCTGATAGCTCGGTTCGTCATCATCGATGGACTGATGCCAGCGACGCGCCTTGATCGTCATGAGGATTGATTGCTCAATGCGCTCGTCCCCGTTCGCCTCGTCATACTGACGCTGTTCGTCATCGGTAAGGGGACCATCCCATCGCGGAACGCCGTCATCGATGATGATATTATCTCGATCGGACTCGTCGGAGTCGATGTCCACGGGGTCATCGTCGAGCTCATCACCACGTTCATCGGAAATATCCTTTTGTTCGGTGACTTTAGGATCGCCATACGTCTTGGCGGCCTTGACGGCCTCCCATTCCTTCTTCACCTCGATGATCTGATCGTCGTAGAAGTCAAGCTCCTGCTCCTTGCGCCTAATGGCCTCGTCGGTTGACCGCTTGACGTTGACGAACTTCTCATGGTTGTCTTTGAATTGCTGGTTAAGTTCATGCTTCTTACGTTCCAGATCGGCGATCTCTTGTTCGAGGTCCTTCAGTGGAATATATCGCTTGTATATACCGAAGTAGAATACAGCGGTCGCCGTCGCGGCACCAGCGGCGAATCCGCCCGCTACAAACCCAATGGTCTTGAGATTCATGGATACTCCTTGATTGAATGAACGGGACGGCCATCATGAAGACGACCGTCCCGAAAATATCATCGATTAGATCTTATCGTAGATGATGCCATCCACGTTGAATGTCAGCAGGATGCCAAGCTTGCCGTCCCATGGTTCAGCGTTGCTATAATCCCACGGATCGTCGCTATTCACGCCGAACACACCGAAATCGACATAGGGGTTCTGATGTTCATCATCGATGATCCATCCCAGGACTGCACCTTCCTTGCTATCCTCGATTCCAAGCATGCGATACACATCATTAAGGAACAGATGACCGTTGGCATAGAGCTGATCGTTCGCTTGGTGGAGAACCGAGCGAATATGCGCGATATTCTGATCGGGATTGGTCTTATCCCAATAGATTGAGTATTCGTCGAAATATCGGGACAGTCCTTCACGGTCGATCGTGTCCTTGTCGTAATGGCGAACGGTCTTTGTCTCTCCGGTCTCTTCGTCGGTGATTTCCTCTTCGACGATTCCCTGATAGATATCGCGCTCCTTGTCCTCTCCGAGCTGTTTGCGAACACGACCTCGATAGTCGGAGAACTCCTTGGATACGGCCGTGAACGCCGAGGCAGCCGCCATGTAGCGTCCATCCAGAATATGATGTGCGGACAGCACGCATCCGACGCTCAGGCCTGTCAGCAGGATCGTCGGCATATATAGACGGGCGATCTCGGCTCCGGTCTCGACATAGACCATCGTCTTGTCGTGCTTCTGCGCCTTGTTGTCGTAGACGATCTCGTCGTCGATTTCGGCCTCCTTGGCCTTCTTGGAAATATCCACCATCTTGTTCTGATGATGATCCATAACGGTATCCAGCTTCATCGTGGAATATACCGCGAAGCCAGTGGCGGCCACGCCTGCGACGATGCCCGCGCCGATGAGAATCTGCGGGGAATGCTTGTCAAGTTGCAGCAACGCCTTGTTGCCGAAACGTACGATGGTTTCCTTTACGCTCATGTTTATTCCTTTACGTTGAAATATGATCTCGGGGATCTCCGGAACGTCTCCGAGAATATTGTTCAGTATTCGAACGACCACGGTTCGTCGCTGGGACAGAGACGCGCCGTGGCCACACTGGTGCCTTTGTCGATGGTGATCTCGAAGATCGTTCCATCGTCTTCCAGCACCTTGACGCCGGTATCGTCATCGTTTATTCGATAGTCGAGAGCCTCTTGATCGATCTTGGAAAAATATCGACGGACGCGATCCTTCCAGATACGGAGCGATTTTTGATCCTTATCCGAAATACATCGCTTTTTATCGATGGGAAACAAACCCGTCTTTTCGAAGGTGCTGAACTCAGCCATGGTGAGTCCTCCTGTATTCTCTGGCTCTGCGGAGAAGGTCGAGTTTTACGATGACCTGCTCGTCACTCATCTTATCGACCTTCATCTTCCACAAAGGATTGGAATGCCACGCTTCCAGAATATGCCGTTCTTCGGATGCGCTCATCGCAAGCTCTCGGTTCTCGGCATATTGAGGACATAGCCATCACGACATCGTGCGATGCTCGCCCGTGCCAGATCGCTCCACCCAATGTCGTAATCGGTATATCTTGGGGATATACCGGATGCCTTGAGCAGATCCGCTACGCTGCATAGACCATACTGATCGATGGTGTCCCGCAACGTGTCCATGACCGCCTCGGCGTCACGACGATCCCGGAATGTAATATCATCGAAGTCGTTACGGTTTCGGGCTTCGATCGCACGTCTTCCTGTTGAACGATCTCGACTCATCGATGAATAGCTGGTATATCCTCGATTTGCCGAGTTGTTTCTCGGACGAATCTCACCGAAAATCAAACGACTGAATCCCTGGGATACGGTGTCATAGAGCATGTCCTTGGCAGCCGGAATTATGACATCTTTGACGACATATGATGCTACGTCTCGAAGATCGCCGCCGAAAAATGTCTCGGCGACCTTCTGGACCTTGTTTTTCTTCGTTTGGACGACTTCGCCTTTTACGACTTTGGCGACGGTATTTGCCTCGCCCGTGTCCTGTTCAATCCCCAACGCTTCTCTCGAAACGTCGAAGGTCTCCTTGTCTACTTCCGCCATATGGAACTCCTTTCGAAAAATATGAGGAGAGGATCTCATGTGGATCCCCTCCTCACTATAGTTTATGAGAATATCGCGATCAGCCCTTGGCGTTCTGTAGCAGCGTGGTTACGAACGAATCGGCCACTCCATCTTGGGTGTACATCGAGAGCATGAGTTCACCATGGGCTTCGCTCTTGTGGAACTCTTCGATCTCCTCGGGCGTGGCGTGACGGAATCGAGGCACCACGCGACGTTCTCCGGTCTCCTTGTCGATCTCTTCCTCCTCATAGCGGAAGCCGTACGTCATGTCGACGAAGTTCTCCAAAGCTGTGGTCTTCACCGACATGTCGTCGGAGGAAAGGTCATCCGATAGCTTCTGGAGCTTACCGTTCTTCAACATATCGACGATATCGTTATTGCTGAGATGGAAGAGCAAGGTCTTGCTCTGCTCGACGCCATCGATGTCGATGTAGGTGACGGTCTTCTTAATCATGATATGGTTCCTTTCTGGAATATATGGTTGTTATGGTTGAAAAATATAGGCCCATGTTTCCATGAGCCTATACGTCTATCAGTTTTCATCGGACGATTCGTCGTCCAATTCGAGAATGTCCTCGGTTTCGTTCTCGGTCTCCAACCTTCGGTCATTCGCCTTGCGGATCGCGTTTCCGACGATCTTCTGAGTCACCGATTTGGTCACCACGGTCAGCGCCGTTCCGGCTACCGTGACCACCAAACCAACGGCGATCTTCTTCGGATCGACATCGGCGTTCTTTGCAAGGTTCTTGACGATGGCATTACCAAGAGCGTCACCAAATGATTCCTTCATTGTAGTTCCTTTCGTTAATGAATCACTTCATTATATGACATGATTTCATCACGAATCAGTACCTGCGTGTCGTATCCGCCACCGGACTTGTGGAGAACCGCATGACCAGACACGGGATATTGTTATTAGAAAGCATCGATGAAAACGAAACATTGAGTCGGTCGTCAATGGTCCATCCGAGCTCCTCGCCGATCGGAGCAGGATCGAGACCGAGTTTGTCATAGAACTCATTGAGACTGACCCACAGGCCGGGACCGTTGATAAGCTCGTAGTTGAGATCATTCACGGCTTTGCGAATGGATTCCGGATCGGAATGGAAATATCGGTCCATGAGCTGATCGTAGCACAGAACATCACCGATTCCCGGAATCAGATCCTGATCGGATGGAGGGTTCTTGCAAATATGTTCCTTGGAGATCTCATCATCGATTTCCTGAGCCTTCTCTTTGCCGAGTTCCTCGACGATCTTGGTCCGGTATTCCGATGCGGCCTTGGTGGCCATGGTGTATGCCGATGCATAGGCGGCGATCTTTCCGGCCGAGATCTGATGATGGCCGATGACACACGCAATGGTCGCCCCGGCCATGAGGACCGTGGAAATATAACACGGCACGACGTGCTTGACGACTTCGCTCTTCGGCATATCATCATGTTCCATCTCGATCTCCAGCATGACGTCGCGGGCCTTGACGGCGTCATGGGCAGCACATACGGCCGTACCCACAACACCGGCACAGGATACGACGGTCAGAATCGTACCCGCGTTGTGTTTGATGAAATCTTTGACGGATTCAAGATTCATTGGTTGCTCCTTTTGTTTTCATAAGTCATATCGCCGTAGAATGTTTTGGAAAATGATTCCTTGAGCAGCGAATAAAACGCTTCTTTTCGTTCGCTTTTCGGAAGCGTTCTCAAATATCGACGATTCCTGAACAGCACCTGAACGGCTATGATTATGATCCAGGTCATGACGATAAAAGATCCGATCTTGGCTTTCATTGCAATCCTTTCAGAAAATAAAGGCGCCACGTTTCCGCAGCGCCTTTACGGCATTGAAAAATGTCACTCCTCGACAGACGTGGAATCCACATCGTCGGAAGAGTCCTCGATGGCCTCCGGTTCGGTGACATCGATCAGTTCATCCGGTTCGCCCATGCACTTGACGACCGCCAAAGCCGTAACGGCTCCGACGACGATCGCGCCAACGGTGAACTCGTACTTATGATCGACCACGAACTTCTTGGCCTTCTCGAACTGTTCTTTCATGATATTATCCTTTCCTAGAGGTTTGACTCTTCATCATATGCCATGTTTTCGCCGCGAAATATCTGACTGCGGAACTCCCGGACATGGCCTTCGATCCGATCGGCTTCGATGTCCGGTCGTCGGACCATGCCGATCCGCATCTTGCAGACATCTCGGAAGCACATGTCGATCGATGTGAAGTCCATCGCATCGGCTTGCATGCGCCGATCGATCTCTTTGGGATCGTCTCCACGCACGAGCAGTCGCGCTTTCCGGACATCCTTGGGCACGTCAAGATATATACCGAAGACGTTCTCGATCTGGTCATAGATGCGTAAATATGATTCCGGATCGATGACGGCGACACTATCCACCGCGCGATAAAGATCCGACCATGCGAATGCGTATTTCCACACGCCAAAGACGGTGGAATATGTCCGCACACAGGTCAGTTCCCCATCAAGAAATGCGTCCTCGAATTCGGCGTCGGTGACGAAATGATAGTCGACGCCTTCGATCTCGTTGTCCCGTGGAGGCCTGGTCGTATATGCGAGGATCTGTTCATACCCACGACACTCCAATTCCTTGGCAAGTGTGGTCTTTCCCGATCCCTGTGGACCGATGAGGAAAATATGGACATAATCGCTCATGATCGCCTTCTTTCTTTTCGGTCCGGTGTGTACGAAGAAATCGAAGTCTGCATCCGTTCCGCCGTAATAATGGTTGACGGTGAAATAACACAGCAGTCCGGATTTGGTCCCGACCACCATATGGTTCCATCCATCAATTCGGAAACATAGCCGTTCGCTCCAATATTGCGGAAAATATCGTTCGAAGACATAATCGATCCTATACATGCATGGAGTCATGAGTTTCTTCTAAGGAAACGGAACACGATCCAGATAAGCCACAACCCTCCGGTGAGACCGGTCAGGACTAGGTCCAACAGGAAGTTGAAAATTCCATATTTCTTTTTCATAACACAATCCTTTCGAAAAATATAACCCCATGTTTCCATGAGGTTATATCGTTGGTGTAATTGACATTACTTGCTTAAAGTGTTTGATGCAACGGCGTTGAAAGCATTGACGACAGTCATTTTCGTTTCATCATCGAGCGTCTTCAAGGCTTCATTAAATTGCATTGCGCATCCTATTGCGTCGGTGTTATACTGATCGATCCTTCCGGAACGATAGCCGGAACGATAGCAATATGCACCGAACGCAAGCGTGACGATTCCGCAAGCGCCGATAATCAAACCGGTCTTGTGCTCGTTGATGAACTGCTTGACATTGTTCATCTTGTTTTCGTTGTCGTTCATGGTAACTCCTTACTATAATGAATTATCCTTCACTATAGTCCATGTTTCGGACGCGAGAAAATAAGAGCCCATGTTTCCATGGACCCTTATCCTGAATCTCCGTTCGTATTTGAACGTCTGTTGTCAGATCTTCGGCTTCGGAATGAAACTCAGCGCCTTTGTTGTAATGACGTGGTCGGTCTCGAATGCGAACATCAGTCCCAGACAAACCAACGTCCCTCCGACCCCGACGACCTTCGCGATCATGGCGTTGTGATCTTCGTTATACATCTTCTTCGCTTCTACCAAGACCTTGAGGTCATCGACGGCCATGCGGGCGTGATTGTCATCGACCGCTCCGTAAATATTGGCCAACGCTGCGTCGATATTGTCATCGAACGCCTTGTTGATGTTCCGATGCTGTGATTCGAACTTCATAGTGTTCTCCTTTGTTCGGTTGCTTCACTATAAGGCATGTTTTGGGCGCGAAATCATAAGAAGTGTAGCGCTTTATCGAAGCGCTCTTTGATTTCTCCTTTATAGATCATTTTCCGCATCTGAGAATAGAACACGCCCTTTGGGTCGTCTCCGACCAAATGAATTTCCAGCATGGTTCCATCTTGCTTCTCGAACAGAATAATGTAAGGAGATCCATCAAAAGTGATTGTGGTTCGTTTGATCTTATAGCCGTCGCTATTCAGATAGAACTTGAGATATTCCTGATAAGTGTGAATATAGCAACGTTCGATCGAATCAGTTGCTGCTTCAACGATATCGGTATTCATGATAACTCCTTTCATAAAATATAGACGCCATGTTTCCATGACGTCTATACGTGTCAGCGATCAACAATCACAGGATTGTCGATAACGGCTTTCAGAATTTCGAGTCCATCCTGAGTGATGGAGCAACCGTCGTTCTTGATGTTGTTGAGAAGCTCATCTCGTTGGGTTCGGTCGAACATTACCAGGAAGGCATCTCTGCCGAATGTTACGCATTTGTCATCAGGTCCCTGTGCGTCAACGACACCGCTGACGCCGGAAATGACCGGATGCTTCTTGCCGCAATATACAGCCCAGCCTACGAATCCCACTAATGTTGTGACACCGACTCCGATCTTGATGGCGGTCTCATGCTTATCATAGAACTCGACGATCTTGCTCTTCGCGTTCTCAAGTTTCTCGTTCTTCATGATTTTCCTTTCGAAATATAGTGAATTATCGCTTCATTATAATGCATGTTTTGGGCGCGAAGGCCAAAAATTAAGAGGCCATGATATGATCACGACCTCTTAACCTTATGGAAAGGAAATATCACTTATTGGCGATATACTTGTTGTACTGCTTCGTGCTGATGCCCAGGATGATACCCAGGAACCAGTCCACGGCCATCACGACCGCCAGCACGACCTCCGCGTACGGAAGTCCGGTTGCGCCGGCGATGATGGCGTACAGCACGCCAAGACCGGGCAGAATATACTGCACGATCCACTTCATGATGTCGTACGTCTTGTCCGACATGAGCAGCGGGATGATCTCCTGCTGGACGAAATCGGGATCGAAGACCTCGTCGGTCGACTCCGGAGGAGTCGGTTCGGTATTCTGATCTGTCATCTCTCCTCCTTTCTTGTTTCAACGATATCGAGCGGAAGCTTGTTGACCTCTTCGGCGACCTTCTTGGCGTAGCCGTTTCCACCCATGGCGCTGTATGGGTAATAGAGGTAGTGATTGAATTCATCGAGGTCATCGAGAGTGATGCGGTTCTGCTCCAGATAATGCTTGCCGACCTCCACGATCTTGGCGTGGGCAAGACCTCGCACCATCTTCTCGATGGCCTCGATGCGTTCGTCCTCCGAATCGTCCTTCTTCTTGCGATTGTTGATGACCGTGGTGACGAACGCCCAGAGTCCAGATGAAGCGAACACTGAGCATACGACGGTGACGATCGTCTGGACCCATGGGTTCATATCGATTCAGTCACCTCCGCATCAAACGGTCAACGTGGTCGACCACTTGGTGAGACTCTCCTTGATGCGCTTGCGTTGCTCTGGAGTGGCGTCCCTCCACATGGTCTCGACGTCCATCTTGAGGTGGTTGAGCTGCTCGTCCGGGGTCATGGTCGTCATGTCGCCATGCTGGATCGTGTCGCCATCGGAGCCCATGTCACCGCCCCAGTCGCGACGTTCGTTGCCGGGATATCGGCGGCCCACCGTGTTCCCGCGACGAAAACGACCGGACGACGTGCGATTGCGGTTCGGCATGTCGTCATGCTCGATCCATTCCTCGTCATCGTCTTCGTCCTCGTCGCGGTCTTCTCGATCGTCGCCTTCCTTCATGGCCTTGACGACGGTCTTGTAGTAGCAGGCCTCCCAGCAACACTTCTCCGCTTCAGCCAGGTGATGGATCATGTTGATCATCATGTCCATGCCCTGGACGTCCTGGATGGTGCTGCGTTCGACATCGAGATCGTCCATCTTCCCGCGGACCTTGCGCATGAGGGAGTCCTTCATGTCGCAGATGCCGTCGAGATCCTTAGTCATATGCGTCATGGCAGCCTCCTTATGCGATCCTGCGAGCGGTGAATGCCGCGTTCGCGTCGATGGTCACTGGTTCGGTTCCGGTGTTGGTCACGGACAGCGTGACGTCCTCGCCTGGGCACACCTTAAGATATGTCCGGGCTGCGAGGTTCTGGTACGAATTGGCGGTGCCGATGGTTTCGATCATCGCAGTCTCGGCCAACGGGGTGCCGTCGATGGTCATCGCCAGCTGGACCTCGGTTCCCGCGGTGCCGCTGGTGACGTTGCCATTGAAGCTCAGATCGAAAATACTCGCCTGGCCGCATCGGTTCCCTCGGCCACGCAACCGAACGGCTCCGGACCCCTGGCGATGATACTCGGACCCGCCGCAGCCGTTGAGGTCACATCCGGTGTGGATCGCCGTCAGGTTGAAGGTAACAGTCCCGCCGACGGGGATAACCTCCGCGGCGGAATTCGACAGAACAATCATCGGTTATACCTTCTTTCCGTGGCTCAGCAGCCGCAGGACTGATAGCAGTTCTGCTGGCAACCGTAGTAGCCGTTCGGGTTCGGCACCGTGTAGGCCGGAACCGGAGCCGGGGTCTTCAGCTGGGCGACCAGATATGCGTTCTGGTTGGACTGGGAGGCCGACAGGTTAAGGGCGTTCACCTGGGAGCGCAGCTCCGCGATGGTGTTGTCCTTATCCTCCATACGGTAGGCCACCAGTTCGTCATGCAGCTGACGGTAGTTGGTATTTTGATTCTCGGTGATATCGCGAGCCGCGTTGCAGATCGCCGTGGTGACCGCGTTGGTGCTGGTCGCCATGTTGTAGTTCACGCCTGAAATGGCTTCGCGGTTCTGGCAGCAGCAATCGGCCAGCTGCGCCTGAAGGGCGGCTGCGGACTGCTGCTGGGCGAACTGGGCCTGGGTGATCGCGTTCGCGGTATTGTAGCTATTCTGCATGATGTTGGTGTTCACGCCGTTGATCTGGCTGGCCACATCATATCCGAGGGAACAGATACCCGAGTTGATGCCGTTAAGCATGGTGTTGACGGACTGGTTGTTGAAGCCCGCCTGAAGCCCGGCACAGGTCGCAGGGGCGCAACAGCCGCCATTGCCGGAGCCGTAGCCTCCGCCGAACGCGCCGTTGCGTCCCCAGCCGAACAGCAGGGCCAGCAGAATGATCCACCAGCCATCACCGTCGCCAAAACCGTTGTTGCGGTTCCCGCCGGTGACTGCCGCAACGTCGGCGGCGCTGAGGTTATTCGAAGCGAACATGATAGTTCCTCCTTATGTTGTTTTGTTGGTTGTTATTTGTTTCCTTAGGGAAGTCCAAGGAAGGCCTTGGCTTGCTGGAGCGCGGTGTTCCAGTCCATCCCCAAAGTGTTGATATAGTTTTGCGCCAACTGTTGCCCGGATTGGGCATCCCTATGCTCCAAGGCATTGAGAATGGGCGCGTTGTTTGGATTGTTGCGCACAACGGGATTCTGCTGCAACATCCGTTGAAGAATATCGTCGGGTCCAGGCATGACGTCCTCCAGAATATCGTCGATCAGTTCGTCAGCGAGTCCGTAAGCGAGGTAATCTTGCTCTCCAGCGAATCCAGACGCCTGAGGATCTCGTCCTGCTGAGAGGGTTCCTGAGGCTGAGACTGCTGGACCTCCGGAATATAACGGACCGTGGCGATGGTGCCATCCGGCTGCCATGACTTGACGAGGATCGACGACCCATCCTGCATGGGGAAATATGCTGGAGTCCCATTCTGAGGTACTTCGGAGACCGGGATCTGATCGTTCACCGTGACGGTGTGACCGAGCAGCTGTGGATTCGCCTGTGTCTGAATCGACTGGATGGGCGCCTGCGTGGTCTGTGGCTGAGCGTACGGCTGCGGACCATTCCACGGTGACTGCGGCAGATAGGTCTGATACGGATTATATCCGTAGGTCTGACCGTTGTATTGAGGCATAGGCATGATTGACTCCTTTCGATGATGCTATGGGAAATATGACGGCCCGGTTGGGCTGGAGAGTCGGCTCGGTGCCGGGCCGTCGGACCGTAGGTCTCTCCTCTCGTTCCTACGGTATAAATGGAATCACAAGGATCTCAGGAAGTTTTCGATGTAGGTGCTTCGATAGGCATGGGCTTTTTCGTTCGGATGCCCGTCACTGTCAGAGACTCGGAACGCATTGGTCCTGAGCGTGACGGCCTCCGAATTGACCGAATCGGACGGAAGTCTTCCGTTCAACCCCATCGGAACACTGGTAGATTCCTTGAGGTCGAGATAAGGAATGCCCCAGTACTCGGCGATCTCCACAAGAAGATCGTGCATTTGCTGCGAAGTCCAAGCGTCGGCAATGATGATTCCGATTTTCGCGAACGGCATGTTGGTGATCAGATGCTTCAACGAGAAGTTCCAAGCACCCCAAATCGTCGAGATATCGGTAGACGATTTATCACCGATATGATCGGGCATCGCCGACTCTTCATTCAGACCATAACACAACGTGATATAGTCGGCATCAGCCGGCACTTTCTTATACTGAGTTGTAGCAAACGAGTCGTGGTCAACGTCGGTCGACATCGTCGTTCCAGCAATCGCAAGATTGACGTAAGACATGCTATTACGTTCGGCGATCACCTTTCCATATGGACGTCCGCCGTTCGTATCTATCTCTGCCGAGAAGCTATCCCCACATACCACGTACTTTTTGCCATACAAAACATTACCACTACTGTTTTTTGGCGCATCGACGCAACGAGAAATTCTAATCGAAGCCAACGGCACTGCCGGAAAATACGAACAGAATCGAACAAACTGAGCATCAGCATAGAGTGAAAGAATAAGATCTCTGGTTATCACACCATCGATCACGTTTAACGAGCCAGAGGATCCATGATCATTATACGAATCGACGGATCCGAGATAATTCCCCTTATAGTCGTAAACAGTGATGGCTCTGGTGTCATATCCAGATCCGATATGAACATGAATGGTTTCGGGAATATCGAAAATGGAAATATAATCGGTATATGCGGAGGTCTTATCTTCAATGCGATTCCCGTCATACTTCGTAAAACCGGAATTCTTGAAGAGAGACGTCTCAAGTAGAAGATCTCCTTCGACATAACGATCATTAAGGAATGACAACGACATGGGAAGAAGAGTTCGAATCATATGAGACAAATCGGATTTCGAGCGTGTCCTTGAAACGATCAATCGTAATGGAGTCGCGTTCCTATTATTCGTATAGGAACAGAATCGTATAGATTTTGCATTCGGCCACTTTGAAAATATCGAAGCGACGCTAACCGTATAATTCTCAAGAATGTATGCCTTTTCACCGTTACCATTGGGGTTCTTAAGGCTTTCATCACTCGAATCATAAACGCCAAGACGATTGTCTTCGGCGTCATAAACGCCTACGCATCGAGTATCAAATGCTTTAGAGGCGCTGACGATCTTATACACTACATCATCATCAGTTCCGAGCTCTATGCCGTATGGAATTGACACCACTGCCGTAACAACAGAAGCTGGATTATTCCTAATACTCCCGTCATTAGCGATAAACTTATTCGACGTAAGAGAAGTGCCCAGGCCTGATGTGGGATAATCAAGTATCACAGTCGCTGTTGGGCTGAAATTCATCGTGCCATTAAACGTTGCGGCCAAAGTGCTCATTACCGAGTTTTCAACATGATCGTCTTCCGTATAGTTATAGATTGATTCTATGCTATCATGAATGGCCCCTCTCACCTCCTCGCCGTATCGCGCCTGAAGGATCTTCTCCAAATTCTCAGGAACCGTTGCCATTATCATTTCCTTTCCATTGCCAAAAAAAAAACTTACTTGTTCTCCAATGCCTCGACCCGCTTCGTCAGGTCGTCGAGTTTGTCGTTGATGACGTCAAGATCCGTCTTCGCCGCATACAACGAATCCGCTGTATCCTTCTTGAGGTAACCCGACAGATCCGGAGCGACGATGTCGTCGATCTTATCCTGAAGCTGACCGATCTGGCTGTTGAACTCCGCCTTGGACACGTAGTTCTGATAAGTCTCGTTCTTCAGCGTGTTGTAGTTGTCCGCGGTCGACACCGCAAGGTCGTAGGACTTCCTCGTCTGCTTGTTGGTCGCCACCTGCTTGTCCGTGAGGGCGTCGAACGCCAAACCGAATGTATACTGCGACTGATCAGGATTTTGGAGATTGATCACGACCTTTGAGCACAGGAAATCAGAATCGATCCCATGCGGGGGCGAAATGACACGGACCCAGTCGCCAAGCTGGATGGCATCGGTGTTCACGTCGATGAGATGCAGATCCACCGCTGATATGGTGATGGTCGTGGCCATCTCGATCGCCGAGTTGAGCACCGATTGCGCCTGTTGCTTAAGCACATTCGGATCGGTTACATCGTCCCAGACAACGGATCGGTCGATACGGCCGAATAGAGAAGCTCCTTGTGAGGATTCGATAAAATCAGACCCATTGTTCACAGAAGTGATATTGACGCGATTTCCGTTATCATCCTGTTTCCCAAATGGAATGATGACGGTATAGACATCCGAGGCGTCGATGTACTCCTCGATACTGAGAATATTCGATCCGAATTCGATGACCTGATTAGATGTCTGCGAATAGGCGTCGATATAGTCAAGATATGACTGGTCATTGGATCGGCGAAGTCTTAAATATCCTCCGATGGCTCCGACTAGATTGGATGATAGCTCGTTAAGACAGGTGTTCGTCGCCTCGTCCATCTTGATTTCCAATGTGGTATTCGGAACGGTCACGTTTCCGGCCTTGATCGAACGATATGAGGACGCTCCTCCATAATAGTTCATCACCCGGTTGAAATAGTCGACCACAGATATACCCGAAGAATAATCATACTTCCTTACGTTCATGTCATTGAGAAACGCCAATTCGCCCTCACACATGACGTCCTTGTTGAGATCCGTGTCCTTGGTGTCGTCAAGGACCCGTCCTCTCCAGATCTCGGTTCCGTCCTGTTCCAACCGGATGATCGACTTGAGCTTCGAATATGCGTTATAATTCGGATTGGTCACTGGAATGGTGAATTCGAGGCTTCCGGCTTTGTTGATCTCGGTGGTGAGCTGTGCGTCGGTGACGATATATCCGAGATTGGCCATATCAGGGGCGTAGAGCAGCTCGTTGTCCGCATAAATGGCATACATTACAGGATCCCTCCCCTCATGCGCATACTGATGGTTCCGTTTCCGGTGAACGTGAAGGTGGCGTCGGAATTCTTGACCATAAGATTCGGGTTCCTGTTGACACCGTCATTGAGATGATAACTTTTTCCATTATATGACACATCCATGCCGGACCCATCGGTCGATTTCACCGTAATGGTCGGAGCGGACCAGTCCTGAGTCTTCGGAATGGATACGGTCAACGATCCCTCGACGGTCAGCGACTTGAAGTTCCTGATGACTCCCTTCTCGAAATCGAACGGATCCCAGAGCCAATACTCATTGGACCAATACGGCTCCATCTTGTACGGATAGACGTCGTAATTGATCGTGATCGCGTTGCCGTCTCCGGACGTCCACGAATCGACGTCGAAGCGCCCGACATAGCGGTAATATGGTTCGTCATCCAGATAGGCCTCAAGCCGGTGCCCATGCAGATAGGCCATGATCTCGGAATATAATTCGATCCAGCTTTCCTTGTCCTTGTATTGGACGTCGGCATAGAAATCAAACGAGCCCTGGCGATTCTCATAGACCGGACGGCCGGAAACGGCCTCCGAAAGATCCAAGGAACCATTCATGCCGGGAATATCGACGTAATTGGTCTTGGGTTTCGGAGGCGCGAACACCGGCCGTGACGACGGCACAAGATGCCAGTCCTTCCAGCTGTTCTTCGACCCAAAGGTAATGGAATGCTCTCCATTGTAGAAAGCAAGATACATCAGATTCCTCTTTCCTTATAGGCGGCCGAACGGCCCAGTTTTCGGTCCATCTTCGATGCCAATGCGCCGACCATGGCCCCGCTGTCCATGACCATCTTCATGTTGGTCACCTGCTGACCGAGGATACCCACCTGTTTGGTGACGTCCTCGACGGCCTTGACCACATCACTGTTATCGACCTTCATCTGACGCGATGTATCGAGCCGCAACGAACGCTGCTTCTCGACTTGGAACATCGTATCGGAGGTGTCGAACACCGAATTCGGATTGAGTCTCAACGACCCTCGAATATTCCTCGAACTCATGGCGTTGAGATCCATGACTGGTGCGATGTTCGGAGTGAACTTGAACGAATTGGCATCCCTGGACATGGCACCGATCTTGTCATCATACATGGAATTCATGGAATTGACCACTCCAACGACCGCATCAACGGCGTTGGACTTGTTGTCGTTGAAGCCATTTACGATACCATCGACGCAGAACTCCGCCATCTGGGCATATTTCCACGATGGCGATGCGACTCCGGAGGCCCGATTCGCCGCATCCAAAGCGGCCGACGCAATACTTGCGGCGGTATTGATCGTCAACTGACGTTTGGAATTCATACCATTGATGAACCCCTGAATCATGTTGGCTCCGGCATTATATGCGGATTGATATTGTCCATTGAGCGCATTCGAGGCTGATTGGGCGATGCCCGACGCCGTCGTGGATGCCGATGACTTCTTGGAGTTCATGCCGTTGATAACATTATCCACCATTTTGACGCCGAATTCGCGGAACTTGTTCATGGCTCCATTAAACGTCTGCTGCGCCTGGTAGATCATGGCCTCGCACAAAGTACTCATCGCATTCATGGCCTGGATCTGGTTCAAAGCCAATCCGGACGCGATGGACCGGACCAGACTGATGGCCAGTTGCGTTCCGGCATTGCCGAACTGCACTGACATGGCATTGATATTGGCGATGATACCACTTACGCCACTCGATACTGTAGCGGCGGCCGTGGATATCGCCGATCCAAGCTGCGATGAGAACGTCGCCATCTGCTGAGGAAGCGCGCTGGTAATTCCCGAAGCCGAATTGATCGAATTGACCATCGATTGTATCGAGGTGCCGATCGTGGTGATTCCGGAACCGGCGAGATTCCGTACCGAATTGGCCAGGGTGCTCAGACCGGTTGAAACCGATGACATGGATTCCGCGATCCCGGATCCAATACCAGTAAACGCCTTCACGCCATTAGCGAGAGCGGTAAGATTGCCTTGAATTCCTCCAGGAACCTCAACGCCGTTCCATTTCTTGACTTCCCCTGCCAGTTGTCCCAAAGGGCCAATGACTGCATTTATCGACCATCCACCAACGAAGGCCAGCGTGAATGCTTTCACGCCATTCGCAAGAGCGGTGAGATCGCCTTGAATTCCGCCAGGAACCTCCACGCCGTTCCACTTCTTAACGGCCCCTGGAAGTTGTCCCAAGGGGCCAATGACGGCATCAATCGACCAGCCGCCGGCGAATGCAAGCGTGAATGCCTTCACGCCGTTCGCAAGAGCGGTAAGATTGCCTTGAATGCCACCGGGAACCTCAACGCCGTCCCACTTCTTAACGGAATCGGCGAGCGTTCCAAGCGGACCGACCACGGCATTGAGCGACCATCCACCAGCAAAGGCCAGTGTGAACGCCTCGACTCCACTGGCCAACGAGCCAAGCTGCGTTGCGATATCGGTCGGGAACGTGATCGTCGACCACTTGGCCACCGCATCAGCGAGGACGTTCATCGGCTGGGCGATGTTGGCAACGGTATCGCTGCCCCATCCAGCCATCGTGAACTTGCCTACGCCATCGGCGATCCTTCCGAGCTGATCGGCCAGATCGTCCGGAACGGCCACGCCTTCCCACTTCTTAATGGAATCAGCGAGCGTTCCGAGCGGAGCGGCCATCTTCTCAATGGCACCGGCACCGAATCCGGAGAAGGTGTTGAGCAGGCCGCCAAGCGCGGTCTCGCCCATCGCGGCGCCCATGGCCGTCAGACCCCTGCCGATCTCATCCCAATTGAATTCGGCGAACTTACCGAATGCGGTCGCCAGATCGATCAGGCCCTGTGAAGCGAGTGTAATCGTACCGGCACCCATCAGACCAGCGATTCCGGTCAGGGCACCCGTCGCTCCGGATATGGCGGCGACCTCGCCCATGGCGCCGCCCATGGCAACAAGGCCGCGTCCGATCTCATCCCAGCTATACTGAGAGAACGAATTGAACGCTTGGGCAATCTCGTCAAGACCTTGCACGGTGAGGTTGATCGTGCCGGCTCCGATCAATCCGGACAAACCAGCGAGTTTACCCAATGCACCGCTAACGACCGCGACCTCGCCGAGCGCACCGCCCATGGCAGATAGGCCGCGTCCGATTTCGTCCCAGCTATACTGAGAGAACGAATTGAACGCCTTGGCGATATCCCCAAGACCCTGAGCAGTAAGAACTATGGAGCCAGATCCGATGATTCCGGACAAACCAGCGAGTTTACCCAAAGCGCCGGATATGACGCCAACCTCGCCGAGAGCACCACCCATGGCCGTCAGACCACGTCCGATTTCGCCCCAGTCGTATTGAGTGAACGATCCGAACGCCGATGCGATGTCGCCGAGACTCTGCGCTGTGATAAGGATCGATCCGCCACCGATGATGCCTGAGAAGCCCGCGAGCTTTCCGAGGGCTCCAGTGACGAGTCCAACCTCGCCAAGGGCACCGCCCATGGCCGCCAGACCGCGTCCGATTTCACCCCAGTCGTATTGAGTGAATTCACCGAATACTTTGGCGATATCATCAAGGGACTGCACTGTAATGAAAATGGAACCGCTAGCTAGAATTCCAGAGAATCCTGCAATCTTGCCCAAGGCGCCGGTAACGAGCCCGACTTCGCCCAAAGCACCGCCCATGGCGGTAAGACCACGTCCGATCTCGCCCCAGTCATAGCTGGAGAACGACCCGAATGCATCTGCGATATCACCAAGGGATTTGGCCGTAACGACCATACTGACGGCAGCGGAAATGTTGTGCTTGCCGAATCGGCCGAGCAGACCAGTGACTGTGCCCATCTCCGTCAGGGCGCCGCCCATGGCAGATAGGCCCTTGCCGACCTGATCCCAGCTCATGTTACCGAGCTTCTTGAGCGGATCTGCCACCATTTTGACCGCTTGGGCCATGGCGATAAGCGAGCCTGCCGTCTTGAGATCGACCTTGGCGTAGCTCAGACCCTTGGCGGCAGCGACGAGCTCCGCCATGGCGCCGCCCATGCCGGTGAGGCCCTTGGCGATCTCGTCCCACTTGAGATTACCGATCGTGGACATGGCGTTGGCCAACATGTCCACAGCCTTCGCGAATTCTATGAGGGCCGCACCGGTCTTGATGAGATCGGTGGTCTTAACGCCCTTCACCGTCTTCGTGATCGATTTAAGACTGAGGTTAAGCTCGGTCATCATGCCGCCGATGGCCGAAACGCCGCCAACGACTTCACCACCACTGAGGGCAGCGATCTTCTCCATCGAGTTAACAAGCAGCGCGATGGATCCGGCGATCTCTACAAGAGTAAACGCCTTGACGCTTCCCGTGAATGCGTTCAACGATTCTTGAAGACCGTCTAGGATCTCATCGAATACGCCAGCACCCTTCTTGAGCTTTTCAGCCCCGTTACCGAAGAGGCCTTCAACGGCCTCCTTGATCTTATCGAACGCACCGCCGATCTTCCGTGCAGCGAGGAAGATGCCACCACCGGCGAGGCCGGCGAAAATATCACCGCCGGAGATGTTGTCGGTGATCCACGTCAGGACGTTACTGATGACGTTCTTGACGCGTTCGAACGCTCCGCCAAGAGTATCACCAATTGTCGAAGCGATAGATCTGATGGCGGATCCCATCGACGAGATTCTACCGGTGAAGGAACTGAACATACCAAGAACATTACTGACGGATGTTCCTACTTTCTTGGCCGCTCCTTCGAATATGCCGAACTGCTTGATCGAATTATCAAGTCCGACAAGCCAATCTCCGAATCCGGCGGCGATATCGAGCAGATTGTTGAGCAAACTGCCCATGCTGTCAGATCCGAATGCCGTGGAGATGGCCTCGCCGACAGCTTTGACGGCCTGCACGCCGATATTAAAGACGGAGAAGACGCCCTCAGCAACTCGGCCGATCTTGTTTAGCGTCGATTCGGAAGGAACGAGGCTTTCCGTAAACGAAGCGAACGCCTTGGTAATATCCATAAGTTGCTGAGACGTTGTCGGAGGAAACACCTTCCGAAATGCATTACCGACGGTCGATAACACCTTACCGAGGGATTCAAAGACGTTGGACAGGCCTTTGATCAGTTCGGTTCTTCCACCGAGATCCTTCCATCCCTGGAGAAGGTTGTTTCTCGATTCCGACGATCGATTAACGACATCAGAAATAACATTGGCGACACCAGACCATAGCTCCTTGGCTTCTTCGAAGTCGCCAAATATGATTTCGAAAGTATTGGTCCAACCAGATCCCAATGCTTCTTTTGTCGTATCGATCAACTGAGAGAATGTCTTGACGTCGGTTGCGGCGCCTTCGGCCGTATTGGCCAACTGGACGATCTGCTTGGCCTGTTCCTCGGTATAGCCCTGAGAAACAAGATCTGCTTCGGTATACGCTCCGGAAAGTTGCTTCAACGTCTCCGTAAGGACATCGGTAGTGAGCCATCCGCCCTCGGTCAGCGATTCTCGGAACGATCCGTACTTCTGGATCATACCGTCGACGTTGGTGCCGAAGTTCTCGGCAGTGCGCTTCAGGGCATTCTGGAAGACCTCGCCGCCCATACCGGCGTTGACCACCGAGTTCCAGTCCATAAGCTGGACCTTTCCGGCGGCGATTGCCTGGGACAGCTGATACATGGCCTGAGAGGCCTGAGCGGAACTCGAACCGGAAACAGCCGCAAGGTTGGCGATACCCTTGATCGAATCCACCGATGTCTGAAGATCAACACCGGCGGCCGTGAAGGTACCGATGTTCCTCGTCATCTCCGTGAAGTTATAGATGGTCTTGTCGGCGTAGGTGTTCAGCGTGTCGAGCG
>ENA-ORCP01000189-ORCP01000189.1-human-gut-metagenome-genome-assembly--contig:-NODE-189-length-53035-cov-10.494675_pt1 | contig 53035 bp, 48 predicted proteins | sample MGYA00242990_ERZ507991 | MGnify/ENA primary metagenome ERZ507991 (study PRJEB26167, sample SAMN06115496) | human gut metagenome | host: Homo sapiens | place: China:Henan | collected 2015-05-07... | reverse complement strand
AACATTCCGTCCGCCTACTCCCAAAATGGGTCTTGAGAAGAATTTTTAATGTTTGGGGAGTTTGTATTCTGTATCAGATTCGTCACGAGTTTGGTCACATCACTTTTACTGCGGATGTAGAGAAACGGATTAAAGTGCATACTTTTTTCCATTTCACACAGGTTTAATGTATATACTCTGGTATCTCTCTGCTCCGACAGCCATGCACCCAGTTCTTCCACAAGGCTTCCCTTTGGATCGGTATAAATATTGCAGTCATGCAGAGACAGTAAGTTGGGTGTCAGGAAAAAAGCAGTCTTACCGGCACCGCTTCCACCAACGACAAACACATTGTTGTTGCGGAGCGTATCGGAATCATACCGAAACCGTACATTCTGTGACAGCACTTTATTTTCCGATGACAAACCGCCTTCCTCGTCTGCTGTCTTTGCTGCATATTTTTCATTAAACTCCCATACTTCGCCCCACTTGGCAGAACCAAATTCATTGCCCGGCATCCGGTTATGGTCACTTCTGCTATATGCCGTGAAACTTAAAACCATCCATAAAAGCCCGCCGACAAACACCATACTGAGACTTTTATCGTTATATATCTTCAGGGGATGTAACAGGCACCAGACAATCTGTTCCTTCAGTTTCGTCATTTCCACATCTATGATATACAATCCACTTAAACAGTAAAACAAATAAAGTGTGGGCAGCAACAACGCCACACACACTCGTAATAAACTCTGCAGTCTTCGTTTTCTCAAATCACCGACAACATGGGTTGCACGGCTTTTCCCTTTTTGTTTTTTCACCAGAATCACCTCTACAATTTCTTATTTTTCGGAGTGCTGACAGATTTTTGCAGCAACCTCTTTTCCAAAGATGGACTGTCTGTATTCCACCTGCCCCGCTGATGTTTCAAGCATTCTGTCTGTTTCTGTGTCTCAAAGATTCTGTTCTTGTGCTTCCCTTTCTTCTCCGGCAGCAGCTTTTTCCGTTCGAGTTCTTTTTCCAGTTCTTTAATCCGGCTGATGGCCTCGCTTAAAGACCCATACTGATACTCTGTGTCCTCGGTCTGCTCCACCGTTTCTTCCGGCTGTGGGAGGATTTTATTAACATAAGGGACATCTTTCAAAAGCGGATATAACACCGTTGATCCAAATCCTCCGACATCGGTTTTAATCAGAATTCCTATAATCCCCATCCATATCGCAATGATTAAAATGGTTGTCAGGACAAGAATCAGCCTGCCGCCTCCCTTTTCATCCTCATCTTCTTCCGGTTCCGATGCGTTTCCTTTGGCATTCTTTTTTTCTTTTTTTTCTTTCTTTTCCCGTTTTTTCTTTTCTCTTCGATTTTGTGCGCTGTTTTCCTTTACCGTGTCTTCCTCGTCGACAAGGTTTCTTTCGTCTGCCATATCATTCTCCCTGTTCACCCTTGTTATAGGTATAACTTACAAGTTCATCGATTTCTTTCGTTTCTGCTTCTGCAAGTTCCTGCTTAAATTCTTCAAATGCCTTTTCCCTCAATTTTTCCTGAACCTTTCGTTCCTGCATCACGGTTTTTAAGCGGTTTCTGGCATCTTCCAGTTCTTTTTCCGCCTTGTGGACTTCTACCATCTGTCGTCTGACAATCGTTTTCATGGCATTTACATCTGCCCGCGCATGTTCGACTTCCTGCAGATTTAAATTTCCCTGCATCAGTTTCTTCCAGTGCTGCTCATATCCGACTCTGCGCACCATATATTCCTGCAGAATCTTCTGCTGCTCCAGATATTTCTGGTTTGCCAGGCTGTATGTCATTTTCGCCTGTGTCTCCAGTTTCTGTTTAATGTTCAGTATGTTCTGCATACGATAAACAAATTTTGCCATTTAAAACCTCTGTCCATTGATCAGTCGTCAAACACCTTTTTTAAGAGTTCCACTTCTTCATCAAAAGCAAACTTTTCTTCCGTATCCTGACACAGAAATTCATTTACTTCTTTATTCTTTCGGATTGCATAATCGATATCCGGATTCGATCCGTTTTTGTAGGCTCCGATATTAATCAGATCCTCTGCTTCACTGTATGTGGCAAGCACCTGTTTTAATTTTCCGGCAAGTGCCTTATGTTCCTTTGTTACGATGGAATTCATAACACGGGAAATACTCTGTAAAATATCAATTGCCGGATAATGGTTTTTATGTCCCAGCTTACGGTCGAGAACAATATGTCCATCCAAAATGCCCCGCGCCGTATCCGTGATTGGCTCATTAAAATCATCTCCATCTACCAGAACCGTATATAGTCCGGTGATCGATCCTTTTTCATTTGTACCGGCACGTTCCAGAAGTTTTGGCATCTGTGCGTACACACTCGGCGGATACCCTCTGGTAACCGGTGGTTCCCCGGATGCAAGTCCGATTTCTCTTTGTGCCTGGGAAAATCGCGTCATGGAATCCATCATAAGCAGCACATCTTTTCCCTGATCACGGAAATATTCCGCCACAGCCGTTGCAGTCTTTGCACACTTATTACGGATCAGTGCCGGTTTATCTGACGTTGCGACCACGACAACAGACCGTGCCATTCCCTCCGGGCCAAGGTCACGTTCAATAAATTCCCGGACCTCTCTGCCGCGCTCACCGATCAGTGCGATTACATTGATGTCTGCCTTCGTATTTCTTGCAAACATGCCAAGCAGGGTACTTTTCCCGACACCGGAACCGGCAAACACACCGATACGCTGTCCTTTTCCAACCGTAATCAGTCCGTCCACCGCTTTTACGCCAAGCGGCAGTACCTCGCTGATAATCCGGCGATCCATCGGATCCGGTGGCGTATTTTCCAGCGGATAATACGAACCGTGAATTTCTTCCGTTCCATCCGTCATGCGTCCAATTCCATCCAGCGTATGCCCAAGCAGTTCTTCTCCAACCAGAACCGACAGGGGATGTCCGGTATTTTCCACAACGCATCCGGTTCCAACCCCTTCCACGCTGTCAACCGGCATCAGGATCAGTCTGGAATCCTGAAAACCAACCACTTCCGCGATAACATATTCCTCTTCCATCTCGTTCGGGTAAATTTTACACAAATCTCCCATACGTGCCTTTGGTCCGACAGATTCAATGGTAAGACCTACTACCTTGACTACTTTTCCATAACTCTTATAATACTGGCGGTCCATCAGCTGTAAATATTTTTCCGCTTCTTTAACCAAATTCGTCTCCCGTTTATACCAGTGAACGTATATCCTTCAGCAGTGCAGACAACTGTGTGTCCACCCCACAGTCAACCACGCCATACGGTGTTTCTATTTTGCACTGTCCATCCGATAATTTATTATCCTTTACAAATTCAATGGCAACATCTTTTCCTACAATATCCTGCATCTGTGCAAGATGTTCTTTGAGGATTTCCTCATCGCTCCGGTTCGTGTGAATCCGTATTTTATCTCCCGGGTCAATGTCAAGTAATGCTCCATTTACCAGCTGAAGTAAAAGTTCACGTTTCTCTTCAAACTGAATCTTAAACACTTTATCAAATACCTGAATCACAGCGTCCACAATGTCTTTTTCCATCACCGACATTTTTTCATGATACTGTTCTTCCAGTTGTTTTTTCTGTGCATGAAGAGACTCCATCGCCTTCTCATGTTCCCTGTTTAATTCTTCTTCCCGGCATCTGGCACCCTCTTCGTATCCGAGTTTCTTTTGTTCTTCATACAGGGTACGGGCTTTTTCTTCCGCTTCCCCACGGATACGTTCTGCATCTTCTTTTGCCGTGGAAGTAATCTCATCTGCCTCCACAGCTGCCTTTTCAAGTGCTTCCCTGCGCAGGGCTTCCACATCAATCTGCACGGTTTTTGCCTGAATCCCCTGTGAGAAACCAGCCGGTGCATTCTCCTGTCCGTCCTCTGCTGATACATCTACCTGTTCCGGAGCCTGTTCCTGTTGCAGTTCTTTTAATTTCTGGCGTACCCCGTCATTGGAATTGATAATTCTTGTACCAGTTCCCGAACTGACGACATAACATTGTTTCAGTAAATTAGACAACGATATCGTCACCTCCGCCACGTGAAATCACAATCTCTCCGGCATCTTCGAGCTTACGGATCACAGCAACAATCTTCTGCTGTGCCTCCTCAACATCCTTCATACGAACAGGACCCATAAAGTCCATATCCTCCTTGATCATTGCAGCCAGACGTTTTGACAGGTTCTTGTAGATCACATTCTGTACTTCTTCCGTTGTATTCTTAAGCGCAAGCTCCAGATCTGCATTTTCCACATCACGCAGCACACGCTGGATCGCACGGTCGTCGAGCAGAAGAATATCCTCGAACACGAACATCTTTTTGCGGATCTCGTCTGCAAGTTCCGGCTCTTCGATTTCCAGAGATTCCATAATATGTTTCTCTGTTCCACGGTCGACACTGTTCAAAATGCCAACAATTGCATCAATACCACCGACGATGGTGTAATCCTGATTTACAAGAGATGCAAGTTTCCGCTCCAGTACGCGTTCTACCTCCTTGATCACATCCGGAGAAGTACGATCCATAGTTGCAATACGTTTTGCAACATCAGCCTGTTTTTCCGGTGGCAGAGCTCCCAGTACCTGGGACGCCTGTGCCGGAGCCAGATACGAAAGGATCATCGCAATCGTCTGCGGATGTTCATCCTGTATAAAATTCAGCAGCTGTGCCGGATCTGTCTTTCGGATAAATTCGAACGGACGAACCTGGAGAGATGCTGTAAGTTTTGCAATAACTCCCTGTGCCTTGTCGTTTCCGAGTGCTTTTTCCAGAAGTTCTTTTGCGTATCCGATACCGCCTTCCGCAATATACTGCTGTGCGAGGCATACCTGATAAAACTCTTCCAGCACTTCCTCCTTGGTCTGTGGCGATACGCTTCTTGTATTCGCTATTTCCAGCGTTAATTCTTCAATCTCATCTTCCTTTAAATGTTTGAAAATGGTTGCCGCCTTTTCCGGTCCCAGCGTAATCAAAAGAATCGCTGCTTTCTGTACTCCAGTATATGAGTCGTTGTTCATAAATTACTCCCAATCATCATTTAACCAGTTGCGAAGCAGAAGTGCTGCCGCATCCGGATTTTCATCCACAAATTTTTCAATAAGTTTCCGGGTTTCTGATTTTTCCGAATACCCGATATCTTCCAGATTTTCATCGTCGTTATCTGAAGTAGCCGCCAGCAGGGCATCGACAGACAGTTCCGGCTCCGGCTCTTCCACTTTCTGTTTTCTGGTACTGCGGAATACAACATACCCCAGCAACGCAAAAATCAGCACCGCAAGCAGAATCTGTAAAATGTCGGTGAGTCCGAATCCCTTCTTCTGGGATTCCACAAACTGCGGTCTCTCATAGCACACCAGTTTGATTGCACTAGACTGAATTCCGGTAGCTTTTGCGATAAGGTCAATTTCATCCTGCGTTGCATCCACCTGTACCGGATCACTGTGTGCGCTCTTAAACTTTTCAAACGTTGTCCCTTTCAGCTGCCCGGAATCTTTCAATTCGTCCTCATCATAAACAACCCAGCGTGTGGCAGTCACGGCAATGGAACTGTTATCATAGTTGATCGCTCCACCGTTTGAAATAGTTTTTATAATTTCCTCATTCGGCGAATATTTTTTATCCACATCCGACACGGAAGATTCTGTAATCTCGCCATCCGGTGTCACATAGGTTGGCGTATCATCATTGGAATCCGTTCCCGGAGTTGCAGCCTGTCCACCTTTTGCCTCTGAATTATACTCAGAGCTTTCTGTCAGTTCTCCCTGATCCTGTCCATCATTGTGTGAATAATTGTGAACCGCCTTTTCCACCTTAGACATATCAATATCAAGGTTCGGTGCAACCTGCACGTCCGAATACATACCGGACTTGACCATTACATCCTTGATACCATTGACCACGGAATTCTTAATGCGGTCTTTGATGTCCAGACTGTCGGAAACAACCGTGGCATCATCATCCTGGTCTGCTCCCGAAAACAAGATTTTGGATGTCTTCTGATCCAGAATGGTAATCTTGTCTGTCGAATCATTTCCAAGGGCGGTTGCCACAAGGCGCGCCACCGAATACGCCTGATCCGAATCCATAGAACCATTCAGGGCAAGCGAAACGCTGGCAGAACTTTCCTGCATCCGCGAAATCAGTGTACCGTCATCGTCCGGAATATCCAGTGTGACCTTTGCGGAATCAATCAGGTCATTCGCAGCAAGCACATTCTCCAGTTTATCTTCCATATAGCTTTTGGCAAGCTTCTGTTTATCTGCCTCCGTGGTAGAAAAGCTTCCGTCGATATAATCCTTGATGTTCGGATCTGACAGGTCAAATCCCGTTGTATCAATATTATTGGATCCCAAAAGCCAATTTGCCTTGTTCTCATCTTTTTTGTTTACTTCAAAATGTGTGGTATCCGTTACCTTATAATCAATATCACCTTCGCCGTCCAACAGATCTTTTACCTGGCTGGCTTCTTTTGCGTTCTGGCAGTCAATCAGTGTTGTATAACTCGGTCTCGATACAATAACTCCCAGTATCACCAGCGCAAGGATCACCGCTGCGGTAAGGCTGATCAGCAGCATTCTTTGTTTATTGGAAAATTTTTTCCACCACTCAACCACACGGTCAAGGATTTTCTGTAACTGTTCTGGCATGTTTTCGTTCCTCACTTACTAGATTGACATCTGCATAATCTCTTTGTATCCGTCAATCAGTTTATCCCGCACTGCAACCGTATACTGCAGTGCTACATTTGCTTTCGTCTCTGCAATCAGCAGATCATGTGGATTTTCGGCTTCCCCAAGTGCGAACCGTACTTCTTCCGACTCCGCGGTATTTGCTTTTCTTGGCATTGCTTTTTCCTCCTGCATTTGTTATGATTGGAGGGCAGTAGGCTTGTCAGTTTGCTGCCCCCTATAACCGTCCTCGGTGCTGCAACACCGGGGGCGGTTTTTACTTTTTGCGGGCTGTGATCAATCTTTTCAGTGCGCTTAACGGCCTCTCGACTAATTCCATGTTCTTTTGCAATAGCCTGAGCCGTCCGATTCACCCGTTCTCCATCCGCTTTCGCAATGTGCTCATTTTGAGCACATCGATTTTTGTTGCCAACCGGAGCTCCGACCGTCTTTTTTTGCGCCTCGTACTGCCGACCAATCAAATATGTCTTTTGCGCATCGGTCAGGTTTTTCAGCAAATTGTTCCGTGCGTTGAAGACTTTTCCGCAGTTCGTGCAAATATTGATTGAATTGATTGATAACTGTATCAACAAAAAGACGATTAAGAACACGGGACAGCTTCCCAAGTGCCTGATCAGAGATCACCACGAAGCCATCATTCCGAGAGAGCAGTTTAACGCGGTGCAGTTTGAGATGGCACGGCGAAGAGCGCAAGAGAGCCGCATAAAGAAAAGTGCGCCCACAGGTCTTGGAAAATTCAGCGGAAAATATGCACTCAGCGGGCTCGTATTCTGCGCTGAATACGGGACAGCGTATCGCAGAGTGGTGTGGACGCAGCACGGCGAGAAACGCGCTGTATGAGCAGGCTGGACTACGGGAAGCGATACTGCCTGCACTCGCCGACGCTGGACGAAGAGCCTCTCCAGCAGGCGGTGCTGGCAGCAATCAACGCGGCGATGTCGGATCATGAAGCACTGGTGGCACAGATCACAGATGCCATGGAGCAGGAGCTTGCACCGATCCCAGGGGAGGGCATGAGCCTTGGCGATATCGAACGTGCCATAGAAGAACTCGGCAAGCAATTCGATGTTCTGCTGCTGGAAGCGAGCAACGCTGTGAACACAGAAGAGTATGCTGAACGATTCCGTGCGATCTCCAACATGATAGAAGAGCTGAAACGCCGGAAAGGCAACATTCTGCAGATCTGTCAGGAACAGGAGCAGATCGAGCGCCGCGTGCATGCAGCGACCGCAGTGATGAACACGATCCCTTCTGAACTGACAGAGTGGGATGACAGCATCGTTTATCAGATGCTCGAAAAGGTCAGTGTCCTGTCGAGAGAAAAGATCCGCGTGACATTTCGAGGTGGGACGGAGATTGAGCAGGTGGTCGATCAGCCGAAGAGAAGAAAGTTTGCATGACGCTTGCCCCTTGGGAGCAGATCGTGCAGATCTGCTAAGATCCAGCGGAAAAGGAAGTAAAGGAAAGAGCGGTGCAGCGCCGCTTTTTCCTTTGCGGCTTTGTTAATTTATAGATTGTCTTGAGCCCTACGTAAGAAAATAGTAAGATTCATATAGCTGAGAGCTCAGTTTATTATATGAAGATGACGACGGCCGATGCGGGTGAAGGTTGGACACGGCATTTTGACCTATATAAGGATTTTAGTCAGCTAAAAAAGGCGTCGTTGAAACGACGGATAGACTACTATCGTCAGCTTTGCTTCAGGGGTGTGATAAAGAAGTAGTTGAACTTCTGGGGAAACTACAGCGAAACGGCTTTTTGCAAGCACTCGAAGCTGCTGAAAATAATAAGTTTGACCCCGATTGCTACTATACAGATTTTGAAAATTGCTATTCAGATTTTTGCGCAATATTTGAGGGGTTGAAAAGCTATGTTAGCGAGTACAAGGTGCAATATATCAGACCATTAACGCTTGCGGAAATTGCCTTTTTCGAAGCGCGAATGAGCCTTGCAAAACAAGCAAAGGGTGGGATTCCGCATATCTATATGAAAGGGTGCAACTGATAACATCGTAGCTGTATTTTCGAATTAGAGCGATACAAGAGTGAATTTCTCTTTTAGCCGTTTTTTCTTTTTGGGGAACACTATATAATCTGAAAGAGGGTAATTTTATGAAAAGACGAAAACAAACGGCAACATTTATTTTATATGTGATTGTGATTTTTACCATTGCAGCTGGTTGCGGTAAGCAAAAAGAGCCGATTACAGATCAGCCTGCGCTGGAGACGGTGGAATACTCCAACCTGACCGATGATGATTCCCGCAAACAGCTTTCACAGCTTCTCTCGGATGCAGGAATCGAAGGATCACGCAGCACTGCACTGATGGATCGAGTGGAACAGTTCAACGCCAGTGTCAAGAGCGAGTGGCTGACCGATGGCTTCGAGAGTGCCGCGCCGACCGGCACCAAGTACGATCCCTATGAGATGCAGGATGAATGGACGGTAGCAAACGGCAGTTTTCCCGGCTATAACTGCCGTATCACGGCCTTTGGCCTGTTCAGCGAATTTATTACAGCAGGGGCCGACCAGCCGGAAACGCAGGGCGAGGACTCGCTCTTTACCGATTTAGAGACGATCGACGCTGATCCTGACGCGCTCTGCGGGGACAGCACCGCCAAATTCTGTGCGCTGTTCGCACCGGTGAATGCCGCGGACAGCACAGAGGTCGAAGCGCAGGCAAAAGCGCTTCAGGAGGGCTGGACAGCCCGCGGTATCGCGTTTGCAGACAGCAGGGCAAGCATGATCTCGGTTGTCTTCCATGATAAATTCTCGGATGAAGACAACACGCTGTTCATTGGTCATGTCGGTGTGCTGCTGCCAGCGGAGGACGGTTCACTGTACTTCATCGAAAAGGTGGCGTTCCAGGAGCCGTACCGTCTGGTGAAACTCCAGAACCGCACAGAACTGAGCGACTACCTGATGGAGAAATACGACACCTCTTGGGGTCAGGATACGACACGCCCCTTCATCATGGAGAACGATACTCTGATGGACGGATACCGACCGAACCCTCTGGAGGAAACAAACCCTTAAAATTGAAACAGCAGCGGGATGGCATTGCCATTCCGCTGCTTCTATTTTACAGAAAAGGCGTACAGCGCTGGAAAGGAGAAAGCCCATGAACATCCGCAAACCCGCAGACTATAGCACCCTGTTTTCCAAGCTGGACAAGCTCATGGCAGCACAGCTGCCGCAGATGGAATTGTACCGCGAGATTGGCCGAGTGGTCAGCGGCAGAGTCGAGAAAGGCGCGGCTGTCGCGGCGTCGGAATACCTGCAAGACACCTATCCCGCAACCGAGGGCTTTTCTCCCCGCAATCTGCGCCGTATGCGGGCGTTTTACGCAGCCTACGAAGCATCCCCTGAGATCATGCGGCTGGCAATGAACCTCGGCTGGATGCAGAATGTGGCGATTTTAGAGAGATGCGGCAGCAGCGAAGAACGGGCGTGGTACATCAGAGCCGTGCTGCGCTTCGGCTGGAAGAAAGCAAAACTGCTGGTCTCCATAGAATCTCAGGCGTGGCTGCATTCTTCTCTCGACGAGCCGATGGTTTCCTGCTATACTGGTGAAAAAGAAGCAACGCAGGAGAGCAAATGCAATGAAAAAGATACTCTTTGTGTGCCACGGCAACATCTGCCGCAGTCCGATGGCCGAGTTTGTGATGAAGAACTTGGTCAAGAAGGCTGGGTTGGCGTCGCAATTCCATATCGAATCAGCGGCCACCAGCCGGGAGGAGATCGGCAATCCGGTCTATCCCCCGGCGCGGCGCAAGCTGGCGGAGCACGGGATCTCCTGCGACGGTCACGCAGCGAGGCAACTCACCAGTGCCGATTACGAGAAATACGATCTCCTGATTGGCATGGACAGCGCGAACCTGCGGAATATGCAGCGCATCTGCGGCGGCGATCCGGACGGCAAGCTGCACCTCCTGATGGACTATACCGACCATCCCTGCGATGTAGCCGACCCGTGGTACACAGGCGATTTCGAGGCAATGTGGCAGGATGTGCTGGCGGGCTGCCAAGGGCTGCTGAGAGAATTAACTATGAGGAGGTGCGGCGAAAATGGATAGGCTTGTCGTTCGTGGAACAGAAATCAATGTGCAGTGGGACCTCAAACGAGATGATTTCCTCAGTTTGACAGACATTGCAAAAATCAAGGATAGTGATAATCCACGCTACATTATTCAAAACTGGCTTCGCAACAGAAACACTATCGAGTTCCTCGGCGTGTGGGAAACGCTTTACAATCCGAATTTTAACCGTGTCGAATTCGATGCGTTTAGAAGTCAGGCAGGGCTGAACAGCTTTGTGATGACGCCGCAGAAATGGGTTGATGCGACCGGTGCCATCGGCATTGTTTCCAGGGCTGGTCGCTATGGTGGGACCTACGCACATAAGGAAATTGCGTTTGAGTTTGCCTCTTGGATCTCTGTGGAGTTTAAGCTCTATTTAGTTAAGGAGTTTGAGCGCCTCAAGACCGAGGAGATGAAGCAGCTCGGCTGGGACATCAAACGCAACCTTGCCAAGATCAATTATCGGATTCATACCGATGCCATCAAGGAAAATCTGATTCCGCCGGAGCTGTCTGCGCGGCAGATTTCGCTGGTCTATGCCAACGAAGCCGATGTCCTGAATATGGCGCTGTTCGGCATGACCGCTAAGGAGTGGCGTGATGCCCATCCGGATCTCAAGGGTAACATTCGGGACTACGCGAATGTATCACAACTTGTGTGCCTGTCCAATCTGGAAAATCTGAATGCAGTGTTCATCAACGAAGGAATCCCACAGGCGGAGCGTTTGGCGAAACTCAATGCCATTGCCATCAGTCAGATGAAGGTGCTGACGGAGGATCACAGAATGCTGCAGTTCGATGAGGCGAAAGAAACAAAATCATAAAAATAAAAAATCCCGTGCAATAAACCGACCTTTCCGCGCATTACACGGATGACAGGAGATGGAAGCCCATGCTCAGTATGCTGATGACAACCGAATATGCGCCGGCAGAGGATCGACACGAGCTGCAGCGACTGCTGATTCACATTGCCAGCGGTGAGCGTGAAGCGCTGGCGGAGCTGTATCAGCGCACGAGATCGGCGGTCTACGGCTTAGCGCTGTCCTACCTCAAAAACGCGCACGACGCGCAGGATCTCACGCAGGACGTCTATGTGCAGGTGTGGGACTGTGCGGAGCAGTACCGTCCCACCGGCTCGCCGATGGGCTGGCTTCTGACCGTGTGCCGTAACCTGTGCCTGATACGCCTACGGCGCGAGGAACGTCATACCGCGCTCAGTGAGGAGGAATGGGACGCCATTCCCGCGCAGGAATGCGGTTTGGACACTGATGAGCGCACGCTGCTGCAAGGCGCGCTGGCAAGCCTCGCTGATGAGGAACGGCGCGTTGTGCTGCTCCACGCGGTCACGGGCCTAAAACACAGAGAGATCGCTGCGCTTCTTGAGCTGCCGCTTCCCACCGTCCTGTCGAAATATCACAGAGCATTGAAAAAGATGCGAATTTTTCTGGAAGGAGATGACGCCCGATGACCAATGAAAAAATGGAGCAGAGGCTGGCCGCGGCGATTGAAAAGACCGCACCGGACGATGTGAGCGGCGTTCTCTCCCGCTGTGAAGCGCGGAAAGGAACGGTAATCAACATGACAACGAAAAAAGCAACGAAGAGAAGCTGGACATCGCTCATTGCCGCCTGCCTTGCGGTGATGCTGCTCGGCGGCGGAGGGCTGTTCTACCAGCAGGCGAACGCGGTGGTGTCCGTGGTGTCGCTGGATGTGAACCCGAGCATCGAGCTGAAGGTGAATCGGAGCGAAAAGGTGCTCGTCTGTACCCCACTCAACGAGGATGCAAAAGCTATTCTTGCGGATATGAGCAATGGCGCCGACCTCAAGGGCGCAAAGCTCGATGTGGCGGTGAATGCTATCGTGGGCAGCCTTGTGCGAAACGGCTACCTCAATAGCATTTCCTCCGCCATCATGATCTCGGTGGAGGACAAGGATACCGCTCGCGCGGAAAAACTCCAGCGCGAGCTGACGAGCACCGTGGACGGTGTTTTGCAGACAAGCGAATCGAGGGCGTCCGTCCTGACGCAGACGCTTACGCAGGACGCGGGACTTACGCAGCAGGCGCGGGAAAACAGCATTTCGACCGGAAAGGCGGCGCTGGTGAACCGTGTGCTTGCACTCAACGCCACGCTGAAGTTTGACGCGCTGGCGAAGCTTTCGGTCGAGGAGCTCAAGGACCTCGCCGAAGCGGGTGCACCTGCCATGCCCATCGGTATGGATGCAGCCCGCACCGCTGCGGAGGAGTATGCCGGAACGACGGCGGTGGATTCCGTTACAGCGGAGGTCGATCCCGAACTCGACGAATCCCCTGCACACTACGAAGTAGAGCTGCAAACGGCATGGGGCGAGTTCGAGTATCTGGTGGATGCCTACACGGGGAAAGTGCTCAGCGGGCAAAAGGACTTGCTGGCCACAGCTCCCGTGGGGGATGAGACGGCAAAGTCCTCCGCGCCGTCCGACGGCGCGGACATCGGTCACGCCAAGGCGAAGTCCATTGCCCTGAACCACGCGGGCGTGAGCGAAAATGAAGCGTATGACATGGAGATCGAGCTGGACGACGAGGATGGCACGCTCGTCTATGAGGTCGAGTTCAAATCTGGCAATATGGAATATGACTACGAGATCGACGCGGCCACCGGTGCGATCTTCAAGCACGAGGCGGAGTTGGATGACTAACATCATAGTAGCCGAGAAAACAGGTAATAAGCAATAAGAAAAAGCCTTTACAAAACTCATAAAATCTGATATAATATTATCAAGAATTAAAAGAGAGGAGGGGCGCGAGTAGTCTGGAAAATATCCAGATTGTCGCACCCTTCCACTGAGAAGTCTGAAACCGTAAGGTTTCGGACTTCTTTTTTTCTGTTTGACCCTTTATTTGACCCTTTAACCGTTTTCCAGCTTCTTCCCACAGATGGCGTGCTGTATAATAGGCTTCCATTCGATTTGCACTGTCCTGTTTCAGCACCAGTGAAAAAAGGGCAAGGGAAAAGCTCCTCAACGCTTTTCCCTTGCCCTTTTGCATCTGTCATGGTGTACAGCTTGGCACCGGTTATTTGAGTGGCTCCTCGCCGCGGTGCAGATCATCCCAATCGCTGACGAATTCGTCGGGGGTCCAGTCGATATCGTCATTTTCGGGATGCGTGATGAGGCCGTCGGCCGCGGCGGCGATGGCGGCGGCTTCGCTGCGGGGAAGGGACGAGAGGTATCTGATGCGGATGTCGCTGACGAGGTCCCAGTAGGCGGCGCGGGCAAAGGCGTCGATATTCGCGGCCTTAATGCCGAGGAGGCCGACGAGAGGCTCCTGCTCGTGGGCGTCGTACCGGTCCTGAATCGTCTCAAAAATATCGCCCGCGTCGCCGCCGTATCGGGTCAGCAGAGAAATGAGGTTCGTTTCGGGAAAAAGCTCCTGAAAACGTGCGGAAACGGAATTGGTAGGCATAATGGTTCTCCTTGCAAGATCATTTTGTTGCCTATAGTGTCACACAACAGGTCGCAAAAGTCAACATGGATGAAATCATCCGCCGCGCGGGCCGCGATTCTGGTCATGCGGCGGTTGACAGTGCTGGTCAACTCGTGCTATGATACGAAAACCAACAATCATACTATGTTTGTGGATACAAAAGGTGTAACGCAGACAATTTTCCAACGTCAGGCGAAGGATCGGCGAGAGCCGATAAGAATAGCTTGACGATCAATCTGCTTGAATTTTTCAAAATCGGGGAGAGAGTATGCTCAATCAGTTTTCAAGAACGCAGCTGCTTTTAGGTCAGGATGGCATGGAGCGGCTGTACAACGCCCGCGTAGCCGTGTTCGGCATCGGCGGCGTGGGCGGCTACACGGTGGAGGCGCTGGTGCGCAGCGGCGTCGGTGCGCTGGACCTCATCGACGACGATCGAGTGTGCCTGACGAACGTGAACCGACAGATCTTCGCCACGCGCAAGACCGTGGGGCAGTACAAGGTGGACGTGGCGGAGGAGCGTATCAAGGAGATCAACCCGAACGAAGTCGTCCACACTTACAAGACGTTTTACGCGCCGCAGACGGCGGATCAATTTGACTTCACGCAGTATGACTACATCGTGGACGCCATCGACACCGTGACCGGCAAGCTGGAGCTCATCGAGCAGGCGCAGAGAGCGGGAACGCCCATCATCAGCAGCATGGGCGCGGGGAACAAGATGGACGCGTCCGCGTTCGAGGTGACGGACATCTACAAGACCTCTGTCTGTCCGCTGGCGAGAGTGATGCGCCGCGAGCTCAAAAAGCGCGGCATCAAAAAGCTGAAGGTCGTCTACTCCAAAGAGCCGCCCATTACGCCGCTGGACGACATGTCCATCAGCTGCCGGACACACTGCATCTGCCCGCCGGGTACGGCGCGCAAGTGCACGCAGCGGCGGCAGGTTCCGGGCAGCAATGCCTTTGTGCCCGCCGCGGTCGGCCTGATCGTCGCGGGCGAGGTCGTCAAGGACCTGACCGAGTGGGAGAGATCGCTATGATCTATCTCGATTACTCTGCCAACACACCGGCAGACCCCGCTGTACTGGACGCATTCTGTCAAACGGAGCGGCGCTATATCGGAAACCCAAATTCCACCCATCCCGCGGGGCGGGCAGCGCAGGCGGAAATGGCCCGGGTGACGGACGGCATCGCGGAACTTCTGGGCGCAGCGCCCGAGGAGATCATCTACACCTCCGGCGCGAGCGAATCCAACAACCTTGCGCTCAAGGGCATCGTGCAGGCGTCCCGCCATGTGGGAAAGCACATTATCTCCACGGCGCTGGAGCATTCCTCCGTGGGCGGTGCGCTGTCCGCATTGCAGCAGCAGGGCTGCGAGGTCGACCTTGTGGACATCCGGCGGGACGGCACCATTGATTTGGAACATCTGCGCGAGCTTTTGCGAAAGGACACGGTGCTCGTCGCCGTCTGCGCGGTGGACAGCGAACTCGGCACGGTGCAGCCGATCCAAGAGATCGCGGATATTTTGAGAGACTATCCCAACTGCCGCCTCCATGTGGACGCGACGCAGGCCGTGGGGAAGACCAAGCTGGTGCTCTCCGGTGTGGACACAATGAGCATCGCGCCGCACAAGTTTTACGGCCTGAACGGCAGCGGCCTGCTGGTCAAAAAGAAGGACCTTGTCATCGAGCCGCAGATCCACGGCGGCGGCAGCACCACGCCCTATCGCAGCGGTACGCCCGCACTGGGCATGGCGATGTCGATCGAGAAGGCGCTGCGTTTGGCGCTCGAAAATCAGAACGAGCGCATCGCACATGTTGCGGCGCTGAATCGTCTGCTGCGCGCGAAGCTTGCGAAGTATCCAAAAGTCCGCTTCAACAGTCCGGAAAACGCCGTGCCGCACATTTTGAATCTGAGCGTCAACGGCGTCAAGGGGACGGCTTTTCAGCAGGAGCTGGGAAAAAATGATGTCTGCGTGTCCGTGAAGTCCGCCTGCTCGGTGGAGGGGACGCCGTCCAAGGCGGTCTACGCGGTGAGCCGCGACCGGAAAAACGCGCTATCCTCGTGGCGCATCAGCCTCAGCCACCTGACAACAGAGGCGGAAATCGCGGAATTTCTGCAAATTTTTGACCGCTGCTATCGGGAGCTTGCGCAATGAACGCTCCGTCGCGGCGGAAGCTATTAGAGAAGAGGGAGTTATCCATGCCAAGAACGTTAGAGCCCTATCAGATGATCGAGCGGAGCATCATCAAAAAATACCGCGACGAGCTGTGGAAACCGTTTGTCTATGCGGTGAAAAAATATGAACTCATTCAGGCGGGGGACAAGATCGCCGTGTGCATCTCCGGCGGCAAGGACTTGATGCTGATGGCAAAGCTCATGCAGGAGCTTCACCGCCACAGCGACGTGCCGTTTGAGCTGGTGTTCCTCGTCATGGACCCAGGCTACAACGCCATCAACCGCCAGCGCATCGAGAGCAACGCGGCGCTGCTGCACATCCCCATCACGGTATTCGAGACCAATATCTTCGAGGTGGCCAACAGCACGGACAAATCGCCCTGCTACCTCTGCGCCCGCATGCGGCGCGGCCACCTTTACAGCAAGGCCAAGGAGCTCGGCTGCAACAAGATCGCGCTGGGTCATCACTTTAACGATGTGATCGAGACGACAGTGATGGGCATGTTTTACGGCTCGCAGCTGCAGGCCATGCTGCCAAAGCTCCACAGCGACAACTTTGAGGGCATGGAGCTCATCCGCCCGATGTACTGCATCCACGAGGAGAACATCATCGCCTGGCGGCAGTACAACCAGCTTGAGTTCATCCAGTGCGCCTGCCGCTTTACAGAAAACTGCACCATCTGCGACAACGGTGGAGGCGGCTCAAAGCGTCAGGAAATCAAGACGCTACTGCGAAGATTGAAGCGGGACAACCCCAACATCGAAAAATCCATCTTCAACAGCATCCACACCGTCGCGCTCGACACCTTCCCCGGCTACAAGACGAAAGGCGAGGTGCACTCGTTTTTGGAGCATTACGACCAATGAGCAGGGGAGAGGGGCGGAAATACGGCAAAGGCCGAATTCTCGCCCTGCTTTGCTTGAAGAAAAAAGAGGTATTTGCCGCATGCTGCGGCAAATACCTCTTTTTATTATTTTGATTTGAAATTCAACGGAGTGACAGTGTTACGACAACTCGTCCCCGTCCAGCAGGGCCTCTTTCAGCGTGCGCCAGCCGAGCACCGCGCATTTGACACGTGCGGGCATGTGGGCGATGTCGCGCAGGGCGGAGGCCTCTTCCAGACTGTCGATCTCTTCTTCCGACGCCTCGCCCTGAATCATTTTCATGAATGTGCCGCCGAGCTTCAGCGCGTCTTCCTTCTTTTTGCCGACGATCATGCCGAGCATGATGTCCGCCGACGCCTGCGAGATGGCGCAGCCGTCGCCGACGAATGCGCCGTCCGTGATCACATCGCCGTCGAGCTTCAGCTTGAGGAAGATGTCGTCGCCGCAGCTCGGGTTGACGCCCTCGAGCACGATGTCGGCGTCCGGCAGATCGTGCTTGAACTCCGGATGCAGGTTGTGCTCGGTGAGAATTTCATTGTAATAGCTTCTATTTTCCATAACCCATTCGCTCCCTTAGCGTGGAAATGCTGTCAAGCAGCCGGTCGACCTCGGATTCCGTGTTATAAAACGCGAGGCTTGCCCGCGCGGTGGACGGATGCTTCAAATAGGCCAGAAGCGGCTGCGCGCAGTGATGGCCTGCGCGGATGGCGACGCCGTCGCTTGCGAGGATCTCACTGATGTCGTGCGGGTGAACACCGTCCACCGTAAAGGTGATGATGCCGCAATGCTCCTCGGGCTTTTCCGAGCCCAGCACGTGGACGTGCGGCATCTCGCCGATCGCGTCCATCGCGCGGCGTGTCAGCGCGACCTCTTGCTGATGCATCGCTGTAAAGCCGATGCTCTTGACATAGTCAATGGCCGCATGCAGGCCCACGGCGCCTGCCGCGTTGACCGTGCCGGCCTCGAGCTTGTGCGGGAGCTCGGCGAAGACCGCACCATCGCGGGTGACAGATTCAATCATCTCGCCGCCGGTGAGGAACGGCGGCATGGCGTTCAGCAATTCTTCACGTCCGTAGAGAACGCCGATGCCCATGGGGCCGTAGACCTTGTGGCCGGAGAAGGCGAAGAAATCCGCGTCCAATGCTTGCACGTCCACCGGAATGTGCGGCGTGCTCTGCGCGCCGTCGACGACCAGCACCGCGCCGGCGCGGTGCGCCAGCGCCGCGAGCTCGCGGATGGGATTCACGCGGCCTAAGACGTTCGAAACGTGCGTGCAGGCGACGATCTTTGTTTTCGGCGTGATGAGGGCTTCGACCTTATTTAAGTCCAGCGTGCCGTCCATTTCGCATTCCATAAATTTGAGCGACGCGCCGGTCTGGCGGCAAACCATCTGCCAGGGGAGAAGGTTGCTGTGGTGTTCCATGATGGAAACGAGCACCTCGTCCCCGGCCTTCACGTGGGAGAGACCGTAGCTGTAAGCCACTAAATTGATGCTCTCGGTGGTGTTGCGGGTGAAGATGATCTCGCGGCTGCTCTTCGCGTTCAGAAAGGCGCGAACGGCCTCGCGCGCGTTTTCGTAAGCCTCCGTCGCGGCGATGCTCAGGGGATAGAGGCCGCGCAAGGGGTTGGCGTTCTGACTTTTATAAAACTCCGTTACGGCGTCCAGCACACACTGCGGGCGCTGTGCCGTCGCGGCGTTGTCCAGATACGCAACATCCTGACTCTTGAGCAGGGGGAAGTCGTCCCGATATGCATGCGCCATCTTACAGCACCTCCTCAAGCTCGGAGAGGATCGCGGCCTGCGCCGCTTCATCCTCGATCGTGCGGGATAGCCGCTCGATGGCGGCGCGGGCCATGATGTTTTCCGCCTCCGCTGCGGAAATGCCGCGGCTTTCAAAGTAGAACAGCGTGTCCTCGTCCAGCTCGCCGATGGTCGCGCCGTGGTTGCCGACGACGTTTTCCTCGGCGCATAGGATCAGCGGCACCGTCTTGTTGACGACGCCGTCGCCCAGCATCAAAACCGTCTCCTGCTCGCTGCCGACGGAGCCCGCGGAGCCCTTCTTAAAGTCGATGGTCCCGCGGAAGATCTTCTGCGCGTCGTCCTTGAGCGCACCAGCGGCATTGATCTCGCTCGTGGTCTTCTGGCCCCAGTGGTTCACGACAAGGTTCATGTCCACGGTCTGCTGTTTCTGGCCCAGATACCCGATGCCCGCCGTGAAGCCCGCGCCATTGCCGTTCAGCTCGAACTGGCCGTCGCTGTACACATCGCCGCGGCCCAGCAGGACCTGGATCAGCGCTACCTGACCGTTTTCGGCGCACTCGCCGCTCGTCTCCAGACGGAGAAGCGAGCCCTGTGCCGCATTCTGAATCTGCACGAGCCGCACCTTTGCGTCCTTTTCAACGTGGAGCGCCGTGCGCACGAGCAGGCCCTTTTCCGCTCTCAGCGTTTCAAACACCGTGACGGTCTGGCCCGCGGGCACGTGGATGTCCACCATCTTCTCGCCGCGCTCGCCGGAGCCAGTGATCTCAAGCCGCTCGGTCTGACCGGCGGCGGTGATTTTCTCTTCGCCCAAATCGTCGGCCCGTCCCCAGGTAAGGGCCGTTTCGTTCACACCCAGCCGGTTCCAGGTACGGGTCGGGAGCCGGTTGATCAAAATCGTATCGTTCATGTCCAAACTCCTTTCAGCCAATGCTGCCCTTCATCTCGAGCCGGATGAGGTTGTTCATTTCCACCGCGTACTCCACCGGCAGCTCCTTGGAGACATTGTCGGCAAAGCCGCTGACGATCATCGCGCGCGCGTCCTCCTCGCTCATGCCGCGGCTCATCAGATAGAAGACGGCCTCGTTGCTGATCGCGCCGATCTTCGCCTCGTGGCCGATGGCCGCATCCTTCGTGCGGATGTCCATTGCGGGGATGGTGTCGGAGCGGGACTCCGAATCCAGCATCAGCGACTGGCACGACACGGCGGACTTGGCGCCCTTGGCACCCTTTTCCACGACAACGCTTGAGCGGAATGTGCTGATGCCGCCGCTCTTGCTGATCGAGCGCGTGTTCATATAGGAGCTCGTATTTTTGCCCACATGGACGACCTTTGCGCCGGTATCGAGGTTCTGCCCCGCACCGGCGAACGTAACGCCGGTGAACTCCATGCGGGAATTGTCGCCCTTTAAGATGCTCATGGGGTACAGGCAGCCAACATGGGAGCCGAAGGAGCCGGAGATCCACTCGATCGTGCCGCCCTCTTCCACCAGCGCACGCTTGGTATTCAGGTTGTACATGTTCTTCGACCAGTTTTCGATCGTCGAGTAGCGGAGTTTGGCCCCCTTCTTGACGTACAGCTCCACGCAGCCGGCGTGGAGGTTTGCCACGTTGTACTTCGGCGCGGAGCAGCCCTCAATGAAGTGCAGGCTCGCGCCCTCGTCCACGATGATGAGCGTGTGCTCAAACTGGCCGGCGCCCTTGGCATTCAGGCGGAAGTAGGACTGCAGGGGAATGGAGAGGTGTACGCCCTTGGGCACGTACACGAACGAGCCGCCGGACCACACTGCGCCGTGGAGCGCCGCGAACTTGTGGTCGTGGGGCGTCACGAGTTTCATGAAGTACTTGCGCACCATGTCGGCGTATTCACCCTTCATGGCGCTCTCTATATCGGTGTAAACCACGCCCTCGGCCGCCACGGAATCCTTGACGTTGTGATAGACAAGCTCGGAGTCGTACTGCGCACCCACACCGGCGAGGGATTTTCTCTCCGCCTGCGGGATGCCAAGGCGCTCGAAGGTCTCCTTGATGTCCTCCGGCACGTCCTTCCAGTCGTTGCGCATCTTGGTGTTCGGGCGAACGTAGGTCGCGATATGATCCATATCAAGGCCCTCAATTGACGGGCCCCAGTTGGGGATCTTCATTTCATTGTAGATCTGGAGGGATTCGAGCCGGAACTGCTGCATCCACACGGGATCGTCCTTCTCCTTGGAGAGCTTTTCGACGATCTCCGGCGTCAGGCCGGATTCCATGCGGTACGCGTCGTTTTCCGCATCCCGAATGTCGTAGACACTGCGGTCCACGTCCTCCACGTAGGTTTTTTCTTTCAAATCTGCCATGTCAAGAGCCTCCCGATTCAGTCTTCCTTCAGGCTGCCGAATCCCTTTTCGTTGATCTCATCCACCAGCTCAGCGCCGCCGTTGCGGACGATGACGCCGTCTTCCATCACGTGGGCCGCATCCACATGGAGCGCCTCTAAAATGCGGGTGGAATGGGTGATGATGAGAAGCGAGCCGTGCGTCCGCTCGCGGAACAGGCGCACGCCCTCGCTGACGGTGCGGACCGCGTCGACGTCGAGGCCGGAGTCGGTCTCATCGAGGATTGCGAGCTTGGGCTCGAGCATGAGCATCTGCAAAATTTCGGCTTTCTTCTTCTCGCCGCCGGAGAAGCCCACGTTCAGGTCGCGCTCGGCGTAGCTCTCGTCCATGTTCAAAAGCGCCATGGTCTCCTTGAGCTTTTTCTTGAAGTCCCACAGGCGCAGGCGGTCGCCGGTCTTCTGCTCCAGCGCGCTGCGGATGAACGCGCTCAGCGTCACGCCCGGAACCTCCAGCGGATTCTGGAAGGACAGGAAAATGCCTTTTTTCGCGCGCTCGTTGACGGGGAGCTCCGTGATGTCCTCGCCGTTAAAAATGATCGAACCGCCGGTTACGCTGTAGGTCGGATTGCCGGTGATGGCATAGCCCAGCGTCGACTTGCCGGTGCCGTTGGGGCCCATCAGCACATGGGTCTCATCCTGTCCCACGGTCAGATCCACACCGTGGAGAATTTCCTTTTCCTCGACCCGCACGTGCAGGTTCTGAATCTCTAAAAGTGCCTTACTCATATTGAACCACCTTATCTTCTTTCCGTGCCGTTCAAAACGGCCGGTGTTTTTTCATTGACTCGCATGAATTGCGCCAGCGTATGGTTGTCGACATAGCTGTTGATCTGGTCTTCCAGCCCCTGCCAGAAAAGGCGCGCGTCGCAGTCGCAGGAAGCGCCGCAGCCGGAGCCGTCCTCAGCCTGACACGCAATCGGCGACAGGTTGCCCTCCACCGCCCGCAGAATTTCACCTACGGGGTAATCCTCGGGGGAGCGGGTCAGGCGGTAGCCGCCCGATTTGCCCACGGCGCTCTCGACCAGATTCGCACGGCTCAGCGCGGCCATGATGCTCTCCAGATATTTTTTGGAGAGCTGCTGGCGCTGCGCGACGTCGCTCAAACGATGCCACTCGCCGCCTCCGTGCTCGGCCATATCCAGCATGACCCGCAAAGCGTAGCGCCCTTTTGTTGAGATCATCATGCGGCATGCCTCCTTGCTCATAATTGCCTACCTTACAGATAGGAATTTTAACGCTTAATTCCTACTATGTCAATAGGTGTTTACAAAAAATTTGATTTATGATGATAAAAAGCACTGTGCAGCTGTGACAAATGTCTGCCGCGCAGCGCTTGGACGAGGTCTTCGGCCTGCCGGAGGGCTCGGAGGTGTATGTGCTGAATGACTTTAAGTCCTCTGCCTATGACGCGGTGTGCCTTTTTGAAACGTTGGGCCTCAACCAGTTCCGCTATATCCCGTTTTACCCCGGTGCGAAGGATGATGGCGTTGCGCGCCCGCTTATCACGTTTGGCGAATACGACGATCAATGTCACTATTTGCCGCGGTGCATTGAAAAGATCATCGATGTCGGCATCCGCACTATCGATATCAGCACGATCGTCGAGATCATGCTGCGTCTTGGCCTGCCGGACGAGAAAATGCATCAGGTCACGGCGAAGTATGTGAAGGATCTGATCGCGCTCACGCGGGAGATCAACCACCTCAACCACAACAACGAATCCATGCGCCGCGAGATGGAGACGGTCGTGCAGACGGTGGACGAGGGGATCATCACGCTGGATGCCCACGACAATGTCCTCGTCTTCAACGCGGCAGCGGACTCTACAATTATTATGGAAAGAGGCTTGCGATCTCGCTTTCCGAGGTCAGATTGAATGAGGAACACGCGGAAAAGGTCTATATGATCCGCGAGGTCACAGCGATCCAAAAGCTGAACATGGACGTGCAGGCGGCGAGCGACCGCCTCGCCACGATCGAAAGCGGCGACATCCTTGTGACCGCGGCGACCGCGACCGAGCCGATCATCCACGGCGCGGAGATCAAAAAGGGCGTTTACGTTGCTCACCTTGGCGACAACGAGGTCGACGAAGAGCTGATCCTGCGCGCGGACAAGGTCGTCATCGACGATTGGAAGACCGACAAGCACCGCATGGGGGACACGATGGCCTGCATGTTCCGCGACGGCAAGATCGACGATTGCCGCATCGACGCGAGCGTCTCCGACCTGATGGCGGGGCGGAAGTCCGGCCGCGACAACGACGACCAGCTCACCTACACCTGCAACGTCGGCCTCGGCCTTTACGACGTGGCGATCGCCGCGCGCGTCTACCAGTATGCCAAGGAAAACGGCATCGGCCAGAAGCTCAAGCTCTGGGACGAGCCCATCATGGTGTGATCGATCCAAACTTGATAGGTTCGACCTCTCTTTACCAACCTTGTGGACAGTTCCGCTTTTTAGCGGGCCTGTCCACATTTTTTCGCGGCAGAGCAGCAGGGGAGATGCACCTGCAAGGGGATTTGGCCTTTACAGAGGACGATTCCGTGAATATAATGGATGCAGATAAAATTTGGCGGCGCTGCGAAAAAGCAGCGCTGCGGTGAAATCGACAGGAAACGGAGATGTAATTTTATGCCCTGCACCACTGTACTGGCCGGTAAGCTGGCGACGAATGACCGCTCGACGATGATCGCCCGTACGGACGACGGCCATTTTGATGAGAAAAAGCTGATCGTGGTCGAGCCCGACCAGCAGCCGAAGATTTATAAAAGCGTAGAGTCCCACGTGGAGATCACACTGCCGGAGAACCCCATGCGCTACACGTCCTGCCCGAGCGTGGACCCGAAGCACGGCATTTGGGCCGCGACCGGCATCAACGCCGCGAACGTCGGCATGACGGCGACGGAAACCACGACCTCGAACCCGCGCGTGCTCGCGGCCGACCCGATGGTCGAGCTGCGCGAGGCGAAGGATGGGGAAGAGGAGCGCTGCGGCGGCATCGGCGAGGAGGACATCGTTGTCCTCGTCCTGCCCTACATCCGCTCCGCGCGCGAGGGCGTGCTGCGCCTCGGCACGCTCTTGGAGCAGTACGGCACCTATGAGTCGAACGGCATCGCCTTCAACGACGAAAATGAGGTCTGGTGGCTCGAGACCATCGGCGGGCACCACTGGATCGCGAAGAAAATTCCCGAGGATCGTGTCATCATCAACCCGAACCAGTTCGGCATGGATTCGTTCGATTTGGAGGACGCCTTCGGTGCACAGGAGTCCCACCTCTGCTCGGCAGACCTCAGAGAATTCATCGCGGACAACCATCTGGATCTGAATCAGAACGGAAAGTTCAACCCGCGGGATATCTTCGGCTCGCACCGCGACATGGACCACATCTACAACACGCCGCGCGCATGGTTTATGGGCCGCTGCCTTGCGCCGCACACCTACCGCTGGGACGGCGGGAACGCGGACTTCACGCCCGAAAGCGATGACATTCCGTGGTCCTACGTTCCCGAGCGCAAGGTTGCCGCGGAGGATATCCAATACCTGCTCTCGTCCCACTATCAGGGTACACCCTACGATCCCTATGCGGGCCATGCGGAAAAAGGCGGCATTTACCGTCCTATCGGCATCAACCGCACGGGCGTGACGACGATCTGTCAAATTAGAAGCGATGTCCCCGATGCCATTAAGGGTATCGAGTGGGTGTGCTTCGGCTCCACGACATTTTCCGCGTGGCTGCCAGTGTACACAAATGTCCCGCAGATGCCGGACTATTTGAGCAATGTGACGCTCGACGCCGAGACCGACAATCTCTACTGGGTCAGCCGCTTTGTCGGCGCGCTGGCCGACAAGTGCTACGGCTCGTGCATCCAGAACGTCTGGGGCTATCAGGACACGGTGAATATCCGCGGCAGACAGATCGTCCTCAAATACGACAGGCTGATGCGCGAGAGCGGCGACTTCACGCTCGCCGCGCAGGCGAACGACGAGCTCTGCGCGATGGCGAAAGAGGAGAGCACGCAGATCCTCAACAAGGTCCTGCGCACTGCCAGCGAGCAAATGAAAAACGGCTTCAGCTTTGCCGATACCTGCGTCAACAAGTGAATAAAAAGCGGCTCTCTCCCAAGCGGGAGAGAGCCGCTTTTTTGTTATCCTTTTTCAATTTGACCCAGCCAAAACGAGAAAGGACGACAATCATGGAAGAAAAAAGAATCGTAAAGCCCTGGCAGGCAGGGCTGATGCTGCTCGCCGGCATCGCCGTTATCATCGTGGGGCTTCTTGTGATGAAGCTCAACAACCGCATCGTGCTGGCGCTCGACGGCGTCATCATGTGTCTGATGGCGTGGTGCTTCGGCATCCCGTATGCAGAGCTCCAGCAGGGCATCAAGGAGACGGTCTCGTCGATGATCGTGGCCATTTTGATCCTGCTGGCCGTCGGCGTGCTCGTCGGCACGTGGATGGCGAGCGGCACGGTGCCGGTCATGATCTACTACGGCATGAAGGTGCTGACGCCGGGCTTATTCCTGCCAGTCGTCTGCATCCTCTGCACGCTGATGTCGACCATGGCGGGCACGTCGTGGGGCACGCTCGCGACGGTCGGCGTCGCCTGCATGGGCGTTGCACAGGGCCTCGGTGTGCCGCTGCCCGCGGCCGCGGGCGCGGTCTGCACCGGCGCGTTCTTCGGCGACAAGGTCTCGCCGCTGTCTGACTCGCCCGTCATCACCGCCACGGTGTGCGAGGTGCCGCTGATGGACGGCATTCGCCACGCGCTCATTTCCACGGGGCCTGCGTATCTCATTTCGCTCGTTTTCTACTTTGTTTACGGCCTGCGCTATTCCGGCGGCAGCGTCGGCGGGGAAGTGTATGAGGATATCCTTTCCACCGTTTCCGCCGAGTTCTGGCTCAGCCCCGTGCTGCTTCTGCCCGTGCTGGTCGTGGTCGTGCTGATTTTGATGAAAAAGCCGACGATCCCGACTTTTATCGCCGGCATCGCCGCGGGCGCGGTGATGGCGATGCTCTGCCAGGGTGTCAGCCTGCACGACATTCTGACGGTCATGTACTCCGGTTTTTCCGCTGATACCGGCTCGGACGTCGTGAATTCGATGCTCAACCGCGGCGGCTTTACCTCGATGCTCTCGACCATCGGCCTTCTGATCGCGGCGGGCATCTTCGGCGCGCCGCTCCGCACGGCGGGCGTGGTGGACGTGCAGCTCGCCTTTGTGGAGCGTATCGCGAAGACCTCTCGTTCGATGTCGCTCGGTGTGCTCATTCTGCACGCGGTGTTCTTCACCATCACGGGCGCTTATTATGTGTCCTATCCCGTTGTCGGCGGCATGGTGAAGGATTTGTATCCGGAATATCATCTCGACCGCAAGAATCTGATGCGCACGATGCTTGATACCGGCACGGGTCTTGCCCCCATGGTGTCATGGTCGACCACGGGTTCTTACACCGCCACGACGCTTGGCGTTTCCAATCTGGCATTCGCGCCGTTTGCGCCGATGCTGTGGCTGTCGATCGTGTTTTCTGTCATTTACGCCGTGACCGGCATCGGTACGGCCAAGGCGAAGGAGGACTAAGGTATGGAACGGATTTTACAGCGCTGGTACGATATGATCTCCATCTGCTCGGTCAACGGACACGAGGCGCAGATGGCGGATTACGTGGCGAATGTCCTGCGTGAGCTCGGCATGGACCCGCACTACAGCTATTTTGAAGAGGACACCGTGCGCGAGCGCCCGTCGGTATGGTCGGTGCTCGACAGCGGCCGGCCGGGAAAGACCGTGCTGCTCATCGGACACATCGACACGGTCGGGGTATCCGACCGCTGGAAGACCGACCCGTTTACCCCCACGGAGATCGACGGCAAGGTCTACGGCCGCGGCGCGATGGACATGAAGGGCGGCCTCGCCGCGATCCTGGAGACGCTGACCTATTACGCCGCCCATCTCGACGAAATCAACGGTAAGATTTTAGCCTGCTTTGTCGCCGACGAGGAGGGCCTGAGCAAGGGCACCTATCAGCTTGTGGCGGAGGACGTCATCCACGCCGACTACGCCATCATGGGCGAGTGCCGCTACGACAATGTGGCTGTCGGCTTCCGCGGCCGCTACAGCTTTGAGGTGACCGTCCACGGAAAGTCTGCGCACGCCAGCCACTATCCCGAGGTCGGTGAAAACGCTCTCATCTCCGGCGGACGCCTGGCCGCGGCCATCGAGGCGCTGCCGACGCTCCAGCACCCGCACCTCAAGCACGGCACGTGGTGCGTGCGCTATATGGAGGGCGGCAATCCCGGCACGCTCGTTGTGCCGGAGAAGTGCTACCTCTTCGTTGACCGCTACGTCGTTCCGGGCGAGACGGACGAGATCTGCATTGCGCAGATCATGGAGGCGGCGGAGCAGCTCGGCCTTTCCGGCAAGGTCGACGTGCGCCTCAAGCCGAGAAAATCGCCCTACATGCAGTCGTTCGCGGTGGAGGAGGATCATCCGCTCGTCAAAATTTTGCAGGAGGAGTTTTACTCCGTCACGGGCAAGGATCTTCCGTGCGCATACGACGCCTCGGTCTGCGATTCGAATATTTTAGCCGTTTCGCTCGACATTCCGGTCGTGACGTTCGGCCCATCGGGCGGCAACATGCACGGTGACAACGAGTACGGCTATGCATGGCAGGTGAAAAACTGCGGCGAGGTTTACCGCCGCACCGTCGCGCGCCTTCTGGGCGGCGAAGTATAAAGAGTAAAAAGAGACGGCTTTGCCGTCTCTTTTCTTTTTACATTTCACGCAGATTTTACATTTCTTTGCTGGTTTTTGACAAATCCCTCTGCTATACTGTATTTGATGAAATTTGGAGAGAAGAGAGGAGAAGTGATACAACATGGATACTTACAATATGATCGATTTTAACGAAAAGAAGGGCTTCATCTGCGATATGGACGGCGTCATCTACCATGGCAACCGCGTGCTGCCGGGCGTGGCGGAGTTCATCCAATGGCTGCATAATGAAAACAAGGAATACTTGTTTCTGACGAACAACAGCGGTTACACGCCGCGCGAGCTGAGCCAGAAGCTTGCGCGCATGGGCCTCGACGTGACGGAGGAGCACTTTTATACGAGCGCGCTCGCGACGGCGGCGTTCCTGCGCGATCAGGCGCCCGGCTGCTCGGTCTTTGCCATCGGCGAGGCAGGCCTTTTGAACGCGCTCTACGACGCAGGCATCACGATGAACGATGTGAACCCCGACTATGTCGTCGTGGGCGAGGGACGCTCCTATTCGCTCGATACGCTGACGAAGGCGACGAACCTCGTCTGGAAGGGCGCAAAGCTCATCGGCGCGAATTCCGACGTTTCCGGCCCCATCGAAAACGGCATCGTGCCTGCCTGCCGCGCGCTCGTCGCGCCCATTGAGATGGCGACCGGCACGCAGGCGTACTTCTGCGGCAAGCCCAACCCGCTGATGATGCGCACGGGCCTCAGAATGCTGCACTGCCACTCGGCCGAGGCCGTCATGGTCGGCGACCGTATGGACACCGACGTGATCTCCGGCATGGAGAGCGGCATGTCCACGGTGCTGGTGCTCTCGGGCGTTTCGACGCGCGAGACCATCAAGACCTACGCCTATCGCCCGAGCATGGTCCTAAACGGCGTGGGCGACATCGTGAGCTTCGCCCGCGGGGAAAAGTCGGAAGATTGAAAATTGAAAAGGGAAGCGCCGCTGCGTAAGCAGCGGCGCTTTGCCGTATGTTGCGGAAATTCAGTTTTCCTCCCGTGCGCGCAGGCCCGCGACAGACGAGATCGGCAGCGAGAAGCAGATCGCGCCCGCTTTCGTGCCGGGGCCGGCCTGCTCGTTGATCGAGCGCATGATGGCGGCCTTTTCGTCCTTGTGGGCGATGATGTAGATCATATCCTTTTCGTCGGCAAGGCTGACGCTGAAGAATTTTTCTCCGCGCGTGCCGCCCGTGCCCTTGGCGTGCAGCACTGTGCCGCCGCCTGCGCCCGCGGCGCGCGCCGCGTCCATAACAAAGTCGGAATAGCCTTCGTTTAAGATAACGGTGATGAGTTCGTGTTCAAAGTTCATGTTCGGCGCTCCTCCTGCTTTGAGATCGTCGGTGAGATAGGACAGTGTCTTGCCGCCGGCAACGCTCTTGAGCGGCACGGTCAGCATGACGCCGTTGCCCGGAATGTCGATAAAGAGCTTGCGCTTGGCGGACTTGATGAGCGAATCCGCCTCCTGCGCGCTGCCGACGGCGGCGATGACGCACTTTTCCGTCGCGTCCAGCCCGTAGATGGCAAGGTGCTCGCTCGTGGCCGTGCCGCGCGCGGGCATGCTCAGGATGAGGTGCAGCCCCGCCGCTTGGTAGAGCGAGCCCATCGCTTCGCCGCGGTCGTGATCCGTGATGGCAATGATGTAATAGAGTTCCATTTCAGCAGGCCTCCCACAGTTCGATGATCTCGTTGTCGCCAAAGTCTGGGAGCTGGGGCTCCTGCGAAGCATGACGGGATTTGACGACATAGATGGCTCCCATCACCTGTACGGTGATGAGCGGCATCATCGCAACGAGCGCGACAAGGCCGAACGCGTCCGTCATCACATTGCCGCCGAGCGCTTCGCACGCGCCTGTGGCGAACGGCAGCATGAAGGTCGCCGTCAAAGGACCTGACGCGACGCCGCCGGAGTCGAACGCGATGGCTGTGAACGTGCGCGGCACGAAAAAGCTCAGAGCAAGCGCGATAAGATAGCCGGGTACGAGGAAATACATGATCGAGACGCCTGTGATGACACGCAGCATCGCAAGACCGCCTGCGGCGGAGACCGCGATGGATAAGCTCATGCCCATCGCCTTGGCAGAGATCGCGCCCGCGCTCAGCTCCTCGACCTGTTTGTTGAGCGTATGGACGGCGGGCTCGGCGTTGATGATGAACCAGCCCATGAGCATTGCAAGGGGGGCAAGGAGATAGACTTTCCATCCCTTGGCCAGCGCGGCGCCAAGCGCATAGCCCAGCGGCGAGAAGCCGACGTTCACGCCCGTGAGGAACAGCACGAGACCTAAGTATGTATAGAGGATACCAATCACGATGCGCATGAAAGGCAGCTTGCGGAGCTTGAGCGAAACGACCTGAAAAATCAGGAAGAAGACAACGATTGGCAGCAGCGCCATTGTCACTTCCCATAAATACTCCGGCAGGGCATGCAGATAGTCCTTGCCGAGCTCTACCGTGGTGGCGACGCCGGAGACGGCGCCGCTTTCGCCCTGCGCGGGCTGCGTTTTGTAGATCGCACCGAGCAGCAGCACCGATAAGATCGGCCCGATCGAGCACAGGCCGACAAGGCCAAAGCTGTCCGCCTTGGCGTTTTCGTCGCTTCGAATGGACGCAACGCCGACGCCGAGCGCCATGATGAACGGCACGGTCATTGGCCCCGTTGTCACGCCGCCGGAGTCGAACGCGACGGAGAGAATGCTTTTATCCGACAAAAACGCCGCGGCAAAGACGATGGCGTAAAATACGATCAGCATCGTGCGCAGCGAGATCGAAAAGAGAATGCGCACCATGCACAGCATCAGGAAGAAGCCGACGCCGACCGAAACGGTCAAGATCAACACCGTTGTGTCGATCTCCGGCACGTTGCCCGCGAGCACCTGCAAATCGGGCTCCGCCACCGTGATGGCGACGCCGAGGGCGAAGCTCACCGTCAGGATGAGCGGCAGCTTGCGCGATTTCGTCAGCTTGGAGCCCATGTAGTTGCCGATGCGGCTCATCGACATGTCCGCGCCCAGCGTGAAGAGCCCCATGCCGAGGATCAGCATGGCCGTCGCGATCACGAACGAAAGCATCAGTCCCGCGTCCACCGGCACGAGCACAAAGCTAATCGCCATGACAATCAGGCTGATGGGCAGGACGGAGGCGGTGGCTTCTTTCAGCTTTTCCATTAAGATCTGTTTCTGATACAAAACCTCACTCCTTTATCAATTCAATACTTCCAAAAATATCATAGCAGAGATTCACCGCGATGAACAGGAAAAAAGGGTAAAGGATGTGTTAAGCTTGTTCACCCGACGTGGACGAAAACAGCGGAATGGTCAAACCATCCCGCCGCTTCCCCATTTTTTTAATGCATATTATTTACTGTGCCGCGTGCGCACATCCGCGCTCGAGAGAGCGGCGGATGTTGCCGTCGAGCATTCCGCCGAGATCATCGATGAACGAATCCGGCTCGCCCTTCATGCCGCTGCCGATCCATTCAAGCGTCAGCCCTGCGAGCGCTGCCGTGTAGAAGCGCGCGAGCGCCATGATCTGGCTTTCGCTGACGTTCAGGCCCTCAGCCTCCTTGCGGACGTAAGAAAGCATTGTCGTCAGGATCGTTTTGTGGTAATATCTTGCCAGAATATCGCTGTGGGCGGAGTTGTGCAGGTGCAGGATCATGCGTTTGTTCTCCGCGGCGAAGGATGTGGCGGTCAAAAATGCCTTCTGCCACGATTCATAGCCCTCCACGCGCTCGGAGAGCTTTTCAATCTCCGACTCGAACACGTCCTCGGCCAGCGCGTAGATGTCAGTGTAGTAATAATAAAAAGTGTTCCGCGTGACCTCGCTTCTCTCCGCGATGTCGCGGACGGAGATCTTGTCGAAGGGACGCTCTGCCAGAAGCTCGATGAAGCTACGGCGGATGGCGTTTTTGGTGCGCAGAGCCATGGGTGGGTTCCTCCCTTTCTCGATTCGCTTAAATTCATTATATCCGATATGGGAAAAACTTGCAAGTGACAAAAACGTTGAACATTTAACGGAATCCTTATATCGGCTTGGCGGCTTCCAGGCGGAAACTTGGTCAGCGCGGCGGGAGTGTGAAAACTTTGTGCGCCTTGCGGACTTTGCCACTTTTCCCGCTTTCATATTCCCGCTATCATCAGACTGTCAAAAACTGAGACAGCGCTCTTTCCCCATGCGAACGAGCAGAAAGGAAGCGAAAGCGATGAAAACCTATTTCACCTCTGAGTCCGTCACGTGCGGACATCCCGATAAAGTTTGCGACCAGATCGCCGACGCGGTGCTCGATGATATCCTTGCCAACGATCCCGACGCACACGTCGCCTGCGAGGTGACGGCCTGCACCGGCGAAGTCCACCTGATGGGCGAGATCTCCTCGTCCTATGTGCCGGACTATGAAGCCATCGCGCGCAAGGTCATCGCCGAGATCGGCTATACCGTGCCCGTCGTCGGCTTTGACGACGAAAACGTGCGCATCCGCGTCAGCATCCACACCCAGTCGCCGGACATCGCGCGCGGGGTTGACCGCGGCGCGCCGGAGGAAGCCGGTGCGGGCGATCAGGGCATGATGTTCGGCTATGCCTGCCGCGAGACCGATGCGCTGATGCCGCTGCCCATCACGCTTGCGAACCGCCTGACGAGAAGACTCGAACAGGTGCGGCGCGAAAAGCTGCTGCCGTATCTTCTCCCGGACGGCAAGGCGCAGGTCAGCGTCGAATACGAGGACGGCAAGTCCAAACGCATTTCCGCCGTCGTCGTCTCCGCGCAGCACAGCGCGGAGGTCGGCATCGACGCGCTGCGCGATGCGATCTTAGAACAGGTCATTTTCCCTGTGCTGCCGCCGGAACTGCTCGACGAGCACACAGAGTATTTCATCAACCCGACGGGACGATTTGTCGTTGGCGGGCCCGCGGGCGACAGCGGCCTTACCGGCCGCAAGATCATCGCCGACACCTATGGCGGCATGGCGCGCCACGGCGGCGGGGCGTTCTCGGGCAAGGACCCGAGCAAGGTCGACCGCACGGGCGCTTACATGGCGCGCTATCTCGCCAAGAACATTGTGGCCGCGGAGCTGGCCGACCGCTGCGAGATCGAGCTTGCCTATGCCATCGGCCTCGCCGACCCTGTGAGCGTGATGGTCGACACGTTTGGCACGGGGCGCGTGAGCGACGAAAAGATCGCCAGCTGGCTTATGGAGCATATCGACATGCGCCCAGGCAGCATCACGTCGCGCTTTGAACTGCGCCGCCCGATCTACCGCCGCGTCTCCTGCGGCGGACACTTCGGCGAAAATGCCGTGGGTCTTCCGTGGGAGTGGACCGACATCGCCGAGGTGCTGCAAAAGGAAATTTTATCATAACATCATCTGCGAAGGCGGGGAGGAACAGCATTGAAAAGCAAACGGAGCAGAACCTATCTCGTCAGCGGTCTCACGCTGGCGCTGATCTTTGCTGCCATCATCCTCATTTTTCGTGACGCGCTGCCCGATATCGTCAAGGACCTGAGCGCTGTGCCGTTCTGGGGCGTGCTGATTCTGCTCTCGCTCGGCTTTGCCTATGAGGCGATGGAATCCATGCTGTGCCTCGTCATCATCCACCACAAAAAGCCGGACTGCACGTTTATTGACGCGCTGCGCGTGACATTCCTCGGCGTGTTCGGCAATATCGCGACGCTGGGTGCGGGCACGCTGCCGATGCAAAGCTTTTACCTTTACAGGCGAGGCCTGGACGCGGGCAGCGGCCTTGGCATCATGGCGAGCGAATACGTGCTGCACAAGATATCCGTGCTGATCTACGCGACGGTCGCGCTGCTGCTCGGCGGCGACTGGCTGGAGCAGAGCGCCAGCGGCCTTGCCCGCTATCTTCTGATCGGCTATGTCATCGGCGCGCTCATCGTGATCGCGCTCACGCTGCTCTACACCTGGGATAAGGTGCTGAAGTTAGTGCTGATGCTGCTCGGCAAGCTCCCGCACACGCCGAAGTGGTACGAACGCCGCGAAAAGTGGGCGAATAGTCTCACCGAGCTCAACCGCGAGGCGAAAAAGGTGCTGCTCGTTCCGTCAATCCGCGTCAAAGGTATCGCCGTGAGCCTTGTGAAGCTCTTCGTGCTCTATTCCATCCCCTATGCCGCGCTGCGGCTCGTGGGCTGCACGGCGCTTAACTTCGCGCAGGCGCAGATGCTCGCCTCGCTGATGCTGCTCATCACAAGCGCGCTGCCGAACGTCGCAGGCGTGGGCCCGATGGAGTTTGCATTTTTGCTGCTCTTCGCCCCGTGGGCGGACACGGCAATCGCCTCGTCGGCGCTGGTACTTTATCGCGTGGCGACGTATTTCTTCCCGTTCCTTCTGAGCGTCGTTGTGTTTCTCCACGAGGAGAAGAAATCTTTGAAAGGCTTTGATGTGCAAAGCGCTTGAAAATTATGACGGCCTGAGGCCGTCGGGGGATTCCCGCACCGTGCGGGAGTGCGCTTAAGGGGGATACTCTCTTTCTCGAAAGAGAGTATCCCCCTTAAACCCCCGAGAGAAAGGACGAGGGGCCTTCCCCCTCGACCCCACACATTGGCAGTTTCAATCTTGAAGAACTGCACGCGCTGCGCAATGTAGGTGCGGTGTACATGGCTTCGCCATGAATCCCTGCAATTCGTGACCGATTTGCAACCGCGCCTTACTATCGTGAGGCGCGAGTGACGTTAGATTGGCGGCAGACTGCCTGCGGAATGCGGCATTGCTTCGCTCGCCGCATTGATGAGTGCTCCGGTAGACGGAAATTAGGCTGTACCAGCGCGAGATGGGCAGAGCGGCAGCGGATGATAGGAGTACGCCAAGTCGTATAGCAGGGGTAAATGCGGCTTTGCCGCACGCAAGAGGTGCAATCGGCAAGCATTGCAGCTCTTCGAGCTGCTCGCTTGCAATGAAAAATTTTCTCTGGGAGGGTGTAAGGGAGGGGTGTCTCTTTTCAAAAAAGAGACACCCCTCCCTTATCCGCGTTCCCACACGGTGTGGGGAACAAGGCGGCAGCACTTTGTGCTGCATTATCCCCGCGCCTTAGCGGCGCGCTTTAATTTATAGAGCTCTTCGGCAGCAAGCCGTGTCTTAGCGACCACATCCCCGCCGTCTTGCGGGAAGCAGTAATACAGCGCTTTATGGTCGCCGATGCAGAGCATATCGCCGATCTCGTACCAGAAATAGTCGGCGTACAGGCTGTACGACGCTTCGGGCTTTTGGAAATAGTCCAGTTTCCCGCCGCAGCCGGTCAGGTGGAAGCCGTTTTCGTCGTGGCGCAGCCGTCCTTCGCCCACGCGGCAGATCTCGCGCATGTTGACCATCATGCAGATCTGCACGGGGATGTCGAGCTGATAGGCACCGCTTTCCAGCTCCTCGCGCACGCACTGCCGCTCCCAGGTGTACCAGTCCGGCACGTGGGTGAACGCAGCCTCGCCGCTCAAACATTCCAGCGTACCAATCTCTGTCAAGCGGTATTCCTTGTTACAGCTTCGGCAAATGAGTGATGTGCCTTTGCCCTCCATTTTCCCCTCGGCGAGGCAGTGCGGGCACTTGTAGAGCACGCGGTTGAGTCCGTCGGCGCGGAACGGCTCGCTGACGGAGACGCCGTTTTCCTCCTGCCAGCGGAAATTGTCGAAGCGGAAGGCGGAAAAGATGCGCTCGTTGATCTCGGCGACGTTCCTCTCTGCAACGTCGCTGGACGAGAGCAGGCATTGCATCTGCGCCGAGACCTTCGCGCGCCGCTTTTGCAGCCCGTTGTAGAGCGGGTCACGCGCGAACGCGCCGTAGGTGCGGATCATCACGACCGGCACATTCAGCGCCTTGACGCACTTGCCGATGCTCTCCGGCAGCGGTGTGGCCGTGCCGTCAAAGCTGTAGCTTGCCTCGGGATAGAGCAGCACAGACGTTTTGAGCGTCCGCACGCAGTAGAGCATGTCGCGCACGAGCGCCGCGTCCGAACAGAACTTGCGCGTGGGGATGCAGCCGACGCTGCGCATCAGCCATTCCTTGCCGACAAAGCCGTCCGAGGTGCAGACGATGTTGAACGGACGCGGGTACAGCACCGCCTCCGCGATTTTGAGGTCGAGAAAGCACGAGTGGTTCATCAGGACAAGGCAGGGCTCATCGCTTTTGATCTGCTCCATGCCGATCTTCTCGCAGTGGAAATGCGTCGCCAGAAGGTCGGGCGCGGAGGCTGCGCGCAGGACCGTCCGGAACAGGAGCGACGGCTTTTTCGGCTTTTTGTGCACCTGCGGCGGCTGGGCAAGCGCCTGTTCATATGTCATATCGACGACTTTAATTTTCATTCTGTTTCTCCGGTACGACGTGGATGTTCAGATGATCGTAGGACATCTCCACGTTGTGCTTTGCAAAGGTGTCGCGCAGGCGCTCATACATCTTAAAATAAGTGTCCCAGTAGGCGTCTGCCGCCGTCCAGCAGCGGATGGTGTATTCGATGGAGCTGGCACCGTAATTCGAGAGATACACCGTCGGCGTGGGTTCTTTCAGCACGGCGGGGAAGGCGAGAACGGCGTCCATGCAGGCCTGCTTCACCTCGTCCGTCGGCGCGTCGTAGGATGCTGTGACCTTGTAGACGATGCGGCGGCGGCCCAGGACGGTGAAGTTGATGATCTTCGAGCTGGACATTTCGCGGTTGGGCTGGAGCACGATCTGTCCGTCCGGCGTTTCGATCTTCGTGTGCGTCAGTGAAATTTCGCGCACCGTGCCGGTCGTGCCGCCGACTTCGATCTCGTCGCCGAGCGAGAACGGATGCGAGAAGAGGATGACGAGCCCGCCGGCGACGTTGCCGAGAATGTCCTCGGCGGCCAGCGTGATGCCCAACGTCAGCACCGACATGATGGCGGTGAGCGACGAGGTGTTGATGCCGAGCGCCTCGGCTGTGATGATGATGGTAAGCAGATACAGAAGTGTTTTGAGGCTCGTGAGGATGACCTTTTGCAGCCGCTCGTTCAGGCGGTTCGCGCGCGAGAGCAGCCGCGAACAGAGCTTGAGCACGAGCCGTACGACGATCAGGCAGATGAGGAACGTCAGCAGCGCGGAAAGGATGCTGCCGATGCTGTAGCCACCGATCGAGCGGGAGATGATCTGGGAAATATTGTCCATGGCGTTTCGCCCCTTTCGATGCCCAGTATATCAGTGTTGCCGCGCCTTTGTAAAGAGCACGCTAAGAATCCTCAGAATTCCTTAAACTTTGCCGGTTGAGAAACGGGCGGGAAGAGCGTATAATGCAGCGTGATCTTTTTTGAAAAGGAAGTGCCCGCATGCGCCCTTACGCCCTCGTCGACCTCCACTGCGACACGTTGACCGACTGCATGTACGCAGGATCGAACATCATCGACACGCTCGACGATCCCGCGCGCACGCTGTCGCTCACAAGTATTCCAAAGGACATCCACTGGGCGCAGTTTTTCGCCGTGTTCGTGCCCGATGAGCTGCGCGGGGAGAAGGCTGTCCGCTTTTTTGACGACGCCTACGCGAATTTCGACCGCCAGATGCGAAAATTCGCGGATCGCGTGTCGCCCTGCCGTAATGTTGCCGATATGGAGCGCGCGTGGGCGGCGGGGAAGACCGCGGCCTTTTTGAGTGTGGAAAACGGCAGCGCGTTTGCGGGCGATTTGTCGCGCATCGGGGAGCTGAAGCGTCAGGGCGTCTGCGCCGTGACGCTGACGTGGAATGGGGAAAACGAGCTCGGCTCGGGCAATGTGACGGACCGCGGCCTGACGGACTTTGGCCGCGCCGCCGTGCGCGAAATGGAGCGCTGCGGCATTTTGATCGACGTCTCGCACCTGAACGACGCGGGGCTCGCGGACGTGTTCGAGACGGCGGAAAGGCCGTTTCTCGCCACGCACTCCAACGCCCGCGCAATTTGCGCACACAAGCGCAACCTGACGGACACGCAGATCCAAGAGATGGTGCGCCGCGGCTGCCTGATCGGCCTCAACTACTACGGGCCATTCCTGCGCGACGGGGGAGCGGTCAGGAGCTTAGATGACGTCTATCGCCATGTGGCGCACTTTTTCGACCTCGGTGCGCGCAAAAACCTTGCCCTCGGCTCGGACTTCGACGGCGCGGCGGTGCCGCCGTGCCTCGATTCGGCGGAAAAGACGGCGGACTTTTACGAGTATCTGCTCTCGCGCGGCGTATCGCAGGCGGACGCGGACGGCATTTTCTTTGAAAATGCACGCGCTTTTCTGCGGAAAAACCTCGGATGAGCGCAAAGCGCTTGGCAGCGGGCAGCGCACTGTGATACAATCAATAAAAACAGGGGAGGGGAGCACATGGCAAAAAAATCGAGCCGCAACACCAAGGCGCGCATCGTCTCGGCGGCGTGGAAGCTCTTTTACGAGCAGGGCTATGAGGAGACGACGGTGGAGGAGATTATCTTCGAGTCGGAGACGTCGAAGGGCTCGTTCTACCACTATTTTGACGGCAAGGACGCGCTGCTCTCGTCCCTCTCGGTGCTGTTTGACGAGCGGTATGAAGAGCTGATGCAGCAGCCCCACGACGAGATGGACTGCATCGAGCTCTTATGCTGGCTCAATCAGGAGTTGTTCACGACGATCGAAAACACGGTCTCCATCGAGCTTCTGGCGCGGCTTTTTTCCTCCCAGCTTGTCACCAAGGGAGAAAAGCATCTGCTCGACCGCAAGCGCACGTACTATCGCCTTTTGCGCCAAATCGTCTCTCAGGGGCAGGAGTGCGAGGAGCTGACCGACACGCGTACCGTGAGCGAGATCGTCAAGGCCTACGCGATGTTCGAGCGCGGGCTGATGTACGACTGGTGTTTATCCGGCGGGGAATATTCGCTCGTCCAGTATGCGCGCGAGATGATGCCGCTCTTTTTAGATGGCTTTCGCAAAAAATAAAACTTGTTTCAAAAACAGTCTACTAAATCGTCTTGCAGAAAATACAGTAAAACCAATCGAAAATTCAAAATTTTGCAGTGCCGTACAGGAATTATTCTGTACGGCGTTCTGTATTTACGTCTACTTTCTTTTGTGCTATATTGTGCTCGTCTTAACGAAAGCTAAAGGAGAAATTCACATGACAAGCGCACAGATCATTATTGTAGTGACCATCGTGCTCTACCTCGCCGCGATGGTGTTGGTGGGCGTGTATTTTGGCAAGAAGGGCAGCGGCAGCAGCTCGGACGACTTCTACCTCGGCGGCCGCAAGATGGGCCCCATCGTCACGGCCATGAGCGCCGAGGCGAGCGACATGAGCAGCTACCTTTTGATGGGTCTGCCCGGCCTTGCCTACCTCTGCGGACTGCCGGAGGTGACGTGGACGGCCATCGGTCTGGCCATCGGCACGTATCTCAACTGGCTGATCGTCGCGCGCCGCCTGCGCCGGTATTCAGCGAAGCTCGGCGCCATCACGATCCCTGACTTTTTCGCTCGCCGCTACGGCGATAAAAAGCATCTGCTCTCCTGCATCGCGGCGGTCGTCATCCTCATTTTCTTTATTCCCTACACGGCGTCCGGCTTCAAGGCCATCGGCACGCTCTTCAATAGCCTTTTTGGTGTGGAGTACCACACGGCGATGATCGTCGGCGGCATCGTGGTCGTGCTGTACACGGTGATGGGCGGCTTTATGGCCGTTTCGTTCACCGACCTGATCCAGTCCATCTTCATGACCATTGCGCTCATCGTCATCGTATGCTTCGGCGTGCAGCAGGCGGGCGGACTGGACACGGTCATCGACAACGCCAGCGCGCTGCCGGGCTATCTCAACATGACGCAGGGCTACGATGCTGCGAGCGGCACAGCCGCCTCGTTCAGCACGCTGAGCATCATTTCGACGCTCGCGTGGGGCCTTGGCTACTTCGGCATGCCGCACATCCTGCTGCGCTTTATGGCCATCCGCGAGGAAAAGGAGCTCAACCAGTCCCGCCGCATCGCGACGATCTGGGTTGTCATCTCCATGTTCATCGCCGTGTGCATCGGCGTCATCGGCTATAGCGTGACCGCCGCGGGCAAAGTGCCCTTCCTGGCGACGAGTGCGGAATCCGAGACCATCATCATTAAATTGGCAGACCTGATGAGCCAGCACGGCGTGCTGCTTGCCATCATGGCGGGCATCATCCTCTCGGGCATTCTGGCCGCAACGATGTCGACCGCGGACTCGCAGCTTTTAGCCGCGGCGTCCAGCGTGTCACAGGACCTTATGCAGCATTCGTTCGGTATCAAGATGAACCAGCGTACGACGATGCTGGCCGCGCGCGCCACGGTCATCGGCATCGCCCTTATCGGCATGGTGCTTGCGTGGGACCCCAACAGCTCCGTGTTCCGTGTCGTTTCGTTCGCGTGGGCGGGCTTTGGCGCGGCGTTCGGCCCCGTGATGCTCTTCGCGCTCTTCTGGAAGCGCGCGAACAAGCAGGGTGCGCTCGCGGGCATGATCACTGGCGGCGCGGTGGTCTTCATCTGGAAGTATCTCATCGCGCCGATGGGCGGCGCGTGGGCCATCTACGAGCTGCTCCCCGCGTTCCTTGCGGCGTGCATTGCGATCGTGATCGTATCGCTCGCGACGCCCGCGCCGGAGAAGGCTGTCACCGATACCTTCGACGAGATCTGCGGCAAATAAACCGGAAAAACAGAGAATTGAAAGCGGGGGCTGCGGCCCTCGCTTTTCTTTGTTAGCCAAATGGAGTGAAATGGAAAAATATGACAAAAAATCCGCATTGACTATTGAAAATGGAATGACTAACGTTTATTATAGATAACATCTATTTATGGATGCTGACATCAGGCGGCGGGATACGTGCATTTGTCCTGCCGGCCGATACTACACGGATGGCAAGCAGTGAAAGGAGAAAACAGCAGTGTCAAGACTCGATATTATGACGCCCTCCCATGCCCAGACCGTCATCGACGGGCTGTACCGCGATGTGGAGCGGCGTATCGCCGCAAGCCCTCCGGGACTGTGCCCGGTGGACCTTGCCAAGAGCTTTCTGGACCTCTGCCATGCGCAGACCTGCGGCAAGTGCGTTCCCTGCCGTATTGGCCTCGGCCAGCTCTCTGAGCTGATGGAGCAGGTGCTCGAGGGCGAAGCCACGATGGAGACCATTTCGATCATCGAGCGCATGGCGCGCGTGATCGTCAACAGCGCCGACTGCGCCATTGGCCGCGATGCGGCTCGCCTGGTGCTCGACGGCGTGCAGGGCTTCCGCGACGACTACGAAGAGCATATTCTGCGCCACCGCTGCCTTGGCGGCATGCGCGAGCCCGTTCCCTGCGTGGCACTGTGCCCCGCGGGCGTGGATATCCCGGGATATCTCGTGCTCATCAAGTATGGCCGCTATGCAGACGCCATCCGCCTCATCCGCAAGGATAACCCGTTCCCCTCGGCCTGCGCGTACATCTGCGAGCATCCGTGTGAGGCGCGCTGCCGCAGAAACATGATCGACGACGCGGTCAACATCCGCGGCCTCAAGCGCTACGCGGTGGATAACGCGGGCTACGTGCCGCAGCCCGACTGCGCCGAGCCCACGGGCAAGAAGGTCGCCGTCATCGGCGGCGGCCCGAGCGGCCTTTCCGCGGCGTATTACTTAGCCCTGATGGGCCACAAGGTCACCGTGTATGAAAAGCGCGCGAAGCTCGGCGGCATGCTGCGCTATGGCATCCCCAACTACCGCCTGCCGCGCGAAGTGCTCGACGCGGAGATCGCGTCGATGCTGGCGCTTGGCATCGATGTGCATGTCAACGTCAATGTCGGCGACGATGTGACGTTCGACGAGCTGCGCCAGCAGAACGACGCGCTTTACATCGCGCTCGGCGCGCACACGGATAAAAAGACCGGCATCGAGGGCGAGGACGCCGAGGGCGTCATCTCCGCCGTCGAGATGCTGCGCGAGATCGGCGACGATCACATGCCGGACTTCCGCAACAAGGACATCGTCGTCATCGGCGGCGGCAACGTCGCGATGGACGTCTGCCGCAGTGCGGTCCGTCTCGGCGCGCGCAAGGTGAGCTGCGTCTACCGCCGCCGTCAGGAGGATATGACGGCCCTTCCCGAGGAAGTGGAGGGCGCCGTTGCCGAGGGCGTGGAGCTCGTGACGCTGCAGGCCCCTGTCCGCATCGAGACCGATGCGAACGGTCACGCCATCGCACTGTGGACACAGCCGCAGATCATCGGAGAAATGGATAAAAAGGGACGTCCTGCGCCCGAAAAGGCCAAGCGCAGCGGAAAGCGCATCTCGGCGGACGTTGTCGTCGTCGCCATCGGCCAGGGCGTGGAGACCCACGGCTTTGAGCAGACAAAGATCGCCATCAAGCGCGGCGCGTTCGTCGCCGAGGCCAGCGGCCAGATCGACAATATGGACGGCGTCTTCGCCGGCGGCGACTGCGTCACCGGCCCTGCGACCGTCATCCGCGCCATCGCGGCCGGCAAGGTCGCCGCGGCGAATATCGACGAATACCTCGGCTTCCACCACGAGATCGACCCCGGCGTCGAGATCCCCACGGCGCGGCTGAACAACAAGCCGCCCCACGGCCGCATCGACACCACCGAGCGTGAGGCAGGCGAACGCAAGCACGACTTCAAGTGCATCGAGTGCGGCCTCACCGATGAAGAGGCGTACTCTGAGGCGTCGCGCTGCCTGCGCTGCGACCACTTCGGCTACGGCATCTTCCGCGGAGGGAGGAAAGGCAAATGGTAAGAAACGTCACGCTGACCATCGACCACAAGAGCGTCACCGTGCCCGAGAACACCACGATCTTGGAGGCCGCGCGCTCGGTCAATATCAATATCCCGACGCTGTGCTACTTAAAGGACATCAACGAGATCGGCGCATGCCGCATCTGCTGCGTGGAGGTCGAGGGCATGGAGCGCCTCGTCCCCGCGTGTGATAACGTGGTGGCGGACGGCATGGTCGTCTTCACGAACAGCGCCAAGGCGCGCGAGGCGCGCCGCATGAACCTGCGCCTCATCCTCTCACACCACGATACATCATGCACGAACTGCACGCGAAGCGGCAACTGCACCTTGCAGCAGCTCGCGAACGACTTCAACATGCGCGGCACGCACTTCCCCAAAAAGCTGCGGCACGAGGCGGTGGACTATTCCACACCGCTCATTCGCGAAAACGACAAGTGCGTGCAATGCCTGCGCTGCATCCAGGTGTGCGAAAACGTGCAGAGCGTGAAGATCTGGGACCTTCTCGGCACGGGCTCGCGCACGGTCGTCGACGCATCGTACAACCGCCGCATTCAGGACACCGAGTGCACCTACTGCGGCCAGTGCATCACCCACTGCCCGACGGCGGCGCTACGCGAGCGCGACGACACGGGCCTTGTCTTCGACGCGATCGATGATCCGAATACCGTCACCGTGGCACAGGTCGCGCCCGCGGTGCGCGCGGCATGGGCCGAGCAGTTCGGGCTCGACAGCGAGTTTGCAACGCCCAAGCGCATGGTCGCGGCGCTGCGCGAGCTGGGCTTCAACTATGTGTTCGACACCGATTTTGCCGCCGACCTTACGATCATGGAGGAGGGCAGCGAGTTCATCGAGCGCTTTACGCACAAAGAGCAGTATCCCTGGCCGATGTTCACATCCTGCTGCCCGGGCTGGGTTCGCTTTGTGAAGTCCCAGTACCCCGAACTGACGGACAATCTCTCCACGGCCAAGTCGCCCCAGCAGATGTTCGGTGCGGTGGCGAAGAGCTACTTTGCCGAAAAGGTCGGTATCGACCCCAAGCGCCTTTTCGTCGTCTCGATCATGCCGTGCGTGTCGAAAAAGAGCGAATGCGCGCTGCCGACGATGAAAAACGACGCGGGCGACCCCGATGTCGACGTGAGCATCACGACGCGCGAGCTGAACATTATGATGCGCGCGAATCACATTGAACCCAAGTACCTGCCCGAGGAGGAATTCGACAGCCCGCTCGGCTCCGCGACCGGCGCGGCGGTCGTCTTCGGCGCGACCGGCGGCGTGATGGACGCGGCGCTGCGCTCTGCGTACTTCCTTGTTACGGGCAAGAACCCTGATCCTGACGCTTTTACCGCCGTGCGCGGCATGGACGGGTGGAAGGAGGCGACGTTCAACATCCCCGGCGCGGGCAACGTGCGCGTCGCGGTCGTGAGCTCGCTCGGGAAAGCCCGCAAGCTCATTGAGGCTGTCAAGCGCGGCGACGCAGCGTATGACTTTGTCGAGGTCATGGCCTGTCCCGGCGGCTGCGCGGGCGGCGGCGGCCAGCCCATCCACGACGGTACCGAGCTTGCCGAGGATCGCGGCAACGTGCTCTGGCGGCTCGATCAGAGTGAGCTTCTGCGCTTCTCGCACGAGAATCCGGATGTCAAGGCGCTCTACAAGGACTACCTCGGCGCGCCGCTTGGCGAAAAGTCGCACCACCTGCTGCACACCGACCACAACGCGTGGCAGATGCCGCAGAAAATGCTGTAAGGACGCAAAAAAACTCCGTATGAGATTTCTCATACGGAGTTTTTTATTGCTGAATTTTATCGGGTGTACGCGCCGTACTCGCTGATGATGGCGCAGAGCTGACTGAACGCCTGCTGCGCGTTGCCATCGATCTTGTAGGCGACGGCGGGGTGGGCATCGTCGTAGATGAAGCCCTCGTCCCAGTTGAGGTATAGGTCGTGCTTCTGTCCGTCTTCGGGGATCCACCAGACGGTGACATAGTTCTCGTTGTGTGTGAAGCGGGAGAGGAGCGACGTGGGCAGGCGGTAATAGCGCTGCACCGAAATTTCAGACATAGCGCTGCGCAGAGCCGCGGCGGCCTCGCTGTCCGGATAGCCCTCTACCCGGCAGTCGCCGGTGTCGAACGTGCCGTAGCCGTCCGGCGTGGGAACAATGGTCGAAATGCAGAAGAGTCCGTCGACGCGGGCGGTCTCAGGCGCGGGGATCAGCTCGCCGAGCGGCTGCGAACGGCGCGGCAGCAAAAAGATAGCCACGACGAGCAGTATCGCGGCGACGGCGATGAGCACGGTTTTTCTCTTTTTGTCCATGGGGTTCTCCTTTCCAACATCAAGCTTGCTTTTTGCCGTTCAACAGGGGAGAGGGGAATCGCTTTCTAATAGTTTACCTGATAAAGAGCTTTTTGGCAAGCCCTTCTTCGGGCGTGACATAGAGTGTGCGGTAATTGTCGTAGGTCACCATGCCGGGGCGTGCGCCCGCGGGCTTTTTGACGAACTTCACGGGGCAGTAGTCGACGGGGACGCTGCTGCTCTCCTTCGCCTGCGAGAAGTAGGATGCGAGCATCGCGGCCTCGCGCAGATCATCGTCGCCCGGCGTGAGGCCCGCGCAGCGCAGGATGACGTGCGAGCCGTGGATGTGCTGGGTGTGGAACCAGTAGTCGCGCTTGTCGGCCTTTTTCGTCAGCTGATCGTTCTGCACGTTGCTGCGGCCGACGAGGACCTCGAGCCCGCTCGACGTTTTGAATGTGCGCGGGGCGAAGGCGCGCTTGAGCTCCTTTTTGCCGCCGCTGGATTTTTTGAGGTAGTTCGTCTCCTGCAATTCGCGGCGGATCTCATTGAATTCCTGCTCAGTCTCCGCCTGCGAAAGCTCCTGCAAAACGCTCTCCAAGTACGCGCGTTCGTTTTCCGCCTTTTCGATCTGCTCGCGCAGGTGGAATTCGGCGGTCTTGAGCTTGTTGTACTGCTTGTAGTTTTTCGCGGCGTTCTGCTGGGGGGAGAGCAGCGGGTCGAGCGGGATGTCGATGGTCGGGCAGCCGTCCTCATAGTAGTTTTCCGCATGCAAGACTTTTTCTCCGCTCTTCATGCGGTACAGGTTTGCGGTGATTAGGTCGCCGCGCAGGCGGAATTCGTCGCGCTTCTGCGTCGCGGCGTAGTCGCGCTTCAGATTTTCAGCCTTGCGCGCCATGCGGTCGCGCGCGACCGTGACCGCGTGCGTCAGCTCGCGGCCGCGGCGGGCGGAGAGCTCCTGCCGCTCACGCGCGTCGTAGAACTCGTCGAGCATTTGCGAGAAGCTCTCACGCGTCTCGACCTGCGTTTCCGCGCCGTACTGCGCGATGGAACGGTAGGTGAAATCCACGGGCTTGCCGTCGCGGTAGAGGATGACGGGCATATAGTTATCTTCCTTTACAGCGTTGGCTGTATCGGAAAATTCCTGCACCAGCGCCCCGCGCTGCACATCGTTCAGCGCGCCGAAGCGCACGTCGGTCTCGTGTCCCGCGCGGAAAGCGAATTCACGCGCGATCAGCGGCGAAATGCCGGTGTAATGGTCGAGCACCCACTTGTCGACAGCCTGCTCCGCGTCGCCGCCGCGCTGCGCGAGGGCGAGGGAGTCCTCCTCCTGCGATAAAAGCGACAGCTTGTCGAGCGGCGTCGGCAGGTGGTAGAAAAGGCCGGGCAGCAGTTGGCGCGTGGCGGAAAGGTCCGAGTCCACGCGGCGCAGACATTCGACGATACGCCCCTGCGCGTCGAGCAGGACGAGGTTCGACCGCCGCCCCATGCACTCGAGCACGAGCTGCTTGCGGCTGATCTCGCCGAATTCGTCCGTGCACTGGAGCGTCAGGGTCACCATGCGCTCAAGGTCCGGCTGCTCGATGGACAGCACGCGCGCGCCGACTAAGTGCTTGCGCAACAGCATGCAGAACATCGGCGGTTGGGCAGGGTTGTCGCGCAGAATATTGGTGAGTTGAATGCGCGGCTGGTTCGCGCCCGCGTTGAGCAGCAGCCGCAAATTTCCGCGCAGCAGTAGAACGATTTGGTCGCGCGCGGGCTGCTGCACCTTGTCGATGCGCGCGCCGATGAGCTGAGGTCTCAGCTCGTGTAAGACTGCCCGCAGGCAGATCGCGTCAAGTGGCATTGTCGTCCTCCATCATCCGGTTGAAAAGCTCATTGATGCGCGCGTGATCGTCGCGCAGATACAGCCAGCCGAACAACGCCTCGAGGCCCGTGGCCTTCTGATAGTCCGCGCGGTCGGCGTGGTGGGGGATGGAATGGACATTCGCGTTGCGCCCGCGACGGAACACAGAGGCCTCGTCCTCCGTCAAAAGGGGTAAGAGCTTTTCGGCAAAGCGCGCCTGCTGCGGCGCGCAGACGAGCTCGACCGTCGCGCGGTGCAGCCCCTTGCCCGTCGCCTTGCCGTGCACGCACAGATACGTGCGTACAAGCAGCTCATACACCGCGTCGCCCAGATGGGCGAGGCCGATGGAGCTGATGGCGCGGATGGCGTCGTCGTTCATTTTGGCTTGTGTATAATCGTACATAAAGACTCCTGAAGTTCGAAAGTACACATATTCTATAACCTCGGTGGAATTCTGTCAATCGGCGAGCGCTGCCGCGCGCGAAAAGCCGTTGCGCTTTTGCAAAAATCCGCTATAATGGCAGAAAAGACAAGACCTTTGAGATCGGAGAAGAGAAGCCTATGAAAAAACTGACCACCGCGCTGCTCACGGCGCTTTTGCTGCTGAACCTTGCCGCCTGCGGCGAAAAGGAGCCGGACGACACTTCGTCCGGCTACGACGATTCGCTCATTTCCGAGCTTTACAGCGAGGAGGGCGAGTACACGGATAGCGAGAACAACACGCTCACGTATAATTACCATGTGCCAAGAATCGTGTCGGAAACGGCGGTCGCCGCCGCGCTGAACGACGAGATCGCCGACCGGTTCGGCGCACTCGTGCAGGAGCAGAAGAACATGATGGCATCCCGTGTCTCGCTCACGTGCATTTCCGTCACGTGGACAAGCTACTGGAACGACAGCCTGCTCTGCCTCGTGGTGCGCGCGGAGATGGACGGCGACACAAGCATGACGGAGACGTACAGCTACGACTTTTTCGGCGGCAAACGCCTCATGAGCGAGGACCTGCTGGCGCGCTGCGAGCTTTCAACGCAGGACTTCATCACGGCGGCGCGCCGCACCGCGGCAAACTACTTTGATGAGACATACCGAGATGCGCTCAGCGGTAGCATAGGCGGCGCGGACTTCATCGCGTCCTACGCCGAGCGCCGCGCGTGGACGCTCTCGGACGAGAACATCAACGCGGAAATGCGGCTCTATCTCGACGGCGGCGCGCTGCATATGATCGTGCCCGTCGGCTCGTTCGCCGGGGCGGAGAGCTACGACGCTGACCTCGCGCTCGACCTCTCCGCGCGCGAGACGGTCGAAAAGACGGCGCAGGACAGCTTTGTCAAGGCAGCGCTCTCGGGCGGCGATTTGACCGTCAGCTTTGAAAAGACGGCGGACTCCGCGTGGTACGCGGAGAATTTCCGCTTTGACTACGAGACCGTCTACCCCGTGGAGGGCTTGTATTCCGACTACACGGATGTGTTCGTCGGCTCGGTGGGGCAGGGGTACTTCCCGTACATCTTCCTGCTGACGAGCGAGGGGGCGGTGGAGTATGTGAACCTACTCGAAGGGCTGACGGCGGGCTTCCTCTGCGACGGCGGGCCGCTCGGCGGCGTGAAGGACATCGTTTCGTTCGAGTCCGGCGAGGTCGAGGAGGACTACGGCACGTATCAGACGGTGTTCGCCGTCGACGCATCAGGGGAGAAACACGATCTCTCCGGCGCGGTCAGCGACGCGGACTACACGATCCCGTCGGAATTTCTCGGCGAGTGGACGGCGACCGTGACGCACGACACGGCTGAGCAGGGCAGCTACGACAGCGACTACATCCTGACGCTCACGGATGGCGGTGGCCTCACGGTGCAGGACATCAACAGCGAGGTTGGGATTTACTTTGAGTACACCGGCCAGCTCAACTACCTTGGCACGAACGGCGAGGGCATGGTCTTCGGCTACCACTTGAACGAGAATGCGGGCACGGTGCGCTACGGCGCGTTCACGCTGCTGCGCGGCAGCGACGGCCTGCACGTCAAATCCGTCGCAGGCGAAAACTTCTTCGACGCGCCGAGCGGACGCTACACAGTGTTTGCGAGAGGGTAAAAAGAAAAGCAGGGCCTTTTTTGAGTGCGGAAGGGCCCTGCTTTTTTGCGGCTTTGACGCGCTAAGCAAAATTAGAGGGGGGTACCGCTTTGACCGGGCTCCTGATCCATGCGGTCACACCCCCTTGGCATCTGACGGGAGAAAGAGGCTTTGGCGGCATCCGGAGACCAAGGAGAAAGCCTCTCAAATCGGGGAAATGCTCTAGTGAAAGGAGAACCTTTCAAAAAAGTAAAAATTTCTTCAAAAAAGTGTTGACAGGTTCTACTCTCTGTGCTATATTATCACTTGTTCCGAGCCGAACGGAACGGTAAAAATAAAACGGCATGGGGGTATAGCTCAGCTGGGAGCCCGGTTGAAGCGGTAAACAACCCCCGCACTAATTGAATAAGAAATTACTCAGCGCACCCCTTACATGGGGGTATAGCTCAGCTGGGAGAGCGCTTGACTGGCAGTCAAGAGGTCAGCGGTTCGATCCCGCTTATCTCCACCAATCGGGTGCGCTGAGTATTCTTAATAAATGCTTGCTTTGAAAAAAGCAAGTTTTTTGTTTTATGTCCGCTTCCCTTTTGAAACGGGCTTTTTTTATGCGGCGATTGCCGAAATGTCCAGTCCAGCGCTGAACTGCTCAAAGTCAATGTTGAAGTCGATATGCAGCCGATAGTCCCGATACACCTCCACACGCCGGATCAGGCAGCTCACAATCATTTTCTTTGACTCCGTGCTGGCGCTGTCGTACATATCCGCCCATGAAATAATATCGTCATACTGAGCGTTTAAGGCGTCCAGCATGGCCTGTCCCTCGTCGTAGGCCGCCTGCGCCGCCTCCATAGTACGCTGAACTTCGAGACATTTTGTCTCACAGTCAGAAATCAAAGAACCAAGCAAATCCTGCGAAAAAGCACTTTCGCCCCGGAGGGATTTAATAACCTCTGCACGGAGCGTATCAAGCTCGGCGGCGGCTTTGGCGTAGTCTGATTTTGCACTTTTGAGAAGCGTTTTCCGTTCTTCCATCTTTTCACGATAGCGGATATTGACGATCTCACTTTTAGGGATTGCTTTCATTCGCTCGAAGATCTGCCGCACCACTTTATCAATGATACCGTCAAGAATATGCGCTGTGTAGCCAGTCTGCCCATCACATTCGGTTTGCTTGCGTGTCTTGCCGTAGCAGATATACCGCACACGCTTTACAATGCGGTGAGCATCTTCCTTGCATGGATAAGCCTTGCCGTTGGTGGTGAGCGCCAGCCGGGAGCCACAATGCCCGCAAAAGACATTCCCGGCCAGCAAGGACTGACCACGGGTATTCAGCGGTACACGCCGTTCCTGTTCGGCGGAGTTGGCGCGGGAGGTACGAATGTGCTGTGCGGCCTCAAACAGCCCCGGCGCTATGATCTGCAAATGGGGCAGCGTTTGGGAGCGGCTTTCGCCGCTGCGAAGCACCCCGGTATATGTAAGATTGCAAATGATACCTCGGACGCTGGCGTGATGCCACATTTTACCCGTCCTCGCCCGATAGCCGAGGTTATTTAAGTAGGTGGCGATCCGTTGAGCGCCGAAACCCTCATGCACATATTTGTCAAAGATGATCCGTACCACAGCGGCCTCGGCCTCGTTGACAGCCAGCTCAAAAACTTCGTGCTTGCGTTTATTGAAGCGCCCACTCTTTACAAGGTCATACCCATAAGGAGCAAGACCGCCCTTGAAACCGCCGTCCTCGACGAGCTGGCCGAGAGCGGTTTTTGTGCGAATTGAAGTCTTTTCGCTTTCGCCGTCAGCCTGCCAGAAGCGGATGTAGTTGGTGAGCTTGTCCGTGTGATTATCAAAACGCTGCTCACCCTCCTGCGTACTCCAGACCCGGATGCCGTTCTTGACAAACCATTCCACCACAAAAGGCGTTTCGTCAGCGATACGCCCGATGCGGTCAAACATAAACACAAGCAGAATATCGAATTTTCCCTGCTTGGCTCGTTCCTTGATGATTTGCAGCTTGTCCCGGTTTTCGGCTCTAACCTTATGCCCGGACACACCGTCCTCCTGTTCCTCGTGAACAATCGTCCAGCCCATTTTTTCACAGAAGCGATGGCACTCTCTGCGCTGCATGGGAATGTCGGCTTGGCTTTTGTCGTTGTAGTCCACCTGCTTGTCGGTGGACACGCGGTATAGGCAATCGACCCGATTACCTGTCATCATTCTGTTTTCCATCATCATATTGATCCGTCCTTTCATTTGTCGATGGGTCAATGAAAAAACGCAATCAATACGCGGGGAATATGAAGTTTTCAAGGTACATAGGGACTACCCCCACTATTATTATCCCTCTGTTCGGGAGGGATTGCAAGGATGTCGCCGGAGCTATTTTTTGCCGTATTGTTGGCAAAGGAAGATAGTAGAATCTGCTTTACATGGTGGAGCGCTGCCGCATTTTTGCAGCCTGCGAAGCTGGCGGTGATGGCGTAGCCATCCACAGCAAATGCGGTATGTTGTTTTCTCTGCTGCATAAAGACCTCCTTTTCAATTCTCGGCAACAGGGAAAGGCCAGCGCCTCATAAAAGCGCTGGCCTGCGGCTTATGACCTTGGGATGAAATGTCCCAAGGTGTTTTTGAAAGGCGGGAGCGCCGCACCCGCTCCTGTTGGCCTGTCATAAGACAGCTCATATTCAATGCGGCGCTCCCTCACAGCGGACAGCGACGATCCGTGACGGAGCATCAACTACTTTGCTGCGGAGAGGTGAAAACTACCTCTCATATACCAAGGACAAAAATCGGGCAAATGGAGCCTCACTCACAGAACTTTTTTCAAATATTTTTTCATAGCAGCCATGCCGCGCTTTACCGAGCGCCGGACAACGCTCTTGTCCACGCCTTGCTCCCGGGCAATCTGGCGGTAGCTCTTGCCGAGGATCAGATGTGCCTCCACCCGGACGCCCTGCACCTCCGGCAGAGAATTGAGGGCGTTCCAGAGGTGGATGAACAGCTCCATACGATCCAGAAGTTCCTGCGGCGTCGGCTCATGCAGGCAGGCCGAGTATTCGATCCCATCGTCACAGTCGAGGGAATACTGCGCCTTGTTGCGGGTCGTGCGCCGCTGATGGGCTGCTTCATACAGCTTGTCCGCCTTCAGCTCGGCGGCCACTTCGTCGGAAACTTCGATGTATTCGTCATGGGTGTACCAAGCGTAAAAGTCCTTCAGATTGATGGTCGTCATTTGTATTTCCTCCATTCGGTTCATGTGTGGGTGGGTGAACAGAATGGAGGAACGGCGGGGATCGGCAGCCGGGGCTGGCTGCTTTGGGACAAATTGTCCCAAGGTGCAGGCATATAAAAACGCCCGCACAGCAGGACGCTATACGGACGCAAGCAAATAAATTTCTTGTTACATGATGTTTAATTTCACATCCAAAGCCGGACTGCTCCGATGGAGGGGCTATGCTTTTTTTAGCTGGTGCAGATCATGAGCGCTGTGAAAAAGTAAAAAGGACACGGCGATACCTCCTCGGACACCGCCGTATCCTTAAAAAAGGGCGACTTTATCACACCCTCCGTAAATCCTTTTTTTCAAAAGGAAAACGGCGGCTTGAAATGCAATATTTCAAAACCGCCGCTTTGCGCCGCAAGGCCGATTGCAACGGTCTTGTTGTGATACCAGCGCAGAGTGCTATCAAAGGAAAAAAGCCGATAAACCGTGTGCCTGTTGACAACGGGTTATCGGCTCTGCGTCTATGCGTCTGGCTCTTTGATAACTGTCGTATGAAATTGTTTTACATTGATGACGGTTTCCCGCCTACACTTTGGACAGTAAAGCGGAAAATTTTCGAGCACTGTATCGGGGCGAATTTTTGTACGCGTTTTGTTCTTGCAAATAGGACAGAGAATCCAATCAGTAGCCTTCATTGACAACTTCCCAATGGCCATTGACGAACTCTAAAAAGATCGTTCGATCGGGCTCCTGCACG
>ENA-ORCP01000186-ORCP01000186.1-human-gut-metagenome-genome-assembly--contig:-NODE-186-length-53570-cov-11.862225_pt1 | contig 53570 bp, 38 predicted proteins | sample MGYA00242990_ERZ507991 | MGnify/ENA primary metagenome ERZ507991 (study PRJEB26167, sample SAMN06115496) | human gut metagenome | host: Homo sapiens | place: China:Henan | collected 2015-05-07... | reverse complement strand
TTCGCTGAGAATCTTCTCAAAGATTCGATCTCCAAGTTGTTTTATTTTGGTAACAAGAAATCCGCCATTCATTTTCATACAAAAACTCCTATATAGTATTTTATCAAATAATACTATATAGGAGTTTTACTGTCAACAGTTTGTATGTCCAAGTAGAAGTAAATTCCGATTTGATATACTAAAGCAAGTATACCATGCCCACCCGCAAAAGTACACCCCTGCGCCCCTGTCATATGCCGCCCTGCGCATCGTATACATTTATAAATCTAAAGCTTGGGGGTGTACCGATATGCAAACTTCACCACTGATCCTTACCGCCCTCGCCGGTCTGTCTACAGGTCTGGGCGGGGTGCTGGCGGTGCTTGGCAAACCAACGGAAAAGCTTCTGGCCGCCTCGGCGGGCTTTGCGGGCGGGGTCATGCTCACGGCATCGCTGACCGATCTTCTGCCCGAAGCGCTGGATTTTTACGCCGCTTACCTGCCGCCGCTGGGCAGCGGTGGGGCGGTGGTGTCGCTGCTGGCACTGGGAATGCTGACCGCTGCGCTGCTGGGACGGCTTTTGCCCGAGGAATCTGAACTGGCCGACCGCCACAGCACTGCCGACCCCACCCGGGCTGCCGCTATGCGCACGGCCCTCATCACCGGCGCGGCACTGCTGCTGCACAACTTCCCCGAGGGCGTACTCACATTCTTCGCCGGGACGGCAGACCCGGCGCTGGGGCTGCGCACGGCGGCGGCCATCGCGCTGCACAATATCCCGGAGGGCCTTGCCGTGGCGGTGCCCTTTGCCTACGCGACCCGCAGCCGTGCGGCCGGTGTGCTGGCGGCTCTCGTTTCGGGGCTGGCCGAGCCGCTGGGGGCTGTGCTGGCCTGGCTGTTCCTGCGCCGTTTTTTTACACCCGGCTTTTTGAACGGCACGGTCGTGCTGGCGGCAGGCATTATGGTGTGGGTGTCCTTTGCCCAGCTTTTGCCCGATGCGTTTGCCCTTAAACATCGCGCCGCCGGCATTTTGGGCGCCGCCGCAGGTACATTGCTGATGCTGTTAGGCATTGCGGCGCTGCCGTAAATGTGGTATACTATATTCGTATATTTATGTGAGAAAGGAGCAGATCGCCATGATGAAAAAAATCACCGCGCTGCTCCTTGTGCCGCTTTTGCTGGCGGGGTGCAGTGCAGCGGGGGACGTGGAGACCCTGCTGCGCGCGCCGCAGCTTTCCGGTGAGAGCGCGGCCCTGCAAAAGGCGCTGAACAGCTATCTGGGCGGCAGCGCCACCCTGAAATACCCCGCCAACGGTGACTTTCTCTCGCCTTTCGCCTTCGGCGACTGGGACGGCGACGGCACCGACGAGGCGGCCATCCTCTACACCACCGACACGACCAGCTCCAACGTCTGGCTGGCTGTGCTGGAGCCCAGCGGCGACAGCGGCTGGCGCGTCAGCCACGCCATCGAGGGCCTGACCAGCGAGGTGCAGAGCTTTTCTGCCGCGCACCTGCGCGACACCACCAGCCAGCAGCTGTTGGCCGGGTACATCTCGCCCCAGGGGGATCAATATCTGGTGGTCTACCAATATGACGGTGCTACGCTGTCTACGGTCATAAGCAAGAGCTATACCGACATGATCGTCGCCGACTTCACCGGCAAGGGTGACACGCAGGACCTTGTGCTGGCCCTGCCGCCGGACAGCGAACTGGGCGGCGTGACGCTGCAATTACTGACCGCCAACGATGGCGAGTTCCGCTCGACCCAAACGCTGAACCTGGGCGAGGGCGTGTACAGCAGCTGCGCAGCCCTGCACGCGGGCACCGGCAGCGACGACGGTATGTACCTGGTCATGGACGCCTGGACCGGGGCCAGCGGCCTGGTGTCGGACATTATTTTGTACGACGCCGAGACCGGCTTTTTGCAGCCCTACCGCCCCAGCGGTTTGAGCGACATCCAGCGCAGCACCCTGCGCTACCACAGCGAATTGTTGAGCTGCGACATTGATAACAACGGCACCGTGGATATCCCGGTGGAGATCGACGACGGCGGCACGCTGCAAACGCCGATGGACAAGCGCCTGAGTTTTGTGCTCTGGAAGGATTACAACTCGGCGGCCGGCGGCAACAGCCGGTTTGGCGTGTACGACAGCGAGTACAACTTTTTCATGCAGCTGCCGGAGTCAATGCACGGCAGTGTGCTGATACGCTCGAACCAGAGCGGCACGGGCTGGCTGCTCTGCAATGCCGAGGGCACGACGGTCTACTGCGAAATGCGGATCGTGGATCCGGCCGACAACGCGGCCACCGGCGTGGGGAACTACCTGCGCATTGCCAACATCGGCAGCCAGCAGCTGCAGGCGCGGGTGGTCACACCCTATTACGGATTGAGTTTGGACACCATCAGCCAGAACACCGTGCTGTTGGGTTCCAATTAAAATAAGGAAGGGAACCTGTTGTATGAAACGAGTTTTACTGGTCGAGGACGAAGCCAGCATCCGCGAAATGGTAGCCCTGAACCTGAAAATGGCGGGCTGGGAAGTGGTGGAAGCCCCCAGCGCCGAGCGTGCGCTGGAACTGATGCACGGCGGCGAGCGCTGTGATGCGGCGCTGCTGGACATTATGCTGCCGGGCATGGACGGCCTGAGCCTGTGCGAAACCATCCGCCGCGACGACAGCGATATCGGCATCATCATTGTGTCGGCCAAAGGGCAGGAGAGTGACAAGATCCGCGGCCTGTCCATCGGCGCGGACGATTACATAACCAAGCCATTTTCCGTGTCGGAGCTGATTGCCCGCCTGGAGGCGCTGACCCGGCGCATCCACCGCGGCAGCAGCGGCAGTGTGCCCAAACCTGCCGAGGAGCCGGAGCAGTTGGTCAGCGGGCCGTTCGTGCTGGACGAAAAGAGCCGCATTCTGTACAAGTCCGGCACGCCCATCGACCTGACCCAAGTGGAGTTCCAGATCATGGAACTGTTCTTCCGCAACCCGGCTACGGCGTTGGTACGTGAAAAAATCCTGGAGGGTGTCTGGGGCAAGAACTATTTTGGCGACGTAAAAATTGTCGATGTGAACATCCGCCGCCTGCGCATGAAAATCGAGGACGAGCCCAGCAGCCCCCAGCATATCATGACCGTGTGGGGGTACGGGTACCGGTGGAACGCATAATAAGGGTTTGACGGCTGCTTTCGTAGGGCGGCCAGTCCTCTGGCCGCCGCATATCCTCCTTGCCTTTGTCGTAGGGGGCGGCGTCCTCGATGCCCCGCTGCCTTGCCGTCACATCCCCTTTGCATTAGCACCGTAGGGAGGGGCGCCCTCACCCCGCCGCACCTTGCCTTTATCACGACCTGACACTTCAGCCCCCAAAAAATCCCCCCAGAAAGGAGGCCTCCCTCATGCAGTCTAGCAGTATCATCCGCCGCTGGATACGCGGCAGCCTGCTCATCACCGTGCTGGTGCTGGCGATTGCCGAGGGGCTGTTCCTGTATTACAGCTACAATGACCTCTACGGCGGGGTGGAACGTGCGATGGAAAGCCGTTTTTCCACCGTCGTGGGCCGCTTGCAGGCCACCGGCACGGCGGGGAATACTGCGACCACTGCCGAAAGCCGCGGCCAGGCCTTGCGCCGCGTGGTTGAGCAGTTCGACGAGAAGGACAAGTTCGAGTTCATGCTGCTGGACGGCCAGGGCGTCATTCTGGCGACCAGCAGCGGCACCATGAGCCGCGACCTGACCGACGGCACCGACTATGGCCGGGCGCTTACTTCGGCCAACGGCCTGGGGTCGGCCATCTTCACAACGCCCAACGGCGAGCGCGTCATGGCCGTGACGATGCTCGTGCCCTACGCGGCGGGCAGCATCGCCGCCATGCGGATGGTGACAAGCCTCTCGCTGGTGGACGCGCGGTGGTGGCGCACCATTGCCATCTGCATTGGCCTGGGCGTGCTGGTGCTGACCTTTACCGTCTGGAGCGGCCTGTTTTTTGTGCGCTCCATCGTGCGCCCCCTGGGTGAGGTGGAAGCCACTGCAACGAAAATTGCCAAGGGTGACATGAAAGTCCGCCTTCCGGATACACGATACAATGATGAAATTGGCCGCCTGTGCAAGACCATCAACCAAATGGCCGAGGACCTGGCCGAGACCGAGCGGCTGAAAAACGAGTTTATCTCGTCGGTCAGCCATGAGCTGCGCACCCCGCTGACTTCCATTAAAGGCTGGGTCGAGACGATTGAAAATATCGACGACCCAACGAATGAAAATTACCGCCGCGGCCTGTCGGTCATCGGCACCGAGACCGACCGCCTCTACACGATGGTGGAGGAGCTGCTCGACTTCTCCCGCCTGCAAAACGGCATCAAAATGAACTGTCAGGTGCTGGATTTTGTGGCCGAGGCCACCGACGCAGCGCTTTTTGTCGAGGCACGCATCCGCCAGGAGGGGATGCAGCTCGTCTATTCCGAGCCGGAGGAACCCTACCCGGTCTGGGCCGACCCCGCACGCCTGCGGCAGGTGTTTGTGAATCTCTTCGATAATGCGATAAAATATTCCGAACCGGGCGGTACGATTTTTCTGGAATTGAGCCGCACCCCGGTCACGGTCACGGCATCCATCCGCGACCAGGGCCGGGGCATCGCGGCAGATGACCTCGAGAAGGTCAAGCAGAAGTTCTTCAAGGCAAAGAACTCGGTGCGCGGCTCGGGCATCGGTCTGGCCGTCGTCGATGAGATCGTCCAGACGTTGGGCGGCCGATTCGATATCGACTCGACCCTGGGCCAGGGCACGACCGTCACCGTTACCCTGCCCATCTACCACCCCGGGCAGGAACATCTGCATGAAAAAATTTAAACAATAAGGAGCGCTTATGTCCAAAGAATTTCGCACCTCCGTCGGCGGACAAGCCCTGATGGAAGGCATCATGATGCGCGGACCGGAGAAAATCTGCTGCGCCGTGCGCAAGCCGGACGGCAGCATTGACCTGACCTACGACACCGTCACGACCCGCTGGTACAATAAAGTCCCGCTGGTGCGCGGCGTCTGCAACATGGCCGAAAACCTCTATAAGGGTTACAAATACCTGATGCACGCTGCCGACGTCGCCATGGAGGGGGAGACCGAACCCGCCGAGTCCAAGCTGGACAAATGGTTCGAGGAACACGCCACCCCCGCCGTGCAGAACGCCATGATGACCTGCGCGGCTTTTGTCGGCGTGGCGCTGGCACTGTTCCTGTTCACCTTCCTGCCCACGTTTTTGACTGGCCTCGTCATGCGGGCCGCGCCGCTGGGCCGCTGGCCGCGCGTCATCCTGGAAGGCGTACTGAAAATGGTCATCTTCCTTGGGTATATGTTCCTCTGCACCCGCTTCAGGGAACTGCACCGCGTCTTTGAGTACCACGGTGCCGAGCATAAGACCATCGCCTGTTACGAGGCCGGGCTGCCCCTGACGGTGGAAAACATCCGCAAACAGAGCCGCTTCCACCCCCGCTGCGGCACCAGCTTTATGATTCTCGTCATCATTATCAGCATCTTTTTGTATGCGGTGCTGCCCTGGACCAGCACGGCCCTGCGCGTGGTGTACAAGCTGTGTATGTTCCCGCTTTTGGTCGGTATTTCGTATGAAATTCTGAAATGGGCGGGCCGCTCGGACAGCCTGCTGTCCAAGATCATCTCACAGCCCGGGCTGTGGATGCAGCGCATGACGACCTTTGAGCCTGACGACTCAATGATCGAGGTTGCCATTGCTGCCGTCACGCCGGTCCTGCCCGAGAATCAGGAGGAAGCCCGCTGGTGAACGCTGCATTTCAGGCCCTTTGCGCCCGGCTTGCCGTTGCCGGTGTGCCCGACGCCCGGTTTGACGCGGCGGAACTTTACCGCTTTGTGACCCGCCGTGACCCGCGCCTGGACGACGGCCCTACCGAAGCCGAGGCCGCCCGCTTGGCCGCGCTGGCCGACCGCCGCGCCGCGCGGGAGCCGCTGCAATACATTTTGGGCGAGTGGGATTTTATGGACTTTTCGCTCAAAGCCGGCCCCGGCGTGCTCTGCCCCCGGGCTGACAGCGAGGTCGTCTGCGAGACGGCCATCGAGCTGCTGCAAGGCGTGCCGTCGCCGCGGGTCTACGACCTCTGCGCGGGCACGGGCTGCCTGGGGCTGGGCATTGCCCGCCATATCCCCGGCGCGGACGTGACCTGCGTGGAAAAAAGCCACGACGCCTGGCCCTATTTGACCGCCAACACGGCGGACAGCGGCGTGCGTACGATGCAGGCCGACGTCTTTACCTACTATAAGTTGCTGTCCGAAGAGTGCGCTGATCTCATCATCTCTAACCCACCCTACCTGACCGGGCCGGAAATGGGGGCGTTGATGCCCGAGACGGCCCACGAACCCGCCATGGCGCTGGATGGCGGCGCGGACGGCCTGGATTTTTACCGCCTGCTGACGACCCGCTACAAGGCCGCACTGCGCCCGGGCGGCTGGCTGGTCATGGAGATCGGCTATGCCCAGGCCGCCGATGTGCTGGCCCTGGGCGAGACCCACGGCTGGGCCAACGGCAGCTGCCGCAAGGACTACGGCGGCAATGACCGGGTTGTTTTGCTGCAAAAAATCTGAAAAAATCGTCTGAAAATCCGTTTTATGGGACACAAAACGCACAACAAAATGTTGTAATCTGTTCGTAAATCGTATATAATAGAGGCAAACGCAAATCATAACCTTACTTTGCATATAAAAGGAGAAACGCAACATGGCAGCTAAAAAAGATACCACCCCCAAGACGGCAGGCCCTGCCGCCGATAAAAAGGCCGCGCTGGAAACCGCGCTGGCGCAGATCGAAAAGCAGTTCGGTAAGGGTGCCGTCATGAAGCTGGGCGCCAACGTCACGATGCAGGTCGACGCCATCCCCACCGGCAGCCTGGGCCTCGACCTGGCGCTGGGCATCGGCGGCGTGCCCCGCGGTCGTATCGTTGAGGTCTACGGCCCCGAATCTTCCGGCAAAACCACGCTGGCACTGCAAATTCTGGCCGAGGCCCAGAAGATGGGCGGCGAGGTCGCTTTCATCGATGTTGAGCACGCCCTCGACCCCACCTACGCCGCCGCCCTGGGTGTCGATATCGACAGCCTGCTGGTCAGCCAGCCGGACACCGGTGAACAGGCCATGGAAATTTGCGAGGCCCTTGTGCGCTCCGGCGCGATTGACGCAGTCGTTGTCGACTCCGTTGCCGCCATGGTGCCCCGCGCCGAAATTGAGGGAGAGATGGGCGACAGCCATGTCGGCCTGCAGGCCCGCCTGATGAGCCAGGCCCTGCGCAAGCTGACCGGCGTTATCGGAAAGACGAACACCGTCTGCATCTTCATCAACCAGCTGCGCGAAAAAGTCGGCATCGTCTATGGCAACCCCGAAGTCACCACCGGCGGCCGTGCACTGAAATACTATTCCAGCGTGCGTATCGACGTGCGCCGTATCGAGGGTCTGAAGGACTCCACCGGCGCATTCATCGGCAACCGCACCCGCGCTAAAATCGTCAAAAATAAGGTCGCACCCCCGTTCCGTGAGGCCGAGTTTGACATCATGTTCGGCGAAGGTATCTCCAAGATCGGCGAAATCCTTGACCTCGGCGTCAAGCTTGGCGTCGTGCAGAAGAGCGGTGCGTGGTTCAACTACGGCGAAATGCGCCTGGGCCAGGGCCGCGACAACGCAAAGCAGTTCCTGAAGGATCACCCCGAGGTCTCCGACGAGATCGAAAAGATCGTCCGCGCCAACGCCGACCGCCTGCTGGCCGCCGGCAAGAAGGGTACTGTCAAGCCGCTGGATCCCAGCGAGATCGTCAAGCCGGTCGCAGCCGGTGAAGCCCCCGCCGCCCCCGCTGCCAAAACCACCGGCAGCGAGGTAGACCTCGATATTATGGTCGATGAATAACCCATGCCGCGATTGACGCAAATCAAAGAGACAAAGAAAGGCAGACTTGCGCTGTTTTTTGACGGCAAATTTGCATTCTCGCTGGATGAAAACACCTTTGCCGATGCCGGGCTGCATCAGGATGATGACCTGGAAGAGTGGCAAATTGAGGAACTGCGCAAGAAAAGCGAGACCCGCCGCGCACTGGACAAGGCCATGGATTACCTGGCCCTGCGCGACCATGCGGCGGGGGAGCTATACCAAAAGCTCTGCCGTAAGTTCGACGCCCACAGCGCCGCCTACGCCGTGGCGCGGGCGGGGGAGCTGGGCTTGTTGAACGATGCCGGGTTTGCCCGCCGCCGTGCAGCGGAGCTGCTGCGCAAGCGAAAATCCCGCCGTGAAATTTTAAACGATTTGTCGGCAAAAGGTATCGACCGCGACACCGCCGCTGAGGTGGTGGAGGAGTTGTTTGCCGAGGACGACGACGGCGAAAACCCGGAACTCGCCACAGCCCGGGCATTGGTGGAGCGGCAGTACGCCGCCAAGCTGGCTGCGGGCAAACGCGACCAGGTCGCCGCCGCTCTGGCCCGGCGCGGGTTCAGCCACGCGGTCATACGCGAGGTCTTATCCGACGACGAGTAATTTCGCTGCGTCTTGATTTGTAGGGGCGGATGCGAGCACCGACCCTTACAATCTCCCGGATATTTAAAAATCATACTGATTATAAAAGGACTACCCAATGAAAATTGCCATTATCTCTCTCGGCTGCCCGAAAAACCAGGTGGACGCCGACGTTTTCTGTCATGCCCTCATCAAGGACGGCCACACCACCGTGGGCGACCCGGCCGAGGCGGACATCATCATCATCAACACTTGCGGATTTATCGAGTCCGCCAAGACCGAGGCCATCGAGAATATCCTGATGGCCTGCCAGTACAAGCAGCAGAACCTGGCCCTCAAGGTCATCGTCACCGGCTGCCTGGCCGAGCGCTACAAGCAACAGATCATCCAGGAAATCCCCGAGGTGGACGCGGTCGTCGGCATCGGCTCCAACGCCGCGCTGCCCGCCATTGTGCGCCGCCTGTGTGCCGACGGCGCAGGCCAGACCGAGAGCTATGGCCCCAAGAGCGATATGCCGCTGGGCGGTGCCCGCGTCATCTCGACCCCGCGCCACTATGCGTACTTAAAAATTGCCGAGGGCTGCAACAACGGCTGCTACTACTGCGCCATCCCGCTGATCCGCGGTGCGCTGCGCAGCCGCGAGATCAACGACTGTGTGGCCGAGGCCCGCTGGCTGGCTGGCGAGGGCGTGCGGGAGCTGATTCTGGTTGCCCAGGACCCCACTGCTTATGGTGAGGACTGGGGCAAACCTGGTGCCATCTGTGAGTTGCTGGACCGCTTGCAGGAAATCGACGGTATCCGCTGGATTCGCGTGCTGTACGCCTATCCTGAACGTATCAGCGATGAATTTATTGCGGCCCTCGTCCGCAACACCAAGGTCGTGCCTTATCTTGACCTGCCCATCCAGCACTGCGACGACGCCGTGCTGAAAGCGATGAACCGCCGTGGCGGCCGCAAGGAGATCGAGGATGCCATCGCCCGGCTGCGGGCTGCCATCCCCGGTATCACGCTGCGCACCACGCTGATCGCGGGCTTCCCCGGCGAGACCGAGGAGCAGTACGCCGAGTTGTGCGACTTTGTCAAGACTGTCAAGTTTGACCGCCTGGGCTGCTTTGCCTACTCGGCCGAGGAAAACACCGTGGCCGCGAAGATGCCCAACCAGCTCGACGAGGAAACCAAGCAGCGCCGCGCCGATCACATCATGGAATTGCAGGCCGAAGTCAGCGCCGAACGCGAGGGCGAGAAGGTCGGCAACACCTACGAGTGCATCTGCGACGGCATCGACGAGGAGACCGGGATGTACCTGTTGCGCACCAAGGCTGACTGCCCTGAAATTGACGGCAATGTGCTGACTCCTGCCGACACCCCGCTGGAGACCGGCGCGTTCTACAACGTGACCATCACCGATTCCGACACCTACGACCTGTACGGCTATGTGGAAGAAAAACTGGAGGATTAAACGATGAATCTGCCTAATAAATTGACGATGATGCGTGTGGTTCTGGTGCCTGTGTTCATGATATTTGCGGCACTGTCCCACTATGGCACGGCGGATTTCAACGCCGCATTCATGCTGACAGCGGGCATTATCTTTGCCGTGGCCAGCTTCACGGATTTTCTGGACGGCTACCTGGCCCGCAAGAATAACCTTGTCACCGATTTCGGCAAGTTTATGGACCCCCTGGCCGACAAGTGCCTGACCACTGCCGCTTTTATCTATATGGTGGCCTGCGGCATCTGCAGCCCCGTGGTGCTGGCGGTCATTCTGTTCCGCGAGTTCGCCGTGGCGGGTGTGCGTATGCTGGCCGCCGAGACCGGCACCGTTATCGCCGCCAATATGTGGGGCAAGGTCAAGACGGTTCTGCAGATGCTGACCGTGCTGTTCTACTACTTTGCCGCCGCACTGGCAGGCCCCACCGATGTGATGGCCGTGGGGCTGATCACCCAAATTTTGTGCTGGCTGTGCGGCGCGGCCACCGTGCTTTCGGGCGGCATTTACCTGTGGCAGAACCGCAAGCTGTTCATGCAGGCAAAATAATGGCAAAACTCCGAACGAAACTTTATACGTTGTATCGCAGGATGACCCGCCTGGAGCGGGCCGTCCTGGTTTTGTTGTGTGTGTTTGCAGTCAAGTTTGTGTGCAGCACCGCGGCGCATTTTGTCCCGGGGCTGCAAGCCGTGGATATGCTGGGCAGCGGCCGCGATCCGGTGGATATTTGGCTGTTGCTGCTCTCCTGCACGGCGGTGCTGGGCGTGTTCTGCCTCTACCGCCGTGCGGCGAGGGCCGTCGGCGCAAAGCTGACAAAGGCAGATGCCGTTATTCTCGGTATCTGCATTGCGGCCAGCGCGGCGTTCTACCTGCACGCCATGGTGGGCCGTCAAAGCCTCTACCTGTGGGACAACGCCACCTACTACAATTTGCAGGTGCGGCTGGAATCCAACTTCGCCGACGGCGTGTTCACCGGCGTAGGTTCCACCATTTATAAAACCTGGTTCAACGACTACGCGCCGCTGGTCATCAACCTGCTGGCCGAGCCGTTTTTCATGTTCACGCCCCGCACGGCCAACACCTTCGCGCTGCTCTGTGCGCTGCTGATCCCGACGCTGGTCTATTACAGTGCGTGGATTTTCCTGACAGTGTTTCGTCAAAAAGTGCAGCTGAAAGCGCCGCGGCTCTTCACAGCGCTGTCCATGGCGTTTGTGCTGCTGCTGCCGCTTTTGCACATTGCGCTCTACCGTGGTATGCCGGATCTGCTGGGTGTGGCGTTCGCCTTCATGCTGTTTGCGCTGGGCGTCGGATATGATTTCAGTGGCCCGGCCCCCGCACGGCTCGTCAGCCTGGCGGCCTTCACCGGGCTGCTGATGCTGACCCGCCGCAGCTATATGTTTACCGTTGTGGCGTTCTATTTGCTCTACGGTGTCTGGGTGCTGGCCCGGGCCGCCCGCGCCAAACAGGGCAGTGCGGCCCTGCGTTTTGTGAAATTTGCTGCGGCATCGCTGGTCTGCGTCGGCGTGCCGCTGCTGCCCATGTTCTGGCGCATCGTCCGCGCAGATTACAGCGACCGTTACGCCACCTACCAGACCGGCGGCTTTTTGGCCGAGCTGAACAACCAGCGCGTCTATCTGGGCTGGCTCGTGTTCGCAATTATTCTTGTTGGCATACTATACGGATTGTATAAATCTGAGACTCGCAGCCTGGCAGTGCTCTCCGCTGTCGGCGCGGTGCTGACCGTGCTGCTTGTGACCCGGGTACAGAACATGGACGACCACCAATCCCTGGCCGTCGCACCGTTCTACCTGCTGGGCTGCTTCCTCTGTGCGCTGCTCATCGCCAACCTGCCCTGGGCGTGGCCCCGCCGCGCCGTAGCTGCGGTGCTGGGCGTGCTGTGTGCCCTCAACTTCGGCGCGTGCAGCCAGCTTTTGCCGGTTATTCTGCCAAACGCTGTCAACAGCGGACTGTATTTCTACGTGGACAGCCCCCGCGCCGACCTGGCCCAGGTGGCTGAGGTCAACGCCTGGCTGCGGGAAAACTGCACCGGCGAGAACTCCGCCTACATGATTTGTCACGGCGTTGTGTACAGCCCCGATGTGTTCCGCGTGTCGGCGCTGCCGGATGAGACGATCCGCGAAATCTTGCCCTACGGTGTCTGTAACCCCGGCAACGACGCCTTTCCGAAGGAACTGTTCACGGCGCAGGTCGTGCTGACCTGCACGCCGTTTGACCCCAACAACCACACCGAGAAGATGAACGCCGCTTTCCTGGAAAACCAGGAAAAGTACGCGCCGTTTGAGATTGCAGCGGAGTTTGACATGGGCAACGGCTACACCATCACGGCCTACCGCCGCATCAAGGCCCCGACCGTGGCCGAGCTGGACACCTACCGCAGCTATCTGGCCGAGGAGGACGCGCGGTTCCCCTACAATTTCAGCGCCGTGTGGGACGAGCTGGCCGCCCAATTCGCAAATAACGGCTGAATCCCCCTTGCAACCGCGCCGCGTGTTGGCTATAATAAAGGTATCCCTATATAGAGGAAGGAACGTGCAAGCTATGCAGATCTTCAACACCATGACCCGCCAGAAAGAGGAGTTCACCCCCCAGAAGGAGGGCGAATATCGCATCTATGTCTGCGGCCCGACGGTTTATAATTATATCCACATCGGCAACGCGCGCCCGATGATCGTCTTTGACACATTGCGCCGTTATCTGGAATACTGCGGCAACAAGGTCTACTACGTCTCCAACATCACCGACATTGATGACAAACTCATCAAGAAAGGCCAGGAGGAGGGAACCTCGATGCAGGAGGTTGCCCGCAAGTTTGAGGCCGAGTACATCAAGGACTCTGACGGTCTGAACGTCAAGACCCCCACCGTGCGCCCCCGCGCCACCGAGCATATCGGCGAGATCATCGGTATCGTCAAGGATCTGGTCGAGAGCGGCCACGCCTATGTGGCCCGCAACGGCGATGTCTATTTCCGCGTCAAGTCTGACCCCGGCTACGGCAAGCTGAGCCATCTGAACCTCGACGACCTCGAGAGCGGCAACCGTGAGCTGCGCAGCCGCATGGACGACGATCTGAAAGAGGATCCCGCCGATTTCGCGGTCTGGAAGGCTGCCAAGCCCGGCGAGCCCTACTGGGAAAGCCCCTGGGGCCACGGCCGTCCCGGCTGGCATATCGAGTGCAGCGCCATGGCCCGCAAGCACTTGGGCAAGACCATCGACCTCCACGCCGGCGGCCAGGATCTGATCTTCCCCCATCATGAGAACGAGATCGCCCAGAGCGAGTGCGCCAACGGCTGCACCTTCAGCCGCTACTGGATGCACAACGGTTTTCTGAACATCAACAACGAGAAGATGTCCAAGAGCGCGAACAACTTCTTCACGGTGCGCGAGATCGCCGACAAGTACGGCTATGAACCAATCCGCTACTTTATGCTGACGGCGGGCTATCGCATGCCGCTGAACTACACGGTCGAGCTGATCGAGAGCTGCAAGAACAGCCTTGAGCGTATGTACACCTGCCGTGATAACCTGGATTTCGCCATCGAGCATGCCCACGGCACCGACACTGCGCTGGTGGAAAAGTGCGCAGGAGCGCGTAAAAAGTTCAAGGTTGCCATGGACGACGACCTGAACACCCCCGATGCCCTGGCCGCTATTTTCGACCTGGTCAAGGACATCAACACGCTGTCCGATGTCTCCGACAAGGCAACGCTGAAAGAAGCCGCCAAGACGATGGACGAGCTGACCGGCGTGCTGGGCCTGCTGTACAACCGCAAAAAGACCGACAGCATCCCCGCCGAGGTCACGGCGCTGGTCGAGGAGCGCGCCGCCGCCAAGAAGGCCAAGGACTGGGGCCGTGCGGACGCCATCCGTGCCCAGCTGACCGAGATGGGCTGGAGTGTCACCGACACTGCCCAAGGCCCGAAAATCGCAAAACTGTAAGTAAAAACAGATGCAGGGGCGGCCTGCGCATCTGCGCCGCAGGGCGCGGGTGCGTGGGCTGGCCCCTGCTTTTGTACCAGGAATTTGTGATGATATGACGAAACAACGCGAAAAACAAAACATGACCCTTTGGCTGTTGCTGGGCTGCGGGCTGGCGCTGCGGCTGGTGCTGGCCCTTGTGACCGAGGGCTACCCCTACGACATGAGCTGCTTTGTGGCTTGGGGTGACAAGCTGGCCGCTGAGGGCCCCGCCGCCTTTTACAGCGAGGGCTACTTTGCCGACTACCCGCCCGGCTACCTGTGGGTGCTGGGGCTGGTGGGGGTCATCCGCGCCGCGCTGCACATTGCCTACGAGTCCAAATGGACCTACTTTCTGCTGGCGCTTGTGCCGTCGCTCTGCGACTGCGCGGGGGCGGCGCTGGTTTATACCACAGCCCGGCGCGGCAGGGTAGGGGAGCACATGGCGCTGGTGCTGGCGGCGTTCACAGCGTTTAACCCGCTGCTATTGTTTGACACCGGCGTCTGGAAGCAGATCGACGGCGCATTCGCACTGCCGCTGCTGCTCTGCTTTTTGCTGCTGGAACAGCGCCGCTACCTGCCCGCCGCCGTCTGGTTCGGCGTGGCGCTGGCTATCAAGCCGCAGGCGCTGCTGTTCGGGCCGGTGCTGGCGGCCTGCTACCTGGCGGCTGTCGCGCTGGAAGAAGATAAGCACCGCGCCTTTGGCCGCTGCTTCGGCGGTGCGGCGCTGGCACTGCTGCCCCCGCTGGCGGCGGGGCTGCCGTTTTTCGGCATCGCACAGTTGCTCCCCAAGCTGGTAGAAAAGTACACAGGTACGATGTCCGGCTACCTTTACGCCACCATCAACGCTTTCAACTGGATGGCGGCGCTGGGCGGCAACTGGAAGGGCCTGGACGAGACGGTACTGCTGGGCATCACCTGGCAGCAGCTGGGGTGGTTCAATATCCTGCTGGTCACGGCGGGCCTGGCCTACTTTGCGGTGCGCAGCGCCCGGGGCGGCAGCTTCTCGCCGCTGCTGCTGGCGGCGTACTATGGCATCGGTGTGTTCACGCTGGCCCACTGTATGCATGAGCGCTACATGGTGCCCGGCGTGCTGCTGACCCTGCTGGCCGCTGCGCATTGGAACGATATCCGCCTTTACGCGGCCGGGGTGGGCCTGTCGCTGACCGGGTTCATCAACTTGGCCACGGTCTACTCGCTGACCGGCTCCGACGACGAATGGCTGACCAGCGCCACCAGTTCCACGGTGGCGATCTTGACCGGCCTGGTCGAGACGGTCTGCTTTGTGCTGCTGCTGTTTGCCATGTGGGATATCACCCGCCACAGCCACACGCTGCCTCTGCCGGAGCGTGAACCCGAGCAATCCCCGCCGCAGCCTGCCGCACAGCCGAAATGGACCCGCCGCGAGGTGAGCGCACTGCTAGCATTGACGGCGGCCACGGCGGTGCTGAGCTTTGCCTACCTGGGCAGCCGCACCGCGCCGCAGAATCCGCTGGACGCCACCGATACCGTACTGACCGAGACGGTGACGCCGCAGGGCGACGCGGTCTCGCTGTGGGTGTACCCGGGCATTTCCTTCGGCGGCAGTATGACCGTGACCGACGCTGCGGGCAATGTGGTCTTTGAAAAAGAACTGAACTACGGCACCTGCTTCAGCTGGACGGCCAACGATGTGGCCGCCGCGTCAGGGCAGCCCCTGACCGTGACCGTGCAGAACGCCCAGCTGTTTGAGCTGGCCTTCCGCGACGTGGCGGGGCAGCTGGTGCCGGCAGCGGGCGGCGGTGCGCTGCTTGATGAGCAGGCCGCTGTGCCGGACACTATCAGCCAGCTGAACAGTATGTATTTTGACGAGATTTACCATGGCCGTACCGGTTATGAGCAGCTGCACAAGATGCCTGTCTACGAGACGACCCACCCACCGCTGGGCAAGGATCTGATCATGGTGGGCATTGCGATGTTCGGCATGACCGGCTTTGGATGGCGGTTCTCCGGTACGCTGTTCGGCGTGCTGCTGGTGCCGCTGGCCTGGTGCTTTGTGCGCCGCCTGACCCGCAAACCATGGGTGGCGGCGGTCTCCGGCGTGCTGCTGGCGCTGGATTTCATGCGTTTTTCCCAAAGCCGCCTGGCAACGATTGACGTCTACGGCACGTTTTTCATCCTGCTGGGGGCGTACTTCATGCTGTGGTACTGCCAGCAGGTGCTGACGGCAGGCGTGGACAGCGCCCTTCTGCCGATGGCGCTGGGCGGGCTGGCCTTCGGCCTGGGCTGCGCGGCCAAGTGGACCGGCATCTACGCCGGGGCCGGGCTGGCGGTGCTCTACCTGGGCGTTCTGTACGCCCGCTGGCGGCAGAAGCAGCCCGGCTTCTGGGCAGAGTTCCGCACGGCGGCGGTGGGCGGCGTACTGTTCTATGTGCTGCTGCCGCTCTGCATCTACATTGCGTCCTACCTGCCGTACTGGTGGCGCGACCCTTCGTTCAGTCTGGGCGATTGGTGGCAGTGCCAGGTCTCGATGTATAGTTACCATTCCACTTTGCAGGCGACCCACCCGTTTGAGAGCCGCTGGTACACCTGGCTGCTGGGCCTGCGCCCGGTGTGGTACTACCGCAACGGCTATCTGCCCTACGGCACCAAGGCCAGCATTGTGGGCATGGCCGGGCCGGTCATCTGGCTGGCCGGGCTGGCGGCGCTGGTGGGCCTGCTGTGGCGGCAGGTCAGCGGGCGCGGCAGCCGCCAGGGCGCGGGCGTGCTGATTTTGTACGGCACGCAGCTGATCCCCTGGATGCTGGTGTCGCGGTGTACGTTCTTGTACCATTATTTCCCCAGTTCCATGTTCTGCCTGGCGGCGCTGGCCCTGGTGCTGGCCCGCATGAAGCGCCGCGACTGGGCCAGGCGCATTGCGGGCGGCCTGTGCGTGGCGGCGGCCGTTCTGTTTGTGCTCTACTACCCGGCCCTCTCCGGGCTGCCCATCCCCGCCTGGTGGGCGGATGCCCTGGAAGTGCTGCCGAGCTTTGGGTTCTATTAAGCTGTGTGGGAGAACAATGTTTGCCCCTGCATTCTTTGCATACATAAACGCCGCAGTAACGGAAGTGATTTCCCGTTGCTGCGGCGTTATTGTATTAAGGCAACACCGCACAATTCCCGCCTGACGGCTTAAGCACCGCTCCGGCGGATCTCCGCGCCAAGAGCCGCCGCAAGCGGCGGTTGCGCTCCGAAGCGCCTCGCTGCGGCTCGGTGTGCGGTACGGCATCTGCGTTGCCAAAATGCTCGATAATACACAAAGTATTATCGAGCATTTTGGCTTAGCAGCTGCCGCACCTCGCTCGCCGTATCGGCACTTAGAATTATGCGGTATTGCCTTAAGCTTCTTTAGTTACTTTCTTCTCGAAGAAAGTGACTTACGCCTCTGGCAGGTAGATATGATGCGGTAGGCCCTCGACGTAGATCGGGGTCAGCTCGGCCTGGACCAGGGGCAGGGCGTAGGCCAGAAACTCATCCGTCATGGCGGTGTGGTCGGCGTTGACCCACTCCAGCGGCACCTTCTTTTCCAGGTTGGCAACCTCACTGATGGGGTGCAGGCTCGTACCGCACTGGTACGGCGCGTTGGAAATACGGTCCAGCGCGACCATCTCGCCGGTGTGGCCCTCAAACGCGGCCTTGGCGGCGGCACCGCCGACCTGGTAAGCCTCGGTGATATCGGTGCGGCTCGTCAGATGACCCGCGCAGCGCTGCAGGGTAGAAAGCTCGATGCAGCGGGTTTTCGTGTCCAGGCGGCGGGCGACGGTGTTCGCCAGGAAACGCGCCGTGCCGGTCAGGGCCTTGTGGCCGAAAGCATCCACCGCGTGGACATCGTCGGCCAGCTCGCAGACGTAGCGGCCATCCTCGAGCTTGACGCCCTCGGACACGGCGATGACGATGGACGGCTTCTCCTTTTGCATCCGCTCGACCTTCTCCACGAAATGATCCACGTTGAAGGGCACTTCGGGCAGGCAGATCATGTCCACGCCCTCGCAATCCTCGGCCTTGGCCAATGCAGCGGCGGCGGTCAGCCAGCCCGCGTTGCGGCCCATGATTTCAACAATGGTCACGTACTTGGTGCCGTAGACTGTCGCATCGCGGATGATTTCCTTCATCACGACACCGATGTACTTGGCGGCGCTGCCGTAGCCCGGAGTGTGGTCGGTGACCATCAGATCATTGTCGATGGTCTTAGGCACGCCCATAAAGCGGATGTCGCTGCCGATGTGTGCGCCGTAGTCGGCCAGCTTGCCGATGGTGTCCATCGAGTCGTTACCGCCGATGTAGAAGAAGTAGCCGATGTCCAGCTCCTTCAGAATCTCAAACAGCTGGATGTAGACGGCCTCGCCCTCGGCGGTGTGCCAGTCGGGCAGCTTGTAGCGGCAGGAACCCAGATAGCTGGACGGCGTACGCTTCAAAAGCTCAATGTCCAGTGCGGTTTTCAGTTTGTCGTCCAGTACGCAGGTGCGGCGCTCTAACAGGCCGGCCACGCCGTGCAGCATACCGTAGACCTTGCCCGCACCGCGGCGCTTGCAGCTTTCATACACGCCCGCGAGACTGGCGTTGATGACGGAAGTCGGGCCGCCGGACTGACCGACGATCGCATTTTTTGCCATAGTTTTCCTCCTTGCAGGCAGGGCCTGCAGCTTGTGGGTGGCGTGCCCGCGCAGGGTAGAGACGCGGCGCAGAGCAAACGAATATTGTCATCCTCAGTGTACCATGCGGCGGCGGTTTTGGCCATTGCGGCAGTTGCTTATATCGCGGCGCGGTATAGGCAAAATCGAAGTTCCGCAGAGCGGAACGCTGATGCAAAGCAAGTTTGCGGATATGAAAAATCGTTCCACGGTATGGAATTTTGCGCTGTAAAAATCTGCAAGAATCGTTCGCAAACCTTGCAAAAATTGCGAAACGATAAAAACTTGTGCAAGATGACGAAGACGTTAAATTTTTGACTGACGGGAAAGCGCTGGTGGTAAAGCCTCTCAGGCCTCGCAGGCTCGGCCAGCTCCCCACTACGTGAGGAGCCCTGTTGCGCGGGCTTTGCCCGCGAAAAAACCGCCCCAAGCAGTGGGGAGGTGACGAGCGAAGCGAAGTCGGAGGGCTTTGCTGCCTGGCGGCCATCGCACGCCATATTTTTTCGCAAAACCATCTTGACACCGCTCCGCAACCGCGCTATACTTTAACCAATAAAAGCGTTGATGGGGAAAAGTACCGCCCAAGACCCGCACAGAGAGCCTGGCATTTGGTGTAAGCCGGGACGGTGACAGGGCGCGAAAGAACACCCCGGAGCTGCGGCCTGAAATGCAAAGAGTAGGGTGCGCCGCAGGCTGTGCGTTACAGCGGCAGCGTTTCAAAGGTGAACGTGTACGGAAAAAGTGACCGTATGCCCTTATTTCGGCTGCGGTAATTTAGGTGGCACCGCGGATCAAGACAGTGATTCGTCCTAATGACAGGGCGGATGGGCTGTCTTTTTGTTTTACCATTCGGAAAGTGTAAGACCGAAAAGGAGAAACAAACAATGTGCTGCATTATGGGTTATGCCGGGCATGATCTGCCCAAGGAAACGTTTACGGAGTATCTGCTGCGTACCACCAGCCGCGGGCCGGATGACCAGCGTGTGGCCGAGACTGAGTTCGGCCTGCTGGGCTTTGGCCGTCTCGCCATTATGGGCTTGACGCCCGAGGGCATGCAGCCCTTCTTCCGCGGTGCGGACTGCGTGGCCTGCAACGGCGAGCTGTACGGCTTCCGCCCCGTCAAAGCCGAACTGGAAGCCGAGGGCTACACCTTTGAGTCCGACTCCGACTGCGAGATCATCCTGCCGCTCTACTACAAATACGGCCTGGATATGTTCAAGCATCTGGACGCTGAGTTTGCGATGATTCTGTACGACAGCCGGAAAAAGCTGCTCATCGCCGCCCGCGACCCCATCGGCATCCGCCCGCTGTTCTACGGGTACAGCGAGAGCGGCTGCATTGCCTTTGCGTCCGAGGCGAAAAACCTCGTGGGGCTATGCAAAAAAATCTATCCGTTCCCCATCGGCAGCTATTACTGCAACGGTCAGTTCGTGCGGTACTGCGATATCGCCGACACCCCCGCGTACAGCCAGGATGAACTTCCCGAGGTATTGACGAACATCCGGGAAAAGATCGTCGCGGGTGTGGACAAGCGGCTGGATGCCGACACGCCGGTCGGGTTCCTGCTCTCCGGCGGTCTGGATTCCAGCCTGGTCTGCGCCATTGCGGCCAAAAAGCTGGGCAAGCCCATCCGCACCTTTGCCATCGGCATGAGCGAGGACGCCATCGACCTGAAATACGCCAAGCAGGTGGCTGACTACCTGCACGCCGATCACACCGAGGTCATCATCAACAAGGACATCGTCCTGGATGCGCTGGAAAGCGTCATTGCCATGCTGGGCACCTGGGATATCACGACCATCCGCGCGTCGGTGGGTATGTATCTCGTCTGCAAGTACATCCACGAGCACACCGACATCCGCGTGCTGCTGACCGGTGAGATTTCCGATGAGCTGTTCGGCTACAAGTACACCGACTACGCACCCAGCGCCGCCGCGTTCCAGGCCGAGAGCCAGAAGCGCATCCGCGAGCTGTATATGTACGACGTGCTGCGCGCCGACCGTTCCATCAGCGTCAACAGCCTGGAAGCCCGCGTGCCTTTCGGCGACTTGGATTTCGTCAAGTACGTCATGGCCATCGACCCCGAGAAGAAGCTGAACACCTACGGCAAGGGTAAGTACCTGCTGCGCAAGGCTTTCGAGGGCGACTGGCTTCCCGAGAGCATCCTCTGGCGCGAGAAGGCCGCCTTCAGCGACGCGGTGGGCCACTCGATGGTGGACGATCTGAAGGAGTATGCCGAGACAATCTACACTGACCGCGAGTTTGCCGAGAAGTGCGGCAAGTACACCTATGGCCGCCCCTTTACCAAGGAAAGCCTGCTGTACCGCGAAATTTTTGAGAAGTACTACCCCGGCCAGGCGGAGATGATCGTGGATTACTGGATGCCCAACAAGGCATGGCCTCACTGCGACGTCAACGACCCCAGCGCGAGAGTGCTGGCAAACTATGGGGCGAGCGGGCAGTAAAATCCCCAAGGCTCAGCGGAAGAAAAACTTCCCCTTGCATTTTCCCCAAACCCGTGTATAATAAAAAACGATATCGCAGAGTAGGAATCCGCGCGTGGGGCGCTGCCCCAAAGTGCCTGACCAACGGGGAGTTGTGGCAGGACGAAGTGACCGCAAGGTTCGCGGTGCGGGTTCCGCATCCCACTGCTGCATGATGGTGTGCAACGGCGGATGCGGCGTTGTGCCCGTCCCAACCAAAATTGCCTTCTCCTTTGTGCGGCAAACGCACAAAGGAGGATTTTTTATGTGCACTGTATCTGAACAAACCCTGTCCGTCCTCACCCCCGACTACTGGCGTACCGCCCGGCGGGAACTGAACAACCCCCGCGTGCTGGCGTTCTCGGGCCTGGTCTGTGCTATGGCCATCGTGCTGGAAAGCCTACCCATCTACCTGATGGGGCCGAGCCTGAAAATCTACTTTAGTTTTTTGGCCGTCTCGCTGGGATGCAGCTGCTACGGCCCGGTCGTGGGCATGATGGCCGGTGCCATCATTGACAGTGTCGGCTTTCTGCTCTCCGGCTACGGCGAGCCGTATTTCCCCGGCTACCTTGTCACGGCGGTGCTGTCGGGGCTGATCTACGGCGTTATGCTCTACCGCCGCAAACCGACGCTGCCGCGCATTATTGTGACGCGGCTCATCATCAACTACGGCAGCAATGTCTTGTTGGGCAGCGTGTGGAAAGCCATGCTCTACGGCAAGGGGTACCTGTACTACCTGACCTCCGGTGCGGTGAAAAACACGATCATGCTGCCCATCGAGGTATTCCTGACCTGGGTCGTCCTGAACGCCGCCGCCAAGCAGGGATTGGACAGGAAGTTTATTCATAAGCGGTAAAGTATGCCCGGCGCTGGCGCTTTCACCAAAATTAACGGAAATTTTCTGTGCGTGGTTACGCGTTTAACCTTTGCCCTGGGGCGGCCTCTGCCGTATAATGGAAGTGCGCTGTGTAATGGAAGTACAGAGAGGGGGCGCACCATGCAGGAAAATCGTATCCGCATTGTGGATATCGCAGAGCGGCTGGGGCTGAGCACGGCCACAGTGTCCAACGTCATCCACGGAAAGACGTCCAAAATGTCACCGCGCACGGCCCAGCGCGTCTGGCAGGAGCTGGAAGCTGTGGGCTATATCCCCGATATGGCGGGCGTCTGGCTGGCGCAGAAAAGCTCCCGCATCATCGGCGTGGTCGTCGATGACAGCCCCAAGTACGAGGGCAAAGTCCTGGAGGATGGCTTCGTTACAGCGTCGCTGAACGCACTCTCCCGCGAGGCAAACGAAAAGGGCTTCTTCTTGATGGTTAAAACCACCCGGACACTGGATGAGGTCCCGGCGTTTGCGTCGATGTGGCGGATGGAAGGGCTGATTCTGATGGGCTTCTGTGAGGCCGACTATGCCGCACTGCGCCGGGCCATTCGCACGCCCATCGTCGTGTACGACGGCTATATGCAGGGCTGTCCGGGTGTGGTCAATCTCGTGATCGACCACGCCGACGGCGGGCGGCAGGCCGGGCAATACCTGAAAGCCGCAGGCCACACCCGGGCACTCTGCCTGGCAGACAACAATATCTGCATGGACAAGGAGCGAATGGACGGCTTTGCGGCGGCCTTTGGCCCCGACCGTGTGACCCGCTGGCAGGTCCCGGCGCAGGCCCGGCCCCGGCGGCAGTTTTATGAAGAAAATTTCGCAGCTCTGCGCACATCCGGCATCACGGCCATCTTCGCAGTGTCGGATTTTTACGCGCTGGAATGTATGCGCTTTTTGCAGGCCAAGGGGCTGCAGGTGCCGGGGGATATGGCCGTTGTTGGCTTTGACGACAGCGAGGCCAGCCGCACCGGATACCCGTCGCTGACGACAGTACGGCAGGACGCCGCGCTGCGGGCGGGCATTGCCGTCGCCAGTATCGAGGCCATGGGCCGCGGCCAGAGCTGCGCGGAAAAGATCGTACTGCCGGTCACATTGCTGCCGAGGGAGAGCACAGGAGGCGTATCATGTCAAAATTTATAAGGGAACTGGGCAAAATTGCTGTGCCGGTCACACTGCAAAGTATGCTGCAGGCGTCGTTTTCTATCGTGGACCAAATCATGATTGGCCAGTTGGGGGCGGTCAGCATCGCGGCTGTGGGGCTGGGCGGCAACTATTCGATGATTTTCAATGTAGTCAGCGGCTCGGTGGGCACGGTGGCGGGCATTCTCATTGCCCAATTTCTCGGCGCAGGGGATAAAAAAGAGGCGTGGAGCAGCCTGACGCTGAGCACCGTGATAAGCCTGTGCCTGGCGGGGGTGTTCCTGGGCGTCTCGCTGGGGGCGACGGCGCAGATTCTGGGGCTGTACACAAAGGATGCTGCCATCATCGCCGAGGGATGCGTCTACTTTAAAATTATCGCGTTCTCCTTCGCGCCGATGGGCCTTTCCACGGTCTTGTCTGCCTGGCTGCGCTGCAGGGGGCACGCGAACATTCCCTTCGCGGCCAGCATCGGCGCGGTGCTTTCTAACGTGGTGCTGAACTATGTGCTGATTTTCGGCAAGCTGGGCCTGCCTGCCTGCGGGGTGCGCGGGGCGGCGATTGCCACGCTGGTGTCGCAGCTGGTAAATCTGGCGCTCATCGCGACGGGATTCCTACACTGTCTGCGGCAGGACGGCGAGCGGGTGCAGCCCTCGCTGCATTTTACCAAAATCACCCGGCGGGACTATCTGGGCATGATCACGCCGATTCTGGTCAGCCAGTTTTTGTGGAGCCTGGGCCAGAACGTGGAATCCGCCGTGTATGGACACCTGGGCACGCAGAATCTGGCGGCCTACACGCTGACCTGCCCGATACAAAGCCTCATCGTCGGGGCGCTCAGCGGACTTTCCGCGGCGGCGGGCGTGCTGATCGGCAAGCGGCTGGGACGCAAGGAGTACGACGCAGCCTACGGCGACGCCAAGAAGATCATGGCCACCGGGCTGGTGGGCGCGGCGGTAGTTTCATCACTGCTGGTCGGGCTGGCCGGGCAGTACGTGGGGCTGTACCGCGTGGAAGACGAAGTCCGCACCCTGGGCCACATGCTGCTGGTGGTGTTTGCGCTGTATGCGCCCATTAAAGTGGAAAACATGATTTTGGGCGGCGGCATCCTGAAAAGCGGCGGCAACACCCGGTTGGTCATGATCATCGACATAGCGGGCACCTGGGGCATCGGCATCCCGCTGTGCTTTTTTGCAGCCTATGTACTGCACTGGGGCATTGTGGGCGTGTACACGCTGCTGACGGCGGAGGAACTGTTCCGCCTGGTGGTGTCGCTGGTGGTGTTCCGTAAGAGAAAGTGGATGGTGAGCTTGGCGTAAAAAGCAAAAACGCCAAAATATCCCTATTACCGTAATAGTTCCGGTACTTATACAAAACCCTTTAAAAGTCATACTTTTGCACAGAAAAGTATGACTTTTGTTTTTTTTTGTTGTGCGTTCTGCCCGCTGTTGTGTGCGCGTGGGCAAAACATTTACCCTTTTCGCTGAACTTTTCACAAAAATTTAAAAATTATTGCAAACGGTTTGTAAAGCGTCTACAATGGGTCATGCAAGGTTACAAAATGCGTTGATTCCCGGCACGTTCCGACAAGATGAAACGCATTTTTGCTATTTATGCACACACAACAGGGAGGAACAACACACATGAAGAAATTGATGGGTATTCTGCTGGCCGCCTCTATGGTGTTCAGCCTGGCTGCCTGTGGTTCCACTGCAGACACCGCTGCCAGCACTGCCAGTGCCTCTGCCGCTACTGCTGAGGGCAGCAGCGACAACCAGGCCCCCGACGTCAAGGTCGGTGCCATCATCCTGGGCGATGAGACCGAAGGTTACAGCGCCGCGCACATCAACGGCATCAAGGAAGCCGCTGCCGAGCTGGGCATGAGCGACGACCAGATCGTCTGGAAGTACAAGATCGCTGAGGGCGGCGTCACCGCCGACGCAGCCGAGGACCTTGTCGGCCAGGGCTGCAACCTGATCATCTCCAACTCCTACGGCCATCAGACCTACATGGAGGAGGAAGCCGAGAAGTACCCTGACATCAACTTTGTGGCCATGACCGGCGACTTCGCCGCCATCTCCGACCTCGACAACTTCTACAACGCCTTTACCGCCGTTTACCAGAGCCGCTACGTCTCCGGTGTCGTCGCCGGCATGAAGGTCAAAGACCTGGTCGAGTCTGGCACGCTGACCCCCGAGACCCAGCCCGACAGCTTCACCGCTGACGGCAAGGTCAAGATCGGCTACGTAGGCGCTTACAACTACGCCGAGGTCGTCTCCGGCTACACCGCCTTCTTCCTGGGCGTCCAGAGCGTTTACCCCGATGTCCAGATGGAGGTCATGTACACGAACTCCTGGTTCGATATCGACAAGGAGGGCGCTGCCGCCGAGGCCCTGATCGCCAACGGTGCGGTCATCATCGGCCAGCACGCTGACTCCACCGGTGCCCCCGCTGCCACCCAAAAGCTGAAGGACTCCGGCAAGATCTGCTACTCCATCGGCTACAACATCGATATGCTTGCCACCGCCCCCACCGCTGCCCTGACCTCCGCGACGAACGTCTGGAAGGTCTACTACAAGGAGCTGTTCGAGGGTGCGCAGGCCGGCAGCATCCCGCAGGACTGGTGCAAGGGCTATGAGGATGGCGCTGTTGCCATCACCGACCTTGGCCCCGAGGTTGCCGACGGCACTGCCGAGAAGGTCGCCGAGGTTGAGGCTGCGCTGAAGGACGGCAGCCTGAAGGTCTTTGACACCAGCAAGTTCACCGTCGACGGCGCGGAGGTCACCACCGCCCCCATCGACCTGACCTACTACGATTTCAGCACCGGTTCTCCTGTGGCTGTCTATCAGGGCGAGACCAAGGAGGCTATCTCCGACGGTTACTTCCACGAGGGCGAGCTGCGCGCAGCCCCGACCTTCTCCCTGCGCATCGACGGCATCATTGAGGATGCTGACCCTGTCGCCTGATTCTGATTGAGTCATCAAGGGAAGACTGCGGTAGAAACGCAGCCTTCCCTTTTGGTGGTTATAGAAAGAAAAGCCTTCCCCCGAGGGGGAAGCCTTTCCTCGGCCCCCCACAAACTACAAATTGTTCCTACCTTATTATAGTCCGAAAGGAGCCTGCATAATGGCGCAGAACGAATATGCTGTGCGCTTGGAGCACGTTACCAAAACCTTCGGCCCGGTCGTGGCCAACAAGGATGTCTCTCTGGGCGTGCGCCGCGGTGAAATTCTGGCCCTGCTGGGTGAAAACGGCAGCGGCAAGACCACGCTGATGAACATGATCGCCGGTATCTACTTCCCCGATGAGGGCGAAATCTACGTTGGCGACAAGGCCGTGACCATCCGCTCCCCGCGTGACGCGCTGGATCTGGGCATCGGCATGATCCACCAGCACTTTAAGCTCGTGGATGTGTTCTCCGCCACCGAAAATATCGCCCTGTCCATGGGCGGCGGCGAAAAATTCGACCTGAAAAAAGTCCACGACAAGGCCCGCGCCATCTGCGAAAAATATGAGTTCAACCTCGACCTTGACCAGAAGGTCTACGAGATGAGCGTCAGCCAGAAGCAGACGCTGGAGATCGTCAAGGTGCTCTACCGTGGTGCGGATATCCTGATTCTGGACGAACCCACGGCGGTTCTGACCCCGCAGGAGACCGAGAAGCTGTTCAGCGTCATCCGCAACATGAAGGCCGACGGCAAGGCAGTTATCATCATCACCCACAAGCTGCACGAGGTGCTGTCCATCAGTGACCGCGTTGCCATCCTGCGCAAGGGTACGTATGTGGGCGACATTGCTACCAGGGACGCCGACGAGGCCAAGCTGACCGAAATGATGGTGGGCGAGAAGGTCGAGCTGAACATCGACCGCCCCGAGCCGGTCGACCCGGTCAAGCGGCTGGACATCCAGCATTTGACCGTGCACAGCGCCGAGGGTATCACCGTGCTGGACGACGCCTCCTTCCCGGTCTACGGCGGTGAGATTCTGGGCATTGCGGGCATTTCCGGCAACGGCCAGAAGGAGCTGCTGGAAGCCATCGCGGGCCTGCAGCCCACCGAGAGCGGCGCGAGCATTGAGTACTACGCCCCCGAGGCCAGCGCCCCGGTGCAGCTCATCGGCAAAAGCCCCAAGGCCATCCGCGAGGCGGGCATCCACCTCTCCTTCGTGCCGGAGGACCGCCTGGGTATGGGCCTGGTCGGCTCGATGGGCATGACCGACAACATGATGCTGAAAAGCTACGGCAAGGGACATTCGCCCATTGTCGACCGCAAGGCCCCGCACGACCTGGCCGAGACCATCAAAAAAGAACTGGGCGTTGTCACGCCCGATCTGAACACCCCCGTCTCCCGCCTGTCCGGCGGCAACGTGCAGAAGGTGCTGGTGGGCCGCGAACTGGCCGCCGACCCCATCGTATTGATGACCGCCTACGCGGTGCGCGGGCTGGATATCAACACGTCCTACACGATTTACCATCTGCTGAACGAGCAGAAAAAGCGCGGTGTGGCGGTCATTTATGTCGGCGAGGATCTGGACGTCCTGCTGGAACTGTGTGACCGTATCGTCGTGCTCTGCGGCGGCAAGGTCAACGGCATTCTCGACGGCCGCAAGACCACGAAGGAAGAGGTCGGTCTGCGTATGACCAACCTGGTAAAGGAGGAGCAGGCATGAGTCAGACTGCCGCTGCGGCCCGCGAGCCGCTGCTGCGCATTGCCAAGCGCGAGGGGACCACGATGCCCCAGAAGATCGCTGTGCGTGCCATTGCCATTCTGCTGGCGCTGGTCGTCGATGCGCTGTTTATCTTTTTCGTCACCGGCCTGAACCCGCTGGCCGTCTACGGCGTCATGTGGGGCGGCACCTTTGCCAACATGACCCGCTTCAGCTGGATGCTGCGCGATCTGTCCACGCTGCTCTGCGTCGGCATCGCGCTGGCCCCCGCGTTCAAGATGCGCTTCTGGAACTGCGGCGGCGAGGGTCAGATTTTGATTGGCGGCCTGACCGCCGCCCTCATCATGGTGTACCAGGGCAACAACCTGCCGCTGCCGCTGCTGTTTGCGGCCATGGCGCTGGGCAGCATTGCCGCCGGTGCGCTGTGGGGCTTCATCCCTGCGTGGTTCAAGTCCCGCTGGAACACGAACGAGACGTTGTTTACCCTGATGATGAACTACGTGGCAACGTCGATCGTCGCCTGCATGACCAACATCATGCGCGGCCAGGCGTCCAGCCTTGGCACGCTGAACAAGGCCACTAAGGCGGGCTGGTTCCCGGTCATTTTGGGCCAGCGCTATACTATCAACATCATCGTTGTCATTGTGCTGACCTTCGTCATGTACGCCTACCTGCGCTTCTCCAAGCAGGGGTATGAAATTTCCGTCGTCGGTGAGAGCGAGAACACCGCGCGGTACGCGGGCATCAACGTCCGCCGCGTCACGGTGCGCACGATGCTGATTTCCGGTGCCATCTGCGGCCTGTGCGGCTTCCTCATCGTCGCGGGCAAGGATCAGACGATTTCCACGGCCTCCGCCAATGGGCGCGGCTTCACGGCTATCATCGTAGCCTGGCTGGCAAAGTTCAACACCTTCTATATGGCGCTGATCTCCTTCCTGCTCGTGTTCCTGGAGCGCGGCGCGTCGGAGATTGCGTCTGCCTACTCGCTGAACGAGTACGCTGCCGACATCATCACCGGCATCATCCTCTTCTTCATCCTCGGCAGTGAGTTCTTCATCAACTACCGCGTCATCCCGCGCGGCGCACACAAGGAGGGCAAGTGATATGCACAGCAGTTTGATTGCATGGATTTTACGCGCCATCCCCTTTGGTACAATTATCATGTACGGTGCGCTGGGCGAGACTGTGACCGAGAAATCCGGCAACCTGAACCTGGGCGTGCCGGGCATCATGTACCTGGGCGGCTTTGCCGGCTTTGCCAGCGCCTGGGCCTATGAGAACACCGCCGCCAACCCGAGCGGCGCGGTCAGCGTTGTCGTTGCCCTGACCTGCGCTATTCTGGCATCCATGGCGGGCGGCCTGATTTATGCATTCCTGACAATTTCCCTGCGCGCCAACCAGAACGTCACCGGCCTGGCGCTGACGACCTTCGGTATGGGCGTGGCGAACTTCTTCGGCGTGTTTATCTTAAACGGCGCCAGCTACTCCGCTGCCCCCATCGCCAACAAGGCATTCAGTGCCAAAATCCCGGTACTGTCCACGTTAGGCGCCTTCGGGCAGGTCGTGTTCAGCTACGGGTTCCTCGTCTATGCCGCCATTGCACTGGCGATTGCGCTGCACTGGTTTTTGACCCGCACCCGCGCGGGCCTTAACCTGCGCGCCGTGGGTGAGAACCCCGCCACCGCAGATGCGGCGGGCATCAACGTTACGCTGTACAAGTACCTGGCGACCTGTATCGGCGCGGGCATCTGCGGCATTGGCGGCCTGTACTACGTGTTGGACTACAACCAGGGCATCTGGGCCACCACCGGGCAGATCGAGGCGCTGGGCTGGCTGGCCGTGGCGCTGGTCATCTTCACGACCTGGAAACCGCTGAACGCCATCTGGGGTGCGTACCTGTTCGGTATGCTCTACTGGCTGTATCAGTTCCTGCCAACGCTGCTGGGCATCACGATGGCAAGCCACATCACCGACCTGGTGCAGATGTTGCCCTACGTCGTTACGATTGTGGTTTTGATTGTGGTATCCATGCGCAAGAAGAAAGAAAACCAACCCCCGGCACATCTGGGCCTGGCCTATTTCCGCGAGGAGCGGTAAATCCGGGCGAAAAAGGAGCGGGGTAGGGGCCGGACATGTCCGGCCCTCAGCTTGGCCCGAACTGCGCGGTATTCCATATGTTGCGGGCCGGGCATGCCCGGCCCCTACGGCACTAACAGGTTTTGCAGGAGGCGGCGTCCTCGACGCCCCGCAGGTCGATGCGGGCATCGACCCCTACCATAGCACGACTTATACAGCGGCACACTTTCCCAAAGGTGTGCCGCTTTTTCATGCTTCTTTCATAGTTTAAACACATTTGCCCTCTATACTAAATTCTGTCAAAAAATCTCCACACACAGAAGGGAACCCGGTATGGCAGAACAAACAAAAACCCGGCGCGGCCCGTTGCCTTGGGTCAAACGCCACAAAAAATTGATGATCTTTTTGGTCATTGTGCTCGTTATCGCGCTGGTCATCACCAACGTTGTGCGCAAGGCCAATAAGGCGGCCGCCGGTACGACCTACCAGTATGTGCGCACGACCGTCCTGCAAAAGACGACCCTCAGCGATTCGGTCAGCGTCAACGGCACGGTAAAGTCCGGCAGCAGCGCCAGCGTCACCGCCTCGGATTCCGTCAAGACCTACAAGGTCACGGCGGTCAATGTGGCTGTGGGCGATACGGTCAAAAAGGGCGACGTCATTGCCACGCTGGACACCACCGATGTGGAAAAGCAGATCGCCAACGCCGAGCTGAAGCTCAACGACACCCAGACCGACGCCCAGAAGAGCTATGATCAGGCTGTCGAGGATCAGGCCATCGACCTGGCCAGTGCCCGGGCGGATCTGGAAGAAGCCCAGAAAAAGTACGACACCCTCGGCTTGGATGACTACTACGGCTCAATGGCCGACGGCAGCAACAGCGGCAAGACGAACCGTGAGATCGTCACCGAGTATTACACCCGCTACGCTGAGGAAATTGCCGGGTACGAAAACACCCTGGCGAACCTGCGCATCCAGCTGACCCAGGCCCAGCAGGACGGCGACGCCGACCGCGCCGCGGGTCTGCAGGGGCAGATCGACGATTACACCAACCGTGAGAGCGTCGCCAAGGGCCAGTGCAGCATCCCGGAGCTGGGCTTGCAGGGCTTTGACGCCGTCAGCCAGTGCTACAACCAAATCGAGCAGCTGGCCCAGACGCTGGACAAGGCCCAGCAGTCCTACCAGAAGGCTGCCACCAGCGCGTCCCGCAGCGTGGACAACGCTGAGACGAAGCTTGAGCAGTCCCAGCGCGAGGACGACACCCTGACCAGCTTGCAGACCGCACGGGATAACTGCACCCTGACCGCCACGATGGACGGCACCATCACGGCGCTGAACGCCACCGTGGGTGACGTGTGCAGCGGTGCAGTTGCCACCATTCAGGACGTGGACAATCTTACCGTCGAGGTCACGATCCCCGCCAGCTCGGTGGGCAAGCTGAAAGCCGGCATGCAGTGCAACATTACCAGCGATGCTACCGAGGACACCGTCACCGGCACGCTGACCCGCATTGACCCGGTCGCCAACGACAGCGGCAGCTTCGGCGCGACTGTCACGGTCAACAGCCAGGACAGCGGCCTGCTCATCGGCATTTCCGCCAAAGTGGAGATCATCGTCAGCGAGAAGGATAACGTCTTTACCGTCCCGCGTGACGCGGTGGGCACCAACGACGATGGCTCGACCTACGTGCTGCGCAAGACCGGCGGCGAGGGCGTGGACATGACCTTTGAGCAGGTCGCCGTCACCGAGGGCGACACCAACGATTACTACGTTGAGATCACCGGCGACGACCTGAACGAGGGCGACGTCATCCGCGCCACAGCCGACCTGACCCAGGGCGTGGAGACAAGCTCGTCCGGCGACGGGATGCAGATGATGGAGAACGGCGATCTTTACGTCGGCGACCCCAGCAATATGCCGGAGGGCACCGTGATCATGGGCGGCGGCGACGCCCCGGCGGGCGGCCCCGGTGGCGGCGGCCCCAGTGGCCCGGGAGGTCAGTGATGCCGGAAAATACACAACAGTTCGCGCAAAATATCGCGCAGACCCTGATTGGTGACGAGGCTGCGCACCCCGCGCAGCCGCTCATCCAGATGCAGGGCATCCGCAAAAGCTACTACATCGACCAGCCGAACGAGCTGGAAATCCTGCACGGCATTGATTTGACCGTCTACCCCGGCGAGTTCGTCGCCATCGTGGGTGAGTCCGGCTCGGGCAAATCGACGCTGATGAACATTATCGGCGTGCTGGACAAGCCCACAGCGGGGGAGTACGTGCTGGACGGCGTGAACATCCACGACGCTGACGACAACGACTTGGCGGCCATCCGCAACCGCAAGATAGGCTTTGTGTTCCAGACCTACAACCTGATCGGCCGCCAGAGTGCGCTGAAAAACGTCGAACTGCCGATGCTGTACGCGGGTGTCCCGGCGGGCGAGCGTACCCGCCGCGCCAAGGAGTGGCTGGACCGCGTTGGCATGGCCGAGCGCATGAAGCACCAGCCGAACGAGCTTTCCGGCGGCCAGAAGCAGCGTGTGGCGATTGCCCGCGCCATGGTCAACGAGCCTGCGCTGATTCTGGCCGACGAGCCGACCGGCGCACTGGACAGCCAGACCAGCCGCGTCGTGATGAACCTCTTTCACGAACTGCATGAAAAATACCACAAGACCATCGTGCTCATCACGCACAACCCTGAACTGGCCGAGGAATGCCAGCGGGTGCTGACGCTGCGCGACGGCCTGATCGTGGGCGAACGAAAGGGGACAGGCGAACGTGCAGCTTTTTGAGAATATCAGCATGGCGCTGACCAGCGTCAAGTCCAACAAGATGCGCAGTCTGCTCACGATGCTGGGTATCATCATCGGCATTGCAGCGGTCATCGCCATTGAAACGGTCGGCAACAGCATGACCGGCTCGGTCATGGACTCGATGTCCGGCATGGGTGCCAGCAACATTTCGGTTACCGTAACGCAGAAAAGCAGTTCCAGCACCTCGGGTACATCCCAGGGTGTCCGGCTGCGCCGGTTCATGGACTCGCAGCCGTCGGATTCCGACCTCATCACCCAGGATATGATGGATGACTTTATGGCCGCCTTCCCGACGCAGGTGGATCACATCGAACTTTCCCAGCAAGTAGGCGATGGGACGATTGCCAAGTACGGCGGACCGACCACGACCATCAAGACCAGCGTCAGCGGTGCCAATGCTGCCACACTGGAAAATCTTGCCGCAGATTCGCAGATTTTGTATGGGCGCTGGCTTGACGATGAAAAGGACGCGGGCCGCAGGGTCGCTTGTGTGTCAGAAAAATTCGTCGAACAGGCTGTTGGCGGCACCGCGCAGGAGGCCATCGGCAAGGCGGTCACGCTGACGATCAACAAGAATTTGTATACGTTCTATATACAGGGCGTATATAAATACACAGAGGACAACTACTCCAGCATGTTCGGCGGCAGCGACGATGACAGCATCCAGACGAACTTTTATATCCCACTGGACGTGGCAAAATCCATCGCCGGCGCGGGCGCAGGCTACCAGAGCATCACGGTGGTGGCAAACGGCAGCAGCGTGAACGTGACCACCTTTGTGGACACGGTGGGCGATTTCTTTGCCAGCTACTACACCCGCAACGATTCCTGGACCGCCAGCGCGTCGAGTCTGGCGAGCCTGCTGGATTCGATGTCTGAAATGATGAGCACGATTTCACTGGGCATTTCGGCCATTGCGGCGCTGTCGCTGCTGGTCGGCGGCATCGGCGTCATGAATATCATGATGGTCTCCGTCACCGAGCGCACCCGCGAGATCGGCACCCGCAAGGCGCTGGGGGCTCCCGCGTCGGCCATCCGGATGCAGTTCATCACCGAGAGCGTTATTCTCTGCCTGATTGGCGGTGCCATCGGCATTGTGCTTGGCCTGGGGCTGGGCGCAGCGTTGAGCAAGGCCGTGGGCTATACGGCGCGCCCGAGTCTTGCGGCCATTGTGATTGCCGTAGGGTTCAGTATGGCGATTGGCGTGTTCTTCGGGTATTACCCCGCCAATAAAGCGGCGAAGCTGGACCCGATCGAGGCGCTGAGATACGAATAAAACCCCATGCCTTCCCCCTTGGGGGAAGGTGGCCCCGCAGGGCCGGATGAGGGGCGCGTCTATGGTAGTGTCCCCGTAAAGAGGCAGTAAGGCAAGGCCGCCCCTCATCAGTCCGCTTCGCGGACAGCTTCCCCCAAAGGGGAAGCCTTTTATCTCCCCGCGCATTGCGCGGGGACTTTTTTTGTGGTATACTCAACCTGGGGAAGTGAGATGTTTTGAAAAATTGAAAAAAGAAAGGTTATTTACCAATCGGCAGCTGCTTACGCTGTTGTGGCCGCTCATCATAGAGCAGGCATTGGAAATCCTCGTAGGTATGGCAGATACCGTCATGGTATCCTCGGTGGGTGAGGCCGCCATCTCCGGCGTTTCGCTTGTCGATATGATCAACCAGCTTATCATTACGTTGTTCGGTGCGCTGGCTACCGGCGGCGCGGTCGTTACCAGCCAGCACCTGGGTGCCAAACGGCGTGAGGAGGCCGCCCACAGCGCCGGACAGCTCGTGACGCTCAGTGCCATTCTGGGCGTGGGCGTGGCGGCGTTCTGCCTTATCACCCGCACGGCACAGCTGCGGCTCTTCTTCGGTACGATCACCGACGATGTCATGCAGTCCTGCCTGACCTACTTTACCATCACGGCGCTGTCCTTTCCGTTTCTGGCATTGTACAACGCAGGCGCGGCCATCTTCCGCTCCACCGGCAACAGCGCAGTATCGATGAAAGTATCGGTCATCGTCAATGCCATCAACTTCTGCGGCAACGCGCTCTGCGTGTTTGTGCTGAAGATGGGCGTCGCGGGTGTCGCGGTGCCTACGCTGATTTCCCGCGCGGTGGGCGCGGTTATCATCCTGTCGCTGGCAGCGCGGCCCGACTATGTGCTGCAGATCACGCCCCGCAGCGTTACCCGGCTGGAAGGCAAAACCGTCAAGAGTATCCTGTACATCGGCGTCCCCTCGGCGTTTGAAAACAGTCTGTTCCAGCTGGGCCGCGTGCTGGTCGTCTCGATGATTTCGCTGTTCGGCACGGTGCATATCTCGGCCAACGCGGTGGCGAACAACCTGGACGCCATCGGCTGCATTGTGGGCAACGCCATGGGCCTTGCCATGATTACCGTCGTGGGCCGCTGCGTCGGTGCACAGGACTTTGAACAGACGAAATATTACACCAAAAAGCTGCTGCTGTGGGATTACATCGCCCAGGGCGCGGTGAATGTTACGGTGCTGCTGCTGCTCAACGAGATTTTGAGTATGTACACCCTGACGCCGGAGACCCGGGCGCTGGCGTTCACGCTGGTCATGATCCACAACGGCTTTTCAATTTTGCTGTGGCCGGCCAGCTTTGTGCTGCCCAACGCCCTGCGCGCCGCCAACGATGTGCGGTACACGATGGTGGTCGCCACGATTTCCATGCTGGTATGGCGCATGGGCCTGAGCTGGGTGCTCTGCGTCAATATGGGCATGGGTGCGGTCGGCGTCTGGTACGCCATGCTGGTTGACTGGGTCTGCCGTGTGATTTGTTTTGTTGCCAGATTTGCCACCGGGGCGTGGAAGAAGAATGCGGTGAAAAAAGTATAAAAAGGAGCCACCCACATGAAATTTATCAGCTGGAATGTCAACGGTCTGCGGGCCTGCTTGAAAAAGGGGTTTGAGGATGTGTTCAACACCCTTGACGCGGATTTCTTCTGCATCCAGGAAACGAAAATGCAGCCCGGGCAGGCGGATTTTGCGCCCGAAGGTTACACCGAGTACATATACAGCGCCGATAAAAAGGGCTACTCTGGCACGGCCATCTGGGCCAGGGAACCGGCGCTGTCGGTACGGTACGGCCTGGACGAGGATATCCACAACCACGAGGGCCGCGCCATCACGCTGGAATACCCGGACTTTTACCTCGTGAACCTCTATGTGCCCAACTCCCAGAACGAGCTGGCCCGCATCGACTACCGTATGCAGTGGGAGGATGACCTGCGCCGCTACCTGCAAAAGCTGGATGCCGAGAAGCCGGTCATCCTGTGCGGGGACCTGAACGTGGCGCACGAGGACATTGACCTGAAGAACCCCGGCCCCAACCGCGGCGCGGCGGGTTTTTCGGATCAGGAGCGCGGTAAGCTGGGCGAGCTGCTGGCGGCGGGCTTCACGGACTCCTTCCGCCATCTGCACCCCGACGCCACCGGTATGTACAGCTGGTGGAGTATGCGCTTCCGCGCGCGGGAACGCAACGCGGGCTGGCGTATTGACTATTTTCTGGTCAGTGACCGCATTGCCGACAAAATCCAGACCGCCGCGATCCTGATGGATGTGATGGGCAGCGACCATTGCCCGGTGGAGCTGGATATCAACCTGTAAAGCCTTCTCCCAAGGGGGAAGGTGGCCGCAGGCCGGATGAGGGGCGGCCTTCCGGTGGCTGCCCGGTAAAAGGGCGATAACGGCACACCTGCCCCTCATCAGTCTGCTTCGCAGACAGCTTCGGTCTCCGCGCTAAGAGCCGCCTACGGCGGTTGCGCTTCGACACGCGCCTGCGGGCGCAGCCCCTCGGGGGAAGCCAAAGAAGAAAACTTTTTTAAAAATTCCCCCGCGCTTGCAATATCGGCGCCGGGGGATTCGTTTTAGTATACAGAAGGACAAAGCAAGGGAGGTGTGGGCACTGACAAATGAAGAATTTACCGGGCTGATGCAGCAATACCAAAAGCTCATCTACACGGTCTGCCTGCAATTTGTGCACGAGCCCCACACCGCCGAGGATCTGACCCAGGATACCTTCCTCTCCGCGTTTTCGGCTATCGACCGATGCGAGCCGCAGTATTACAAACAGTGGCTCGTGCGGGTGGCGGCCAACAAATGCAAGGATCACCTGAAAAGCGCCTGGGTGCGCAAGGTGGATGCCCCGGGCGACGATGCCCTGCCGGAGCCGCGCGGCGCACCCGGCAGTGACGCCGACGACCCGGCGGTAAACCTGGCCGACCGCGCCGGGGCCGCAGAGCTGGAACAGTTGGTGCGGAACCTGCGTGAGCCTTACGGAAAAATCGCAGTCATGTACTTTTTGGAGCACAAGGAAAGCTCCGAGATTGCAAGGCTGGTGGGCCGCCCGCCTGCGACCATCAACAGCCAGCTATGGCGCGCCAAACTGCTGCTGCGCCAGCAAATTACCGAGAGGAGGCAGAACGAATGAGCCTTTATTTTGATAACGAAAAACTCTTTGACGCCGAAGGCCATTTGACCGACGAGGGCCTGTACGCTTTGAAGGACGGCACTCTGGACGACTTGGGTGCGCTGGAGGCCGCCGAACACCTGAGCTTCTGCGACTACTGCCTGCTGCGCTACACAGCCATGATCGAGGCTGCGCCCGACTGCATGAAACAGCCGATGCGCGACCTGATCCCGCAAGTGCAAAACCTGATGCGGCTGCGCAGCTTCCGCATTATGACAAACCGCTATGTGTCGGCGGCGGCCGCCGTCGTGCTGGGGTTTGTGATGTGGGGTGCGGTCAGCACCTTTGGCGTGCCCAACGCCGCCGCCCTGCTGCCGCAGCAGCCCATCGCCCCGCGGGAGCGGTTTGGCACGAAATTCAGCACCGCCGTCAACGGCTTTTACAAGAGCCTCGACGATACCTTTAAAAGCTTTACCCTGACCGCTGAGAGCGGCCTGGAACAAATGCGAACCAAACCGATCGGCGGCAGCACCGCCAAGGGAGAATGACCTATGAAAAAGAATGGATTCCTGACCTTTATCTTCGCCTGCATCCCCGGTGCGGGGCAGATGTACTACGGCTATATGCAGCGCGGCCTCTCGATTGCGATGATGTTGATGCTCTGCGTGATGGCGGCCACCGTCGTTGAACCGCTGCTGTTCCTCTGCCTTGTCATCTGGATGTACAGCTTTTTTGACACCTATGACCTCATCCGCCACATGGCGGCCGGTGAGCCGAAGGAGGATTCCCTGCTGGTTCTGGGCAATTATGAGGAGATCAAAAAGCTGCTCCCACAGCACAACAGACTGATTGGCTGGGGTCTGGTCGGCATCGGCGTCTGGGCACTGTATGAGACATTCATCTCAACCTGGCTCTATACGCTGCTGTGCAATCTTGTGGGCAACGGCTACGCCTACGACATCATCACCGGCATACCGAATGTTGTCATTGCGGCATTGCTGATTTTCGCAGGCCTCAAGCTGCTGGGCCTGCACCCCGAAACGAAGCGCAGCGATGACGAGCTGCCGCCGTATCCACATGAATAACGCCCTGCCTTCCCCCTTGGGGGAAGGTGGCGCCGCAGCGCCGGATGGGGGCGGCTGTGAGAAGGCTGCCTGTGTGGCTTCCACTTCCGGGTAGGGGCGGGATATGTTCCGCCCGCTGCTTATCCGCTGGCGCTGCGTCTGCCCATATGCTGCGGGCCGGGCATACCCGGCCCCTACTGTGCAACGAAGAATAAATGAGGTAATAGAAACATGGACGAAAAAACCACCCCGAAAAAGACACGCCGCGTGGGGACGCTGGCATTTGCGATGGTGCTGATCCTGGCCGGTGTGCTGCTGATGCTCTACCAAATCGTGCCGGCGTTCAACCTGCTGCAAATTGTAAAGTTCTCCCCGGTCATCCTCGTTGTGCTGGGTATTGAAATGCTCGTGTACAGCGCCAAGCCCGATGTGCTGGTCAAGTTTGACTGGCTTGCCATGCTGGGTACGGCGTTCACCCTTTGCGTTGTCGGCGCGGCGGCGCTGCTGCCCCTGGCTATCAGCGAGTGGGGCCCAGCCCGCAGCAGCGCCATAAGCCGCATCGAGACGGAAAAGGTGGACGCCCTGTACAGTGCCCTGACCGCCGATCCGGAGCTGAAAGCCAAAACGGGCTACTGCGGTGTCAACGTCTGGTTCAACCACGGCGCGGGCGGCAGCTACACGCTGCAAAGCGGCGACGACTGCGTGCTGAACACCACCCTGACCGGCCCCTACGCCGACGCCGAGTCCTTTGCCGCCGACTGCATAGGCATTATGCAGCTGGCCGCGGACAAGGACCTGGGCTTTACGAGCTACCACTTCTCCAGCGGGGAGGACACCGACGACGGCATCAGCTACTACCTGGACTGCGTCGCCTCCTACCCGGCGGGGCTGACCGCTGCCCAGGTGGCCCGGCGCGTGACGGAAAGCTACCACTATGACGGCTCCAGCTTCTCCAGCGAGGCCGACCGCGACGAGTACATCAAGACCCGGCTGCGCGATGATATCGCCGAGGAATACGCCAACACCCACGACGATGTCTACCCCGACGACGACTATGTAGACGCCGAGGTCGAGCGGCGGTTCAACGAGCAATTTGGCATAGCCACCCCGGAGAGCGCGGCAGAATGATAGAAAAAAAGCAGGTATCCACGGTAAAACGTGGGTACCTGCTTTTTATCATAGAGTTGTAGGGGCCGGGCATGCCCGGCCCGCGGCATAAGGGCAGCTGAGCGGTTATGGCAAGGTGGAGGGCCGGACATGTCCGGCCCCTACGGTGCGATATTGGGAAAGGGGGAAGGCTTTGTATCACACGCTCTCCCCCAAAATAAGCTCAAACGGCACAACCTCATGCACCGCAGGGGCGTTATGCTCGATGCTGGCAAGCAAAATCTGCGCGGCACGCTGGGAGAGCAGCGCGGTGTTCTGGCGGATGGTCGTCAGCCGCGGCACGGTGAACCGCCCCAGCGAAATACCGTCGTACCCGGCCACGCCGATATCCTGCGGCACCCGCAGGCCGTGATCCTGGAAGGCGCGCACGGCCCCCAGCGCCATCAGATCCGACATGGCAAACACGGCGTCCAGATCGGGGCAGTGGGCCAGCAGGTACTCCGCCGCCGCGTAGCTCTCCTCCATGGAAAAGCGGGCGTAACCGTACTGTTTGTCAAAATCAAAGGGCAGGCCAAGCTGCTGCATGGCCTCCAGACAGCCGTCCAGACGCTGTTGGCTCGGGCGGCTGCGATCGGGCCGGTCGCCAATGATGCCGATGCGGCGGCGGCCCTGCTTGTACATATGCTCGATCATGACCTTTGCGGCGGCGCGGTCGTCCACGCTGACGCTGGACAGGTTCGGGATGCCCAGGCTCGCCGCATTGTTCGTCAGCAGCACACAGGGGATGCCCAGCCCGGCCAGCTCCGGCGTGAAGCAGTGCGGGTGCGAGCCGATGAAAAAGATGCCGTAGGGCTTGCGCTCGGTGCAGATCATCTGGGCGTAGGCCATCTCGTCGCCGGTCTCGTTGATGTAGTAGACCGTGGGCGTGTAGCCGCATTTTTCAACATATGCCTGCAATTTGTCCAGCAAATCCGCAAACAGGGCGTTCTGGGTGCCCTTTACCACCAGGGCAAGGCCATCGTAGGCTTGCTGCTTCAGGTGCTTGGCGTTGGCATTGGGCTGGTAGCCGTACTGCGCCACCACGGCAAGGATCTTCTCCCGTGCCTCGGGGCGGACGCTGGGGTTATGGTTCAACACGCGGGAGACGGTCCCCACCGCGTAGCCCGACTCGCGGGCGATATCCTTAATGGTCAAAAGGGTCTGCCTTCTTTCCTCAATCCACCACTTCCACGTCCAGCCCGAACTCCTGCGGGCGGAAGCGGGGGCAGACGTTTTCGGCGGTGCAGATGACCGACGCCGCCAACCGGCTGCCAATTTCGCAGGAATCCGCCAGGCCCTTGCCGTAGGTCAGGCCAATGACCGTACCCGCAAAAAACGCGTCGCCCGCGCCGGTCGTGTCGATGACATCCACCTTCTTGGCGGGCACAATGCCGCACTCGCCGTTGGCGCGGGCGTAGACAGCGCCCTGGCTGCCCATCGTCACCACCATGCAGGGGATGCGGGCACTGCGCACATTGTCGGCCAGCACGCGGCACATGGCGGCGGGGGCAAGGTGGTCGTAATCGTCGGAGAAAAGCATCCCCGCCTCCTGCTGGTTGCAGACAAAACAGTCGATCTGCTGTAAAAAGTCGCGGCGCTCCATCGCAATGCTCATGTTGGAAATGACCGCATACACCCGCTTGCCGTACTTTTTGGCCGAGCGCAGCACCTGCTTGACCGTCTCTTTTTCCAGATCCAGCTCAAGGGCGACGCTGTCGCAGTCGGCAAAGATGCCCTCCTCGTTCTCGGCCAGCAGGGCGGTCAGCGGGCGGGTGTCGGGCCGCTTCGAGATGGCGGCGGTCACGTCGCCGTCATTGTCAAACACGGCCAGCCAGGTGCCCATGCCGTCATGCACGCGGCGGATGAACCGAGTGTTGACCTTGTGCTTGTCCAGCTTGTCAATGACGTCCTGGCCGGAGCCGGTGTCGTCCACCAGGCTGACGAAGGTGGGGCGCAGCTCCACATTGGCGATATCCTCGGCCACGTTGCGGCTGACGCCGCCGTGGACCTGCTCGACCCGGCCGGCGTTGCGCCCACCCGGGATATAGGTGGAAAGGGGATACCCCTTGATGTCAACAAAAACTGCGCCGATTACTACGATTCCCATGGTGTGTTTCCTTTCCGGTTGCTATAAAACCAGTGTACCGTATTACGGCAAAAATTGCAAGAATTTTACAATAAACGACACGCAGGGACCGGACATATCCGGCCCCTGCAAATGCGGCATAAAAAATGTAGGCAGCCACGAACAGCTGCCTACACTTTTTATGAACGGTGTCGGTTTTTCTTATATGCCGTTACTGCCAGGCCCGCGCCGCTGCAAAGCAGCAGGGCGGCCCACAAAATGGGGCTGCTGGTATCGCCGGTGGCGGGGATGGTGGATACCGGCTGCACGGTGGGGGCGGCCGTGGGCTGCACCGTGGGCTGTGCGGTCCGGCGGGGCTGCTCCGCAGCCTGCGGCGCGGTGGTGGGCTGCGCCGTGGGGGATGCGGTCGGCGGCGTGGTGGGCTGGGGCAGCTTGGCCGTCACGGTGTCGGCCCGGGTAATTTCCGTTTCTGCCGCAGCATCGGAGAAATACTTGCCACAGCCGCCGCAGTACCAGTATTCCTTATTGCCCTCGGCGTCCGTGGTGGCCGCCACAGCGGGGAAGTGCTGTAAGTCCGCGTGCTTGCCGGTGTCCGGGCCGCCGTACTGCTGGCCGCAGACGGCACAGGCCGACCCATCCTTGCAGGTGGCCGGGGTGATGGTGCAGGCTTCTGTCTCCGCAACGCCGCAGGCACAGCTGTGGGTGTGGGTCTTGGCCGCAGTGTCGGTCGTGTAGGCGCTCCACACATGGGCGTGGACGGTCAGGTTTTGCCTGGCCAATACCGGCAAGGTCATCCCGGCGGATTCCAGATATTTGCAGGTGGTGTCCCACGGGTCAGCATTGTTGTCGCGTTCGCCAGCCTTGAGCAGTGCCAGCACCGTGCCGTCGGCAAATTCCGTTGCAGTTTTGGGAATTGATACCGTGTCGCCGTTGCCAGCCCTGGTTACCGAACCCTCCAGATAGTAGCAGTTGTAGATTTTGTCAGAGGAGTAATTGCCAATGATCGCACCGACATTTGCTGTTCCGGTGACCGTACCGGCGTTATAGCAGTTGCGGATCGTTACAAACTTGTTGATGCATTGTCCGATGATCCCGCCGACGTTGTTACCGGTGGTAGTGGTGATTCTGCCGACATTATAGCAGTCACGGACGGTCAGGTCCTCCGAGTCGGACACAAATCCGATAATTCCGCCGGTGGTACCACCTTGTACTGCACACTGGTTGGCGCAGTTCTCGAAGGTGCTGGACTCAGCGCCGCCCGCAATGCCGCCGGTATGTTCGATGCTTTTCACAGAACCCGACACCGTCAGATTTCGGATGGTGCCGCCGTATACATAGCCGAACAGGCCGACATATTGATTGCTGCTGTCGATGGACAGATTTTTGATGGTATGGCCCTTGCCGTCAAATATGCCGGCGTAGGGAGGAGTCCCCGAATAAAAGTGATTACCAATGCCGATTGGCGTCCATGCTTCGCCGCTCAAATCAATGTCTTCCGTCAATTCGGCGCAGATTTTGGAGTCTTCTGTCTTTGCTGCATTATTCACCTTATCCCGGAACCATTTCAGCCCCTCGGCGGTGCCAATTCGATAGGGGTCTGTCTCCGTGCCGCTGCCGGTGGCAAGCGCGGGGGTGCCGGTAATCCCGCCGCTAAATGTACCGCCGGTGATGGTGCCGTTGTTGATGACCTCGCCGTTGAATGTGCCGCTTTCGATGGTGCTGCCGGGGGTAACGGTCACCTTACCGTTGAACACAGTCCCGCCGGAGCCTGTAATGGTACAGGGACCGTCTTCTTCTGTATCTCCCAGCACGACGTCGCCGTCAACCGAGCCGCCGTTGGCGTAAAGTTTCCCATAGACATTAGGAGACGCCAGAGAGCCGGTGATGTATAGTCCGCTTCCGTTTGCCGCAGCACAGCCGACAATGTGCGCACTGTCCGCCAAGGTGATCTCCTTCACACAAGCGGCGCTTACGCCGCCGCCATAGGCTTCGCCGGGGTTGGCGGAATTTGTTGCCGTGCAATTTTGAATCACGGCGCTGCCCGACAGGGTGAGCGTCGTATTGTTTGAGAGATGGACGCCCCCGCCCTTGGATCTGGAAGAGTTGGAGATTGCCTGACAGCCTTCAATTTGTGCCTTCTCAGACATCACAAAGCTGCTGCTGCTGTTGACATATACGCCGCCGCCGTTGGAAGAATTGGAAGAGGTGGAGATTGCCTGACAGCCTTTGATTTTTGCCTCACCAGACATTTCAAAGCTGCTGCTGAGGTTGACATATACGCCTCCGCCGCAAACAAATTGGGTCGCGCTTTCGGCGGTGCAGCTGCGAATGACCGCCTGACCTGACATTTTGAACGTGCCGGAAGCAAAAACACCGCCGCCGATGTCGGAGGCGACGCATCCGGCGATGCTGCCGCCGGTCATCGAGAACTGGCCTTGTTTGCCGTTTAGCTCCGAATCAATACATACACCGCCGCCGCACTCCGCGGAGCAGCCGATAATATTGCCGCCGGTCATGGTCAACTGCCCGCCGGGTTCGATATACACACCGCCGCCGCAATACCACGTCGTTCCGCCGGACGTTGAGATGTCCGTTCCCATGCCGCCGGTGATGACGCCGCCGGTGACGGCCTCTGTGCCGCTTGCATCGTCCAGCACCCACAGTTTGCCATTCGGATTGAATCTGTGCGAGAGATTACTCGTATTGCTGTCCTCGATAGTTAGCTGCCCGCCGCCCTCGACCACAATCACGCTGCCATTGTTTTCGCTCTCGTATTTGAGCACATAACCGTTCAGGTCCAGCGTCACGGCGCGGTTGACGGTCAGGGAACTGCTGATGTCAATGTTCGCCGTCAGCTTTACGGTAGTCACGCTGGTGTCTGCCACTGCATTGAACAAGTCAGTTTGGTTTGTGACCTCTTGCACTTTCTCTGTCTCCCCCTCGGCAAAGGCCGCCAGGGGCACAAGGCAGAGCACCATGCACAGGGCAAACAGGATGCTTACAAGCTGCTTTTTCATCATGTCTCCTTCTTCGCGCTGTTGGGCAGCAGTGCCCAAGGTATTTATAAAAATTATAGGGGTAAAAATCGCAAATTGTCAAGCCTTTTTTGAAAAAACATTGCGCAGTATCGAAAAAGCCAAAATGCAGCCGAACACGCGGACTATCTGCGAAAGAAATACTTGCATGGAGAGATAAAACAAAAGTATGGCAGCAAGTATCCTGTTTTTTTGCAGCACGCGCTGCTCCCACCGTTCATTGACCGATTCCTCGATCCATACCACCTTCATCATCGTGGTGCCTGTGTACCGCCGCACAGTATCCTCGTATTCCTTCTGTGCGCCTTTCCGCTGGCGCACCCCGAGGGGGATTCTGTTTGGCAGATAAAAGCAGACCCCCGCCGCACACCGCTGTTGCCGGCGGTATGGGAGGGGGTCTGCTATTTAGGGAACGATGAGAGAATTACTTTTTGCGCTTTTTGGCCACGATCAGCAGGGCAACCGCGCCGCCGCTGATAGCCAGAATAGCGATCAGCAGCGCCAGCGGGAATGTGTCCGACGTCTGCGGAATATGCGTCATCGGGGCAGGTGTTGCGGTAGCAACGGGCTTCGGGGTTGCGGTAGGTGCGGGGGTAGCTGTGGGTGCCGGGGTAGCAGAAGGCTCCTGGCTGGGGGTGGGCGCAGGCGTGGCCTTCGGCGTGTAGGTATTTGTAAAGGTCATGCTTGCGGGCACTTCCGTAAGCGCTGCCTTCATCTTGCCGGTGCCATCGTCCTGCACCTCAACTTTAAAGGTGTAGGTCTGGTTATCATAGCTTACGCCTTCGGCGTCGCCCTTGACCTCCGATACCGTGTAGGTGTAGGTGGTGGAGGCGGCGTCACTCTTGTTGGGGTCAAGATCCTTATAGGTCAGCGCAAATGTCACCTTGCCGCTGGCATCGTTGGTAGCGGTCAGGCCATTGTGCGCTGCGTCCTCCGGGCAAGACAGCTTAAAGGTGAATTCGCCTGCGTTCAGAGCACGACCGGTCAGGTTCTTTTGCAGGGTAATGGTTACTGCGTCGGAATCCGCTGCGGCATAGCTGTTGTGGAAAGTCGGCGTTACGCCATCCCCCAGCGGGGTGGTCTTGTCGGCCTGGTAATAGGTGTAGCTCTCGATGTCCAGTTTGCCGTTGCCTTCCTTATCCTGCAATTTCACGCACACAGTATAAACCGTGGGGTCATAGGTAATGCCGTCTTTGGCCTCGTTGACCTCGCTGATGGTATACCAATGCGTCAGCAGGGCTTGCATTTCCTCGGTCGGCGCGATTTCCGCGTTGCTGTTGTCATCAGGGGTCAGCGCAAGCAAAGCGGGCTGGCGATGTACATCGGGCTGGCTGTCCTCGGTGAACTGCTCGTTCTCGGTGGGCTGCTCGTTCTCGGCGGGCTGCTCGTTCTCAGTGGGCTGCTCGTTCTCGGTGGGCTGCTCATTCTCGGCGGGCTGCTTATTCTCGGTGGGCTGCTCGTTCTCGGCGGGCTGCTCGTTCTCGGCGGGCTGCTCGTTCTCGGCGGGCTGCTCGTTCTCGGCGGGCTGCTCGTTCTCGGTGGGCTGTTTGTCCTCGGTCGGCTGTTCGTCTACAACGGGCTTTTCATCCTCGGTCGGCTGCTCGTCCATCAGGTCGGCAAGCAGTGCGGCATAGGTTGTCTGGGCTTGGCTGAAACCAATGGGGGAGAATGTAACCGTGCCGTCGGCGTCGTTCGTGCCGGTGGAAACTTCGTTGCCCTTCTCATCGGTCACGATAAAGTGGAACTCGCCCTTCTTAAGATCGCGGCCAGTCAAAACCTTGGTGGCTTCGGGGGTAAACTTGACTTTATCGCCCGCCGTTGCCGTGTAGGTGTTTACAAACTGTGCGCCGTCAACGGATTCGCCGTTCAGCGTATAAACGAGGGGGCTTGCCACAAGCTGGCCTTTGCCGTTATCTTCGACGTTGAAGGTGACCTCGTATGTACGGGTATCGTACTCTATGCCGCCGAGGTGGTTATTCACCTCGCTGATGACATAGGTCTTTTGGCCTACGGCTTTCGTGAAATTCAGGGTAAACGTAACTTTGCCGTCTGCGTCGTTCGGGGCGGTTTGAATAACCTTGCCGTTTTCACGCAACTCGAACGAGAAATCGTCCTTTTTCAGTGTGCGTGTGCCGACTTGGACATTCAGTAACTTGGTGGCGTTCAAAGTTACCGTAACGTCGCTTGTGGAATAGGTGTTGGTAAACTTGACACTATCCGCGGGGGCACCATCTTTCGTAATGGTGTGACCTGTCATTGTCAGCTGGCCGCTGCCGTCGTCCGTGATGGTAACGGTCACACGGTAGGAGGAGCCGTCATACGAAACACCTGCGATTTTACCTTCGGTGGGGATGTTCTCGGTGATGTTGTACACATACGTGCCGGGTTTATCGAAGGTGACATTTCCGAAGTCAAAGTCGAAAGCCGTTCCGTCGTCGCCAGTCTTACCCGTCACTACGCACTCGGCATAGCGTTTGCCATCAGCCGTGTCAGGCAGCGGGGCACCATCGGTGACAGCCTGCAGCTGGAAGGTAAAGCTATCTCCTGCCTTCCAAGCGCGGCCCTGCAAAATCTTTTCGCCCTTGAACGGGTAATTGGAATTGGGGTCCTCCGGGTACACGGTAATCGGGGCAGGGTTATAGGTGTTTGTCACCGTGACTTCTTGGGCTGTACCTGCTTTGACCTCGCCCGTGTCGTTCGTATAGCTCGGGGTGTAGCCTGCGCGCGGATTTTGTTCCGTGATGGTATAGGTGCTGCCTGCGGGCAAGCCCACAATCTCGGCAGTCTGGTCTTTTTTCAGGGTGAAAGTACCGCCGTTTTTGATGGTTTGGGTACCCTCAGTGCCAGCAACGGTGTAGTTGTACGTGGCATTGGTGTCCAAGGGCTTGCCATCTTTGCCCGTCAGCGTAAACTGCATCTCAAATTCGGCGTCAGCTTTCGGGTTCAGACCCTTGGCGGCTTCCACCTTCTTGGTAACTTTCAAGCTGCCGGTGGCGTTCATGGTCAGCTTACCGTTGTTGCCAAGGTACAGCACACCCTCGTCTGTGTCAAGGTTCCACTGGAAGTCAATGCGGCGCTTGGCGGTGCCGGTTGTGTTACAGAGATTACCATCTTTGTCTTTCTTATCGCCCAGCTGGTTATCAATGGCGGAGGGCAAGCTGCCTTTTTTGGTGTTCGCCTTGATGTAGCAGTAGCCATCTTTTTTTGTAATGATGCAATCATCGATTTCCGGTTTAGTTTTAATGCTAACGGGCACCCAACGGGTCTCGCTAACCGTTTCAGTATGCGCAGGAGATTCCAGCTGCAAATAGTTCAGCTGATAGTAGTAGGTCTGTTTCGGCTCTACCTTTGTGGCCTCCGTATACTTTGCGTCTGCGTCTTCACCCGATTTTGTATACAGCAGCGTATCCTCGGTGTGATAGTAGAAGTTGTTGCTTATTGCGGGGGTAAAAGTGGCAGTGGTCGAGCCGATGGTTGTTTGGCCGTCTGCCGCTTTTTTGTTAGGATCAAATTTGTTGGAGTAGAAGCTGATTTTGCCGCCTTGGGCATTTTTCTTAACATAGTCGGCAAGGGTGGCGTCGGTAAAGCTGCCGGACGCAATCTGGTCGCGCACACCCTCTTTAAGGCCGACAGAGTAGATGACGCTGATGGGCTGGGCGTCGTTGACTTTCAGCGTCGCCTTGCCATCGGTGTTTGTGACCTGATAATACCGCAGGGGCAGCATACTGGCAGGGATCTGGACCTGCACACGGTCGCCGTTACTGCCGCTGCCATGGGTGACGGTGATAATGATGTGGCTCAAATCGGCTGTATTGGGGTAGGCACCGCTGACCGTGTCGTCATGCTTGCCCTTAAAGGTATAGGTATCCACTTTATCATCGTCGGAAGTGCTTTGTGTCACATCCGTAAAGACCTTGTCGGAAAAGGCAACGGCCTCAAAGCTCTTGACTTCCATATAATCGCCCAGGGGATCATCGAAAGTCACGTAGCCTTCTTTCTGGGGCTTGTCCGTAACCTGCGTGGGGCCTGGCAGTGTGATAGATATGGAATTGAAGATGTTCTCAAAGACATTCTTCAACTCATCAGCGCTGGAAGCCGCCATATAGTAATCTGCATTGTCAGATCTGTTGCCGAAGTTCCATTTCCAGGTACCGAGCAGCCCCGTTGGATCATAAGATTTCCCGGTGTAAGTGGCAGAGGGGTAGTTGCTGGAGACCGCCTGCATGAACTTGTTTTCTTTTGAAGCTCCGCTGACATCGGCGTCCGGGTTCGCACCGCTAAAGATGCCGACCGTGTAAACCACGGTACCCGCATCCTTGAGGGATTTAGCCGCTTTAATCGCATCGGAAGCAATGTCATTATCAAACCCGCCGTCATCGTTAGGCGAGCCATCGGTAAAGAAGATGACGACCTGTTTGGCATTGGGGCGCAGCGCTCTTTGCAGCGCTCTTTGGGCTTGCTGCAAGCCATAGTCTGCCCGTGTGGAACCTTTAGGCCGAATAGCCTCGACTGCGGTTGTAAGCTCAGCGGCACCGTTGCCCTCACATACGGTAAGATCCTTTACGATCTGCGAGTAGTTTTTTTTGAGCGCGCCGTAGGTATTATTGCCAATCGTGTCCGTTTTATTGCCCGCAAATTTCACAATGGAAAGTTGGATTTTCTTATCTGTATCCGTGATTTTCGCGTTCTGGGCTGCGGCGCTGTCAATAAAGGTATTGACAGCGTTTTTCAGCGCGTCCATGCGTTTTGTTTTATCACTCTTGCTCATGGAGTCATCCATACTGCCGGAGGCATCCAGCACCATGACAATATCCAGGGCCTGTGTATTGGTGGTGGTGGTAGACGCATAGGAGGACAGCGCCGACAGCGCGACCAGGAAATCAGCGCCGTTGGGCACTGTGATAGAGTCATTGCTCGGCAATTTGATTTGTTCGTCCTCCACCGTTTTGTCGGCCCAAATACGGCCTGTGGTGGCGTTGTTATAGGCCTGCGTATACGCCCACGCGTTAATCGTGTTGGGGTCGCTGGTGGTTTGGCTACCGTCGGCAGCTGTCTGTGCCGCGGTGTTTTCCCCCTCTGCATAGGCAGAGACAGGGATCAGCACCGTGAACAGGAGCGCCAGCGTCAACAGGGCGGTTTGCAACCGTATGAGTTTACTGTGCATAGTTTCTATTCAATCCTTTCTCTTTGTTGCGGGGACATCTATAAATAAACAGGGCCAAACCCCGGTGTGCCTGATAAATCTATCCGGATTTACTTGAAATTGCCCTTATCGCTTTTCCTTAAAAAAGGGTACAAAAAATCCACTATACCTAGTATAGTACAGTGGATTTATCTGAATATCTATTACCCAAAGGTTAACAGTTTGCCATCCATGCGGCCAGCCGCCGGCGTTTGGAGCGGGTGTCCCCCTCAATGTTCAGCTTAGAATAAATGCGGTTGCAGTATTGCTTGACGCTGCCCTCGGATAGAAACAGTCTCGCCGCGATCTCACGGTTGGAAAGCCTTGCGGCAATCAGTGCGCAGATTTCGCGCTCACGCTCTGTCAGCACATCAAACCCTGCCGGATAGGCACGGGCATACAGGAGTCCGGCGCTGTGCGTCTCCAGCGCCTCCCCAAGCGCCTGAATCCGGCTTGTAAAAGCATCCTGCGGCATATCCTGCAAAAGCGGTTTCAGATAGCGGTAGTTCTCCGCAAAAGGAAGCACCAGACCATCCATTTTTGCTTCCTGCAGGGTTTCCTGTAGCAGCGCGGCAGCCTCGGCCTGTTTGGCCATCATCGCGTAGGCGGCGGCCGTCTGGATGCGCAGATACAGCGCAACCAGACTGTAACGGAAAGCGGCGGCTCCCTCCAGCAGCTTTTCACTTCGGCCTATAACCTTCGGCCACGCCTTTTGGGTCAGATAGACCTGATTTTCAATCAGCAGAATCATCGGACGCCCGGGCGCAAGAAAGTTTATGCCCTCCAACCGATGCAGGCGGAACGGCTCCGGTATCGCTTCTTCCTGCCCAAGCAGCGCATAATAGTAGGCACAGCAGGCATCCCAAAAGCGTACCCACGGGGCATTGTGCTGTTGCTGCAGCAGCTCATAGCGCCCCAGCGGCGTATAACGGGGGGGGGGTACCCTGATCAAACAGGGAAAGCCGAAGCGAGAGAAAGTCACCGCAGAGCGCAATATTCTCCTGCCCGCTGCCGTCTGTCTGCGCATAGGTGCGCTCCAGCGCAATCATTGCATCATCAAGCTGCCCGCGCGTAAAAGCAGCTTCCGCCTGCATCAGGCGGTCAGCCCCTATGCCGTGATTATCTGTAATTTTACAGTAGTGCGGCATACAGCTTTCCATGTCTGCCAGTTCGGCATCCAGCGCACCGGGCTTGCTGTGGTACATCATCAGCACCGAGGGCGAATTAAATGTCCATCTGTTCGCTTTTTGGATACTGATAGCCGGGCGCGTCATTTTTTCGCTGGCGCTGCGGTGCAGTACGCTCATGGCCGCTATATCATTATAAAAAAGGAAGCTTGTGATCAGGTCGCACTCCCCTAACAGGTTGCTGCGGTATTCCTCGGGCCATGCGGGGTGCTCTTCAACAGTCTCCAACAGAAGGTTTTTCAATTCCAGCATTTTGGGAATCTGATGCCAGTTGAACATACAACGCATCAGCACCAGCAGGGCAATCGGGTGTTCCTTCAGCGTTGATTTTGGGCAGGCCTCCAGATCGGCCAGGGCTATTTTGGGCCGCGTGATAGCCAGACGAATGCCGGTGTCTTTCTCAACCACACGCAGCAGCGCATCATAATCGCCGCAGGCACGGTAGGCTGTCATGGCGTGCAGCAGGTGCCCATGCTGCTCATACCATTGGCCGTATCGGTCGTAATAGACGGTCTGCTTCTCTGCCGATAGCTTATGGAACGCCCGCATGGCGCAATGCTTCATCATATGATGGCAGCGGTACCGGTCACTGTCCGGCAAGCGCTTTACAAAAGCATTGCGGGTGGTCAAATCTGCCAGCAGCTCGGCGGCATCCTGCCGCCCTGTGACAGCTTTGGCCATTTCAATAGTAAACTCATCGGCCAGACTCAGCACGGTTAAAAATTCCTGCTGTATGGACGGCAGCGGGTCGATCATGGCAGCCGTAAACAGGTTGTATATATCAGAACCGCGCTCCGGCAGGGCACCGCGGTCCGCCAGGGTCCGCAAATTCAGATAGACGCCTGAGATCCAGCCCTCCGTTGTGTAGAGAAGCTGCTGCAGCTGACTCTCTGTCAGGTCGGCACCGCAGCGGCGGGTGTAGACAGCAAGGTCATCCTTGTCCAGCCGCAGCTGCTTGGGGCCGAGGATATATACCCTGCTGCACAGCTTCGTGATTTCAGCTTCCGAAAGGAAGTGGTTTCTGCTGGCCACAATGATATGTACATTCTTAGGGAGCTGGACAACACATTTGCAAAGAAAAGGTGCGCAGCGGGGACCTTGCAGCAGATGGTAATCATCCAGAAAAATATAGAACGGGCCTGTTCCGACCAACGCGCGGTTCAGGTCATCCATCAACAGCATGAGGCCTTGAAGATCCGACGGCAATTCATATTGGCGCAGGAAATCAAGGCCCGCATGTGCAAAGGCTGACTGTACACTCCGCCAGAAGATTGCCAGATTGTCGGAGTAAATACTGATGCGAACCACCCGTGTACCGGGCGCTTTGCTGCGTTCCCCCAAAAACCAGTTGACAGCGGTGGTTTTACCGTAACCCATGGGAGCAACCACGCAGGTCATTGCGTATTGGTCGATCTGTTGCAGCTGTGCCTGCAAGCGATCCGACATATAGATGTCATTCAAATTGGTATTTCGATTTTGCATAATCGCGACCTTACAACCGATCAAGTCCATCACTTTTGAACTTACTGTAATTATTATAGTACAAAATCGTCTCAAAAACAAGAAAAAACCGATGTTTTGTGGCAACATTGAACTTCAGGAACAGGTAAGGTATAATAAGCACAGGAAAAAACCAGTATGAAAGCGCAAACCGTTCCCGTTAAAAAGGAAAGTAATCGACTATGGACTATATCCGCATCACGAAAGAGAACATCGACAAGGAGCACATCTGCTGTGCCATGTCCGGCAAGCAGTGCCTGGCAAAAAAGGAATGGCTCAAACAGCGCTTTGACGAAGGGCTGGTTTTCTGCCGCAGCGTGGAGCGCGGCAAATGCTTCATTGAATACATCCCGGCGGAAAACGCCTGGCTGCCCATGGAGGCGGAGGGCTGTCTGCACATCAACTGCCTCTGGGTCTCCGGGGCGCTGAAAGGCCACGGCTACGCGAAAGAACTGCTGGCCCGATGCGTCAACGATGCCCGGGCGCAGGGGCGTAAGGGAGTGTGTATTCTGTCTGCCGAGGGGCGCAAGCGCGAATTTCTGGCCGACGCCAAGTTTCTGGCACATGAGGGCTTTTCCACGGCGGATGTGTCCGACTGCGGCATCACGCTGATGTACCTGCCGCTTTCCCCTGACGCTGCGCCGCCCAAGTTCAAGCCCTGTGCCAAGCACCCGCAGGCCGCAGAACCCGGCTTTGTGCTCTACTATACCGACCAATGCCCTTTTACCTGTTATTGGGTGCCGCGCGTGGCAGAGACTGCCCGGGCACACGGCATCCCGCTGACCGTACACCACATCACCGACCGTGAGACTGCGCAGAACACGCCCGCCCCGGTCACGACCTATGCCCTGTTCCGGGATGGGAAGTTTTTGACACAGGGTATCCAGTCCGATAAGAAGTTTCTGGCACTGGCAGGCAAGGCTGATTCCTGACCGCGCTGGTGAGCGCATTCGGACGAGCATATACAGCAGCCCCTCTTTACTTGTTCCGTTATACATTCGACCAACTGTAAAGTATAGAAGCATTTTCATAAACCTTGTCGTTATGAGCTTGTTCTATGGTTTACAGTTATAGTTTACAGTGCAAATAAATCGACACCAGCGACAGCGCGTATTGGGCTGTACAGGAGAACATCAACGCCAGCTTTACGAGCATGGGTGTGGCCTGTTGGCTTTGCTCTACCGCCGAGGGGCAGTGTACCTACTGGACTGTTACGTACAACGAAAACTCCTACTTGTTTTCATACAGAAATTATGATATAATTTCTGTATGAAAGAGAGGTGCTATCTATGCCGAACAT
>ENA-ORCP01000185-ORCP01000185.1-human-gut-metagenome-genome-assembly--contig:-NODE-185-length-53639-cov-11.396998_pt1 | contig 53639 bp, 46 predicted proteins | sample MGYA00242990_ERZ507991 | MGnify/ENA primary metagenome ERZ507991 (study PRJEB26167, sample SAMN06115496) | human gut metagenome | host: Homo sapiens | place: China:Henan | collected 2015-05-07... | reverse complement strand
TCACAGACAACAAGCCCTTTCGGCTGCTTGAACAATTTTTACTTCAAAATATTGTCTAACTTTTCGGGGTCACTTCAAAACAGAATGATGGGGATATTTTTGTTATTCAGATAGCAGCCAATCGGCAATATCCAGTATTTCAATGCCCTCATAGCTGTATTTTGGATGCTTTGTCCTTGCAAGAATCATTTTCGGATAGGCGTCTCTGATTTGAAGCAGGGGAGCGCACTCCCTTTCAAATGTTTCCTGCCCGGAAATATTATCGCTTACCTGAATATAGATTTTCTCGCTGCCTCTTTGCGCAACAAAATCTACTTCTTTTTGATAGAGTTTTCCGACGTAAACGTCATAGCCACGGCGAAGAAGCTCAATGCAGACCATGTTCTCGTAGATTCTGCCGTAATCGATATTTCTGCTGCCAAGAATTGCGTAACGGATACCCGTATCGCACAGATAGAACTTTTCGGAGTTTTCAAGGTATCTCTTCCCGCGGATATCATAGCGTCGGATGTCATAAAATAGGAAAGCATTACATAGATACTTGATATATCTACCTATTGTCACATGGTTTGTAGGCGTTTCGTTTGCCGTTAATTGCTGACTGACTTTGTTGGGCGAAGTCAGGTTGCTGATATTGTCCATCAAAAATTCACTTAATCGCTGTAAAACCAACGTATCAGGCAATGCGTATTTCTGCACAAGATCTCTTGTGACGATTGTTTCATAGACTTCTTTAATATAGTTTGTTCGATCTTTTTCGGTCTTATAGGCATAGGACCCGGCCAAACCACCCTTAATGGAATATTCTTCGAAAAGTTGATCCCTGTTATTTATATTGCTATAATACTGACAATACTCCTGAAAACTGAAGGGAAATACATGAATTTCAATATATCGTCCTGTAAATAGCGTTGCCAGGTCAGCACTCAGCAGAAAAGCGTTGGAGCCTGTTATATAGATATCATACTTTCCCTTGGAATAAAGACTGTTGATTGCCAGCTCAAACTTCGGACACATTTGAACTTCGTCAACAAACAAGTAATTGGTTTTCCCTTTCTTGTAATGCGCCTCTGCATACTTATGGAGCGCGTGGTATTCCTTGATCTCTTCAAATTCCAGATCCATAAAATCAATAAAAATAATATTGATATTTTCAAGGTTTTCCAGATACTCGATATATGCCTGCATCAGTTTGGATTTCCCGGAACGCCGAATGCCGGTAATGATTTTTATGTCAGGCGTTCCATTTAAAGCAATGATGCGTTCCAGGTATTGCTTCCTTTCAATCGTTTTCAATTCAGCCACCCACTTTCAAAAACTTAAATTTTTTTTATTTTTGAAACTGTATATATTATAACCCCCCTTGATAGTGTATGCAATAGGCCCAGTTTCAAAAACTAAAATTTTTTTGGCTTCCGAAACTGAAAAACGATTCCATCTAAAAGAAAATCAGCTTCTTTACGGAATTCTTAAATTTTCGGAACCCTCTTGCGAAAAAGTAGAACCTGTGCTATATTGATTTTGCAAAGAGAAAGTTACTTAAAACGCTTTGAGGACGAATAAGGAGGTAGCTTTTTATGAAAAGACGTATTTTGAGCCTGCTGCTGGTTTTGACGCTGCTGCTGGCCCTGCCCGTTGCCGCGGCGGCGGATGAGGCAAAAGAAGTAACGCTTACGTTGACGAAGGACACATGGACCTATACGGATACGGTAACGTTCTCCGTGAAAGGGCCGGACGACGAAGATGTACCGAACGGTGAAGTGGAAGTTCGCAGCAGCATGGACCATGTCTTCTGCTATGTGAATAACGGTGTGGCAGAGATTTCAGCAAGTGTGCTTATTTCCAAGCTTGAGCTTACGCTGGGCCAGAAGACGGAGATCTCCGTTAACTATATACCGGGCTCCGGCTCCGATTATGGGCCGAAAAGCGGCCAAACCTCAATTACCGTGAACGAGAGCACTTTGCCCACTGTCGCCCTGACCTCCGCCGGTTATGCGTACGGAAAGCCTGTATCCGGCTTCCAGCTTACCACGCCAACGGGTGTCCAAATCGGCGGGAAGCAGATTCATGATGAAAACGACGCAGAGGTTACGGACGGCACTTTCGGCGCCCAGGCCCATACACTCTGGGTCAACCTGGAATGCAAGGAGGGCTATAAGCTTTCCGAGAAGCCCGCCGTTACCCTGGACGGGAAGGAGCCTATGCGTATTGAGGACGGCTTCTATGTTTTCCAGCTGGATAGGCTGGTCACCACGTACCATATCAAATATACTCTGGATGGCGGCACCATGTCCGGCGCTCCGGAGACCTATACCGAAAACAGTGCCGACATTACCCTGCCCCAGCCAACCAAGGCTGACTACCGCTTCACCGGCTGGACCGGCACGGATCTGACGGCACCGACGATGGAGGTCACCATTCCCACCGGCTCCAAGGGAGACCGGGAGTATACGGCCAACTGGGAAAAGATCCAGTACTTTACCGTGTTCTATAATGTCCACGGCCATGGCACGGCCCCTGCCGAAGAGAAGGTTGAAAGCGGCAAGACTGCCGCCAAGCCGGAGGACCCCACCGCAGACGGATGGAAGTTCAAGGGCTGGTACATAAGTGACGACTACATCGGCGAGCCCTTTGACTTCACCACGGCAATCACGAGGGATACCACCCTCTACGCCAAGTGGGCACGGACCTGGACGGTGACCTTTGATGTGGGCGACCACGGCACTGCCCCCGCTGCCCAGACGGTAGAGGATGGTGCAAAGGCCACGAAGCCCGCGGACCCCACCGCCGAGGACTACAGCTTCCAGGGCTGGTACACGGATACCAGATACACCATGGAATACGACTTCAGCAAGGAAGTAACAGAGGACACCACCGTCTACGCCAAGTGGGTGAAGAAGCCCATTGTGAGCTTCAACACAAACGGTCACGGCACCGCCCCTACCCGCCAGACCGTGGAGCTGAACGGCAAGGCCACGAAGCCTGCCGACCCCACCGCCGAGGGCTACGTCTTCCGGGGCTGGTACACCACGGCGGCCTGCACAACGGAATTCGATTTCAATACCCCCATTGCGGCGGACACCACCCTGTATGCCAAGTGGGATGAAATCTACACCGTGACCTTCAATGTGGGCGGCCACGGCACTGCCCCCACTCCCCAGAAGGTGGAAAACGGCGGCAAGGCCACCAAGCCGGAAAATCCCACCGCAAAGGGCTGGCGCTTTGACGGCTGGTACACGGACGAGAAGTGCACCGCAAGATATGACTTCGACAAGGCCGTAACCGCAAACACCACCCTGTACGCCAAGTGGACCCAGCTGTTCACCCTGACCTTCGAGACCAACGGCGGCACCAAGATCGACAGCGTGGAGGCTCCGGACGGAAGCCTGGTGTATCTTGGCAGCTACAAGCCCACCAAGTCCGGCTACTATTTCGTGGGCTGGTATACCGACAAGAACCTGACCCGGGCCAGCCGGGTGGGCTATGTGCGCATGGACGGAAACAAGACCGTCTATGCCAAGTTCGCTGTGGCCGATAAGACCAATCCCAAAACCGCCGACCCCGCCCTGCCGGGCCTTGCCCTGGCCGTGCTGAGCTTCAGCACCGTGGGCCTGGCTGCATTGGGCATTCAGAAGCGGAAGTAACTCCGGAAAACCGAAACAGGGGCGGCAATTCAGCCGTCCCTGTTTTTTCATGTTCATCTTTCTTTCGCCTGCTCCCACAGGTTGTCCTGCCGGGTGCGGAAATCGGTGAGGGAATAATTTGCTTTCAGATAGGCCCCCATATACCGGGCGATCTTGGCGGCTCCGGAGGCGTTCAGGTGGCCGGTGTCGCTGAAATCCGAGGCCTCATCCAGGCCCATTTCCTCTATATGGTCATATAGGTTAACATAACTGCATCCGTAGGCCTCGGCAAAGGAACGCAGGTAGTCCGCATAGACGTTGGTTCCCTGCCAGGGGATGGTGCAGAGCACCGGCTGAATGCCGTTTTCCTGGCACAGCTCCACGATCTCAGCCAGCAGCATGGCTGCTTCATCCTGGAGGGGCTGCTGGGGCAGAAGTGTCTGGTCCGGAATTTCCACAGGGGTCACGGCACCGGAAACGGAGTAACCCATGGTTTTCCGATAGTCATCCCCGCTCTGGGCCGGGCTGCGGAAGGACGCTTCGGACAGATTGACCCAGTTCTCATGGAATGCGGCCAGTGGCATGAAATAGGAAAGATACCGCTCTTTGTGATAGGGGCCGAAGCTCTGGCGCAGATAGGTCAGCTTGTCCTTCATCCAGGGGATGGCGGTGGTATAGTAGATCTCCCCGTCCATATTCATGTCCTGCTTCCAGGTGTTCACATTGAAGGTGTCGATGAGCACCACCTTGGGGTGCTGGGTGCGCAGAGCGTCCTTCAAAAACAGCAGGGTAGTATTCAGCTCCTGCCAGTTGCAGCCGTAATTATAGGCCCCGATGCCGTAATCGTCGTACATGGTCATGGTGTCCAGGCCCAGCCACATGTGGCTGGAGCCAAAGCCCATAACCTCCACGGAATTTTCCGGCAGGGTGTGGAAGGTCTCAATGGCGGTCACCGGGGAATCCGTATCCACCGGCCGCAGCAGGGTATTCAGCCGGGCAATGCCCAGAGCCACCAGAACCAAAACGGCCAGGCAGCTCAGAATGTTTCTTTTCTTCATGGCCGCCCTCCTAGAACTGGAAATAGATAAAGCTGGCCTGGTTGAAGCCAGGGCCCCATTTGCCGAAAACCAGCAGGGCCAGAATGGCGGCGGCGATCAGCACAATTCGTGCCCACCAGTCCTGCCCCAGCAGCACCCGGTGGAGCGCCAGGCCCCGGCGCTTGCACAGGTCCGCCAAAAGCAGCAGACCAATGCCCAGCAGCATCAGGGTGAAATTCTTCCGGTCCAGCCCGCAGCCATACAATGAGCCATCGAAGAGCACCCAGGGGTTTGCCGCCGTGAAGATCGAGCGGATGGCGCTGACCGCCTGGGTGAAATCGGCAGCCCGGAAGAAAATCCAGGAAAAGTCGATGAGCAGGAAGGTGATGATCCCCTGGGCGATTTTGTGGCACGCTTTCTCCCGGTGGAGCCCCAGGTGAATGCAGGCCTTGTCCCGGGCCGGGGCCAGAGCCTCGCCCAAGACCTGATAGAGGCCGTTCAGGCCGCCCCAGATGACGAAGGTGGCATCCGCTCCGTGCCATAGGCCGCTGACCAGGAAGACGATCATCTTATTGATGTACTTGCGCAGCTTGCCCTTTCGGCTGCCGCCCAAGGGAATATAGAGGTAGTCCTTGAACCAGGAGGTCAGGGAGATGTGCCACCGCCGCCAGAACTGGGAAACCGAGGTGGAGAGGTACGGCGCATCGAAATTCTCCATAAGCTCGATGCCCAGAATTTTGGCCGCACCCATGGCAATGGTGGAATAGCCGCCGAAGTCGCAGTAGATCTGCACGGCAAAGAGCACCGTGGCCGCGATGAGATACCAGCCGGGGAAGGCCGCGATATCCCCATAGACCGTATCCACAAAGATAGCGATCCGGTCCGCCAGGACGATTTTCAGGAAATAGCCCCAGAGCATCAGCACAAAGCCCTCTCTGGCCCGGTCAAAATCGAAGCTTTTGGGGGTATCCAACTGCTGCAAAAGGTTCTTGCTCCGCTCAATGGGCCCCGCCACCAGCTGGGGGAAGAAGGAGACAAAAAGGGCATAGCGCAGAAAGTTCTTCTCCGCGCCGATCTCCCCCCGGTATACATCCACGGTATAGCTCAGGGCCTGGAACGTAAAGAAGGAAATGCCCACGGGCAGCAGGATGTCGAATTTCGGAACGTTTAGGGTCAGCCCCACCAGAGAGGCCGCAGCCCCCAGGGTATCCAGGAAGAAATTGACATACTTGAAATAGAACAGAATGCCCAGATTCAGCAGGAAGGACACCGCCACCACCCATTTTTTCAGGGCGGTCTTTTTTGTTTCGGGCCGGTCACTGTCCTTGACCCGCTCCAGCAGCAGGCCGCTGAGGTAGGTGATCAGGGTAGAGGTGAACAGCAGCACCACATATTTGGCGTTCCAGCCCATGTAAAACACGTAGCTGGCAACCAGCAGCCAGAGATTGCGCACCCTTTTGGGCAGTACAAAATACAGCAGCACCACTGCCGGGAAGAAAATCAGGAATTTCAGGGAGTTGAAGAGCATTTACGCCTCCCGCTCCCAGGGGAAGCCCGAAAACACCGGCTTGCCTGTATAAGTATTGGCCTTCGCCTCTCCCCGCAGCACGGCGAGAACCGCATCGGCCATAGCCTCCTGCTCGCATTCGCCGGGATAGACCGATACGGGAGCAATCCAGCCGCAGCGCTGCTCCACGCCCCGGAGGATATCGTCATAGCGCATGAGCCCGCCGGTCAGGAGAATGCCGTCCACCTTGCCCTCCAGCACGGCGGCCATGCCGCCGATGGACTTGCACAGCTGATAGATCACGGTATTCCAGATGGTGGTGGCCTTGGGGTCTCCGGCCTCTACCAGAGCGTGTACCTTGGAAGCATCCGAGGTGCCGAAGTGGCTGACGAAGCCGCCGGAGCGGGACAGCATGGCCCGCATTTCAGCGGTGGTATGCCCCTCGTCCAGGTATTGCAGCACCTCCATAACGGGGATGGAGCCCAGGCGGGTGGGGGTGAAGGGGCCGTCGCCGCCGGCGCCCTCGGTGCTGTCGATCATTCTGCCGTGGCTGTGGGCGGTGACGGTAATGCCGCCGTCCACATGGCAGACGATGAGATTCAGGTCCTCATACCCCTTGCCCAGCTTCTTTGCGTGGATGGCCGCAATGCCCTTCTGATTGAGCACATGGGTCTGGGCCCGGCGGTACAGCCCCGCAATACCCGTGGGCCGGGCATAGTCGCAGAGCTCGTCCACATTGGTGGGGTTTACGGTGTACATTTTGCCGCCGTAGGTCCGGCACAGGTCATAGGCCAGCATCACGCCCAGCTTTGCCGGATGGTCGCTGCCGCCGCAGTCCGCCGCAGTGTCCTCCACCAGTTTTTCATCGATGGTCATGACCCCCGCCTGCTGGGAATAGGCGCAGCCGCCCCGGCCTACGAAGACATCGATCTGCTTGGGGTCAATGCCGTGCTCCTTCAAAAAGTCCAGCAGTACCTGGCGGCGCATAGGCAGCTGGTCATTGGTTGTGGGGTATTTCAGCAGCTCCGGGGCATCATGAAAGATGCTCTCGGTGAACACATTTTTCTCGTTTTCAAAATAGCTTACCTTGGTGGAGGTAGAGCCGGGGTTAATGACCAGAAGCTTGTAGGCCATGATTTTTCTCCTTTGTTATGCCTAAAAAAATGTCATTGCGCGGCGGGCGCGCCGGTACGCAATGACATTTTTGTGGTTTTTTAGAACTTTACGGGCTTGATGTGCCAGATCTCGTCTGCGTACTGGCGGATGGTGCGGTCAGAGGAGAACTTGGAGCCGGAGGCCACGTTCTCCAGGCACTTGCGGCCAAAGGCCAGCCGGTCGGCATAGTCGCGGTTCACCCGCAGCTTGGCATCCATATAGGAGGCGTAGTCCAGCAGGACGAAGTAGTTGTCCGCCTTGTGCCAGGAAGCGCCATCCAGCAGTGCGTGGTACAGCTCTTTCTGGGCATCGTCCGTGGGCACGGTGCCGTCAACCAATGTGTCGATGGCGCGGTGCAGGTGGCTGTCGGTATCGTAAATGCTCCGGGCACAGTAGCTGTCCTTGGCATTGTTGATCTCCTGGACGGTATGGCCGAAGATATACTCGTTGTCCATACCGGCCTCCTGGGCAATCTCCACATTGGCCCCGTCCAGGGTGCCCAGGGTGACGGCACCGTTGAGCATCAGCTTCATGTTGCCGGTGCCGGAAGCCTCGGTGCCCGCAGGAGAGATCTGCTCGGAGATATCGGCAGCGGGGATGATATGCTCGGCATAGGAGCAATTGTAGTTCTGAACAAAGACCACCTTCAGCTTGCCGGACACAGCGGGGTCGTTGTTGATCATCTTGGCGATCCGGTTGATATAGCGGATAATGGCCTTGGCCCGGGCATAGCCGGGGGCAGACTTGGCACCGAAGATATACACGGTGGGCTGGAAGTCGGGCAGCTCGCCGTTTTTCAGGCGGAAATAGATATCCACAATGGACAGGGCATTCATCAGCTGACGCTTGTACTCATGGAGCCGCTTTACCTGAACGTCAAAGATGAAGTCCGGGTTCAGCTGCACGCCTTCCTTCTCGGCGATGACCTTGCACAGCTGCTCCTTCTTCTGGCGCTTGATGGCATTGAACTGGCGGACCATGTCGTCATCGATCATGGGCTTCAGCTCGGAGAGCTTATCCAGGTCCTTCAGGAAGTCGCCGCCGATGCGGTATTTCAGCATCTGGGTCAGCTCGGGGTTGCACAGGCCCATCCAGCGCCGGGGGGTGACGCCGTTGGTCTTGTTCTGGAAGCGATCGGGGTAGACCTGATACCAGTCGTGGAACAGGTCGTCCTTCAGAATCTGGCTGTGGATCTCGGCCACGCCGTTGACATAGCTGCTGACGTAGACAGACAGGTTTGCCATATGGGCGGTGTTGTCCTTGATGATAAACAGGCCCGGATGCTCCCGCTGGAGCTTTTCGTCAATGCGGCGGATGATGTCCACGATCTCGGGGACAACGGAGCCCAGCAGATCCAGGGGCCACTTTTCCAGAGCCTCGGACATGACGGTGTGGTTGGTGTAGGAGAAGGTGCGCTGGGCGATGGAGAAGCTCTGGTCGAAGTCCATGCCCTCATCCATCAGCAGACGGATGAGCTCGGGGATGGACATGGCGGGATGGGTATCGTTCAGCTGCACGGCATAGTAGTCGGCGAAGCGGCTCAGGTCATTGCCGTGGGCAGTCTTGAAGGTCCGCAGCATATCCTGCAGAGAGGCAGAGGACAGCACATACTGCTGCTTGATGCGCAGACGCTTGCCCTCCCAGGTGGAATCATTGGGGTAGAGAACACGGGTAATATCCTCGGCCTTGTTCTTCTGGTCCAAAGCCCGCAGGTAATCCTGGTCGTTGAAAGCACTGAAATCCAGTTCTTCCTCGGCCTCGCACTGCCACAGGCGCAGGGTGTTGATATTGTGGGTGTCATAGCCGATGACGGGCACATCATAGGGCACAGCCAGGACGGTGTGATCCGGGAACTTGACCTTCACGGTGTGGTTGTACCGGCGGTAGGACCAGGGGTCGCCGAACTTGGTCCAGTCGTCCGCGTTCTCCTTCTGGCTGCCCTGGTCATCGAAGCTCTGCTTGAACAGGCCGAACTTATACCGCAGGCCGTAGCCGGACAGGGGGATGTCGCAGGAGGCAGCGCTGTCCAGGAAGCAGGCAGCCAGTCTACCCAGGCCGCCGTTGCCCAGAGCGGCGTCCTCAATCTCTTCCAGCACGGCCAGGTCCACGCCCTGGGCGGCAAAGAGCTGCTTCATCTCGTCCAGAATGCCCAGATTGTACAGATTGGAATAGACCAGACGGCCGATCAGGTACTCGGCAGAAAAATAATAGGCCTTCCGCTGCTGCAGCCGGGCTTTCTTGCTGCTGCTCCAGTTGTCGGAAATGGCCATCATAACGGCCTCGCCCAGTGCCTCGTGGAGCTCCTGAGGGGTAGCCTCCTGGAGGGTGACATCGTAGGTGTATTTCAGCTGGGCTTCGGTCCATTTGAGAATATTTGTGCAGTTATAACTCATTTTCATGCTCCAATCCAAAGGCGGCGGCTGCCGCCCGAAGTAAAGATGATCTCTGCGCGGCTGAAACAAACCGCGCAGTCACTGTATAGAGTAACCTTCCCGAATTCTTTTGTCAAGCAATTTTTGGAAAAGCGTTTTCTTTTTCGTGGAAAGTGCCACTTTTTCAAGCGAAATTTATACACATTGACGGAGATATTTTCATCCCCGCCGGTCCAGTTCCCGCAGAAGCAGCGGGGTCATGAGGGGCCTTTCCATCAGGTTCACAAAGCGCTGGCACTTGACGAGAAAGGCATAATAGATGTTCTTCCCGCAGCCAAGCAGGGTTTCCACATTGCCCATGCCCTTGGAGAGGATCACATCCGCCTGCTCCATGGCCTGCCTGGCCTCATCGCTCAGCTGTTCCAGGACGGTACCCGCCACCAGATTGCCATTGTCGATCACGGGAAAGGGCAGACTCACCGCTGCGGCATCGGCCCGGGTGGCATCGTTGGCGGCGTTGCCGCCCCGGACGCAGAAGGTGATTTCCAAATGGGGGAATTTTCTTTGCAGCTGTTCCGCGAAGATCCGGTCGAAGCCGATCTCTCCGGCATTGTCCGTCAGATACAATAGCTTTCTGCCCTTTTCCAGATCGGCGCAGAGCTTTTCATAGGTGCCTTGGTCCACCCGGATGTCCCGGGCCTTTTCCAGCATCCCGGAAAGGGTATCAAAGCTGACCTTATCCCCCAGGGCGGAAAAATCCAGATAGTTGCCCAGGATGGCAAATTGCAGCCCTGCGTACACGCTGTCCGGGGCCTGCTCCGTCTCCCGGCGCACATAGTCCATATTAGCCAGGGCGAAGGCATTGGAGGCCTCCTTTTCCGCTCTGTAGCGGTCCAGGTCCAGGCCATACATTTCGTGGAGCAGTTCATTGGTGGCAGGGCCCACGCAGGGCGATGGGGCTGTCACCGGCAGCGCCAGGGCCAGAGCCATCCAGCGGCGCAGAAACTCCGTTGCCTTTTCCTCACTGCCCAGGCTTCTGGCCAGAGCCGCATTCCGGCGGAGCTGGCACTCTATACAATAGGTATCAATGGAGATGCTCAAAGCCTTCCCTCCTGCTCCAGGGTCAATAGCTCTTCAAAGGAAGAGATCCTTGCGTCGTATTTTTCCGGGGTACCGAAGCCGTAGTCCGCCCAGACGAAGGGCAGTCCGGCGGCATAGGTGGCCTCCATATCCCCCTGGGTATCGCCTACGTAGACGGCAGAGGAAATGCCGTATTTCTCCAAAAGAATGCGGATGGTGGTTCCCTTGTCCGTGCCGGTGTCGCCGAAGCACAGGTGGCCGGAGATGCAGCCCTTCAGGCCCATCTTCTGAATACACAGCTCCGGATAGCCCTGCTGGCTGTTGCTGACGATGAAGAGCCGGTGGCGTTTTGCCAGGGCCTCCATCGTCTCCCGAACCTTGGGGTAGCCAATGCGGCAGGGGTTTTCGTGGAGATACCGATTCTCCGTAGCCATGCACCGCTCCATAAGGGCATACCGGGGCTCCGGGGCAATATCCGGGAACAGGGCGTCGGCAATCTCCGTCATGACCTTGCCGAACAGAGGCCGCAGGGCCTCCGCCGTGACGCAGCGGTCTGCCGCCCCTTCGCTGCGCAGCTGAATATTATACCCCTCCGCAACCAGTGCCCGGGAATCCCAGAGGGTGCCGTCAATGTCAAAAATAATGCTTTCCAAGGTTGTTCTCCTTTTGCATATTAAGGCTCCCCTGAAAGGGGAGCTGGCTCGGCGTTAGCCGAGACTGAGGGGTTCTACCGCCGAACCCCTCCGGCCCTAACGGGCCACCTCCCCTTTCAGGGGAGGCTTTTTACTGAGGAAGCCTTAGTCCTCTCTCAAATGTCTTCTCACCCGGCTGATGATCATATCCAGGGCCACCACGTTCTTGCCGCCCTCGGGGACCACCAGGTGGGCATACTTCTTGCTGGGCTCCACATAGCGCTCGTGCATGGGCTTGACGGTCTGCTGGTACTGGGTGAGCACGCTCTCCAGGGAGCGGCCCCGCTTCTCCACATCCCGCTTGATCTGGCGGCACAGACGGATGTCTGCATCGGAATCCACGAAGATGCGGATGTCCATCAGGTCCCGGAGCTCCTGGTTCTCAAAAATCAGAATGCCCTCCACAATGATGACCTTCCGGGGCTCCAGATGAATCGTCTCCTCGCTGCGGTTGTGCACGGAGAAATCATACACCGGGCACTCCACCGCGTGGCCGTGGCGCAGCTGGTCCAGGTGATAGACCATAAGGCTGGTATCGAAGGCATCGGGCTCGTCATAGTTCAGGCGGCTCCGCTCCTCCATGGTCAGCTCGTCATGGCGCTTGTAATAATTGTCGTGGCTCAGCACCGTGACCTCATCCTCGCAGTCCGCGATGAGGTTTTTCATCAGGGTCGTCTTTCCGCTGGCGCTGCCGCCTGCAATGCCGATGACCAGAATATTGTCATTTCCCATGGTTTTCTTCCTCCGTTCGACTTTTCCCCTCCAAAAGCCGCCAGGAAAGCCCCAGGATTTCCGGCGAGTTTCGGCTGTTCTCTATAATAACCTCTCCGGGACCGTCCCGCAGCAGCCCCGCTTCCTCCAGCCGCCGCCGGGTCTCCCGGGCGGTGCCGTCGCCGCCGTCCAGGATATCCACCTGACCGCCCAAAATGCGGGAGATGGTGTGGGAGGCGAAGGGGTAGTGGGTGCAGCCCAAAACCAGGGCGTCCAGCCGCCCCCGGTAGGGGGTGAAGAGCTTTTGCAGCATATCGATGGTCCGGCGGGTATCCACCATCCCGGCCTCCACGATTTCCACAAGCCTGGGGGCCGGGATCTTATAGATGTCGCAGGTGACGTCATAGCGGTGGAGCAGCCGGGCGAACTTCTCCTCGGAAAGGGTCATGGGCGTTGCCATAACGCCGATCCCGCCGCCGGGATACCGGTCCGCCGCCAGCTTTAATGCGGGCTCGATGCCCACAATGATCATATCCGGGTACTTCTCCCGCAGATCCTTTACGGCGGCAGAGGTAGCCGTATTGCAGGCGATGACCAGGGCCTTGAGCCCCCGGGCCATGAGCTTTTCCGCCACGGCGAAGCTCAAATCCCGGACCTCCGCCTTGGTGCGGATGCCGTAGGGAGCGTTGGCGGAATCGCCGTAATATAGAAATCTTTCATTGGGCATGACCCGCCGCAGATGCCGCAGCACGCTGATGCCGCCTACACCGGAATCGAAGACCCCAATATAATCCTCTTTGGTATTCAACTGCAACACCAGCTTTGTCTGTAGATTTTCTTTTTCATGGGGGATATCTGTTGAACATGATTATAGCAAAAAGCAGACCGGAATGCAAGCCGGGAACGCGCTTCCTCCCCTTCCCGCAGACATACAGCAGGGGGCACCCTACAATGGCGGATGCCCCCTGTATTCTTATGCTTCCAGCGCCTTTGCACCCTGGAATTCTACGTGCAATGGGAGGATCTCCCAGTTGTGCTCGGTGATCTTTGGCAGCTTCTCCGACAGGATTCCGGAGAGGGCGGGGTTGCGGGTCATGACCAGCAGCGTGGGGCCTGCGCCGGAGAGGCAGAAGGCTGCGCCGGTGGTGCGGACCAGAGCCTCGATTTTTTCATAGTCCGGGATCAGCTTCTTCCGGTAGTTCTGGTGGAGCCTGTCCTGCATGGCGTTGCGCAGCAGCTTTTCATCCCCCAGCTCCAGAGCCTTCAGGACCATGGCGCCGTGGGAGATATTGTAGATGGCATCCGCCCGGGACACCTGCTCCGGCAGCACGGAACGGGCCAGAGTGGTGGGCAGGTTGAAGTCCGGCACCAGTGCCAGAAATTCCCAGCCCGGGTGAAGGGGAAAGCTGACGGTGACGGGAAGGCCGCTGTCCACCATAGAGGCGGTCAGGCCGCCATAAAAGGCCGGGGCCAGGTTATCCGGGTGGCCCTCCATGGCGTTTGTGATGTTCAGCAGGCCCTGGGTGCTGAGCTTGCTGCCCCGCAGCACGTTGGCCCCCATGGCACCGGCCACCAGCAGAGCGGCGGAGGAGCCCAGGCCCCGGCAGATGGGGATGTGGGCGTTGATATGGATTTTCACGCCCCGGACCTCCTCGCTGAGGGAGGCCAACACGGCGCAGTAGGAGGTGTAGGCCAGATTGTCCGGCCCGGTGAAGGCTTCGTCGCAGCCGGTGATCTCCAGCCCGGCGTCCGTCTCCTCAAAGGTCACGTCCGTATACAGGCTCAGGGCGCACCCAAAGGCATCAAACCCCGGTCCCAGGTTGGCGGTGGTCGCCGGCACCCGGATGGTTACTTGGTTTTTCATTTTTCTGTCTCCTTTTACAGGTGTATGAATCGAAAAAAAGTTGACAGTTGACAGTGTACAGTTGACAGTTATGGTGTCCCTTCGGGACAAATAAAAATATTTTGTTCATTTCTGAAGGAAATTCCTTAACTGTCAACTGCCAATTGTCAACTGTCAACTGATAAGCGTCCCCGATTTATCTTCCCAATACAAACTCCAGCATCTTCTCTTTCGGAATGACCCCCGTATGCCGTTCGGGCTTGGTGCGCAGGGCGGCCAGAGCGGGTGGGATGGGAATGCCGGTCAGCGCCTGCATCCGCTCCATGCGGTCATACTCGCTGCCGGAGGTGTCCGCGCCGATGGCGGTGAGGACGGCGGTGGAGAACTTGTAGGGAGAGGCGGTGGAGAGCACCACTGTGGGGGCATCGCCTCTGTGGGTTTCCGCTGCGGCCCAGCCGCAGGCGGTGTGGGGGTCCATCAGGTAGCCCTGCTCCCGGTAGACCCGGCCGATGACGGCTTCCGCCTGGGCGTCATCGCAGTACCCGGCGGCAAATTCCACCTGGATGGCCCCAAGAAGCGCGTCCGGCACCCGGTAGAAGCCCTGCTCGCTCAGGTCCTTCATGAGCCCGGCCACCAAGGCGGTGTCGCCGGAGAGCAGATACAGGAGCCTTTCCAGATTGGAGGACACCAGAATGTCCATGGAGGGAGACGTGGTTTTCAGCAGGGGACGGCGGCGGTCATAGACACCGGTGGTGAGGAAATCCGTCAGCACGTTGTTGGCGTTGGAGGCGCAGATCAGTCTGCCCACGGGAAGGCCCAGCTTCTTGGCCAGGTATCCCGCCAGAATGTCGCCGAAGTTGCCGGTGGGCACGGAGAAATCCACCTTGTCCCCCAGGGAGATGACCTTCCTGCTCAGCAAGTCCGCATAGGATTTGAAATAGTACATGATCTGAGGGGCCAGGCGGCCGATATTGATGGAGTTGGCAGAGGACAGCAGGAAGGGAAGCGCCTTCCCCTGGCAGGCGGCGAAGATGTTCTTCACCCCGGTCTGGGCATCGTCGAAGTTGCCCTCCACGGCGCAGACGTGGACGTTTTCCCCCTCCTGGGTCACCATCTGGGCCCGCTGAACCTGGGAAACGCCGCCGAAGGGATAGAACACGCAGATACTGACCCCTGGCACATCCTGAAAGCCCACCAGGGCGGCCTTGCCGGTGTCGCCGGAGGTGGCGGTGAGAATGCGGATTTCCTGGGCGATGCCCTTTTCCTGCTTCGCGGCGGTGAGCAGCTGGGGCAGCATACTCAGCGCCACATCCTTAAAGGCAGAGGTGGGGCCACGGAAGAGCTCCAGCACCTGAAAATCTCCAACGGGAACCGTAGGTGTCAGGTCCTCGGTCTCGAATTTGCCGGTGTAGGCCCGCTTTACGAGAGCCTCCATATTGGGGATATCCGGCAGCAGGGCCGAGAGAATGGCGGCAGACATCTGCTGGGCGGAAAGGGTCAGGCAGTGCTGCCAATCAAATGCCGGAATGGCCCGCGGCATATACAGTCCGCCGTCCGGTGCCAAACCGGACAGCACAGCCTGGGCGCTGTCGACAGCCGGGGATTGCCCCCGGGTGGAAATATAATCCATAAGGTTCCCTCCTACAGGTTGAATTGCACAAAAAGCCCCGAAAGTGAATAGATGCAATTGCGGTTTGTTTCAATTGCATTTTTTGTAGGTATATGATATACTGACGTTTAGAAAAAAGCAAGTGTTTTTCCCACACAAACAAATGAAGAAAAAGAAATCACAATTTGTGAAAAGAGTTCCCCCAACAAGAGGAGAGAGAAAGAGATGCAGATAGGACTTTTGGGCTTCGGCACCGTGGGCCGGGGCGTATATGAGATCATCGCAGGGCGGGAGGACATGACCGTTACCCGGGTGCTGTGCCGCCGGGATTTGAAGCTGCCGGACGCTGTTGTAACCCATAACTTTGAAGATATTCTGAATGACCCCCATATTGATACGGTGGTGGAGGCCATCGGCGGGCTCCATCCTGCCTATGAGTATGTCCGCAGCGCCATTCTGGCGGGCAAAAACGTGGCCACTGCCAACAAGGCTCTCATCGCCACCTGCTTTGACGAGCTGATTCCCCTGGCCCGGGAGAGGGGCGTCTTCCTGCGCTGCACCGCCTCTGTGGGCGGCGGCATCGGCTGGCTTTCCGAGCTGGAACGTGCCCGGCGCATTGAGACCGTTCACCATGTGGGCGGCATTATGAACGGCACCTGCAATTACATTCTGGACTCCATGACCCGCTTGGGGCTGGGCTACAGCGAGGCCCTGAAGCAGGCCCAGGCTCTGGGCTACGCCGAGGCGGACCCCACCACGGATGTGGAGGGCATCGACACCTGGCATAAGCTCATTGTCTCCGCCAACATCGGCTTCGGCGTCAGCCTGGACATCTCCGGCATTCCCGCCGCAGGCATTTCCCGGATCGGGGCCGAGGATGTGGCCAATTTCAGCGCCAACGGCCTGGTGTGCAAGCTGGTATCCACGGCGGACTGCCAGAGCGGCAATTATTCCGCCTATGTCCAGCCCACCCTGTATCCTCTGGGCCAGCCGGAGGCCGCCGTGCCTGCCAATTATAACCTGATCACCCTGGAGGGGGATGTGTCCGGCCGACAGAGCTTCTTCGGCCAGGGCGCAGGCCGCTACCCCACCGCATACAATGTGGTGCAGGACTGCGTGGACTTCTCCCAGGGCAAGGGCTTCTACACCACCCCCGGGCGGAAGGTGACAGTGGACAACAGCGTGAAGCTGCGCTATTATGTCCGCACGGACCGGGAGGACCCCTGGTTGAAGGAGAACACGGAAAAGCACTGGGCCGGTGCCGTGGTGACCAGACCCGTAGAGGTCAGCGTCATGCACCAGTGGCTGAAGGCCCACCCGGATGCCTTTATGGCGGCGTTTGCTTGAAAGAAGGGAACAAATATGAAAGTAGTGAAATTCGGCGGCTCCTCCATGGCGGACGCCGGACAGTACCGGAAAATCCGGGATATTCTCCTGGCGGACCCCGAGCGGAAGGTCGTGGTGGTCTCCGCCGCCGGAAAGCGGAACAAGCAGGACCACAAGATCACGGACCTGCTGTACCTGTGCTATGCCCACACCCAGTACGGCGTGGACTGCTCCGGTGTTTTTGAAATGATCACCTCCCGCTATCGGGAGATTGCCAGAGATTTAAACCTCTCCATCGATTTGGAGCCGGAGTTTGCGGACCTGAAGGCCAAGCTGGACAATAAGACCGTAACCCAGGACGAGCTGGCCAGCCGGGGCGAATACTTCTCCGCCCGGCTTATGGCGGACTATCTGGGCTTCAAATTCGTGGATGCGGCAGACTGGGTCAAGTTCCGCTTCGACGGCACCGTGGACCAGGAGTCCAGCTATGAGGCTCTGCGCAATCAGGTGGACGGCATTGGTGTGGTGATCCCCGGCTTCTACGGTCAGCTGCCCGATGGCAAGATCAAGACCTTTACGAGAGGCGGCAGCGATATCACCGGTGCCCTGGCCGCTGCGGCCCTGGATGCCGACGTCTATGAAAACTGGACCGACGTCTCCGGTATCCTGATGGCGGACCCCCGGATCGTAGACAATCCCCAGACCATCCCCGAGGTCACCTACGACGAGCTCCGGGAGCTGAGCTATTCCGGGGCCCAGGTGCTTCACGAGGGCACCATCTTCCCCGTGCGGGAGAAGAACATCCCTTTGAACATCCGCAATACCAACGCCCCGGAGGATCCCGGCACCATGATCCAGGAGCGCTTTGAGGGCAACTCCGATCCGCACCGGTTCATCACCGGCATTACCGGCAAGAAGGACTTCACCATCATCGCCCTGACCAAGCGGGGCATGAGCAACCAGGTTGGCGTGCTGCGGAAGGTCCTCACCGTCCTGGAACGCCACGACATCTCCGTGGACTATGTGCCCAACGGCATTGACAACGTGTCCGTGGTGGTGCCCACCGAGGCCATCGCCTCCAGCCTGTACACCATCCTGGGGGAGATCCAGAAGGAAGTGGAGCCGGACAGCCTGACGGTCCACGATCAAATCGCCGTGGTGGCGGCAGTGGGCCGGAAAATGGCCTTCCGCCCCGGTGTTTCCGGCCAGATTTTCGCCGTCCTGGGCCAGGCAGGCATCAATATCCGCATGATCAACCAGGGCCCTGACGAGCTGAACATCATCTTCGGCGTAGACAACCGGGACTTCTCCGAGGCCATCCGGGTGCTGTATAACAGCTTTGTAAAGTAAGGAGGAAAAACCATATGAAGCAGTACACCGTTGCCGTCCTGGGCGCTACCGGCGCTGTGGGGCAGGAAATGATCAAGATTTTGCAGGAGCGCAATTTCCCCGTTGGAAAGCTGAAGCCCCTGGCCAGTGCCAGAAGCGCGGGCAAGACCCTGCGCTTCAAGGGCGAGGACGTGGTGATCGAGGAGGCCCGGGACGAGGCCTTCCAGGGCGTGGACATTGTGCTGGGCGCTGCGGAGAATGACATCGCCAAGAAGTTCGCCCCCGCCATTGTGAAGGCCGGTGCGGTCTTTGTGGACAATTCCTCCGCCTTCCGTCTGGACCCCAATGTGCCCCTGATCGTCCCGGAAATCAACCCCGAGGATGCGAAGAACCACCACGGCATTATCTCCAATCCCAACTGCTCCACCATCATCACCGTTACAGCGGTGAACGCTCTGAATGCCCTGTCCCCCATCCGCACCATGACCGCCTCTACCTATCAGGCGGTGTCCGGCGCCGGTGCCGGCGGCCCCATTGAGCTGATGAACGAGGTGGAGGCCCTGAGCAAGGGGGAGACCTACGAGCCCAAGGTGTTCTCCCACCAGATTGCCTTCAACCTGATCCCCCAGATCGGCGGCGAGCAGTTCGAGGGCTACACCAGCGAAGAGATGAAGATGCAGAACGAGGGCCGGAAGATCATGCACCTGCCGGACCTGCGGGTCAGCTGCACCTGTGTCCGGGTTCCTGTGGTCCGCAGCCACTCCATCTCCGTGAGCCTGCATTTCGACAAACACATTTCCGTGCAGGAGGCCCGGGAGGCCATTGCCAAGGCCCCCGGCTGCCGTCTGGTGGATGACCTGGCCAATAAGCAGTACCCCATGCCTCTGGATACCAGCAACCAGGACATCGTCTTCGTGGGCCGCATTCGTCCGGACCTGACCGATGACAACGGCCTGTGCCTGTGGTGCTGCGGTGACCAGGTCCGCAAGGGCGCTGCCACCAACGCCATCCAGATCGCAGAGCTGCTGGTGAAGGAATAACCGTTTTCCAATTGTATAAAGGAAATGCACCTCGGGCAGAATTTCTGCCGGAGGTGCATTTTTATGAAATTGCGGGAAATTATGACCGGCCAGGTGGTCCGCATCCGGCCGGAGGAGCCGGTGGGGGTCGCGGCCCGAATGCTGGCCCAGTACAATATCGGGGCCCTGCCGGTGTGCGGCTACGACGGGAGCCTGAAGGGTCTGGTGACGGACCGGGACATTGTGACCCGCTGCCTGGCAGCGGGTCGGGACCCGGCGAAAACCCAGGTGAGCCAGGTCATGACCGCCCGGGTGGTGACGGCAAGGCCGGATATGGAGGTCAGTCTGGCCTCCCACCTCATGGGCCGGGAGCAGGTCCGGCGGCTGCCCATTGTGGAAAACGGCAGGCTCTGCGGCATGGTGAGCCTGGGGGACCTGGCAGGGCGGGAGGAAACCGTCATTGATGCCTCCGACGCCCTGTCGGACATCAGCGGCAACCTATCCAGCCGTTAAAAAACCAGCTGCACAAGAAGCATATAGGCAACGGTGCCCACGCCGATGCTCAGCAGGGTGTTCCGCTTCCAGGCGTGGAGTCCGGCCACCAGTGCGGTGCAGAGCAGCTCCGGAACAAAGCTGCCGGGGGCGGAGAAATCCAGCCCCTTCAGGCAGCAGACCACCAGCATGGCCATGACGGCATAGGGGAGCACCCTGCCCAGATGGGAGATCACCGCGGGGGTCTCCCCTTTTTCGCCGAAAATCAGAAAGGGCAGAAACCGGGTGCGCATGGTCACGGCCACAAACTGCATGGATCCCGCATGGATGCGCACGCTCATAGCCATAGCCCACCGGATGCTCAAGCCATTTTGCAGGGCCAGAATGCCAAAGCCCAGAAATACATACCCGGTCATCACCGGGACCATGTCCCGAAAAGCGGTGCGGAAAAGCCTGGAATCCATGAAAAAAGCCTCGAATCGGAAAGAACAGTGGAATGCTGTACGTTATAAGGATACAGAGAGGAAATGTCAATTGCCGCAGCAAAAAGCTTCCGTGAGGAAAGCGAATTAAAAATTCAAAAATAGTTCATACCCCAACCCCTTGACAATTCTGGCACTCTGGTGTATAGTTTGCTTAGCACTCAAGGAGAACGAGTGCTAAGGAGGAAATGTCATGGAGCTGACCGAGCGGAAAAAGAAGGTGCTGCGCAGTGTGGTGGACCTTTATATCCGGACTGCGGAGCCTGTGGGCTCCAAGGCGATCACGGAGCTGCCGGACATGAATTTCTCCTCTGCCACGATCCGGAACGAAATGGCGGACTTGACGGCCATGGGTTATCTGGAGCAGCCCCATACCAGCGCCGGACGGATCCCGTCCCCTGCGGGTTACCGGCTGTATGTGGATGAGCTGATGCAGGATTACCGCCTCAGCGTGGATGAAACAAAATCCATTAACAATGCCATCGAGGAAAAGGTCCAGCGCGTGGATAAGCTGGTGGAAAAAGTGGCAAAGCTGGTTTCCCAGGCCACCGATCTTCCCGCCATCTCCGCTGCCTCCCGGTGCGACAGTGCAACGGTTTCCCGGTTTGACCTGATCCAGGCCGGACAGGGCAGCTTCATCCTGGTGGTAATGCTCAGTGACGACCAGGTGTTCAACAAGCTGATCAAGCTCCCTGTGTCCGTTGATGAGACGGACCTGAAGCTTCTGGCGGCTCTGCTGAATACCGCTATGACGGAGCTTCCCCCGGAGGGCTTTACCCCGGCACTGCTGGACAAGGTCATGCGGTCCGCCGGAAGGGCCTCCAGCCTGGTGCCGGTGATCGTGGACTTCACCACGGATGTGCTTCGCCACCGGGGCAGCACCAATGTGGCCGTTGCCGGTCAGGCAAGACTTCTGGGCTTCCCGGAGTACCGGGATGTGGATAAGGCTCAGAAGGTGCTGGAATCCATTGATGAAGACACCTTAAGCAACCTGCCCGCCATTATGCAGAGCGAAAACGGGACCAAGGTCCTGGTTGGCCCTGAGAACGTGGCCCAGGAGCTGAAGGACACCAGCGTGGTCATGACAAAATTCGACATTGGCGACGGGATGCAGGGCATGATCGGTGTGGTCGGCCCCACCCGTATGGATTACGCAAAGGTCACGGCCCGGCTGAGCTACTTCGCCGAGAGCCTGAGCAAGGCCTTTGCAAAACCCGAAACCAAGCAGCTGCCTCAGCCAAATGAGGAAGCTTCAGAATCTAAGGAGGTATAGAAGTGGCCAAGAAGGAAGAAAAGAAGCAGCCCGAGACCACAGAGGAATTGATCCCCGAGGAAACCGCAGAAGCACCTCAGGAGGCGCCCAAGGCGGCGGAAGCACCGGAAACCAATCCCTTTGAAGAAAAGTACAATGCAGAGCACGACAGTCTGCTGCGGCTGGCTGCGGAATACGACAATTTCCGCAAGCGTACCGTCAAGGAGAAAGAAGCCTCCTACGGCAACGGCAAGGCAGATGCCATCGTGAAGCTGCTTCCCATATATGACAATCTGGAGCGGGCGCTGAACCAGCCCACCGAGGATGCCGCCTACAAGAAGGGCGTGGAGCTCACCATGAATGAGCTTGTGAAGATTTTCACAAGCCTGGGCGTGGATATCTTCGGGGCCCCAGGCGACAGCTTCGATCCCAACCTCCACAATGCGGTGATGCATACGGAGGACGAAAGCCTTGGCGAGAATGTAATCGCCCAGGTCTTCCAGAAGGGCTTCAAGGTGGGCGACAAAATCGTCCGCTTCGCAATGGTTCAGGTTGCAAATTAAATTCGTATAAACTTTTTCGTTAGAATATAGGAGGAAAACATTATGTCTAAGATTATCGGTATTGACCTTGGTACTACCAATTCCTGTGTTGCTGTTCTGGAAGGCGGCGAGCCTGTTGTCATCGCCAATGCAGAGGGCAACCGTACTACCCCTTCTGTGGTAGCATTCTCCAAGACCGGCGAGCGTATGGTTGGCCAGGTTGCAAAGCGTCAGGCTGTCACCAATGCTGACCGCACCGTCTCTTCCATCAAGCGTCACATGGGCGAGGATTACCATGTGAATCTGAACGGCAAGAACTACACCCCCCAGGAGATCAGCGCTATGATCCTGCAGAAGCTGAAGGCGGATGCGGAAAGCTATCTGGGCCAGCCCGTCACCGAGGCTGTCATCACGGTTCCTGCCTACTTTAGCGATGCCCAGCGTCAGGCCACCAAGGATGCCGGCAAGATCGCCGGCCTGGACGTGAAGCGTATCATCAACGAGCCCACCGCAGCTGCTCTGGCCTATGGCCTGGATAAAGAATCCGAGCAGAAGATCATGGTCTACGACCTGGGCGGCGGCACCTTCGATGTGTCCATCCTGGATATCGGCGACGGCGTCATTGAGGTTCTGGCTACCGCCGGTGACACCCATCTGGGCGGCGATGACTTCGACCAGAGAATCATGGATTACCTGGTTGCCGAGTTCAAGAAGGCCGAGGGCATTGATCTGTCCGGCGATAAGGTTGCTATGCAGCGTCTGAAGGAAGCTGCCGAGAAAGCCAAGATCGAGCTGTCCGGCGTGACCTCCACCAACGTCAACCTGCCCTATATCACCGCCGACGCGACCGGCCCCAGGCACCTGGATGTGACCCTGAGCCGTGCAAAGTTCAATGAGCTGACTGCCGACCTGGTAGAGCGCACCATGAAGCCCGTCCGTCAGGCTATGTCCGATGCGGGCCTCAGCGCTTCCGATCTGCACAAGGTCCTGCTGGTTGGCGGTTCTACCCGTATCCCCGCCGTTCAGGAAGCCGTGAAGCAGATCACCGGCAAGGAAGGCTTCAAGGGCATCAACCCCGATGAGTGCGTGGCCGTTGGCGCTGCCATTCAGGGCGGCGTGCTCACCGGCGATGTGCAGGATATCCTGCTGCTGGATGTCACCCCCCTGTCCCTGGGCATTGAGACCATGGGCGGCGTGTTCACCCGTCTGATCGACCGGAACACCACCATTCCTACCCACAAGAGCCAGATCTTCTCCACCGCTGCTGACGGCCAGACCTCCGTTGAGGTCCATGTGCTCCAAGGCGAGCGGGAAATGGCTGCTTACAACAAGACCTTGGGCCGCTTCCAGCTCACCGGCATTGCTCCCGCACCCCGTGGCGTGCCTCAGATCGAGGTTACCTTTGATATCGATGCCAACGGCATTGTGAAGGTCTCCGCCAAGGACCTGGGCACCGGCAAGGAGCAGCAGATCTCCATCACCGCTTCCACCAACCTGAGCAAGGAAGACATCGACAAGGCTGTTCACGAGGCTGAGCAGTACGCCGCCGAGGACAAGGCCCGGAAGGACGAGGTGGATGCCCACAACGCCGCTGACCAGGTTGCCTACCAGACCGAGAAGACTCTGGGCGAGCTGGGCGACAAGATCGACGCTTCCGAGAAGAGCAAGATCCAGGCTGCTGTTGACCACCTGAAGGAAGTCAACAAGGGCACCGATGTGGAGGCCATCAAGGCCGCTACCGAGGAGGTCCAGAAGGCCTTCTATGCCGTGTCCGAGAAGCTGTACCAGCAGGCAGGCGCTCAGCAGGGCCAGCCTCAGGACGGCCAGACCGGCAATAAGCCCGGCGACGACGGCGTGGTTGACGCCGACTACGAGACCGTGGACTAAGAAAAACTTCACAAGGGGCGGCAGAAAATACGCCGCCCCTTGTTTCGATACAGCAGGAGAGTTGACAGTTGACAGTTAAAAGTTGCCAGAAACCGGAATGTGAGAGAAAAATCTTCAATGCCGGTCAAAAAAGGAATCCGTTTCGAAATTTTTGTTTTCCGGTTGGATTTCCATAACTGTCAACTGTCAACTGTCAACTGAAATCGCTTGAGGTGAATGTGTTATGGCAGAAAATAAACGAGATTACTACGAGGTGCTGGGCGTGGACAAGAGCGCCAGCGCCGATGATATAAAGAAAGCATACAGAAAGCTGGCCATGAAATACCACCCTGACCGGAACCCCGGCGACAAAACTGCCGAGGAGAAGTTCAAGGAGGTAGGCGAGGCCTATGAAGTGCTGTCCGATGCGGACAAGCGCTCCCGCTACGATTCCTACGGCTTTGCCGGTGTGGATCCCAACTTCAACCCCAATGCCGGTGGTTTTGGCGGCGGCTTCGGCGGAGATTTTAGTGGCTTCGGCGGCTTCGGAGATATTTTCAGCGATTTCTTCGGCGGCGGCAGCACCCGGGGTGCTTCTCAGAATTCCCCTCGCCGGGGCGAGAACGTCATGTCCCGGCTGGAGCTGACCTTTGAGGAGGCCGCCTTCGGCACCGAAAAGGAGATCACGGCCCCCAGAATTGAGAATTGTCCTACCTGCAAGGGCACCGGCAGTGCAGACGGCCGGGTGGAAACCTGTTCCCGCTGCCATGGCACCGGTCAGGAGCGGGTCACCCAGAGCTTCATGGGTATGCAGATGCAGTCCACCACCACCTGCTCTCAGTGCGGCGGCCGTGGCAAGATCATCAAAAATCCCTGCTCCACCTGTAAGGGCAAGGGCAAGGTCCGCAAGAACAACAAGGTCAAGGTCAAGATCCCCGCAGGCGTGGATAACGGCCAGTCCGTCCGCGTTCGCGGCGAGGGCTGCGTAGGCGCCAACGGCGGCCCCAACGGCGATTTGCTGGTGGAGATCCGTGTGAAGCCCCATGATACCTTCGTCCGGGACGGCAACGACATCCGCTGCGCCGTGCCCATCAGCTTCACCCAGGCAGCCCTGGGCGCGGAGATCCAGGTGCCCACTCTGGAGGGCAACGTGCCCTATACCATCCCCGAAGGCACCCAGACCGGCAAGGAGTTCGTCATCCGGGATAAGGGTATCCCCGAAATCGGCAATTCCCGCCGCAGAGGCGATCTCCGCTTCACCGTGGTGGTAGAAACCCCCACCAAGCTCACCCGGGAGCAGAAGGAGCTGCTGCGCAAGCTGGACGGTTCCCTGGAAAAGAACAATTCCCCCAAGGGCAGAAGCTTCTTCGACAAGCTGTTTTGACGGATCATTGCAGAATGAAAACCACCCGCGAACCGGTAAAAACCGGCTTGCGGGTGGTTTTTTGCATTGCTTTTATGCCGTCACTTTCGGCGTACTCACCTGCTCCTCGTCCGCTTCCCGGCGGCCTTTCAGGTAGTCCCGGTTCTTCTTGTAGCCCACGGTCAGCAGGGGGACGATGACGAAGACGATGGCCCAGTAGCCGCAGTAGCCGTAGCCATACTTGACGATGTTGGTCAGGCCCGCAAAGGAGATGAACATGGAAACAGCCATGATGGCGGTGGCAATCGCGCCCCGGCGAAGCTGGGTGTTCTTCATAAAGCTCAGGTACTTGGCGTTCTCAAACCGGTTGATGAAGCCGAAGACCACCACAACGCCGGAGGAGATCATGCACAGGAACAGCACCAGGCAGTACAGCACCACCAGCCAGTTCATGTCCAGGCTCATGAGTACCGTCAGCGTGGGCAGGGTGGTGCCGCCGGTGACGGTGGTGAAGTAGCCGCTCCAGGCGGTGAGCATCAGAACGGATAGGCCCAGACCCAGCGCATTGAACAGCAGCATGCAGCCCATGCCCCGGGTGCAGTCCTTCTTGGTTTTCAGGATGGTGCCGCAGGCCAGAACGCCGGGAATGGTGACCCACTGGAAGGCGGCGTAGTTGATGCCGTTAAAAATGGCCTTGGACACGTTGGAAAAGCCTGTGGAGGCGAAGCTGGACTTCATGCTGTCGAAGAGGTTCACGCCCTTTACAAGGCCGTAGAAGTAGATGACCAGGGAGAGCGCCAGGATGGCCAGACCCATGTAGGAGGAGCCCATGCGGACCAGGTCGGCCCCGAAGATGGACAGCAGCAGGATCACAACGCCCACAGCCAGGGCCCCCAGATAGTAGTTCACGCCCAGGTACTGGTTCAGGGCACTGGCCGCACCGGCGATGCAGGAGGCCACCACCATGAGGATCATGATGTCGTAGAAGATGTCAAAGGTCAGGTGCAGCTTGTCATAGGGGTGATAGAGGGCGGAAAACAGGTCCTTGTAGCTCTTGCAGCCCCGGGTGTTCCACAGCAGCTGGGCTTCCCGGGTGGACAGGGCCAGCAGAACCATGGCAAGCAGGGCACTGAAAATGCCTACCCAGCCCAGAGAGACGAAGTTGGTATTGGCCTGGTTGCCGGTGGCGAAGCCGCCGCCGGCGTGGGCGGCAAAGGCGGTAAAGCCGATGCTCAGGGCCGCAGCCCAGGAGGATTTGGTCTTGTTCATAACGGTTAACTCCTTCTCTTTTCTCTTCTTTTACTGGTTTGCCAGATATTTTTTGCCTGCTGCGTCTGCGTCACGCATGGCCTGCACAAAGGCCTCTTTGGTGAAGGTCTGCAAAGAGCATCTCCATTCCAGCACAGTGGCGGCTTTGTCGGCCACGGTTTGCAGATCGTTTTCGGTCAGCTCGATCTGCGCCAGGGTCACGGGCAGACCTACGGAGGCATTGAAGGCCAGCAGCTCGTCCCGGCGGGCAAAATTTTTGTCATAGGTCAGCAGGGTCAGCACGCCGAAGGAGACGATCTCGCCGTGGAGGTGGTTGTGGCCGGAGGCGGGCACCAGGGTGGCGCCGTAGTAGACACAGTGGGCCAGGGAGCTATTGTAGTAATAGTCGTTGGCAGTGGTGGTGAAGTTGGAGACGATGCCTGTGGACACGATGATGCACAGGGCCACCTGGGCCAGAGCATCTCCTGCCACATTGGCCCGGCACTGCTCCAGAGCCTGCTTGCCATAGGATACCAGGGGGTCCGTGCAGCAGGCGGCCATGGTCCGGCCCATCAGGGGGGTGTGGGGCAGGTCCCGGCCCCGGGTGCACAGCTCCACCTCGCACTCCTTGCTCAGGGCATCGCCGATGCCGGCCCACAGCAGCTTTTCCGGGGCCTCGGCGATGACCTGGGTGTCGATGAAGGTGTGCAGGGGGCAGCGGGTGGGATAGAAGTAGTCCTTGAAGCTGTCGTCCGGGTTGTAGAATACGCCAATGGCGGTAACGGGGGCACAGTTGGAGGCAATGGTGGGGAAGGTGAACAGAGGCTTGTCCAGCTTCTCGGCCACATATTTGCAGGTGTCTACCGCCCGGCCGCCGCCTACGGCGAAGACCATATCCGCATTCTTCACCTCTTCCAGAGCGGCCACCATGTCGCCGTTTTCATAGGTGGAGTTGCCGCCGTACCAAATGGGCTGCGTCAGGGTCAGGCCGGTGCCCGCTACGGCTGCGGCCAGCTTGTCATAGGCCTTGCTCAGAGCCGTCTTGCCGCCCACCACGGCGGCGGTGCGTCCATAGCGGCGGACGACGGAGAAAACCTCCTTGTAGCAGTCGGGACCCACGCTCCAGGCGGGCAGGCAATTGGTGTAGGTGTTCATGATCAAAAGCTCCTTTTCCGAAAATGAAATAAAAAAACAGCCGCGTCCCAAGAAAACTTGAGACGAAGCTGTAGAAAAATCCCTATGCTCCGCGGTACCACTCAATTTGCCGGAAACCCGGCCCCTCTGTCACGTCGCCTTTGTCAGTTAAACGTGCGGCACTGTAACGCTTGCCATGCGTCCGGGCTTACTCGCATTCTTTCAGCCGGCTGCTCCTCAGGGATTTTCAGATCGGGTCTATGACTGCCTCGCACCATCCGGCAGCTCTCTGGACACAGGATCGGGACCTTACTCTTCTGATTCAACACATTTGGTGGGATGTGAAACTGTGAGTGCATGGTACTATGAAAATCCGGGTTTGTCAAGGGGTGTTCTAAAAATTTTTCACCGGTCAGGGAAAAATGTGCGCATATAAAGGACAGGCTTGGAGAAAATGTCCGCAGAAGACAATGGAAAGCTTTTTTCCTGAACCCTCCCCTTTTTTCTCCTTCTTCCGCCGAAAAGCGCCCGGGAGGAGAAGCAAATCTGACGGGAAATCAGCGTTCTCGACAGAACACAAAATGTTTCGATTTCTTTTGAAAACAATATATTTTCTTGACTTTTCTTTGAAATAACTTATAATATTCCCATCAATTGACGAAACCGCCCGGATGCGCTGCCTGCCGGGAGATACATAGACTGCGGTGAAAATGAGGAGTGGTCTGTGTGCGGATTCGGCGGTTTTTGGCGGGGCTGCCGGCCCTGTTCCTGGGGGCGGTGCTGGTGCAGAGTGTGTTTGCCACCACCTATGTGATCAATGACGGCGGCCGGACCTTTTCCTGCACCCTTTACACCGCCTCTACCCGGGAGGCTCTCAGCGCCGCCGGGGTGGAACTGACAGAAGCGGATGACTACACCCGGGAGGCGGACACCATCTATGTCCGCCGGGCCCCTACGGTGACACTTACCTACCACGGAAAGAGCAGCACCGTGGTCAGTGAGGAGGAGACCGTCCGGCAGCTGCTGGACCGGCTGGGCATCCGATTGGCGCAGGACGATGTGCTGTCCCTGCCTGCCTATACGGTTTTGCAGCGGGGCATGGAGCTGCGGATCGACCGGGTGGAGAGCCGGGAGGAGGTGTTCACCCGGGAGATCCCACGGCAGACCAGAACCCTCTGGGCCCCCGAGCTGCCCCAGGGAGTTGAGGAGGTATTGAACCCGGGGCAGGACGGAGCCCTGGAATGCAGAGCTTGGGTCACCTACGTCAACGGCCAGGAGACCCAGCGGGAGGTTCTGGAGCAGCGGCAGACGGTTCCGGCGGTGGACTGCCTCATTGCCCGGGGCTCCGGCCCGGCTGTGGAGAAAACGCAGCAGACCTTGCAGATCGGCGACGGGATCATCACCCTGCCCACCGGGGAAAAGCTCACCTATACCCGGGTGGATCACGTCCGGGCCACGGCCTACACCCATACGGACGAGGGCTGCACCACCACAACGGCCACGGGGACCACCGTCAGCCCCGGCACCGTGGCGGTGGACCCCCGCTATATCCCCTACGGAACAAGGATGTTCATCGTGGCCAGTGACGGAAGCTATGTCTACGGCATCGCCCGGGCCGAGGACTGCGGCGGCGACATCAAGGGAGACCGGATGGACCTGTATATGCCTACCTACGAGGCCTGCATGGCCTTCGGCAGAAGAAGATGCACCGTATACTTTTTGGGCTGACCGGGATAAGACATAGGCAGCGGCATCATGAGAAAAAGGGGCGGTATTGGATTTTCGGTACATGGAACAGGAAATTGGGGTTGACTTTTCTTTCTATTTATATTATATTATCGATAAATGAATATCGGTAATTAATTACTGATAGAGAGCAAAGGATGGTTTATTATGGAAAAACAATCTCTTCCCGTTACCAACCCCCAGGAGCTGACCGAGGCTATGGTCCGGTGCCGGGCGGCCCAGAAGAAGTTTGCCGAGTATACCCAGGAGCAGGTGGACAGGATCTTCCTGGCTGCAGCCACCGCTGCCAACCAGATGCGGATCCCTCTGGCAAAATTGGCCGCAGAGGAGACCGGCATGGGCGTGGTGGAGGACAAGGTCATCAAGAACCACTTTGCTTCGGAGTATATCTACAATTCCTATAAGGACGCCAAGACCTGCGGCGTCATTGAGGAGGACACCGCCTTTGGCACCCAGCGCATTGCGGAGCCCATCGGTGTGATCGCTGCGGTGATTCCCACAACCAACCCCACCTCTACGGCCATTTTTAAGACACTGATTTGTCTGAAGACCCGGAACGGCATCATCATCAGTCCCCATCCCAGAGCCAAGGGCTGCACCATTGCCGCGGCCCGGGTGGTGCTGGAGGCTGCCGTGGCGGCCGGCGCGCCGGAGGACATCATCGGCTGGATCGACCAGCCCAGCCTGGAAATGACGAACCAGTTGATGCGGGAATCCGACCTGATCCTGGCTACCGGCGGCCCCGGCATGGTGAAGGCCGCTTATTCCTCTGGAAAGCCCGCCCTGGGCGTGGGCCCCGGCAATACCCCCGCCGTCATTGACGACACCGCGGATATCCTGCTGGCGGTTTCCTCGGTGATCCACTCCAAGACCTTTGACAACGGTATGATCTGTGCCTCCGAGCAAAGCGTTGTAGTGCTGGACGGGGTGTACGAGGAAGTCAAGGCAGAGTTCGTCCGCCGGGGCTGCCATATCCTGACGGAAGAGGAAGCCCGGAAGGTCCGGGAGACCATTTTGGTGAACGGTGCCCTGAACGCCAAGATCGTGGGCCAGCCTGCGGCCCGGATCGCCGCCATGGCCGGGGTAGAGGTGCCGGAAAGCACCAAGATCCTGATTGGTGAAGTGGAGTCTACAGACCTCAGCGAGGCCTTTGCCCACGAAAAGCTGTCTCCGGTGCTGGCCATGTATCGGGCGGCGGACTTTGAAGACGCACTGAACAAGGCCGATACCCTGGTGCGGGACGGCGGATTTGGACACACCGCCTCCATCTACTTAGACGAGGTGAATCACAGGGAAAAGCTGGATGCCTTTGCCCACACCATGAAGGCCTGCCGGATCCTGGTCAATACCCCCTCTTCCCAGGGCGGCATTGGCGACCTGTACAATTTCAAGCTGGCCCCCTCCCTGACCCTGGGCTGCGGAAGCTGGGGCGGCAACTCCGTTTCGGAGAATGTGGGCATTAAGCATCTGCTGAATATCAAAACCGTTGCCATTCGGAGGGAGAATATGCTTTGGTTCCGTGCGCCTGAAAAGGTTTATTTCAAAAAGGGCTGCCTGCCGGTGGCTTTGGCTGAGCTGAAGGCGCACAAGAAGGCCTTCATCGTTACGGACTCCTTCCTGTACAACAACGGCTACACCAAGCCCATCGAGCAGAAGCTGGACGAAATGGGCATCAGCCATACCACCTTCTACAATGTGGCCCCAGACCCCACCCTGGCCTGCGCCCGGGAAGGTGCTGCCCAGATGGCGGCCTTCCAGCCGGACCTGATTCTCGCCATCGGCGGCGGCTCCGCCATGGATGCCGGCAAGATCATGTGGGTGCTGTATGAGCACCCGGAGGCGGACTTCCAGGATATGGCCATGCGCTTCTGCGATATCCGCAAGCGTGTATATACCTTCCCCAAGATGGGCGTCAAGGCCTATTTCGTCGCCATCCCCACCTCCGCCGGTACCGGCTCCGAGGTGACCCCCTTTGCGGTGATCACCGACGAGCACAGCGGGGTCAAGTACCCCCTGGCGGACTATGAGCTGCTGCCCAAGATGGCCATTGTGGATGCGGACATGATGATGAACGCCCCCCGGGGCCTGACGGCGGCCTCCGGCATCGATGCCGTGACCCACGCCCTGGAGGCCTACGCCTCCGTTATGGCCACGGACTATACCGACGGCCTGGCTCTGCGCAGCCTGAAGCTGATTTTCGAAAACCTGCCCAAGGCCTATGACAACGGCCCCAAGGAGCCCCGGGCCAGAGAAAATATGGCCCACGCGGCCTGCATGGCCGGTATGGCCTTCGCCAATGCATTTTTGGGCGTGTGCCATTCCATGGCCCACAAGCTGGGGGCTTTCCACCATCTGCCCCATGGCATTGCCAATGCCCTGATGATCGACGAGGTCCTGCGCTTTAACGCCGCCGAGGTCCCCACAAAGATGGGCACCTTCCCCCAGTATGACCATCCCCACACCCTGGCCCGCTACGCCGAGGTGGCGGACTATCTGAAGCTGGGCGGCAATACCGACGAAGAAAAGCTGGAAAATCTGATCCGGGCCATTGACGCTCTGAAAGAGCGGGTGGGCATCAAGAAGACCATCCGGGACTATGGCATTGAGGAGCAGGACTTCCTGAACCGGCTGAATGCCATGGTGGAGCAGGCCTTCGACGACCAGTGCACCGGTGCAAATCCCCGGTATCCGCTGATGCGGGAAATCAAGCAGATGTACCTGAACGCCTATTACGGAACATCGGAGAACGTGTAAAACAAGCGGGGCTGTTAGAAAACGCTCTGTCATTGCGAACCAGCGCGCACGCTGGTGTGGCAATCCCCCGGCTTTTCAAACATCTTGGCCGTAAAACCAAGCTGTTTCCATCCAACCGGGGGACTGCCACACCAGTGACGTCGGTCACTGGTTCGCAGCGACATACTTTTCTAACAGCCCCTTTTATTTTCGTTCCTTCCGCAAAAACGCCGCTGTCTGGGCCAGGGCTTCCTGCTTGGGCACCCCTGCCAGGCGGAGACGGTGGGCCAGGGCCAGGGCGGGGGCGAAGTCCTTGCCCGGGGCGAAACCGGCAGCAACCAGGTCCGCGCCCTGGACATAGGGCTGGGCCAGAAGGGCTCGGTAGGCGGCGAGGGCTGTGCGCAGATAGCTTTCCGTGGGGGCATAGTCCGGGATGCCGGTCTTTCCCGTGGCATCGGCCTTGGCCAGCAGCAGCAGGTCCTCCGGGCAGAGGCTTTCGTCAAAGAGCTTATTGCAGCTTTTCTGCCCGGAATGCTGGGCGGCGAGCATATTGGGCCGCATATGCAGCTTGACCATATTCAGCACGTAGCACCTGAGCTGCTTCTCCCGGGAGATGCGGGCCAGGAAGGCTTCCGCCGGGGCCAGACCCGCCTCCTCGTGGCCGAAAGAGCGGATACGGCCAGTGTCGTCCCGCCGGGTGGTATCGGGCTTGCCGAAGTCGTGGCACAGTGCGGCGAACATCAGTTCTCTGGGGTGCTCTGCCTGGGCGCGCAGGGCTGCGGCCCGGTCCAGCACCAGCACGGTGTGGTTCCAGACGTCCCCCTCGGGGTGAAATCTGGGCTCCTGGGGGACGCCGATCAGGGCCTGCACCTCGGGAAACCAGACGCCCAGCTGCTCCATCTGCCCCAGGGTTTCGAAGAATACGGAGGGCCGGGGCGCTTTCAAAAGGGCCTTTTCCAGCTCGGCCATGACCCGCTCCCCGGAGAGGGCGGCCAAATCCATGGTTTTGCATAGGGCAACGGTCTCCGGGGCCACGGAAAAGCCGAACCGGGCCGCAAACTGAGCGCCCCGCAGCACCCGCAGGGGGTCTTCCGGAAAGGATTGGCTGCTGACATGGCGGAGAATCCCTTTTTCCAGGTCCTCCCGGCCCTGGAAAAAGTCCAGAATTTCCCCGGTCAGCACGTCCTCCATCAGGGCGTTGACGGTGAAGTCCCGGCGCATGGCCGCCTTTTCCGGGCCGAGAAAAGGGTCTGTAAAGACGGCAAAGTCCCGGTGCCCCCGGCCGCTGAGGTGCTCCTTCCGGGGCAGGGCGATGTCGATGTCATAGTGGCGCAGGCCGTAAATGCCGAAGCTTGCCCCCATCTGGGTACGGGTGCCCAGGCGGTCCAGAACGGCCTCCAGGGCGGGGGCGGGGACGCCGTGGATCTCTATGTCCACATCCTTGGTGTCGATCCCCAGCAGCCGGTCCCGGACGAAGCCCCCCACATAGTAGGCTCTGCCCCCGGCCTGGGCCACGGCTGCGGCAATCTGCCGGGCCATAAGAATATTCCTGTCTTCCATAGGCGTTTCACGGCTCCTCTGGGAACAGGGGGTAGTCCCGGACGAAGGAGATGAAGCTTTCCACGCCGCTGGGGGTGTACTTGGATTTGCGCCAGAGCAGACCAACCTTCTGCTCGATGCGCGGCTCGATGGGGATGCCCACAAGATCCGGGTGGTCCTCCAGCAGGGAGGCATAGAAGAAGCTGGCGCAGGTGGAATTATGGATCATGCCCTTCATGGTGTAGATCTGGCTGGTGTAGATCTGAATGTAGGGCGTGATGCCGAGGCTTTCAAACCGGGAGAGAATGGCATTGTTCTGCACGGAATCCGTATTGTACATCACAAGCGGCGTGGCGGCCAGGTCCTCCAATGCAACGCTGTCCCGCTTGGCCAGAGGATGGGCCGGGTCTACCACGATGACGAAGTGGTCCCGCCCGATGCAGGCGGACTGGAAGCTCTCCGGGTCGTCCTGGTTCAGGTTGGCCAGGGCAATGTCCAGCTCCTTTTCCTTTACCAGCGCCGCCGCCCGGGCGGAGCCGTACTCGTAGAAGGTCAGGCGGATATTGGGGTGGCGGGCGTTGAAATCATGGAGCAGGTCCGGGAAAAAGGTGGTTCCCCACAGGGGCGGAATGCCCACCTTCACGTTCTGCTGGGCGCTGCCCAGGTCGCTGAGCTGCTGCTTTGCGGATTCCACCTCCCGCAGAAGCTGCTCGGCGCGCTCATAGAAGATGCGCCCCTCGTCCGTCAGGGTCATCTTGTTCCGGGCGTGAGAAAAGAGACTGACGGAAAATTCCTTCTCCAGCTCCCGGATGGCCCCGGAAATGGCCGGCTGGGTCACATACAGCTTTTTCGCCGCCGCCGTAATGCTCTGGCATTCCACGGCGGTGCAGAAATACTCCAGTTGTGTCAGTTTCATGGGTGGACTCCTTTCAGAAAATAACCTTCCCCTGCGGGGAAGGGGGACCGCGTCAGCGGTGGATGAGGGGCCTTATGCGCGGGATCGGTGGGTGACTTGTGGCACCTTTTCTTACCACTCTCGCCCATTACGCCCCTCTTCAGTCAGGGCTGCGCCCTGCCAGCTTCCGCTGTGCATTAAGAATCCGTAAGCCGCTGAAGCGGCAACGGCTTCTATACCCGGAGGGGAAGCTTTTTTAGCTATATACTACCACACATCCCCCTATAAGTAAATTCTTTTGACATTATAAATTCTGCTGATACCCCCATTTTAAACGCTGATTTTACTTTCGTTTCCAAAAATGTTACACTTAGGTCACAAAGCAGATGACTACCGGCCGGTTTTCCTGCAATGCGCGTAACCGAAAGAAAAGGAATTCAATAGGAGGAAACAAAGATGTCTCCCAGTACCATTACACTGCTCTTCCTGGCCTTCGCCATTGTGAGCTTCATTCTTGAAAAGATTCCCCTTGGCCTGACCGCTACCATCGTGGCCATCGGCCTGAACCTGACCGGTGTTCTGAGCAACTCCGATACCTTCGCAGGCTATGTCAACAGCAACGTCATCCTGTGCGTGGGCATGTTTGTTGTGGGCCAGGCCCTGTTTGAGACCGGCATGGCCAACAAGATCGGCGGCCTGGTCACCAAGTTCGCCAAGTCCGAGAGAATGCTGATCGTGGCAGTTATGACCATCGTTGGCATTATGTCCGGCTTCCTGTCCAACACCGGCACCGCCGCCGTGCTGATCCCCGTGGTCTGCGGCATTGCCGATGAGTCCGGCTACTCCCGCTCCCGCCTGCTGATGCCCCTGGTCTTCGCTGCCGCTCTGGGCGGCAACCTGTCCATCATCGGCGCACCCGGCAACCTGATGGGCGTGAATGCCCTGCAGGAAATGGGCATTGCCACCAGCTTCTTCATGTATGCACCTGTGGGCGTTCCCATGCTGGTGCTGGGCATCGTCTTCTATGCCGTCATCGGCTACAAGCTGCTGCCCGACGGCACCCACGGCGGCGAAGCCCCCGAGGCCCCCAAGGATTACTCCGGTGTGCCCGCCTGGAAGCAGATCGTCTCCCTGGTCGTCCTGGTCGTTGTCATCCTGGCCATGATCTTCGAGAAAAAGATCGGCATCAAGATCCAGGTCTCCGCCTGCATCGGCGCCATTGTTCTGGTGCTCACCGGCGTTATCTCCGAGAAGGAAGCTCTGAAGTCCATCGATCTGAAGGTCGTCCTGCTGTTCGGCGGCTCCCTGGCCCTGGCCAAGGCGCTGGAAACCACCGGCGCAGGCAGCCTCATTGCCGATGCCATCGTGGGCGCTCTGGGCGCCAACCCCAACCCCATGGTCCTGCTGGTGGTCATCTTCGTGGTTGGCTGCGCACTGACCAACTTCATGTCCAACACCGCTACCACCGCCCTGATGGTGCCCATCGCCACCTCTCTTGCCGAGAGCCTGGGCGCTGACCCCCGCTCCATGATCATCGCCACCGTCATCGCCTGCTCCTGCGCCTATGCCACCCCCATCGGCATGCCCGCCAACACCATGGTCGTGGGCCTGGGCGGCTACAAGTTCAAGGACTATGTGAAGGCCGGCCTGCCCCTGATCGCGGTGTCCTTTGTGGTCTGCATCGTGCTGCTGCCCATCCTGTTCCCCTTCTACGGCTAAAAAATCAGTTCCGCAGGCGGAAGCTGCCGCCTGCGGAACTATCGGAAACATAATAAATGGAGGAATTTCCAATGGCAAATGAAGAAAGCGTAAAGCTGCTCACCGACATTGTGGCAAGCTTTGTGTGCCACATCAGCAAGAAGCTGCCTGACGACGTTGTCGCCAAGCTGGAGGAGCTGGGCCGTCAGGAGACCGCTCCCCTGCCCAAGGTCCTGTATGAGACCATGACCAAGAACCAGAAGCTGGCCGTGGAGCTGGACCGTCCCAGCTGCCAGGACACCGGCGTTCTGCAGTACTGGGTCAAGTGCGGTACTGCCTTCCCCCTCATCAACGAGCTGGAGGCTCTGCTGAAGGAGGCCACCGTTCAGGCTACCTTCACCGCCCCCCTGCGTCACAACTCCGTTGAGACCTTCGACGAGTACAACACCAAGCGCAACGTCGGCAAGGGCACCCCCACCGTGTGGTGGGACATCGTCCCCAACTCCGACCAGTGCGAGATCTATGCCTATATGGCCGGCGGCGGCTGCACCCTGCCCGGCAAGGCCATGGTCCTGATGCCCGGCGCGGGCTACGAGGGCGTTACCGACTTCGTCCTGGACCAGATGACCACCTACGGCCTGAACGCCTGCCCCCCGCTGCTGGTTGGCGTGGGCGTGGGCACCTCCATTGAGACCGCTGCCCTGCAGTCCAAGAAGGCTCTGATGCGGCCCATCGGCTCCCACAACGACAACCCCAACGCCGCTAAGATGGAGAAGCTGCTGGAGGACGGCATCAACGCCATCGGCCTTGGCCCCCAGGGCATGGGCGGCAAGTTCTCCGTGCTGGGCGTGAACATTGAGAACACTGCCCGCCATCCTTCCACCATCGGCGTTGCCGTCAACGTGGGCTGCTGGTCTCACCGCCGTGGCCACATCGTTGTGGACAAGGATCTGAACGTCACTTGCGACACCCATTCCACCTGGAAGTTCAACGGTTAAGGGAGGTTATTAGCTATGGTTGAAATCAGAGGAGATAAGAAGGTCCTGGTGACCCCCGTCACCGCCGAGGATCTGGCTGACATTAAGATTGGCGATATCGTCTGGCTGGACGGCGATCTGATGACCTGCCGTGACGTGGCCCACCGCCGCCTGATCGAGTACGGCCGCGAGCTGCCCTACGACATCCGCAACAAGGCTATTTTCCACGCAGGCCCCATCGTCCGCAAGATCGAGGGCACCGAGGATGACTACGAGATGGTCTCCGTCGGCCCCACCACCTCCATGCGTATGGAGAAGTTTGAGTACGAGTTCATCAAGCACACCGGCGTCCGCGTCATCGTGGGCAAGGGCGGCATGGGCCCCAACACCGAGCGGGGCTGCAAGGAGTTCGGCGCAATCCACTGCGTGTTCCCCGCAGGCTGCGCCGTGGTTGCCGCTACCGAGGTGCTGAAGATCCAGGAGCATCACTGGGATGAGCTGGGCATGCCCGAGACCCTGTGGTGCAACAAGGTCAAGGAGTTCGGCCCCCTGATCGTCTCCATCGATGCCAAGGGCAACAACCTCTTCGAGGAGCAGAAGGTCATCTACAACGAGCGCAAGGAGAAGGCCAAGCAGGCCATCTATCCCGAAGTGAAGTTCATCAAGTAATCTATAGGGCTGCACCGCACAATTCGTCTGCGACAGTCAGCGGATCTTTTCCGCCTATATTACGTAAAACATATAAGCGCCGCATCCACCACCGGGATGCGGCGCTATTGACAAAAAAATCAAATCGGTGTATACTATGCGTACAAAGGGTGCTACCAGTAGGTCGGCTCCCCGAGATTTGGTTAAGAGATAACCGCTGCTTTGGGGAAAGTTGGGCGGTTATCTCTTTTTGTTGTTAATCTGGAAAACCAGGTTAATGACAGCAATAATGACCAGGCAGAATTGAAAAATTCCTTCCCATGTAACGTCCATACACTGTCCCCCCTTTCTATCATGAAGGGGGCAAAAGAAGAGATCACCCCCGAAAAAGATCGAGGGGAACCGCCTACCGGGGTACTGGTAGCACCGACTACAGAATAACACAGGATTCGAGAAAATGCAAGAAAAAAGCGGGGCATATCGCGTGCAGCCATGCAGCGATATGCCCCGTGTGTGCCTATTCTGCGTTTATTCTGATGAACAAAAGCCATTGCAGCATAAAAGAAATGTCAATATTTATCCGTTGGGTTTGACAAAGGGCCTGTGCGGGGGTATGATAGAAATATCTTTTACGACATAGGAGGCCCTGCAATGGAGGAATTGGCGAAAAAAACAGAGACGGCAGAGAAGAAAGGCGACCTGCTGCTGTTTGTGAAGATCCAGACGGCTCTGGTGGCGGTGCTGGTGCTGCTGCTGGTGGTGGGCGGTATTTTTGCCGCCGTGCAGGTGAACAAGGCCATGCGCGTGGTGGACGGCCTGGATATGGATAAAATCAATGCCGCCGTGCAGTCCCTGAGCAACATCGCCGCAGAGCTGGAAAAGCTGGATATGGAAGGGGTGGGCAAGACCGTGGAGGCCCTGCGGGGCGCGGCCCAGAAGCTGGCCGAGGCCGACATCGACGCCGTCAACGACGGCATCGAAGCCCTGACCGACGCCGCCGGGAACTTGCAGAACCTGGATATCGAGAAGCTGAACGACCTGATCGCCGCCCTGGAGAAGACCGCCGCCCAAATGGAAAAAACCAGCGCCGCCTTTGGAAAGCTGTTTGGGAAGTAAAATAGGAAGCAAAAACGAGGCTGTTGCATTGAACAGCCCCGTTTTTTTATTCCTCCGTCTTGAAAACGGACTTCTTGTTCAGGGTAAAGGAATACTGCATTTCCAGCGCCCGGAACAGCTGCTGCATGACGTCGTCTGCAATGGTGCGGATGTCCAGGGACAGCACGGAGGCGATGACGGCTTCGATTTCCTCCTTGGGCACCTCGAAGATGCGCAGATTGGTCCGCAGGAACCGTTCCAGCTTGCGCTCCAGGGTGAAATAGACGTCACAGGGGTGGGCCATGTAAGAGCGCATGATCCCGGCGGTGCCGATTTCTATCTCATAGAAGTCGCTGACGGTGGCCTTGGGCAGATAGGAGGAGAAGATCTTCTGGAGCTCTGCGGTGGTGTGCTGATGGATCAGATCCAGCAGATCCGGTTGGGTGTAGACCTCTACATAGACCTCCCGCAGATTCTCGTTCAGCTCTACCAGGGTCAGCTGGATGCTGGTCTCCACGGCATAGAGCATCACAGGGCTTGCATCCTTGCCGATGATCTTTCCGGCGATGCCGAACTGGTTGGAGAACATGAAGCCGATGAACTCTTTCAGAACGTCGCTTTTGGCCTTGTACAGGTGGTAAAAGGTGCCGGCGCTGACGTCTGCCTCCTCAAAGATCTGCTTGGGCGGGGTGTTGCTGAAGCCCTGCTCCAGGAAGAGCTTCACACAGGTGGACAGGATACGCTGCTCCGTAGCCTGCCGGTCATAACGGGTACGAATGGGGACCGCCTTCTTTCTGTAGTTTTTAGAATTCATTCTAATATACCGGATTCATCATAAACGATTCCATGAAAAAAGTCAAGTCTTTTTGAAAATTTAGAAAAAGTGTCAAATACATCTTTCACCTTCCCCACCGGCCGTAGGGGAAGCTTCTTAACCTTCCCCCACGGGGAAGGGGGACCGCCCGTAGGGGAAGCTTTTCCCCAACCTTCCCCTTCGGGGAAGGGGGACCGCCGCACCGCCCGGAGGGGAAGCTTTTTCTAACCTTTTACAAATACCTTACATCCCCGAACTTTCCCATTTTACACTTGGGGTTTATGATACCTCCCGTAAACCGAAATCCAAACAAAGAAAAATCTTAGGAGGACAAAAATGAAAAAACTGATTGCAATCGCCCTGGCAGGGGTTCTGGCCCTGTCCATGGCTGCCTGCGGCGCACAGAGCACCGAAACCACCGCCACTGCCGCAGCTGCCGCCACTGCCGCCGCTGAGACCGCCGGGGCCGCTGCCGGGGCTGCCAAGCTCTCCGGCACCGTCACTCTGGCCGGCTCCACTTCCATGCAGAAGCTGTGCGAGGCCATGATCGAGAGCTTTGAAGAAAGCTATCCCGACATCACCGTTACCGCGGAATACACCGGCTCCGGCGCGGGCCTGGAATCCCTGGTTGGCGGCAAGACCGACATCGGCAATGCTTCCCGTGCCCTGAAGGACGGCGAGAAGAACAGCGGCGCTGTGGAGAACATTGTGGCCATCGACGGCATCGCCGTGATCACCCACACCTCCAACACCGTTTCCGACCTGACCTCCCGGCAGCTGACCGATATCTACACCGGCAAGATCACCAATTGGAAGGACCTGGGCGGCGCTGACGAGGCCATCGTGGTTCTGGGCCGTGAGGCCGGTTCCGGCACCCGCGGCGCTTTCGAAGAGCTGCTGGATGTGGCTGACCAGTGTGCCTATGCCCAGGAGCTGGATTCCACCGGCGGCGTCCTGGCCAAGGTTGCTTCCACCCCCGGCTCCATCGGCTATGTGTCATTGGATGTGGTTGACGGCACCGTGAAGGCCCTGAGCCTGGACGGCGTGGAGCCCACCGAGGAGAGCATTGTGGCAGGTTCCTACAAGCTGTCCCGTCCCTTCGTCATGGCGACTCTGGGCACCATCGATGAGCAGAACGACCTGGTAAAGACCTGGTTTGGCTATGTGCAGTCCGATGCGGGCAAGGCAGTCATCACGGCCATGGGCCTGATCCTGCCCCAGTAATATGGCAAATCCCAAGGGCAAACCGGGCCGGAGCGCTTTCACCGCAGAGCGCCTGGCTCGGGCTCTTCTTTTGATTTGCGCGGTGGCTGCGATTTTTGCGGTGTGCGCCATCACGTTGTACCTCTTCGCCAAGGGCCTGCCCGCCCTGCACGAGGTGGGCGTGGGAGAGCTGCTGTTCGGCACGGTCTGGAAGCCCACGGCGGCAGAGCCCAGCTTCGGCATTGCCTATATCATTCTCTCCTCCATTGTGGGCACGGCGGCCAGTGTGCTGCTGGGTGTGCCCATCGGCTTGCTGACGGCGGTGTTCCTCACCGAGGTCTCCGGCAAGACCCTGGCAAAGGCGGTGCAGCCTGCCGTGGAGCTGCTGGCGGCCATCCCCTCCGTCATTTACGGCCTGCTTGGCATGATGCTCTTAAATCCCCTGCTCTATAAGCTGGAAAAGGCTGTGTTTGCGGGCTCTTCTACCCACCGGTATACCGGCGGCGCGGATCTGCTGGCTGCCGTGATCGTTCTGGCCATCATGATTCTGCCCACGGTCATCAGCGTCAGCGCCTCTGCCATCCGGGCGGTGCCCGGCTCCCTGCGGGCGGCCTCTCTGGCCCTGGGGGCCAGCAAGATGCAGACCATCCGGCGTGTCACCGTCCCGGCGGCCAAGTCCGGCATTCTGACCGGCGTGGTGCTGGGCATCGGCAGAGCCCTGGGCGAGGCCATGGCCATCAACATGGTGGCAGGCGGCGCTGTGAATCTGCCCCTGCCCTTCAATTCCGTCCGGTTCCTGACCACCCAGCTGGTCAGCGAAATGGGCTATGCCGAGGGCACCCACCGGCAGGTGCTGTTCACCGTGGGTCTGGTGCTGTATCTCTTTATTATGATCGTCAATCTGGTGCTGCAGCGGCTGCGCCGGGAAGGGGGGAAGGACAATGGGTGAATCCTTGACGGCCCGCCGGAAGCGGCCTGCGGACACGCTGCTCTACGGCCTGGTCTATTTCTGCGCCTTCCTGTCCGTGGCTTTGCTGGCCCTGATTCTGATTTATGTGGTGGTCCGGGGCGTGGGCAGCGTCAATTGGCAGTTTTTGACCACGGTCACCTCCAAGCTCAAGGGCACCGTGGGCATTGCGGGCAACCTTCTGAACACCCTGATGATCGTGGTGCTGACCATGCTGGTGGCCCTGCCCATCGGCGTTGGGGCGGCGGTGTACTTAAATGAGTACGCCAAGCCCGGCAAGCTGGTGAGCCTGATTGAGTTCGCCACGGAGACTCTGTCCGGCATTCCCTCCATCCTCTTTGGCCTCTTCGGCTCCATGTTCTTCGGCGAGACATTGCATCTGGGCTACTCCCTGCTGACAGGCGCGCTGACCCTGACCCTGATGGTCCTGCCGCTGATCACCCGGAACACCCAGGAGGCCCTGAAAACCGTGCCGGACAGCTACCGTCACGGCGCGGTAGGCCTGGGGGCGGGGAAGTGGTACACCATCCGCACCGTTCTGCTCCCCTCGGCCATGCCCGGCATCCTCACCGGCGCCATTCTGGCTGTGGGCCGCATTGTGGGCGAGTCTGCCGCCCTGCTCTTTACCGCAGGGGCTGCCAAGACCCTGCCCAAGACCCTGGGCAAATTCTTCGCCAAGATCTTCCAGTCCGGCGGTACGCTGACCATTCAGCTGTACCTCAGCGCCACCAGTGAGGGCGACTTCTCCACAGCCTTCGGCATTGCCGTGGTGCTGCTGGCGGTGGTGCTGCTCATCAACATGGGCGCAAAGGCCCTGGCAAGGCGGCTGGACGTTCGGAATCACACGTGACCCTCCTAACCTTCCCCTACGGGGAAGGGGGACCGCCGCAGCGGTGGAAGAGGGGCCTTACGCAAGAGAGTAGTGCGATTTTACACACCGCTCTCGCCCAAGACGCCCCTCCTCAGTCAGGGCTGCGCCCTGCCAGCTCCCCCGGAGGGGAAGCTTTTTGGGGGTGCCGCATCCTCAATTTGCGGAATTGAAATGATAGTATAGGAGATTTTTATGGAACCAAAAATCCGAGTGCGGGATTTGGAGCTGTTTTATGGGCAGAATCAGGCCCTCAAGGGCATTGATATGGACATTCTGCCCAATACCGTGACGGCCTTTATCGGCCCCTCCGGCTGCGGCAAATCCACGTTTTTGAAGACCCTGAACCGGATGAACGATCTGGTGGACGGGGTGAAAATCACCGGCTCCGTGGAGCTGGATGGGGAGAATATCTATGCACCCAATGTGGATACCACGGTGCTGCGCCGCCGGGTGGGCATGGTGTTTCAGCAGCCCAACCCCTTCCCCATGAGCATCTATGACAATGTGGCCTACGGCCCCAGAGTTCACGGCATTCGCAATAAGGCAAGACTGGACGAGATCGTGGAGGAGAGCCTCCGGGGGGCTGCCATTTTCGACGAGGTGAAGGACCGGCTGAAAAAATCCGCCCTGGGCCTCTCCGGCGGCCAGCAGCAGCGGCTGTGCATTGCTAGGGCTTTGGCTGTGGAGCCGGAGGTGCTGCTGATGGACGAGCCCACCTCCGCCCTTGACCCCATCTCCACCGCCAAAATCGAGGACCTGATGGAGAGCCTGAAGCAGAAGTACACCGTGGTGGTGGTCACCCACAATATGCAGCAGGCCACCCGTGTTTCCGATTACACCGCCTTCTTCCTGCTGGGCGAGCTCATTGAATTCGGGAAGACACGCCAGGTCTTCTCCTACCCGAGAGAGAAGAAGACCGAGGACTACATTACGGGGAGGTTCGGTTAATGCGAATCAGGTTCGATGCCCAGCTGCGGCTGCTGGGGGAGGAAATGACCCACATGGGCTCCATGATCGAGTCCGCCATTCAGGATGCCACCCATGCCTTCCTGAATCAGGATGTGGAAACCGCCAAGCGGATCATGGCCGAGGACGAATACATCGACCAGGAGCAGAAGAAGATCGAGAACATCTGCTTCCAGCTGCTCATTCAGCAGCAGCCCGTGGCCCGGGACCTGCGGACCATTACCGCGGCCATGAAGATGGTCACGGATATGGAGCGCATCGGCGACCATGCGGCGGATATCTCCGAGCTCACCGTGGCCATGGCGGGCACCCCCTACAAGCTCCGGGGGGACAACATCAAGCGCATGGCGGCGGAGACCATTGTCATGCTGGTGGACGCGGTGGACTCCTACGTCACCAAGGATATGGCCAAGGCCCGGGCGGTCATCGACCACGACGATGTGGTAGACGACCTGTTTTTGAAGGTCAAGGCGGACCTGATCCAGGTCATCCGGGAGAACCCGGAGTACGGCGAGTACGCCGCCGATCTGCTGATGGTGAACAAATACTTAGAGCGCATCGGCGACCACGCCACCAATCTGGCCGAGTGGGTCATTTTCGCCCTGGACAACAAGGGCGAGGGAGAATAAAATTCGCCGGGAAGGCCGCAGCGGGCTTTCCCGGTGATTTTTTGCCTTTTATCTGTACTTTCTCCCCGTTCTGTGCTATAATGCCTACGACAACAAAACATAAGGATGGTGCATACATCATGACTTATCAGGAAGTAATGGCACAGGCAAAGGGCAGCATGGGGAAGTGCAAGGCCTGCCCCGTCTGCAATGGGCAGGCGTGCCGGAATACGATCCCTGGCCCAGGGGCCAAGGGCGTGGGGGATACGGCGATCCGGAACTACGATGCCTGGCAGCGGCTGCGGGTGAATATGGATACCCTCTGCCCCTATGGCGAGGCGGATACCGCCTTCACTCTCTTCGGCAGAACCTTTGCCGCCCCCATTTTTGCAGGCCCTGTGGGGGCTGTCACCATGCACTACAGCGATAAATACAATGACGAGACCTACAATGCCGCCCTGGTCAGCGGCTGCGCCCAGGCGGGCATTGCGGCCTTCACCGGCGACGGCCTGGATGCCAACGTCATGGTCCAGGCCACCAAGGCCATCCGGGACGTGGGCGGCGTGGGCGTGCCCACCGTCAAGCCCTGGAATATGGAGCTCATCCGGGAGAAGCTGGCTCTGGTGCGGGAGAGCGGGGCCTTTGCCGTGGCCATGGACGTGGACGCGGCGGGCCTGCCCTTCCTGAAGGGCATGAACCCTCCGGCAGGCAGCAAGACCGTGGAGCAGCTGCGCCAGATCAGGGAGGCTGCGGGATTGCCCTTCATCGTCAAGGGCGTTATGACCGTCAAGGGGGCGCTCAAGTCCCTGGAGGCCGGAGCGGACGCCATCCTGGTGTCCAACCACGGCGGCCGGGTGCTGGATGGCTGCGCGGCCACGGCAGAGGTGCTGCCGGAGATCGTGGCGGCGGTGGAGGGCCGCGTCCCCGTGCTGGTGGACGGCGGCATCCGCACGGGCACGGATGTGTTCCGGGCGCTGGCCCTGGGGGCTAAGGCAGTGGTCATTGCCCGGCCCTATGTCTGCGCCGTCTACGGCGGCGGCGCCGAGGGCGCTGTGGCCCTGACGAAAAAGCTCCAGGGAGAGCTGGCCGACACCATGCAGATGTGCGGCGTCCATTCCCTGGCAGAGATCACGGCGGAGTGCGTGAGAGGATAAGGTAAGATCACCCGGAATTGTCATCAACGACGGGCACGGGAAAAGGAAATAAATTCCAGGGTGGTATGTTGACTTTTCCAATGATTTTGCATATAATAAAAACGGATAGAGGGCGTCATCCCTCTGGTGCGGCTGGCACCTAAAATCCGAAATCGATGCCGGACTTTGGGCCGGAGTGTTGGCGGGCAACGGAAAAACCCGATATAGATGCAGTAGAATGGCTGTAGGCCAGATGAAACTGAATGTCGGCGGACGACAGAAAAACCAGTCATATAAGAGAAGACGGGCGGCATTGCGGTGCCGCAGTCTTCTCTTTTTTTGAATTGGGAGAGAGAAATGAAGAGATATACAAAGGCCGAGGCAATCGAAATTGTTGTCCGCTGTGCGCAGGCATATAAAAAAGAATTGGACGGAAAAAGTTTGCTTTTTCTCTGCACAGATAAGCACAAGAGCGTTTTCCCCTTTGAATTCGCGTTCTATGGAAACAACTATCTGCACTTAACAGGACTGAAAGCGCCCAAAGATAAAAATGGAAAAACAATGGAGCTGTTCGCAAGGGATTTCTATCAGAAATGTCTGTGCCATAAGCTGAGTCCGACAGATTTTGAATTTTCCGAAGACGGTACGACGCATATGAAGCTTGCGGTGCTGCCGAGTGTTATTTCGAAGAATCTGCAAGCGAAGATGATCGGCAATTATGACCCGATCAAGCCCCGCCTTTACACAGAAAAAGTTGCAGGCAATACCAATGCCTGCATAGGATTTGTCCTTGACCGGGCAACGCAGGAATATGTCCCCAATACGGTTGTCCGGGAAGATATCCGAGATCTGACAAGATGTGCGCTGCGTGTGATCGCTGTTTACCGAAAAGAAGCTTCTGCGCTGCGATATGAGGAACTGACCTATGCGGCAAAGAATTTCGATTTGTTAGAGCTGGAATACCCGGAAGCGCTTGCATATCTGAAATGGATCGTTACATAGCGTGCGACAGGGTTTGCGTTGCAGACATACCAAAGCACCCCTTCGGTTTGGGCCGGAGGGGTGCTTTGTGCAGTATGAGGAAATGGATGGAAGCGGTTTTACAGATGGGGCAGGGTGTTGGCATCGAAGAGGATGCTGCCCCGGGAAACGGTAATCTGGTTGGTGAGCATCCGGTTGCCTGTCAGGCTCTTTCCCTGGGAATCCAGGAACTCGCAGCGCTGCTCGGAAAGCTTCAGGATCGCCACATCTGCCTGTGCGCCGACGCTCAGGGTGCCCGTGCCGTCAGACAGGGACAGGGCCTTTGCGGGCGCAATTGTGGCGCAGGAGACAACCTCCGGCATGGACAAGCCCAGATTCAGGTACTTGGACAGAAGGAACGGAAGATTGCGGACCATCCGCCCCTTGGAAACGGTGGCGGCGGTGAGATCCGTGCTGATGACCGTGGGCAGGAAGCCCTGGGCAATGGCTTTTTGGGCCACATCGAAGGAGAAATTGGTTCGCCCGTTGGCACAGTCCATGACCACACCCCTTGCCGCGGCGTTCAAAACCTCGGGAAGGACCTTTCCGGTATCATCCAGGATCGTGGAGCCCTTTCCGTGGTACAGATGGCACAGAATGTCGCCGGGGCGCAGCATGGCGGCAAACTCGGCCATGGGAATGCAGGGGTCTGTGCAGTGGACACATACGGGGAGTCTGAAACGAGCGCCCAGCTCCAGGGCACGCTTCAAAGGCGCGCTGCCGTAGCTGCCCACAATGGACCTGCTGATACGGACCTTGAGGCCGCGGATTTCCCCGGGATAGCTTTCGATCAGGCGCTGTATTCCGGCCTCGTCCGTCAGAGCGGGGTCGAGGTTCTCATTCAGCCCGCTGCCCATCTGGCCCATGGGGGAGATGTTCAGGAAGGTATAAGTGCGGACCTGATTCTGGGCCAGAATGCGGTGCAGCGCTTCGTAATTGGCGCTTCCGGCGGTTCCGGCATCCACACAGGCGGTGACGCCATAGGGGAGCAGCAGATCGGCATTGAAGCCGAACTGGCTTCCGCCCTGAAAAATATGGGTGTGCATATCCACCAGACCGGGGACCACATAGTGGCCGGAGGCATCCAGAATTTCCGGGTTTTCCAGGGCCGGGATGCTGCCAACGGCCAGAATGGCCCCGTTCCGAATGGCGATGTCACAGACCCGGTCGATGCCGTTTGCCGGATCGATCACATGACCGCCGCGAATCAAAATGTCCATAAAGCTTGCTCCTTCAGGGGAAAATTACAGAGGCCACAGCATGGGCAGCAGCACAACGCACAGCACGAAGGTCAGCAGCAGCAGGGACCAGTTGCACTTGCCGTAGTCCTTGAACTTGAAGCCGCCGTTGCCGTAGATGATGGTGGCAGGGGGGCAGGCCACGGGGCTGACATAGCCGCAGGTTGCTGCGATGGTGGCGGTGACGATCAGTGCGGCGGGGCTGACGCCCAGAGTCTCGCCGATGGCCACAACGATGGGCACCAGCAGATTGATGGTAACGACGTTGGAGGTGAACTGGGTCATGAAGCAGGAGACCAGGAACACCACGGCGGTGATCAGATAGACATTGCCGGTGCCGCCGCAGATCTGGGCCACCACGTCAGCGATCATCTGTGCTGCGCCGGTGGTCTTCAGGGCGGCGCCCAGAGGCAGCATGCCGACGTACAGGAAGACGGTCTTCATGTCGATCAGGTTGTAGACAGCCTTGCCCTTGAGGATGCGCATGGCGCAGACGGCGATGGCACCCAGCATGGCGATCATGTACAGGGGAATGCCGATTTTGCCGGTGACACACATACCCACGAAAACCAGGGCGATGACCACCACGGATGCGATCTGCTGCCACAGGGGGGCGGACTTCTTCTCCTCGGAGTTGAAGATGCTGCTGTCCTCGGTAGTCTTGCAGTCCGGCAGCTTCTTCCAGCCGTAGAACAGCAGCCACAGGAAGGTCAGGATGGTGATGGGCAGGCCGATGCGGCCGATATCAAAGGCACCGAAGGTGCCGCCCAGCTCTACGATGGCATTCTGTGCAATGGAGTTGACGGTTGCATCGCCCACCAGGGTCAGACGGCCGCCGCACATAACGCCCAGGAAGCCCGCCATCATCAGCTTGGAGGCGCTGTAGCCCACGGAGGCCTGCAGGCCCAGCAGCAGGGGAATCATCATGGCCATAACGCCGGTGTTGTTCAGCAGGGCGGACAGAACGACGCCCAGCCAGAAGACTACCATGATCATCTGCTTCTCGGTCTTTGCGACCTTCAGGGCGGCCTTTGCCACCTTTTCGGTGACACCGGTCTCAAACAGAGCGCCGCCGACCAGGATCATGGAGATCAGCAGAATGACGGTGGAGTTGGAGAAGCCGGCAATGGCATCTGCGGGGGTCACGATTCCGGTGAGGACCAGAACGGCCAGGCAGAGCATTGCGGTAAGGGGAACGGGAATTTTCTCGGAAATAAACAGAACGGCTGCCGCAACCAGTACGATCAGCGTTATCACAGCGGGTGAGATCATATAGGTTCCTCCATATTCTTGAATATTGAATTGTTTTTTTAAAATCAGGTTTCGTTTACGCCCCAGCCGTCCAGTACGGCCTGCCAGGTGCGGCCTACTTCACCCTTCGGGAAGCGGTCCTTAATGCCGGAATCCCGAATCCAGGCCAGCTTTTCCCGGGTGGCCTCGGCCATGGTGCAGGGCAGGTTATCCTCTTTCAGGAAGTCCACCACGTTTTGCATTTCATGCTCCCGGCGGTCCGCGTGGATGATGGCACCGGACACATAGCCGTTGATGATCTTCTCAAAGCCGGGGCCGAAGCTGTCCAGGAAGCTCTCGATGATGGTATCCTGAACGCCGTAGCGCTGGGCGGCCTGGAGAGATTCAAACAGCAGGCAGCTGAGACCCTTGGCGGTGATGGAGCGGATGAACTTGATGCTGGTGGCGGTGCCCGGCTCCCCCTCTACATAGGTCAGGCGCATGTGGTAGGGCTCCATTTTGGCAATGTAGTCTTTGGCCCCGCTGCCGCAGCAGAGGGTGGGGACCTGGTGGCGGTCCTTCAGGAGGGTGCCCATCATGGCGCCGTCCACAAATGCGCCGCCCTTTTCCTCCACCAGGGCGCTGATGCGCTTCTTCTCGGCGGGGGTGGCGGTGGACACGTCCACATAGATCGTGCCCTTTGTCAGACCGGGGACGGCCTCCTTGGCGGCGCTGAGGGCAAAGCCCGAGGGCACGGCGGAGATAACGATGTCCGCCTCCCGGCACACGTCTGCGGGAGTCTGCTTCCGCCGGGCGTGGGCCTTGGCGCGCTTGGCTTCCAGCTTTTCGGTAAAACGGGGGTCATTCTGCATGGCGTCGAAGCAGATCAGATTTTCTGCCCCTTCCTCATGCAGGCCCTCTGCAATGGCTGCGGCGGCCTCGCCGAAGCCCACAAATCCAATGATCATAGTCTTACTCCTGTAAATAGTCCCCGTTGACCAGATGGGGCTTTTCCAGCTTCTTCCCGTCCCTTACGGCGGTGATCTGCTGGGCAATGCGCCGGGCCATCTGTACTGCGTTGTCCGTGGTGTTGCCCCCCAGGTGCTGGGTCAGGACCACGTTTTTCAGCCCCACAAAGGGATTGCTGCGCACCAGGTCCTCCTCAATGGCATCGAAGCCCGCACCCAGGAGCTTCCCGGAGCCCAGGGCCTGGGCGGCTGCGGCGTAGTCCACCAGCTCCTCCCGGGCGGTGTTGATCAGCACGGCGCCGTCCTTCATCTTTGCCAGCGTTTCGGCGCAGATGAAATTCCGGGTCTGCTCGGTCAGCGGCGCGTGGAGGGACAGAATGTCCGCCTTTTTCAGCAGGGTGTCCGGGTCGACGAAGGTGACGCCAAGCTCCCGTTCCCGGTCCTCCGGCAGGCGGAAGGGGTCATAGTAGATGACCTCGGCGCCGAAGGCCTTCACCAGGGCGGCGACCTTCCGGCCGATGTTGCCGATGCCGTAGATGCCAACGGTCTTTCCGCTGACGGTATAGGAGCGCTTGGCGTAGGATTCCCGGCTCCAGGTGCCGTCCATGGCGTCGAGCGTCATGGGCACCACGTTCCGGTAGACGGCCAGCATCAGTGCCAGGGCCATTTCGCTCACCGGAGTGGCGTTCATGCCGGCGGTGACGGCCACGGGGATGCCCCGCTTTCCGGCGGCAGCGATGTCCACGGTGTCGAAGCCTGCGCCCCAGCGCTGGATCAGCTTGCAGCGGTTCAGGTGGGCGATCTCGGGGGCATCCAGCCGCAGGGTGCGCAGGATCACATAGTCGGCCTGCTCCAGCAGGGCCTGGTCTATCTCCGGGGAGAAGACCAGGTGAAAGCGCATCGCGGAGAGGGAATTTTGCAGGGCGGCCTGCATGGCCTGGTTAAAGGGGCCGAAAACGGCAATGGTTTCCATTGGACGGCTCCTTTACTTCTGGGCTTCCAGCAGGTCCAGCACCCACTGGGGAGCCAGGTTGGGCAGGGGCTTTCCCTCGGCCTTGGCCTGATTGTAAGCGGCAATGGCCGCGTCACGCTTGTCTTCGTACCGGGCCTTCTCCTCGGCCTTTTCCAGGACCTCCTCGATCCGGTCCCGGGGCACCACGGTCACGCCGTCTGCGCCGCCAACCACCAGATCGCCGGGGTTCACCTGAACGCCGCCGCAGAGAATGGGTGCATTGATGTTGCCGGCGTCCTTCTTGATGGGACCGGCCTGCATCTGGCCCTTGGAATACACGGGGAAATTCATTTCAATGCAGCCCTGACGGTCCCGGGTATAGCCGTCGATGACCATACCGGCATAGCCCACAGCCTTGCAGGCCCCCATGATCAGGTCGCCAAAATAGGCCCGGTCCGGGTAATTCTTGCCGTCAATGACCATAACATAGCCCTCGGCGGGCAGGGAATAGGAGGCCACATGGATGGGGAAATTGTCGCCGTTGGCGGTTTCCACCGTGACGGCGGTGCCGACCATCATCATGGAGGGGTCTGGGTTGACGGGCATAATGGCTGCCTCCATTACGCCGTCCTTCAAAATGCCCAGCCCCTTCATGCCGTCGGCCAGAAGAGCGGGGTTCAGCTTTTTCGCCCGCTCGATGACCTCATCGGGAAGCAACGGGGGAAATTCATGCATTGCCATTGTAAATCTTCTCCTTTCAGAAACACGGAAATCCGCGAAGAGACGGTTTCCACGGAGTCGAACGCCGCGCGCTGCGTTCCTTCCGGAAAATCTCCGTTTCCTGCTTACGGCGTTCATTATATCGACATATTTCCCCAAAGAGAAACAGCGGAATTTTGTTCTTCCACAAAAAATCATACATTACCACAAAGAAATTTGTGCAAACGCACAAGCTTTGCTCTTGACACTTGTGCACAATCGCTACTATACTATACACGAAGCAAAGAGAAAAGCCCGGCTTTTTGGAGGTTTTTGCATGGACACTGTCAGTCTGATCTATTTTTCGGAAGCGGCGAAGGACCTGAATTTTACAAAAACAGCCCAGCGCCTGTTCATTTCGCAGCAGACGCTGAGCAATCATATCGCCCGGTTGGAGGAGGCCTACCAGGTAAAGCTTTTTGAACGGAAGCCCCGGCTCATGCTCACCAGCGCCGGGGAGACCCTGCTGAGCTTTGCCCGGAACTACAAGACCAGCGAGGAAAATCTGAAGGCCCAGCTGACGGATATCTCCCAGCGGGAGTCCGCCCAGCTGCGCATCGGCTGCACCCCCCACCGGACCAGCATCGTCATGCCCATTCTGGCCGAGGAGTTCGCCCGGCGCTACCCCAATGTGGAATTGGATTTTTATGTGTACCACTCCACGGACCTGGTGGAGATGCTGGTCAACGGAGAGCTGGACATTGCCCTGGCCATCGAGAAGGTGGGCCACCCGCTGATTCAGAGCACTCCTCTGTTTCGGGATCAGATTTACATCATGGTATCCCAGAATCTTTTGAATCGCTACTATGGGGACCGCGCTGCGGACCTGGTGCGGAAAACCCAGAAAAACGGGGCGGACCTGAAGGACTTCCTGGCACTGCCCTTTGTGGACATCCGCTCGGCCAGCCTGATTCGGGATGTGTTTTCCAGCTGCGATTTAAAGCCGAATTTCGGCATCACCATCAACTATCCCCAGTTCGCCCTGCCCGGTTTTTTTGAAAACGCCGCCGCCTCCATCATCACCACGACCACCTATGCCCACATCCGCAACCAGGTGCCGGAGAACATCCTGTTTTTCCGGGTGAACACCACCTCCCGGCTGTCCCTGCACGATATCGCCTTCATGCACCTGGAAAAAAAGCACCTGTCCCGGTACGAAAAATACTTCTTCCAGCTGGCAAAGTCCCATTTTGAGGCGCTGAAATAACTTTCCACGCCGCCGGGTTTCCGGCGGCGTAATGCGTAAAAAAAAGAAGCAGACGCTTTCGCGTCTGCTCTTTTTCGGTTTGGTGACCCGTACGGGAATCGAACCCATGTTACCGCCGTGAAAGGGCGGTGTCTTAACCGCTTGACCAACGGGCCTGGTAGCGGCAATCTGATTCGAACAGATGACATACCGGGTATGAACCGGCTACTCTACCAACTGAGTTATGCCGCCATGTGGTCAATGCAATTCCGGCACCGCCGAAACAGCTTCTGTATTATATCTGACACACCCCGTTTTGTCAAGACCTTTTTTGCGCTTTTTGAAAAATTTTCCCGCGGCCGCTTGCGGCCTACAGACTCTTAATGCACAGCTGGAGGTGGCCCGTCAGGGCCGGAGGGATACAGTTCAAAGTCCCGACAGGGCTTTCGGTAAACCAAACTCGGCCCGATGTGCCCCAATCGCCCCCTGCGGTTTTTTGCAAAATTGTCCTGCCGCACCGGCGGGAAACGATTGACAAAGCCCCGGAAATGGGGTATAGTAAAGACACAAAGGGTGCTGCCAGTAGGACGGCTCCCCCAAGATTGGTTAAGAGATAACCGTTACTTTGGAGAGTGGGCGGTTATCTCTTTTTGTTGTTATCCTGGCGAACCAGGGTAATGACAGCCATAATGACCAGGCAGAATTGAAAAA